>Ga0308309_10002466_pt1 | contig 11026 bp, 8 predicted proteins | sample HubBroMetageWFT5_FD_192491 | JGI IMG/M metagenome (GOLD analysis project Ga0308309, IMG submission 192491) | Warmed and freeze-thawed soil microbial communities from the Hubbard Brook experimental Forest, New Hampshire - Hubbard Brook CCASE Soil... | ecosystem: Environmental > Terrestrial > Soil... | reverse complement strand
CAAGCGATATTCGCTCATTCTGCCTGGATTGATCGTGCTGCTCGCCGCCAGCCTCGCAGTGGCGCAGTCAACGCAGCTCAACCTGCCCCGCGACAGTCAGCGCGCTTCGGTCACCCAGCGCATCGGCATCACCGACATCACCGTGAAATATCACCGCCCGCTCGTCAAAGGCCGCACCATCTGGGGCAAGGTCGTTCCCTATGGGCAGGTCTGGCGGGCGGGCGCTAACGAGAACACCACCATCACGTTTACCGATCCGGTCACCATCGAAGGCAAATCGATCGACAAGGGCACCTATGGCCTGCACATGATCCCGAACCAGGACGAGTGGATCATTGCCTTCTCCAAGGTAAATACCGCCTGGGGAAGCTTCACGTATAAGGAATCCGAAGACGCGCTGCGCGTCAGCATAAAGCCGCAGGCCACCGATTTCCATGAAGCCCTCGGCTACGACATCGATCCCACCAGCGCCACTGCCGCCCTTGTAACCATGCGCTGGGAAAAGGTCGCGGTCCCCATTAAGGTCTCGGTCAATGTGAATGACATCGTGGAAGCCAGTTTGCGCCAGCAGATGCGCGGCCTTCCGCAGTACACCTGGGACGGCTGGGACGATGCGGCCAATTACCTGCTCGCTCAGAAAGTGGACCTTGATGAAGCGCTCGAATATGAAAACCGCTCCATCGGTTCGGAGCCGCGCTATGACAACTACATGACCAGGTCGCAGATTCTCGATGCCATGGGCAAGAAGGATGAGTCCAAGGTGGCGCACGAGAAAGCCCTGGCCATCGCCACGCCGCAGCAATTGCATACGTACGCGTTCCAGCTCAAAGGCGAGAAGAAAGATCAGGAAGCTTACGACGTCTGGAAGAAGAATGTGAAGGACCATCCCGATCTCTGGTTCACGCATTCCGGTATGGCGCGCGTGTACTCGGCGCAAGGGGATTTCGACAATGCGGTAAAGGAAATGAAGCTCGCTGAAGCCGGCGCTCCGGAACAGAACAAAGTGTTCATCGACGCGGCGATCAAGCGGCTCGAGGCCAAGGACGACATCAACAAGTAAGCCAATGTTCAGGAGGTGAGAGGGCGGCCTCGCGCGAGGCCGCCTTTTTTTAGCGGGAGCTTCTCAGCGAGAATCGTTACAGCCGGCGGAACGCCGGCGCTACATTCGTTTTTCCGCAGCCTGTAAAGCCGCTGGATCGAACACCGACTTCCACTACACTACCTCGCATGGGAATGGAGCTGGACCATCTGTTCGTCTGCGCCGCTCTCGGCGCTCCCGAGGCCGAAGCTCTGGTCAAGTTCGGACTGCGTGAAGGGCCACCCAACCAGCATCCCGGTCAAGGCACGTCCAGCCGCCGTTTTTCCTTCGCCAACGCGATGATCGAATTGGTTTGGGTGCACGATCCGTCGGAGGCTCAGAGTCCATCGACAAGGCGCACGTTGCTTTGGGAACGATGGTCAGGCCGGGAAGAAAGCGCCTCTCCTTTCGGAATCTGTCTGCGTCCCATCGATTCTCCAGACACAGCGCCTCCATTTGCGGCATGGGAGTATCGCCCAACGTATTTGCCAGCCCCGCTTTGCCTGCACATCGGCGAGGCTGGCGTGGAAGAACCTATGTGGGTCTATCTGAGCTTTATGCAGCGTCAGCAGCGCGAACAATGGTTCGCGGAGCACCCGGCGGGTATTCGGGAAATCACCGGCCTGACTCTGACGACTCCCGTGCCGCTCCGCTCGGACGCTTCCCAAGAAATCATAGCGAGCGGAATTCTTAATGCCCGCGCGGGAGCGACATCTCTGCTCGAAGTTGAATTTGATAAGCGCCGGCGAGGAAAGACTGTCGATTTTCGGCCACAACTGCCAATGATTTTTCTAATGTAAACAGGCTGAGGCGATCGAGCGAAGAGAAAGTTATAAGGGACCAGAAATCAGCGGGCGGGCACCGGCGTCTCTGCCGGCTTCTGCTCGGGATATTCGAAGACGCCGCGTCCTGCCTTTCGCCCTAGCCGTCCGGCCTTCACATACTGCACCAGCAGCGGCGCGGGACGGAACTTCTCGCCCAGCGTTTTGTGCAGATATTCGAGGATGTGGAGCCGGGTATCCAGCCCCACCAGATCGACCAATTCAAACGGCCCCATGGGATGATTCAATCCCAGCTTGAGCGCCTTATCGATGTCTTCCGCGCTGGCGATGCCTTCCTGCAGCATATAGAACGCTTCGTTGCCGATCATGGCGTTGATGCGGCTGGTCACAAAGCCCGGCGACTCCCGGATCACCACCACTTCCTTGCCCATGCGGCGGCCGACCTCGACCGCGGTTGCGAGCGTTTCTTCGTCGGTCTCGAGCGCGCGCACAATTTCGAGCAGCTTCATTTTGTGCACGGGATTGAAGAAGTGCATGCCCACGATCTTCTTCGCTCGATAGGTGACGCTGGCAATCTCGGTGAGGCTTAGCGAACTCGTGTTGGTGGCAACGATCGTCGTGGGCCGGCAGATCTTGTCGAGCAGGGTGAAGATTTCAATTTTCGATTCGAGTTCTTCGGGCACTGCTTCGATCACGAGATCGGCTTGCCGCGCCGCCTCGTCGACCGAGCCGGCATATTCCAACCGCTCGAAGGCCGCGTTGGCATCGCCCGCCGTGACCTTGCCGAGCTCGACGGCTTTATCGAGGTTGGCCCGAATCTCGGTTTCCGCGCGGCGCAAGGCATTCGGCAGGATGTCTTCGAGGATGGTGCGGTAGCCGCCAAGCGCGGCGGCATGCGCGATGCCGCGGCCCATGGTGCCCGCTCCGATCACTGCGATGGTCTGGACCTGCGCCACTACCGCGCAGCCTTTTCGAGTTGCTGAAGTACATCCTTGAGCCCGGTAGCCACCGAACCCATGTACTCGGAAAGGCGCTTGCGCTCGTCGTCGGTCAACGTACCGATGGTGAAGGTGATCTTGCGCAAGGTGGCGTTGATGTCGTCGACGTAGTTCATGAGGCGGATGAGTTCGCCGGTTGCTGGCATATGAAGGCTCCTCGGCCCGCGGCCCAGACTTTGGCTGCGACGTAGCGAGAAGCTACGGACGACAGCATGGGCTGCACGCGAACTTTCCATTCTCAAGGGTGAAAGGAAATTAGTAAAGCGCGAGCCTGGATTTTGCGTCGAGTTTCGGGATGCCGCGTAGAATAACGGGCCTCAGGAGACAGCATGGTGATCCAGATGGCGACCGACGAGCGAGTTTCGCCGCTGCACATCGCACGCACCACCCTGGCGGCCGTGGTCTCGCTCGTGGTGGCCCGTGTTCTCCGCATGCCCGAGCCTTATTGGGCCACGATCACGACCATCGTCGTAATGCAATCCACCCTGGGGGGAGCCTGGAAGGCATCGCGCCAACGCTTCGCCGGAACCGCCATGGGCGCGATGGCCGGAGGGCTGGCGGCATCCTATTTCGGATCGAATTTGCTGGCGTATGCGGTGGCGATTGCGGCTACCGGCTTTCTCTGCCTCGCCCTGCACCTCGACCGGACGGCTTACCGTTTCGCGGGAATCACCGTCGCCATCGTCATGCTGGTCGCCCATCCGCAGTCGGCGTGGGTCATCGCTGCGCATCGCTTCGTCGAGGTCTCGCTGGGCATCGCGGTGGCGCTGGTTGTGTCGGCAGCGTGGCCGGAAAGGGTGCCGGTAGCTCCGGTATCGGACAACCCGTGAGCGTGGGTGCCGCACCTCGGTCCCGCCAGCCTGCAATTGCGGGATAATACGAAAATGCTTCGCGACAAGAACCTGGTCCCGCTCTCACGCCAGCACCAGCACGCTTTGGCGCTGTGTGTGCGCATCAACCGCGCGCCGCTGGCGAACCCCGAAGAGCTTGCGGCCTGGCAGTCGGAGATTCAACAGCATTACGAGCAGGAGATCCGCTTCCACTTTGCCGCCGAAGAAGCGAACCTCTTTCCCGCGGCACGAAAATACGCCGAGTTCAAACCAATCGTAGACGAATTGCTCGAAGAGCACGCGCGCCTGCGTGCAGATTTTGCAAGGTGTGCAGCTTTGGCTCTCGACGCCGACGGAATTCGCAGCTTCGCCGCGACGTTGTCGTCTCACATCCGCAAAGAAGAACGCGTCCTGTTCGAAGGCATGCAGCAGAGGATGAGCGGTGAAGAACTCCTGCGAATCGGAATCGGGGTGGATGAGGTACTCTCGGCGGCGCCGCAGATTTGCATTGTCCCTGCCGAAGCGAACCTGAAGAAGCTCTAGCTCAGGCCGTGGTGGCGGCGAAAGGCCGCGACCCCCTCGCGGCCCATGTAGCGCTCGAGCACGGCAGTCTCGGTTTCGCGCAGATCGACCACGATCAATCCGTCGAGCACATCCGAGAACTTCCGATCGACGTTGAACCCCAGCAGTTTTCCTCCCACCTTCGCATACTGCTTGAGCAGGATGGGCAAGCCCTTGCCATCGAGTTCGACGTCGGCGATCGGCTCCGAGAGTTCATCGAGATCGCGCAGCACCCGGCATACCGCGCGGCAATCCCACTGCCGCAACCTCGCAGGCCGGAACGGACGTCGGGGCGTCACCAGACCCGCCAGTTCGTCGCCTTGCTTGCGCGATTCGAAGAACGAATAGATCAGCTCGCGCGAAGCATGGTTGTACGCGTTGCTGATGCTTACCGCGCCAAACAGCACCGGAGTTTCCGGCTGCAGCACGACGAAACGGGCAATCGCCTTCCACAGCAGAAGTAGTGGCGCATATTGCCGCTGATACTCAGGCCGCACAAACGATCGCCCCAACTCGAGCGCCGGACCAATCTTCCCGAACAACTGAGGATGATAGTGAAACAGCGTGCTCGTGTAGAGGTCCTGTACGCCGCGCTGTGCCAGAACGTGCGCGGTGTTCACCGCGCGGTAGGCGCCAATCAGTTCGCGCTTCTCCTTGTGCCACAGGAGCAGATGCCAGTAATAGCTGTCGAAGTGATCGAGGTCGGTGGGCTTGCCCGTACCTTCTCCGGCGGCGCGGAAGGTGATTTCGCGCAGCCGTCCGACCTCCTGCAACAAGTTTGGAATCTCGCTGGCCTGCGCGGCATACACGGCGAACTCGCCGTTCTCCGTCAACCGGCGTTCGGCCGGCAGCGCTTCGAGATCGCGGATCAGCTTCTCTTTCGCCGGGGCCGTCGCAATCGCGTTGTCTTTGCGCGGCAATACCGACTGCAGCGTGACCGGAAACCGCAGCCGGGTCTTGCCCCGCTCCACCAGCAGGTAGGTCCGCCAGCGCAAATATTCGGTCGCTCCCCGATCGTTGCCAATGTCGGCAATCGCCTCCCCGGGAATCGGGCTGCCTACACGTAACGCAACGGCCTTGCCTTGCTGCTGCAGGAACTCCTGCAGAAGAAACGCGAGTCGCACCCGGGGATGCAAGATCCCTACCAATTGAAAGCCCAAGCTGTTCTGGCCACAAAAATACACGGGTAGCGCGGATGCGCCCGTTTTTCGGATCAGTCGAGTAGCCATGTGGTTCCAGGGCGGATCGGCAACGGCGCCTTGCGGCAGTTGCCAGTGCGAAACTTCGCCCGCGGGAAAAACCGCGAGCATGCCTCCCTGCTCGAGCCACCGCATCGCCTGCTTCAGGGCGCGCTGGTTCCGCTCCTGCGAGCGCGGCGTATGCAGAGGGTCGACAAAGATGCAGCATTCCTCCAACTCAGGCACACCTTCGAGCAGGAAGTTCGTCATCACCTTGACGTCGGGACGAACTCGCCGCAGCAGCACGGCCAGCACGGCTCCGTCGAGCATGCCGTAAGGGTGGTTCGCTACTACGACTACCGGACCCTTCTTGGGAATGCGTTCAATGTCGGCCGCGCTCGCCTGCAGATCGACGTCCATGGCCTGCAGCAGATTTTCGAGAACGAATTCATCGCCGCCATTGCGCGCCCGTTCGTACAATTCGTGCGCTTGTTTCAATGGCAGGAGCTTGCCCGCAAACGGCGGCAGGCCCGCGAGCGCCGGCGCATTCGCGAGGACCCCCGCAGTGTCCTCGTGACCAGAAAAACCCTGGACTATGGGCATGCTGCCACTTATAGCGGGCGCAGTTTGCACCGCGATGAAGAGCAAGTTAAATGTTGGTGAATCGCGCGAATGGGAAGCACGAAAGTAACTAGAAGCCGTCTCACAAATGGGCTGTCTGCATTGATTCCCCGTCTCAAGCCATTGCGAGGACAGGATCAATTCAACGCCGGTGGAGTGACGGGCGTCCTCGCCCGTCGGCGGTTTCCATGTCTACTAAGTTGGTTTTATGAGACCACTTCTAGTGAGATCGAAACGGAACTAGCTCTCCAGCCGGTAGCGGCTTTCGGCCAGCCCGTACAGCCGCCGCCATAACAGGCGGTTCACCGTAACCACAGCCGCCGCCATCAGGATGGTGGCTGCCAGCAGCACATGAAAGTCGCCACTGTCGGTGGCTTTGCTGATGATCGCTCCCAGTCCAGTCGTCGTGTAAATCTGGCCTTTGAAGTGAAAGTATTCTGCGACGATGCTCGCGTTCCACGCCCCACCTGACGCAGTCACCAGGCCGGTGACCAGATAAGGAAAGATGCCGGGCAGAATCAGTTTCCGCCAGCGCTCCCAACCCCAGATGCCGAATGTCGAGCAACATTCTTTCAAGTCGGTCGGAATGGCCATCGCGCCGGCAATCACGTTGAACAGGATGTACCACTGCGTCCCCAGAAGAAGCAGCACAATCGATCCCAGTCCAAGGCCGCCGCCGACTTGAATCAACAGCAGCAGCACAATCGGGAACAACGCTGTAGCCGGCACGGAAGCGGCAATCTGGGCGAGCGGCTGCGCGATCCGTGCCAGGCGCGGATTGAGGCCAATCGCCACGCCGGCCGGTATCGTCCAAGCCGCACCGATCAACAAGGCCACCGTAACTCGCAGGAACGTCGCCCCGAGACCAAATCCGAGTTCGCGCAGGTCAGTGCCATGCAGACCCACGAGAATCATCGCCACGCGCACCATCGCGTAGGCAATCGCGCCCAACGCAAGCGCACCGATGACCCGAGCGGTCCAAATACGCAGTGGGTTGGGCTCGGTGGAAGAAACTGGACTCCAATGCCGGCGCGAAAAATGCATCATCAGGCGCTCGCGTAACGGACGAATCGCCTTCTTCCTGAGGCGGGCCAAAGCGCGCGAGTGCTGGAACATGTCGAGCACCCAGGAGCGCGGCACGTTCGTGCTTTCGACTTGTTCGATCTTGAACTTCTCTGCCCAGGCGATCACCGGCCGCCAGACAAATTGGTCGAGCAGCACGATAATTGCGATCATCGTGCCGACACCCCACAGAATCGAAGCCGTATCGCCGGCGCTCGCTGCTACCTGCAAATAAGACCCGAGGCCCGGCAGACGGAAATCGCGGGAACCCAGTACGAACATCTCGCAGGCCATCAGGAAAAACCAGCCGCCCGCGACCGACATCATGGAATTCCAAACCAGCCCGATCGCCGCATAGGGCAACTCGACTTCGGTGAAACGCTGCCACCAGTTGAAGCGGTAGATCTTCGCCGCTTCGCGCATTTCCCGAGGGATGCTCTTCAACGAAGCGTAGAAGCTGAAGGCCATGTTCCACACCTGCCCAGTGAAGATCAGCAGGATCGCGCCCATTTCCACGCCCAGTTGCCGGCCCGGGAATAGTGCGACCATCGCGAGCATGACTCCGGGCAAAAAACTCAGCACCGGAATCGACTGCAATACGTCGAGCAGCGGCACCATGAACTTTTCGGCGCGGGCGTTGTAGGCGGCAATGTAGCCATACACCAACGTAAAAATGAGGCTCAGCGCGTAGGCCACGCCGATACGAAGCAGCGAGAACGCCGCGTACACCGGAAGCGCCGCCGGACTGCGCGAGATTTCTACGGCTGGCGTGAACGGCCCGAACCAGGTCCGTCCAACCACCAGAATGCCGTAGAAAATCGCTAGCCCGGCCGCGAACATCAGCACGTCGGGAAGGTGGGAAACTTCAAAGCGCGGCAGCAGCGACCACAAGCGGTAGGGCGAGAACGCCGCGATGCCCTGCGGTCTCTTCATGGTTTCGCGACGGCGGGTTGCGCAGCGTTTTCAGCGGGCGGTTCGGCCAGCACCAGGCGTCCGGTCTCGGAGTCGTAGTCGAAGATTTCTGCGTAGCGGCCCCAGTTCATTGCAGTTTCCAGTTGCCGCTGCACCTCATCCTGGCTGAAGTGCTCGTCCAGAATGTCGTGGAAAAATTCCTCCGGAATCGAGTGATCCGTCTTCGCCTTCAGGGTGCTGGCAATCTGTTGCAGAATCATCACGTGCTTTTCCGCCGCCTCGCGGAACAACACTTTGCGAGTCTGGATGTCGGCGTCGGCGAACCTACTACCCTCCGGAGTGATTTTGACCTCGCCTTCGGTCAAGGTCGCAAATCCGAGCAAGACGCTGCCTTCGACAATCGGCAGGAGGTCTTCGACATCCATGCCCAAGACTTCCGACAGCTGGGAAAGGTCCTCGCTGCCCCCGCGATCTTGCAACAGTTCAATCAACCCGGCGATGCCGCCGACCCGCGCATGCGGGAGCATCTGATACTTCTGGCGGACGCGCGCCGTGGGAGCAGGCGCCGCCCGCAACACATGCTCCACTTCGGGCTGCGTCATCACTTTGTAGATGTAGTCGACGAACTCGACGAAGCGCGGATCTTTCCGGTCACGCCACTGCGCCAGCCCAACTTCGAAGTCCGAACGAATGCGTGCCGGATTCCGCCCCAGCACGATGATCCGGTCGGCCAGCAGTACCGCTTCTTCAATGTTGTGGGTCACGATGAAGATGGCGCTGGTCGGCATCTTCTTGTTGATCCAGAGTTCCAGCAGTTCGTTGCGAAGGTTTTCGGCGGTAAGCACGTCGAGCGCGGAGAAGGGCTCGTCCATGAACAGCACTTCGGGCTCGACCACCAGGGCGCGCGCAAACCCAACGCGCTGTTTCATTCCGCCCGAAAGCTCCTTGGGATAGGCGGTTTCAAACCCGTCGAGGCCAACGGTGTCGAGCATCTTCAATGCGCGCTTCCTGCGCTCGACGGCGCCGGTGCCGCGTGCCTCGAGGGGCGCCTCCACGTTCTCAAGCACAGTGAGCCAGGGGAAAAGGGCGAAGCTTTGAAAGACGATGGCGACGTTCGGTGTCTGTGTCTCGAGCGGCTTGCCGTGCCAGAACAATTCGCCCGACGAAGGCTTCGAAAGTCCACTCAGAATGCGCAGGAGCGTGGATTTTCCGCACCCTGACGGTCCCAGCAGGGCGATGATTTTCCCTGGCTCGATCGCCAGGTCCGTGGGCGCCACCACCTGTATCCGATTGCCGTCGGGCTGCTGATAAAACTTCTCAATCGCGCGCGCCTGGATAATTGCTTCGCTCAAGAGTTCCAACCCCAAAACAGTCCTATAGTCCTATACATGAAACGCCCGCATAGCCAAAGGCTCGAGCATGGTTGTAACCCGATGTTCACAATTGCCGGAGACGTGCTAGGCAGCGAATTCTTCCGGAGACGGAGCCGGGAGCGGTTCTGGAAGGCGGTCGGTCACTTCAGCCAGCGGAGCCAGCTTTGCCGCCAGTTCCCCGGAGAGCAGGCCGGGCTGCAGGCGCCATCGCCAGTTTCCGTCGTGTACGCTGGGCGTATTCATTCGCGCCTCGCTGCCCAGGCCGAGGATATCCTGCAGCGGAATCACGGAAAGGCTCGCCACCGAGGCCTGCGCCGCGCGCACGAACGACCAGTGGACGCCGTCCTCGGCCTTGCCAAAATACGCCTCGGCATTCTTGTGTTCTTCTTTCGACGCGCCGGAGGTCCACCAGCCCACCAGCGTGTCATTGTCGTGTGTGCCCGTGTAGATGACCGTGTCGGGTGTCAGTTGCTGGGGAAGATAGATGTGGGCACCCTTGTCGCCAAAACCGAACTGCAACACCGCCATACCGGGAATCTTGAGCCGCTTGCGCAGCGCGCGCACCGCCGGCGTAATGTATCCGAGGTCCTCGGCGAAGAACGGCAGGCAGCCGAGCGCCTCGCGCAGCTTGGCAAACAACTCATCCTTGGGACCATCGACCCAGCGTCCGTGAATCGCCGTGGGCTCGCTCGCGTCGATCTCCCAGAACTGGTCAAAGCCACGGAAGTGATCGAGCCGGATGTAGTCACACTGCTGGGTCACTGCGCGCAGCCGCGCGATCCACCAGGCATAGCCCCGTTCCTTCATCACATCCCAGCGGTACAGAGGATTGCCCCAGCGCTGCCCGGTTTCGCTGAAGAAGTCCGGCGGCACGCCCGAGACCACCAGCGGTTCGAGGTTGGCGTCCAGGCGGAATAGTTCGGGATGGGTCCACACATCGGCGCTGTCGTAGTTGACGAAGATGGCGATGTCGCCCAGCACGCGCACCGAGCGCCGCGCGCAATGTTGGCGCAGCGCGCGCCACTGCTCGGAGAAAGCGAACTGTACGGCGCACCGCATCTGCAGGTCCTCGGCCATTTCCTTACGGACGTTGGCGATAGCCGACGCATCGCGATGCGCCAGCTCGCGCGGCCACTGGTTCCAGTTGGTGAGCTTGTAACGCGAACGCAAAGCGTCGAACAGAACGAAATCGTCGAGCCACTCCTGATTCTGCCGGCAGAATTGATCAAAACGCGCGCGGGAATTTCCTGTGGCGCTGCGGACGAAGGTCCGGGCCGCATGGGCCAGCAAGGGCATCTTGCTGCGGAAGACAACTTCGTACTCCACCGGCCCCACCGCCTCGGGCAGTTCGGCAATCCGCGAGCGATCGATCCATCCCCGCTCAGCCAGGCGCTCGAGGCTGATCAGCAGGGGATTCCCGGCAAAGGCTGATGTTGAGGAATACGGAGAGTTTCCGTAGCCCAATGGGCCCAGCGGAAGGATTTGCCACAAGCCCTGGCGGGCCGCGGAAAGAAAATCAATAAATTCGTAAGCGGCGGGCCCAAAGTCGCCAATGCCGCCGCGCGCCGGCAGTGAGGTCGGATGCAGAAGAATACCTGTGGCGCGCGGAAAAGACATGCGAGCTTCGACGG
>Ga0308309_10002465_pt1 | contig 11027 bp, 9 predicted proteins | sample HubBroMetageWFT5_FD_192491 | JGI IMG/M metagenome (GOLD analysis project Ga0308309, IMG submission 192491) | Warmed and freeze-thawed soil microbial communities from the Hubbard Brook experimental Forest, New Hampshire - Hubbard Brook CCASE Soil... | ecosystem: Environmental > Terrestrial > Soil... | reverse complement strand
GACCCGTTGATCACTGGGCGGTTTCGCCGTTCAGAATCGAAGATGATACCGGCGGAAGGCTGACCCGCCAGAAACACGACTCAATAACGACGGTTGCTGTCCGAGAACGCGGTGCTGAGAAAAGCCAGAATCGTTGCGACAATCAAGAGAAACGCGATCATCAGAGCCTCCTTTCGCGCGAGTTCTAATTCCAGGCGCAGCTCAGGCGATTTTGCGGGATGCGCCGGGCGTCCGTAGCAGCAGCCGAAATGCCGTCTCCGGAGATCCGACGTGATCTCCTGTTGCGTCTCAGCGCCTCGCCCAGCTTCCTTCTCGCGTGGAACACCCGACTTTTGACTGCGACAACAGAAATCCCCATGTGTCGAGCCGCCTCCAGCATCGATAACTCCCGCAGTCCCGTCAGCTCGACGGCCGTCCGCATTGCTGGTCTCAGCTGCCCGATCGCCTCCGCCAAAACTCGGGCTTCTTCTTGCTCTAAGTAGCTGCTTTCAGGATCTGGACTCGCATCGGCCATTTCGAGGGAGAGTGCGGCTTCTTCGTCATCGCTCGGATCCTCGATCGGCACTTCGCGCAGCGTCCTGCGTCTGCGCAGCAACATAAGGGCTTGGTTGATGGCAATGCTCGTCAGCCAGGTAGAGAATGAGGATCTCCCTTCGAAGCCCTGCAAGTGGATGAACGCTTTCTGCAAAGCCTGCTGGACAATGTCTTCGGCATCTTCCCGACTCCGTGTATAGCGGAGCGCAAGCGCAAAAATCCTTTGCCGGTGGCGCTTGACGATGGTTTCAAATGCCAGGTCATCTCCACCCTTGGCGGCAGCGACGAGTTCTTCGTCCGCAATTGAATCCTGGGAGGAAGCGACGGCCACGCCTAGTTCGTTAATCGTCTTCAATAGTTGACCGTCCATTGCGCTCCTCCTGTTACCTGTCGAATGGGCCCCCGAGGCAACCAACATTGCCTGTCTGCATTCGCTTGGAGTTAGGGCAAGGACTAGGCCAGTTCTGCGGCGCCGTAAGTCGTGGAATTTCAGAGGAGGCCTTATCACGAGTTGAATCTGTCGAACCTGAGCGGCGTTGAAACTGTTGAAGACGTCGAAGATGTCGAAGCGTCCGAAAAACCGTGGTGCTTATCGTCTCGCAGTTCCCAGAGGTTACAAGGACTGAAAGATGAATCCTTGAGCATCCGGATCCAGGCACCGGTCCTGGGTGAGCGGCGCTTGGTTGAAGAGTGGCTCGACCGCCTAGCCGCGAGATGTTCGCTCGGATAAAGAACTACGACCCGGCGGCGTTTAGGTGGATTCCCAACGAGAAACGCGCATCTATTGAGTGGCCCGGTTGTCGTCCCAGCGGTCGACCATTCGGAAACATGATCGGGCGCCGTCTATCTCTTTTGTTTACGCCTGAGGCATTTGCTCTAGCGCACCGATGTACTCGACAACAGCTTCACTCCAGCCGTCGATGTGCGTCCATGGGCCGTAGCCAACGCCGTTCTTGTTGCTGCCCACGTTGATCACATAGCCGCGACCGCGAGGCCCCGGCACGCGATCGTGAGCTTGCTCGTCGGTGATCACGATGATCCGATCATACTTCTGATCGATTTTTTCCAACGCCCTGCCGAGATAGGTCGCGTTGTGTGACTGGCTAGCGTCCATTGCATCACGCAAAGCAAACCCCCGTCGCGGAGGCACTTCGACCAAATCGTTCGAAAACGTAAACACAATTGCCTTTTCAGAGACCTCCCGAAGCAGAATCGCGAGACCGTAGGCTGCATCAGTTCGAAGCATCTCTGACCGACGAGACAAGGCACCAGTCATGCTGCCCGACACGTCAACTAGAAGGACCGTCCGGCCCGAAAGCTTTTTCTGTTCGGTGAGCGAGGAAAGCATCGCGCGCTCAAGCGATTCTTCCCACTGGGGCGCATGTCGAGCCGCCGAGAGAAAACGAAACGGTAACACCCTCGCAGTATCCATGGCGTTGATACCACCGAGCACAAGCGATTCGTCCACACCGGACTGCTTCATGTTCCGCAGGTTACGAAGCAACGCAAGCGCACCGAGTTTTCGTTCCCGGATCAACCGCTCCCATGCATCTCGCTTGTCCGCGCCTGAGGAAAGCGCTACCTCCCAGGTATCGGGTGTCTGCAGCTCTCCTTCAATCAGCCGCTTCCATAGCCCAGCCTGCTCGGCATCACGAGGCTTCGCGTGGCAGAGAAACAGGACGTCGCGCAATCGGATCGGGCCGCTGCGGTCGTACTTAGCGAGTTGATACTCGTCGAATTTCCGGAACGCTTTTGCAAGTCCCTTCTTCGCCTGAGCAGACAATGGGACCTTGCCGTCTTTCCAGTAGATTGCGACGAATTCGGCGAGTTCATCTGCACGCTGGATTACTTGGGCGAGTGTCTGCGAAACAAATTCGCGGTGCGTTTCGAGCCGCGCCATTTCGCGCACCAGCAGAAGAGGAACATGGCGAAGCTTCATTTTGCTTCGTGCCTGGACTGCAAGAGCCGCTACAATTTCGGCTTTTACCTTCGGCACAAGTGACTGGATGCGACCGGCAATCTCGACTCCGTCTTCATAAAACTGATCCTCCCAGAGCAAGCAGGCAAGCACCGAACGCCGTAGCTGAAGCTCGGAAGAAATATTTCGTGCTGGCGCTCCTTCATGTGTACGCGCGCCCCACGGATTTGGAATTTTAAGAATGTTTAGCCGTGCCATCGTGCTCTCCCTCGTTTGTCACAATGATTTCGCCGGGGAATTAGTGGCGACGGACCCAGCTTGCGCTGGCGGTCGCTCTATCCAGTGAGCTACAAGGAGCCATCTTATTGCGACTCCAAGGCAGGAATTGAACCTGCAACCAACCGATCCGAAGTAACCGTCGCCTTCGCCACCGACGAACTGTTGCTAACTATTCGCTGTCCAAGATCAACTCGATCTCATCCTCGTCTGTACTGCACTGGTCTGGAGTAAGGAAGCCCGCCTGACGCTTGCTGCCCCTGGGAGCCAGAACCCAAGCGATTTCATGCATCTCCCGGAGTGTCTGTCCGGTCTTGTCTGTGAATCGAGAGCATTCTCGGACTGGGAACCTTACTCGACGGTCTGGATACGTAGCCTGGCACACCACGACTTCATCGCTCTCCCGATATCCCCGAGTGATAAGAGCCTGAGTGCAGGTCTCGCACAGGGATGGCCTGTTGAGCGGGGTGCCGTTTTTGACGTAGACATCCATCAGCTTCATCCTTTCTAAGAAACGTTATACGCGACGCCTCGGATCGCACGGCCATCGCGCGGACGCGCGATCAAAAGTATTTCGCCGGGGTACAAGCGCCCAGGGTTGTCTCAAGGTGGTTTCCCATGGGTGCCTTGCACTTCGGGACTACGTCCCCGTCCCCGCGAGTTCCTTTCCTTGGCAGGATTTCCGATCCTGCGCGACTTAAAGCGGAGGAAGTAACCCTTGACTACGCCACCGGCGAAAGCTATGAAATCTTCTGGGCCTAATCCAAGAAAACGATGTTTCGCATGGCATACGACTGATCCTCGGTGTTACTGAGAACCTGGTGCCAACCAACCAGGGTTACGGTCTGATGATCGACGTGACGGACGCGTCCCCTGACATAGACCTTCGGATCACGTCGCATCACTTGCCAGTTCCATCGTTTTCTTTCTGCATCGGTCAGAATCCTGTACTCCGCTTCAGTCAGACCACTGGCAGCTCCCGGGCTGACGTATACGGTCTCTCCGCCAAAACGAAACAGTTGCTCGCAGACATGAGGCTTTCCGCCCCGACTGCGAACCAGCGGTTCATCGCGCAATATCAGCAGCGCGGGAACTCGCAAATCCCGCATGGGCACAAAGAACCACTCTCCCTGTCGGATGCGTGCTCGATTACTACGCCTATCGCGGTCTTTCGAACGGATCTTCCGTTCGCTTTGCAATACGCCCTCGGGTTTCAACGCTTGCATCGCGTCCCGAACTCGACTGACTGCTGCTGTCTCAGGAACGCCAGCAACAAACCAGTGGCGCTCGTCATGTCCGAGCAGGAAGCGGTGTTTGTCGCCGCCCTTGCGGCTCAGCAATAGAAGATGACGAGCCTTCGGCTGAACGTCCAAGACTATGAACTCGGTCGTCGACTTCGGCGCGCGCGAGAGGAGAAAATACTCACCCTGCGCATCCCGCTGGACATCCAACGAAAAATCTTCCATGAACTGCCGCCGCATCGGCCTTTGACGCGGCACGATCTCGGCGAATTTTATCCGCCCCCCCATCTTTGCGAAGGCGTGCACAAGAACTTCCATTTCTAAACTCCGATCTAAGGGCCATCGCCCTGTGTAGGACACGCGTAAGGACAAACCGTGCACGGATGTGAATCACTTCGGCCAGGGAAAATCAGACACGGCGTAATCGGGGATTCGAACCCCACCTCCGTTCACTTGCGCAAACGGCGGCTTCACCGGAGAAGTATCCGTGCCTTGCACCACTGGCCGTCTAAAGCCTGGGGGAATAACTGTCTACGGTATACTTCCTCGGTTGACAGACGATGGAACCGTAAACGACGCCACCCAGGTTCAGGAACTTTAGGTCGGCAAAATGCTGATGCGAAAGAAGGTGGTTACCGCGCGGTACCAGACCACGTTCGGCCACAATTCATTCGCAGCGCCCTCTTACTTTTTAACGAATTGTGTTTGACGTTTTGCATTCCGAACGTTCTCCAGCCCGCGGATTGTAATTTAAACTCATATCTGACGCAACAGTAAAATGCATTGCCACATCTTCGAATAACACTCTGTTTCAAGTGTTCGAAGTTACTTCGATTCTGGTGCTTCGACCTTCCTGACAAGTCGCAAAGCTAACTGGCAGGAAGGTGGATATGACATCCATGTTCGTGCAAGCATGCCGGTTCAACTTCTCGGCAGTAAACACTCCGCCGCCCGCCAACGCGAACGGCAACAAGAGCTGGTCGGCCAAATGTTCGCCTACGGCAGCCTCAGAAACCATGTATGCTCGCGCTTCCTTGACGGCTTCCGCGGCGACGCTTTCGGCGCTCGCTCCAAGTCGACCAAACCCGCAAAACAGCTCCGTTACACCAGTTGAAGTTGCCAGTTCGATCAACGCAATATTCCCCGGCCCGACTGAGTTCTTCGTTTCAACAATCTCCATGCGTTCGGTTCCCCAATTCAGCATGTTGGCAATGGTATCGATCTCGCGTTGTGCGATACGGCGAGGAAGATTCGCGACAATTGCCACCGCACTCCGCTGCGTAATTTCTCCACGCTCTGCCAGGTCAACAGGAACCAAGTGGTCGCAAGGTTCGATGATTGCGGTGAAGCAGCCGCCTCCAGCCGGATAGAAACCATATCGCTCAAGGCTCACGCTGATCTTTGGCCCGAGCCTGTTGATGACGGGCAGGAAGCACCGTGCGAGAAAATCAAAGGGCGGTGCTTGCAAATTGTGCGTGCCACCTTCGATCGTTATATGGCTTGGAGCTGACGCCATCATTAGGGCCGGCAGGATCGTTTGAAACACTAGAGTGCCGCTGCCAGCCGTTCCGATCACGAACCGATGCTCTCCCGGTCGCACGGTCCCGGGAATAAATGAGAGAGTCCGCGAGCCCAAACTCGCTCCCTCGACTTCCGCTCCTCCGATTTCCGCGGCGGCAAGAACCGCCGTGAGGTGCTGCCGCAGCAGCCCGGGGCGCTCCCGCTTAGCGCGGACGTCCTCGATGCGGAATGCCCTTCCGGTTGCGAGCGAAAGGCTCAGCGACGAGCGCAAGATTTGCCCGCCGCCTTCTCCCGAAGATCCGTCAATCCGAATCATGCATACGCTCCGTTGGTTTCCGATCATCCCTTCACACACACGACCTGATGCAACGTGTGAACGATCTCCACCAAATCAGCCTGAGCAGCCATCACGGCCTCGATCGATTTATATGCAGCCGGAGTTTCGTCAATCACGTCGGCGTCTTTGCGACATTCGATACCCGCCGTCATACGCTCATGATCGGCGATCGAGAAACGCCGCTTTGCTTCCGTGCGCGACATGGCGCGACCCGCGCCGTGGCTGCAGCTTTCAAAACTCTCCGCATTGCCCTTGCCGCGCACAATGTAAGAACGCGCGCCCATGCTGCCGGGAATGATTCCCATATCGCCTTCACGGGCACGGACCGCTCCCTTTCGTGTGACGAGAATGTTTTCCCCATAGTGCGATTCGCGAGCCACATAGTTGTGGTGGCAGTTGATCGCCTTTAGCTCGGCCACGAAGGCCGGAACTTCTCCGGACGAGCGCACAGCCGCGACAATCTGCTGCATCATCAAGTGGCGATTCCAACGAGCAAAATCCTGTGCCCACTCGACGGCTTCCACATAGTCGTCAAAGTGTGCGGAACGCTCCGGGAAGTAAGCCAGATCGCGATCAGGCAAAGTGACGAAAATCCGCTCCATATCCTGGCGCGCCAGTTCGATGAAGTAGCTGCCCATGCGATTGCCGACTCCGCGCGACCCGCTATGCAGCATGAACCACACTGCATCCGCTTCGTCCAGGCACACTTCAATAAAATGATTTCCCGTTCCCAAAGTGCCCAAATGGTTCGAGTGATTTCCGCGATCGAGTTTCGAGTGCTTGGCAAGAATCGCGTCATAGCGCGGCTTCAGCCTCTGCCAGACTTCCATATTGCGCGCCGGAATGTCATTCCACGCTCCGCGATCGCCGCGACCACCGTGCTGCGTGCGGCCGTGGGGTACCGCCTTCTCAATCGCCGCGCGAATGCCCTTTAGATCCTCAGGAAGGTCGCGCGCGTTTAGGTCTGTTTGCACCGCCATCATGCCGCAGCCGATGTCCACACCGACTGCCGCGGGAATGATCGCACCCTTGGTCGGGATCACGCTGCCGACGGTCGCACCAATTCCCCAGTGCACGTCCGGCATGGCCGCGACCCACTTGAAAATGAAAGGAAGTTGCGCCACGTTGAGGAGTTGTTTCCGCGCCTGGTCTTCGAGAGCGACGCCTTTGGTCCAGGCTTTGATGGGTGCGCCCTTTTCAGCAACGATCACGTTGTAGGTCGGCTCTGACATTTTTTCTTCTCCTCCCTAGCGGAATTCCGATTCTCAGAGGCGCGGGCCGCATTGTGTCCCGCGCCTCTGATTGTTCGCGACTCCCACTTCGCTCACGAACCGTGTCGCAATTGTTCGTCCTCTGTGATCACACCTGAATGCATGCACCGTGCCAATGGGCGTGTCATTGTAAGACATAGCTAACACAGGGCATACACTAAGCCTTGTGTTCTTGAGGATATAAATGCAATCTCACAGGATAATATCTTATAATTACAGATATGCAGGACAAACCACACGTCGTGATCGGATTGCTGGGAACTACCCTCGACGCTGGCCGGGCGCAGGATCGTTGGCAAAATTGGCGCCCCACCGTATCGATTTGCCGGCAGCCGGACTTCCTCGTGAAACGACTGGAACTTCTGCACGCGCTTCGCGACAAAGCACTCGCCCTGCGGGTCGCCAGCGACATCGCGGCAGTATCGCCGGAAACAATCGTGCGCCTGCACGAGATTGAGTTTGGTGATCCGTGGGACTTCGAGCGCGTTTACGAAGCGCTCTTTAAGTTCGCTCGGGCCTACCCGTTCGAAACCGACAACGAGGAATACCTCATTCACATCACCACAGGCACCCACGTTGCACAAATCTGCCTATTCCTGCTGACAGAATCAAGATATTTGCCGGGAAGATTGCTCCAGGCTTCTCCGGATCGAGATCGCAGCGCACCGGGAGAAGTGAAGGTCATTGATCTCGATCTCTCCCGCTACGATCGAATTGCTTCGCGTTTTCGTCAGGAAGCGCGCGATGCCGTTTCTTACTTGAAAGGGGGGATCGATACCCGGAACCAGGCGTTCAACGAACTGATCGACCGGATCGAACAGGTCGCCGTTGCCACGCGTGATCCGTTGCTCTTGATGGGCCCCACCGGCGCTGGGAAATCCAAATTGGCGCGGCGCATTTTTGAGTTGAAAAAGATGCGGCACACGATCACGGGGGAGTTCGTAGACGTGAATTGCGCCACTCTGCGAGGCGATGGCGCGATGTCCACACTTTTCGGCCACGTGAAGGGTGCCTTTACAGGAGCTCTTCGCGACCGGCCGGGAGTACTTCGTGCCGCGGACAAGGGCATGCTTTTCCTCGATGAAATCGGCGAACTTGGCGGAGATGAACAGGCGATGCTGCTGCGCGCGCTGGAAGAAAAGACATTTTTGCCGCTCGGATCGGACCGCGAGGCTCACAGCGATTTCCAGCTGATTGTGGGAACGAATCGCAATTTACTTTCCGCGGTCCGCGAGGGCCGCTTCCGCGAAGACTTGCTGGCGCGAATCAATTTGTGGACCTTTACGTTGCCGGGATTGCGATCACGTTCCGAAGACATCGAACCGAACCTCCAATTCGAACTCGACCAGTTTGCACAGCGTACAGGCCATCACGTGACCTTCAGTAAGGAGGCCCGTCAACGGTTTCTTGTTTTCGCGCTCTTGCCGTCTTCCAAGTGGGCGGGCAACTTTCGCGATCTGAATGCTGCGGTGGTCCGGATGGCCACTCTCGCTCAAGGGGGACGAATCTCCGTTGAGATCGTGCAGGAGGAAATCGAACGGCTTAGTGCGTCTTGGGCGAGGCCGCAGACCGAAGAATCAGATGGAATACTTTCCCGACTTCTGAGCGAGAAGGCCCTCGGCGGAATTGATCTGTTCGACCGAGCGCAACTGGCTGAGGTAGCCCAAGTTTGCCTCAATTCGCGTTCAATGTCGGAAGCCGGCCGCCGATTGTTTGGTGCATCGCGAATTCGTAAGACGAGCAGCAACGACGCGGATCGCCTACGAAAGTACCTCAACCGATTTGGAATCGACTGGGACCAAATTATTCTGCTCGGCTCATAGTTTTTCGCTCGACTTTGCACCTGCACCACGATGTTCTAGCACACGATCATCGACTTTACCGAGCCGCGACAGTGTCTCCGACTGGACGACGGTCGCGAAAAATGTGCCACCGAAAGCCGTTAAAACAGGGGTTCACTTCAGATGACGGAAGAGCGAAGGAATGGATTTCGGAGCGAGCGGAAATGCTTTAGAATAAGGGTCACTCCAACGTGGGCGTGTAGCTCAGCTGGGAGAGCACCTGCTTTGCAAGCAGGGGGTCGCAGGTTCGAACCCTGTCACGTCCACCATATTTTCTATAACTTGCGGTTTTGGCTCCTCTTTTTGTGACGTAGTTTGTGACGTAACTGCACCTTCCGGTTTCTTCGAGAGCGCATCCAGCGCTTGACGTCTCGCTTCCAGCCGCACGTGAGAATAAAGAGCGAGCATCTTCTGTGACACATGTCCAGCAATAGCCATGATGGTTTGATCGCTCGCGCTTGATTCAGCAAGCTCCGTGATGGCGTGATGGCGCAAGTCATGAAATCGGAATCCGGGAAGCCCTGCTACTTTCGTTAGATTCCGCCAGGCGGTGCGCCACGTGGTCATCGGCTTGGTCGGATCGGGCTTGACTGAGACTGCAGGCCCCGGCCTGTTCTTGGGTTGCGTTACAGGTCCCTGTCCCTCACCGTGCGGAAATAAATACCATGTAGGTTCCGGCTCCGAATTGAACAGCAGCTTACTTCGCTGTCGCAATTCCAGAATTGACGTCCATGCGGCCGTATTCAACGGGAGGACTCGCTCCCCGGTTTCAGTCTTGCTCCGCCGTACAGTCAGTGTTTTCTCCATGAAATCGATATCGCGCCATTGCAGCCCGCGGATCTCGCAAGCCCGCATGGTGGTATTCAGCGCGAGAGTTGCGGCGAGCCGAGCAAGTTGCCATTCCGGTCGACTCGCGGCGGCTTTGAGCAACTTCAGCTTTTCGCCATGTTGGAGGGCCTGCCCGACATTGTGCCGTTCGGGCAGTGGTTTAATATCCTCAACGAGTAGATGCCAACGCTTCGCTCGCTTCAGGATACGGCGGAGAACACCTAGCTCCATGTTGACCGTACGATTCGCCACGCCTTTCTGCTTACGATTCGCAATGTACTTCCGGATGCTATCCGAAGAGATGCGTTTCAACGTCAGAGCTGAGAAAAAGGCTCGGAGAGGCTTAAGACGCTCCTGTTCGGTGACAATGCTACGCGGTGCTAAGTGCGCCAGTCGGTCCGCGACATAGCGGTCAGCGGCCTCGACGAATGCGAGCTTTGCAAACAACTGACTACTCGGCACGAGATTGCCCGCGGTAGCTTGCCCGATCAGATCTTTTTCCTTAGATTGCGCTTCACGCCAATCCGTCGTGTCCAAGCTCTGCCGAAAACGTTGTCCATTCACACTGAAATCTGTCCACCAGGTCCCCCCACGCTTGTAGATCGACATTCGCATTTCCTCCGTCAAATCCTCACGAATTCCTCTAAAGCTTTAGCCAACGACTCTAACAATTTCCCGACCGGCACCACGACACCACTTGCCTCTCTTAGAAGGCTTGTGGCCAAGGTTGGCGATCCGACTATCGTCACTTCCCGGAAACCGTGCTTCGTCCCCCGAAAGTCTACAGCGACCAAAAGCCGGTGCCGTCGCGATTCCGCTTGAATTTGCCGGAGAGTATGAAGCCCTGAAACAAGGTGATGCACCACGTTTCCGCCCATCACCCTTCGTATGGCCGGACCCCTGAGGCCCGCTCTCCACAGCCAAAGCGCAACCCCAAGACGGCACACGTCCTGAGGCGAGAATGCGCGACGCTTTCCTCGGATCCCCCCGCGCACCACCGACGCACGGATCTGGCAAATGTTTACCAGCTTGTTGAGACGCAGCGGGTTTGCACCCAGGAGCTCAGACAACTCCGTGATATCGAGAGACACGCTCATACTGATTAGACGTCAGCAACCGCCGAGATGGGCCTGAGTATACCAAAATGGATTTCTAAATACCATAAGGCCCTTGTGGGCCTTTGTAGCACGTCTAATCACCATTAAAGCAACAGGAGGTTCGAAAAGCATGGATGCACTACTCGACATCAACAGTGTTGCA
>Ga0308309_10002463_pt1 | contig 11033 bp, 9 predicted proteins | sample HubBroMetageWFT5_FD_192491 | JGI IMG/M metagenome (GOLD analysis project Ga0308309, IMG submission 192491) | Warmed and freeze-thawed soil microbial communities from the Hubbard Brook experimental Forest, New Hampshire - Hubbard Brook CCASE Soil... | ecosystem: Environmental > Terrestrial > Soil... | reverse complement strand
GCCGACAGCGGCGAAGAGTACTCCAGCGTCCGCGCCCAAAGCGCAAACGGTGGCAGTGGCCAAGCCGGTAGCGGCCCCTGCAGCAGCGGCGCCGGCGGCCAAGACCAAGGCTGCGGCGGCACAACCACATGATGCATTTGTACCTAAGAAAACAGCGGCATCGGCGCCGGGAGCAGTGGCTAAGATTGAGGCTCCCAAGCCCACAGCTACGCATGCCGCTCCAGTCACGGCCAAAGTAGCGGCCGATGAAAAGGCAGCTGCCGCCAGCGTAATTGGGGAAGCTCCCAAGCCGCCGCAACCGGAAGAAAAGAAATGGGCGATGAACGGCAAGCGCGATCCTTTCTTCAGTCCGGTAGTGCAGCAGCCCACAGGTTCCGGTTGCTCAACTGGGAAGAAATGCCTGGAGATCGGACAGATCAATTTGCGGGGCGTGGTGAAATCGGAAAGCGGCTTTATCGCGGTGGTGACGAATACCTTGAACAAGGCTTATTTCCTGCACGAAAACGATCCCGTGTTTAACGGTTTCGTGATGAGAATCACGGGAGATTCGGTTGTTTTCCAGGAGACCGTTCAAGACAAACTGGGCAAGCCGTTCACCCGCGAAGTGATCAAGCGGATCAGCACGCCCGCGGTTTAGCAACGGCGACTTCCGGAAAAGCCCGGAGCGCCGACAAAATCGAGTTTAGAAGAAGGACGCGCGGGCCCGGCCCGCGGTTTTGGGGAGAAGCGAAATGCGAAAGCAACTGCTGAGTGTGTTCCTACCGATGCTGCTCCTGGGGCTGGCAGCTTCAGCCGCCGAGATGCCGGCGTCACAACCGGCGAGCCAGAGCAATGAACTGCAACGAGTGAATGTAGTTCGCGGCACGGATGAAATCCGGGTCGTGATCAGCGCTCGTGGCGCAGTGACGCCCAAGCTGAGCACCGCAGACGCGCCTGCGCGTCTTGTTCTGGACCTCCCTGGAACCACTATGGCGACAGGGCAGACCCACATCACGGTGGACAGCGCCGGGGTAAAAGGCGTGCGCATTGGTTCGGACGGCCAGACACCTCCCACGACTCGTGTGGTGGTCGATCTTGAGCATGCCTGCCGCTACGACCTTACGCCGTTGACGGATGGCAAGCTGGTGCTGACGCTGCATACGCAGTCGGTGGCCAGCACAAGCGATCCAAAGACGGTGGTGGAAACTTCGCCGGCGACCAAGACTATGTCTCCGTTTGGGCCACGGGTTATGGAGGTACCGGCGGCGCCGAAGGCACAGCCGGTTGCAGCCAGCGCTCCGGTGGCTTCGAACACGGGGACGCCGAAGTCCGAGACGAGCGCAGCTGCGACGAGTGATTTTGTGTTCGTCGAGCCTGCTTTCCAACCCAAGACGACGGTTGCAGACGCGACGGACGTGCCCAGTGAGCGCGCCGGAGAAGCGGCGGCGAAGTTCGCCGACAAGACCGCTGCTGAACTTCTGCCGGTGAGTGCGCACGCCGCGCAGGAATCGCAGAGCACTGCTTCCAGCACCGGCGTGCAGCCCGCAGTCAATCTGGCGGCGGAGCAGAGAGCGCAGGCTGGACAGGCGCCGGTTGCGGTTGGCCCGAAGTACACGGGCGAGCCGATTTCGGTGAATCTAAAGGATGTGGATCTGAAGGACTTCTTCCGGCTGATTCATGAAATCAGCGGCTTGAACGTGGTGCTCGATCCCAACGTGCACGGCACCCTGACAGTGGTGCTGGATGATGTGCCGTGGGACCAGGCTCTTGACATCGTCCTCAAGAACAACGATCTGGCGCGGGAACTGGAAGGCAACGTTCTACGCATCGCCACCGTGGATACGCTGAAGAAAGAAGCGGATGGACGGCGCGCCCAGGTGGAAGCCGAAGCGCTGGCCGTGGAAAAGGTTTCAGTCACTCGTTTCCTGAGCTACGCCCATGCTAAGGACGTAATCATCACGGTGAAAAAGTTCCTCTCCGTACGCGGTGATGTGGTTGCGGATGAACGCACCAACGCCGTAATCGTCAACGACATTCCGAAAGTGCTTCCGATTATCGACCGCCTGCTGACGCAGCTTGACCGCAAGACGCAGGAGGTGGAAATCGAGGCTCGGGTGGTGGCGGCGACACGGTCGTATGCTCGCGACATCGGCACGCAGCTTGGATTTGGCTGGGGTAACGGCCACACCGCAGTCGGCGGCGCTTCCGCGGTAGGCAGCTCACCAACGACCGTCGGCGGTTTGACTCCGGGCTACGTCACGGTGCCGGGCTCGACGGGCCAGAGTGGAAATTCGATTCCGTTATTCTCCAATCTGGGCTCAACCTCACCCACCAGCGGCTTTAGCTTCTTGAACGCCAGCAACACGGTGCGCATCGATGCCGTTCTTACCATGGCTGAGTCGCGCGGATTGCTGAAGGTTCTGTCACGGCCGCGCGTGGTAACCCAGAACAACATCCAGGCTTTCGTGAAGCAGGGTGTGCGCGTGCCCATCGTGACGCAGGCGCAGTTGGGCGGTCCTCCGACGGTTACCTACGTCGATGCCTTCCTGCGGCTGACGGTGACTCCGCAAATCACTTCGGAGAACACCATCTTCCTGAACGTAGACGTGGAAAACACGACGCCGAACTTCGGCACGGAAGTGCAGGGCAACCCCGAGTTGATCACGCAGCAGGCGACTACGCAGGTGCTGGTGACCGACGGTGGCACGGTAGTGATCGGCGGCGTCATCCAGACGCAGAACTCGATCACCATCGACCAGGTGCCGGTGCTGGGGAGCCTGCCGATCCTGGGCAACCTGTTCAAACACACTGTCGTGAATACGTCGAACCAGGAATTGATCTTCTTCATTACGCCGCGAATCATTCAGACGTAACAACGTCGGACCTAGCAGCGCAGTTGAAGATTTAAAGCCGCCGGCGCCTGAAGAACCTGTCAGGGCCGGCGGTTTTGCGTTTTGGGCAGCACTTCAGTCCCTCGGGAAAACGGACGATCAGCGGGCCGCGCCAACGACAGGAGGGTCGTCCTCTCTGCGAATCAGATACTGAAAATGGGTCTTAAATCGGGCGACCGCTCCTTTGGGACCTACTCCCCAGCCGTCCGAACTCTCAAAGGCGATCGCATTCAGGTTCAGCTTCTCCGTGTGCCGCCAATGAACGCCCCTGTCGTGGCTGATGTCTGTCCCATTTGGCCCAACCACAGCAAAGTCGCCGTTAGAAAACGATGCTACGGCCGAGCGGTAGCCGCCCGGTTGCGCGTCAGCGAGGTGCCATGTGGCTCCGGCGTCATCGGAGTAGATCGCGACGCGCTTGTCGTCATTCGGGTTCTTATAATCTCCGCCCACGGCCACAAGGTCGTCCGGGCCGTCGCAAGCAATGCTAAAAATACCGCTGGAGGCTGTGCCGCTGACGATCGGCGTCTCCGAGACTGTCCATGACCGGCCTTGGTCGAGCGAGCGAAAGACTCGCGCTGCGGGCCCACCGGTTCCGAAATAGATTCCGCCACGATCGCACATCGCAATTGCAGTCCCACTCGCCGCAAACGCACCTTCTTTGGCGAGCGCGGGAGGCATTTTGTCCCGGGGCAGTTCTGACCAGTGCTCTGCATCACTTGTGCTCAGGACGACGAACTTGCCATCCACCGGATCGCTTAGCGCAACGCAATGGGTCTTTGAATCGCAGGCCATCGAGTCCAGAAAGAATTCCGGTGTCGTTCCTGAATATTGGAGCTTCCAGGTTTTCCCGCCGTCGGTTGTCTTGTAAACTCTCGACTTCTTCCCCTCGCCGCTCGACATCACGTAGGCTTCATCCGCACTGAAGGCTTCGATGTCCCGAAAATCCAGGCCGCCGGTGTTCGGAATGGAGATGTGTCTCCATGTACTGCCTTCATCGCTTGAGCGCAAAATGACCCCGTCCGATCCTGAAGCCCAGATCATGTATTGCAGCCGGTCGTTCTTGCCCGCATCAAGAACCACGCTCACCCCGCGGAGATTTGCATCGCTTCCAGACGATTGCACGGACCACCATGGTGCATTGTCCTTCAGCTGCAGGAACAACATTGCAATGAGAAGCAACATGGCGGATATTCTACCTCCCTGCGGGCGCCCAGGTCGCAACTGCCCCTTGTGAACATGCAGAGATGTCTTGCTTCCGCAGGCTGGTACACTTGGCCCTGAAAATGGATTACAAGCTTCGTCAGAACGAACTTCGCGGGCGCCTCGCTTCCAGCCGGCTTGACGGGTTGCTGGTCAGCCATCTTCCAAATATCCGATATCTTTGTGGCTTCACCGGGAGCGCGGGGCTGCTGCTGGTGGAGGAAGCCGGGAGCAGGTTCTTCACCGACGTCCGGTACGATACTCAGGGGCGAGAAGAGGTGAAAGGCGCGAAACTGATTATCGCGCGCAAGGCGCTGCTGACCGCACTCGGAGAATGGATCGCAGCGCGCCGCATGGAGTCGAGAGCCAAAGGATGGACGATCGGGATTGAAGCTGAGCGCCTGACTGTGGCGGAAAGGAAGCGGCTGGTTGATCAGCTGCCCTCCGGCATGCGATTACGGAATGCGCCCGCTCTGGTGGAGAAGGCGCGCATGGTGAAGGACGAGAACGAGCTCGAACTGATCCGTGAGGCTGTGAAATTAGGAGCAACTCTGTTCGACCGGGCGCTTAAAGTATTGCGAGCGGGGATCAAAGAGAGCGAGTTGGCGGCGGAGATGGAGTACGCGGCGCGGCGGGCGGGGGCCGAAGAGATGTCGTTCCCTACCATCATCGCTTCTGGGGCTAGGTCGGCGTTGCCGCATGGTAGAGCTACGGGGCAAGCCGTCGTCCCCGGGGGATTCGTGGTCTGCGATTTCGGTGTTATACTCGCTGGTTATTGTTCGGATCAGACGCGCACTGTATGGGTGGGTTCAGCACCAGAGGAGGCGCGCCACGCATACGAGTCGGTGCGGGAGGCGCAGGAAGCCGCGATTGCGGCTGTGCGGCCGGGGGTTAGCGCTGGAGAGGTGGATGCGGCGGCGCGGAAGGTATTGCGCAAGGCTGGACTAGGGCGTTATTTTACGCATTCCACCGGGCATGGAGTAGGTTTAGAGATCCACGAAGCACCCAGAATTGCGGCCGGGCAAAGGGAAGTGCTGAAGCCGGGCATGGTCATCACGATTGAGCCGGGAGTATACTTCCCCGGCAAATGGGGTGTAAGGATCGAGGACATGGTGGCAGTCAGCGAGAACGGGTGTGAGGTGCTGACTCCGACCAGCAAGGATTTTCTGGCAGTTTAGGGGAAAGGTCTCAGGTCTTGGGTCTTAGGCTCTCGATCTTTGGCACCAGCTAGGAGGCCCAATACCCAACGCCTAAGACCTGAGACCTGAAGCCGGTCCCACCGTACACGAATGAATCAAAAAGAGCTGAAAGAACTCATCGAGTTCTTAATCGAAAAGGACATTGCCGAGTTCGAGTTAGAGCGTGGCGATGTCAAGGTGAAGATTAAGCGGGCTGGCGAGCACACCGTGGTGCATACCCGAGCGGACGTGCCTTATGTGGCTGTGACCGTCCCGCAGGCGGGCCAGCCAGCGGTTACAACCTCTCCTGGCGCAGCGGCCGCGGCGCCAGTCGAGACTGTCCCGGAAGAAGACCTGCACATCGTGAAATCTCCCATCGTGGGGACGCTCTACGAGGCGCCCTCGCCGGGCGCGCCGCCTTTCGTCAAAGTCGGCGATATGGTGGAGGTGGGGCAGGTGCTGTGCATCGTAGAAGCGATGAAACTGTTGAATGAAATTGAGTCGGACGTGGCCGGTGAAATCGTGAAGAAGATGGGGAGCAACGGCCAGCCGATTGAGTACGGGCAGGAGTTGTTTGCCATCCGGGCGAAGAAGTGAAGGAGTTTAGCAATTTTGTAATTTGGTAATTTGTAATTTTGCAATCTAAAAGCCCCGGCCGCTTTTTCAATTACCAAATTACCCGATATCAAATTACAAAATGCCTCTCTGTCTCCACATTTAATCTGAAATGTTCAAGAAGATACTGATTGCGAATCGCGGAGAGATTGCGCTGCGCGTCATTTGCGCGTGCAAGGAGCTGGGCATCGGCACGGTTGCCATTTACAGCGAGGCGGACCGGCACTCGCTGCCGGTGCGGTTTGCGGACGAAGCCATCTGCATTGGGCCTCCACAACTGGCGCTGAGCTATCTGAATATTCCGGCAGTGATCAGCGCGGCTGAGATCGCCAACGTGGACGCGATTCATCCTGGCTACGGATTGCTGGCGGAGAATGCCAACTTTGCGGAGGTGTGCGAGACCAGCGGGATCAAGTTCATCGGGCCGCGGCCTCAAGTGATGCGGCTGATGGGGGAAAAGGAAAAAGCGCGCGACGCGATGAAACAGGCAGGCGTGCCCATTCTGCCCGGCTCGGATGGAATCATTGCGTCTGAAGGTGAGGCTCTGGAGTGGGCGCGGCAGGTGGGCTTTCCGGTGATTGTAAAGGCCTCGGCGGGAGGCGGCGGACGCGGCATGCGCATCGTTCGCAACGAGGAGGAACTGCCGGGGTTGTTCAAGGCGGCGCAGTCGGAGGCGGCGGGCGCGTTCGGCAACGGCGACTTGTACATGGAGAAGTATGTCGAGCATCCGCGGCACATCGAGTTCCAGGTGCTGGCCGACGAGCATGGCAACGTGGTGAGCCTGGGAGAGCGCGAATGTTCGATCCAGCGGCGGCACCAAAAATTGCTGGAAGAGTCGCCTTCGACGCAGGTAACGCCGGAGCTGCGCGATCAAATCGGTGCGATTTTGTGCAAGTCGCTGGCGGAGATCGGCTACACCAACGCGGGGACGATTGAGTTTTTGATGGACCAGGATCGCAAGTTGCACTTCATCGAGATGAACACGCGCATCCAGGTGGAACATCCAGTGACCGAGATGGTGACGGATGTGGATCTGGTGAAGAGCCAGATCATGATCGCGGCTGGGGCTCACATGTGCGACGTGCTGCAGGGGCCGATTGTGCATCGTGGGCATGCGATCGAATGCCGGATTAATGCCGAGCATCCGGAAAAGTTCACGCCGTCGGCGGGAAAGATTACTTCATTCAATCCACCTGGAGGCACTGGAGTTCGCGTCGATACCGCGGCATATGCAGAGGGTGTGATCCCTCCTTACTATGATTCTTTGATTGCCAAGCTGATCGTACGCGGCAAGGATCGCAACGAGGCGGTCTCGCGGATGACGCGGGCACTGGAGATGTTTATCGTCGAGGGCGTGTACACGACGATTCCGCTGCATCGGAGAATTCTTGCCGACCCGGACTTCCGGGCAGGTAAGTTTGATACGGGGTTCATTGAAAGATTTCTGGCGAAGACAAAATGAACAACCGAAGTCTTGTGGCAGGACACAAGGAGCAATGATGGGAGCATCAGTCACCAGAATAGCTGTCTTCGCTTCGATCGGCATTTTTGTTCTGGGCGCAGCGCCAATCGAGTAAATCAGAAACCGAAATATCTCAAGCGTTGTCGGCGGCGCCGGCATCGATCGCTGCGCAGGCATCGGTCATAATCCTCAGAGATCAGGGGCGCAGAGAGGAATTGCGATCCGGAACTAACGGCTGGACGTGCATCATCCGAGATGTGAATGCGCATGAGGATGGCATAGCGCATCATCCTGCGTGTTTTGATAAGTACGGTTTGGAGTGGATTGAGGACTACATAGCTGGACGTGAGCCGGATCCGGACCATGTCGGATACTCCTATATGCTGGAGGGTGGATCATCGTGGAGCAACATAGATCCTAAAGCGGCTAAGTTAGCGCCCGGGCAGAAGGACTACATTCGAATACCTGCGCACATCATGATCCTAAATTCGCGAGTCGCAGGCTCCTCCGGTTTTCCGTCAGGGCAGGCGGAGCCCGATACGCACAAGCCGTTCGTCCAGTTTGGCGGAACGCCGTTCGCGCTTCTGATCATTCCGGTTAATTGAGCGTGTCTACGATAGCCTGGGAGGGACGAAATTGCTATGAAGGTCCGAAAACTCAAGACCCTGGTGCCGATCATTCTCGGCCTGGCTCTCAGCATGGCACTCGCAGTTTCGCTTCACGCGCAAACCCCTGCGGATCCTGCGAACCTCCCGCAGCGCGATGGCTCTCACGACTTTGACTTCCTCATCGGCGACTGGAAAGCGCATGTCCGCCGCCTTCCGGATCGTCTCAACAACTCCACCATAAACTCCTCGACAGCAACGCGAACTTCGAGCAGTTCGAGGTGACAAGCACCGACAAGAAATTACACATCAAGGCGCAGACGCTGCGCCTGTATAATCCCACTTCGCATCAGTGGAGCATCTACCTCGTGGATCTGGATAACGGGACTCTCGACACGCCCCCCGTGGTCGGCGGCTTTAGCGGCAAGCGTGGTGAATTTTATCATCAGGAGAACTTCAAAGGCCGTACCATCCTGGTTCGTTACCTGTGGCTCGACCTCTCGCCGAGCTCGGCGCGCATGGAGCAGTCGTACTCACCCGATGGGGGCAAGACCTGGGAAGCCAACTGGATTTGTGAGCTTTCACGATAAGACACTCACATCGAACAGCGCGCATTTAAAAAGGCATGATCGCCCTTCCCCGCTTATATCCCATCCTCGATGCCAGTTGCTTTTCCGACCTTCCCGGCTTGATCACTGCGGCGGAGGAGCTGGTTTCTGCTGGTGTGACCTTGATTCAATACCGCAATAAATCTGGCAACGCGCGAGTGATTCTGGAGCAGGCGCGTGAACTGCGTCGGCAGTCGCGGGCGGGAGCGCCCTTGCCACACTTGCAGCTCATCATGAACGACCGTGCCGATCTTTGTCTGGTGGCGGAATTCGACGGTGTGCACGTCGGGCAGGATGATCTGTCGGTGGAGTCGGTGCGACGGATCATCGGCGCGGAGCCCTGGCTTGGCGTTTCGACCCATAATCCTGAACAGCTTGCAGAAGCTGACAGGACTTCGGCGGACTATCTTGCCATCGGACCCGTGTTTTCGACTTCCAGCAAAGACCAGGCTGATCCGGTTGTGGGACTCGAAGGGGTGCGCCGGGCGCGGCAATTGACGCGAAAGCCGCTGGTGGCCATTGGGGGGATTACGCGTGCCAACGCGGCTTCGGTGATTGAGGCCGGGGCCGATTCGGTGGCCGTGATATCTGACTTGTTACGGGAGCCCAGAAAATCAGCAGAAGAATTTTTCCGCGTTCTGAGGTAAAGTCATTTGACCTTGGGTTGGCGTCCGTGACGACGGCGGGACGCCGGCGCTACAAGACCCTACGGAGGAACCCTGAGCATACCGACAACGCAGCCGGGCGCGGGCAGCGACTGGGAAATTCACAGCTCTCAAGATAAGGAACTGGTCAAGGGCCTGGGCCTGACCAGCGCCACCATGCTGGTCATGGGGTCGATGATTGGCTCGGGCATCTTTATTGTGTCGGCGGAGATTGCCCGCGAAGTCGATTCTCCGGCGCTGCTGATCGGGGCCTGGGCGGTGGCCGGGTTCATGACCATCGTAGCCGCGCTCAGCTACGGTGAACTGGCAGCGATGATGCCGCGGGCCGGCGGCCAGTATGTTTATCTTCGCGAGTCTCTTGGGCCGCTGTGGGGCTTTCTTTATGGCTGGACACTCTTTCTGGTGATTCAGACCGGGACGATTGCGGCTGTGGGCGTGGCTTTTGGCAAGTTTCTCGGAGTTTTCTTTCCTGCGATTTCTTCCTCCAACTGGATTCTGCATATCTGGAAAGTTCCGCCGATTCATGTGGGGCCCATGGTTCTGGGCAACATCGATGTGGGAATCAATACGCAGAACCTGGTTGCCATTCTGTTGGTAGTTTTCCTCTCGGTGGTGAATATCTTTGGATTGAAGACGGGAGCGCTTATCCAGAATGTGTTTACCGCAGCCAAGGTCTCGGCGCTGCTGGGGTTGGCGTTGTTCGGCCTGGCACTCGGCCGGAACGCACAAGCGCTGGCCACAAACTTCAGCGGACACTTCTGGCGGAATGCGGGTCTGGACGCGCAGCACGCGGTGCAAGTAGGAGTGGGCGGGCCAATTGTGATGGTGGGCACGCTGACGATTCTGGCTGTGGCGCAAGTGGGTTCGCTTTTTTCCGCGGATGCCTGGAACAACGTGACGTTCACTGCGGGAGAAGTGAAGAATCCCAGCCGCAACCTGCCTTTGTCCCTAGCGATTGGTACGGGAGTCGTGATCGCTCTCTACATCGCGTGCAACTTCATTTACTTGATGGCGCTGCCTTTGGATGGAACGGCGAGCGCGGTAACGATTCTGGGGCGGGGCATTAAATATGCCGCGGAAGACCGTGTCGCGACCGCGGTCATGACTGACATGTTCGGGGCCGTTGGTGGCCTGCTGATGGCGGCGGCCATTCTGATTTCCAGTTTCGGTTGCAATAACGGGCTCATTCTTTCAGGCGCTCGCGTCTACTATGCCATGGCGAAGGACGGCCTGTTCTTCCGCAGCGTCGCCAAGCTGCATCCCACGTACAAGACGCCGGCGGTTTCGCTGATGGTGCAGATGGTTTGGGCGTGTTTGCTGTGTGTCTCCGGCAGCTATGGGCAGCTTCTGGATTACATTATCTTCGCCGTACTGGTCTTCTACATCTTGACGATTGTGGGATTGTTTGTGCTGCGGCGGACGCATCCCGACGCTCCGCGACCTTACCGGGCGGTGGGATATCCCGTGTTGCCCGCGATTTATATAGTGATGGCTTTATTTATTGATGTCGTACTATTGCGCTACAAGCCGCAATTTACGTGGCCGGGGCTGATTGTGGTGCTGCTGGGCATCCCGGTATATTACGCGTGGTCGAGGAGCGCGGGCGCGAAGCGCGCATCGGCGCAGCCTTAAGGAGAAACCAGACGAATGGCAAATCTGTTCGCAACCAAGCCGCTGAACCTGCTGATGGAGGAAGCTCGCGAGACGGGCGAACACAGCCTGAAACGGACGCTGGGAGTTTTCCAGCTCACCGCTCTGGGCGTGGGGGCGATCATCGGAGCGGGCATCTTTGTGATGGTGGGGCTGGGAGCGCAGTATGCCGGTCCGGGA
>Ga0308309_10002462_pt1 | contig 11036 bp, 6 predicted proteins | sample HubBroMetageWFT5_FD_192491 | JGI IMG/M metagenome (GOLD analysis project Ga0308309, IMG submission 192491) | Warmed and freeze-thawed soil microbial communities from the Hubbard Brook experimental Forest, New Hampshire - Hubbard Brook CCASE Soil... | ecosystem: Environmental > Terrestrial > Soil... | reverse complement strand
CCGGTGCCGGTGGGCAAGCTGGAAATGATTGTGGATGAGGCGGAGCAGTTCGTCAGCGAGGCGCCGGAGCGCGAGCGCACCACGAAAGACATCGGCGAGCACATCATGCAGAAATTGAAGAAGCTGGATAAGGTGGCTTACGTGCGCTTCGCGTCGGTGTATCTGGATTTCAAGGACGTGAAGGAATTCATGGACGAATTGAAGGTGCTGCTGAAGGACCGCGTAAAGAAGTAATTCCCCTAAACCTGCCAGACGCCTGCTGCAAATTTCTTTATGGTACGGAAGCCGAGGTGTTCGTAGAGGCGCACGGCGGAAGTGTTGATGCTAGTTACTGTGAGCGAGAGGGAATCGTAGCGTCTGCGGCGCAGGGCTTGGATGGAGCTTTCCATCAGGGCGCGGCCGATGCCGTGGCCTTGGTAGCCGGGCATCACGCAGATTTGGGTAGTGTGGCCTACTCGTTCGGCTACGGTGGAGGTGAGCACCATGCCAATGGGACGCTCGCCAGTGGCAGGGCGCACCAGGAAAGAAGCTTCGGGCAAAAACTGGCCGCAGCCCGGCAGCAGCACGATATTGCGCAGGAATTTCATCCCGCCGGATTCGCTGCGGTACTGATCGTTGATTTCGCCGTCCACGTGATCGGCGTACGAGAGCTGGATCAAGCGCGCGGCGGATTCAAATGCGCGGTCGGTCCAGGGTTCCAGGCGCAGGCCGGTGGAAAGAGGCGCGCCGCTGAGCTTGGCGTCCGCGAGTGTGAGCAACATGAACTGTCGGGTGTACAACTTGAAATATTGCGAGAGGAAAACGGGATCGAGTTCGGTGCCGAAGGGCATCAGCTGCGCTTCGACGCGTTCCAGGCGTGGAGTGGCGTGCAGCGCGGTTACCATTTCGGTTACGAGCGCGCGCGTGTAAGGCTCCTGCGAGAAGCGCGACGAGACGTACAATCCGCCGACGAGTCCTTTGTGATCTTCCAGGACGTAGAAGCCGTATCCGGCGGGATAGCCATCTTCCATCGCCACGTAGCCGCCCAGAGACCGGGAATCGATGAACCTGCGAATCAGTTCAATCGAAGAGCGGTAATCCCAATGTAGTTCGTCGCGCCAATGGCGAGTTTCTTCCTGGAAGAGCGGGTCCAGGGTGCGCGCCTGTGTTTGCCGGAGATCAACAATCTGCATGTAGGAAAGAAAGCAACCCCCAAGCGCCATTATAGCCATGGGCGGCGGTAGAACCCAACTAGTGGACCTTGACGGTAGCGGGTCGTTTTCCGATACGAGCTTAATCAGAAGCCAGGGCTAGCCCTGAGGATGCACCGCACCTCTTTGACTTACTTGGAAGCTCAACCTAAGATGTGCGCCAATGCGCGATTCCGCCTCTTTTATTGGCCGCATAGTGTCGCACTATCGTGTAATCGAAAAGATCGGCGGCGGCGGTATGGGCGTGGTTTACAAAGCGCAAGATCTCAAACTCGATCGCTTTGTAGCCCTCAAATTTCTTCCTGACGACGTTGCGAAAGACGGGCAAGCGCTCACTCGCTTTCAGCGTGAAGCGAAGGCTGCCTCCGCGCTGAACCATCCTAACATCTGCACCATCTACGAAATCGGCGAGCACGACGGGCAGCCCTTCATTGCGATGGAATGCCTCGAAGGCCGAACGCTGCGGCAAACGATTTCAGGCCAACCGGTTGCGCTCGACGAAGTGCTGGTGCTCGGAATCGAGATCGCGGATGCGTTGGACGCGGCGCACGCGAAGGGAATCGTTCACCGCGACATCAAGCCGGCGAATATTTTTGTAACCACGCGCGGACAAGCCAAGATTCTGGATTTCGGCCTGGCGAAGGTGCCGCTGGTGGAAAAAAGCGGATCGGTGGACAGTCGCGCGACGCTGGACGAGGACCCACGGATCACAACTCCTGGAAGTGCAATCGGAACCGTAACGTACATGTCGCCGGAACAGATTCGCGGCAAGCAGCTCGATGCGCGGACGGATTTATTTTCGTTTGGCGCAGTGTTGTACGAGATGACCACCGGTACGGTGGCGTTTCGCGGCGACACCTCCGGAGCAATATTCGAATCGATTCTGACGCGGGAGCCCGCGCCGATCGCGCGGCTGAATCCCGACGCACCGGCGAAGCTGGAAGAAATCATTAGCAAAGCGTTGGAGAAAGACCGGGATGTGCGGTGCCAGTCCGCCGCGGAGCTGCGCGCGGATTTGAAACGGTTGAAGCGCGACTCTGACTCGGGGCGGTCAGGACAACTAAAAGCGATTGCTGCGCAAGCCTCGGCGACGGCTGGCGGAGCGGGGAAGCCGAAAGGCTGGTCAAAAGAAAAAAAGCTACTGTGGGGAATCGCGGTGCTGGTTCTGATTACCGCGGTGGCGCTGGGCGCGCGATTTTATTTCAATCGAAATACCGTCGATTCGATCGCCGTGCTGCCTTTCACGAACACCAGCGGGAATCCGGACGCGGAGTACCTATGTGACGGAATTACGGAAGGACTGATCAACAGCTTGTCGCAGCTTCCGGACTTGCACGTAATGTCGCGGAACGCGGTGTTCCGATACAAAGGCCAGACAAGCGACGCGCAGAGCATCGGACGGCATTTGAAAGTCGGCGCGGTACTGGTGGGAACGCTGGTGCAGCGCGGTGACGGGTTTCACCTAGAGACGGAGCTGGTGAATTCGAGCAACGGCACGGAAGTGTGGGGCACGCAATACGATCGCAAACTTTCGGACATCGCGGCGGTGCAGGCCGACATCGTGCGCGACATTTCCGAGAAGTTGAAGCTGCGGTTGACCGCGGCGGACAAGACAAAGCTCGCAAAACAAAACACGGAGAATTGGGAAGCCTATGATTTGTACATGAGGGGGCGGTACTACTGGAACAAATTCACCGACGCGGATTTGAAAACATCGGTGAACTATTTCCAGCAGGCCATCGCGAAGGATCCGAATTACGCGCGGGCCTACGCCGGCCTTGCGGATGCATATCATGAACTCGCCAGTACGAATCCGCCGCGCGAAATGATGCCGCTTGCAAAAGCGGCGGCGCTGAAAGCGCTGGAGATCGACGATTCGGTTGCCAACGCGCACGCGGCGCTCGGCTGGATCAAATGGAAATACGACTGGGATTTTCCGGTCGCGGAACGCGAGTTCGAGCGCGCGATTGAGCTCGACCGGGAACATTCAGAAGGGCTGGCGATGTACGCGGACTTTCTGGATTCGATGGGAAGGGCGGGCGAAGGTTTGCAGGCGCACCGGCAGGCGATCGAAGCCGATCCCATGAATCTGATCTACAACAGCAATCTGGGCGACGGCCTGTATTCGGCGCACAAGCTCGACGAGGCAATCGCGCAATATAAGAAGACGATCGCGATGGACGAACATTTCGACGCACCTCACTACAGCCTCGCGTTCGCCTACGACCGGAAAGGAATGCAGAAGGAAGCGATTTCGGAGTGGCAAAAGGCTATGACCGGGTACGGAGACACGAAAACGGCCGCGCTACTAGGCGATGTGTATGCACGATCGGGATATCAGGCGGCGTTGCGGGCGTGGATTGATGACGTGAAGAAGAACGCGAGTCACGAGTTTGTTTCGCCGTTCGCTGTTGCATTGACGTACGGGATACTCGGCGATAAAGATTCGGCAATGGAGTGGCTGGAAAAAGCGTACGAAGATCGCGACGTGGACCTCGTCACGGTGAATGCTGATCCAGTGTTCGATTTCCTACATTCCGACCCGCGCTTTCAGGATTTGCGGCGCCGCATCGGGCTTACGCATGGCTAATCAGGTTGTGCGTATCGACCCATTGAGACCACCCGCGTAATTGGAAAGTGACCCACTGTCACTTCGCGTCGGGCAGGGGATCGAAACTCGGACCGGCGAAGGCGGCTGAGGGGATTTGTCTGATATGTAACGTGCTGGACAATTAGCGTGCCGTGCGGGTGCGGGAAGTTGTGCTACCATGCAATTCGCCGAGGCGAGAAATGTTTGCGCCCGCGCTTACCGGATGGCTTTCCTCTCAGAACTACGCTATCCAACAACGCGTATCGCCAAGCTCCTCTCGGGACTCTTCGCGATGGCGCTGTTCCTATTTGTGTCCGTTGCCGCTGTTTCCGGCTTCCTCCTTTACCAGGTATTACGCACCGCTCATTCGTCAGGCTCGTCCGTAGATCTGAATGTGATGATGGGGCATCCGGTGGAGTTTTCGTTTTCGGTTCCGGGTGAGGGCACGCGCGACGGCTGGTTTTATCCGGGATTGCGCGGGTCGCCCACGATAGTGGTGTGCCACGGCTATCATTCGCAGCGATCGGACGTGTTGACGCTGGTAACCGCGCTGCAGGACCAGCAGTTCAACGTGTTTCTATTTGATTTTACCGCGCATGGCACCAGTCCGGGCGTCACTACGCTTGGCTATCGCGAAGTGTCTGAGCTGCAGGCGGCGATGCAAGCTCTGGCGACGCGCGATGACGTGGACCCAAAACATTTTGGTTTGTGGGGCGTGGACATGGGCGGGTACGTGGTGCTGGCGAACTCCGTGGCCGATCCGCGGGTTTCCGCGTTTATTGTAGATGATGCGTATGCCGACCCGCGCGACATGGTGCAGATCGAAGTGAAGCGCTCGGGGTTGACCGTGCTGCCTTACGTGGGCAAGTTCTGTGACTTCGGATTTCGCATGTTGAACTACCAGTTCCGGCACCAGAAGCCGGTGACGGCGCAGCTGGCTCGCACCAAGGACATTCCGAAGCTTTTCTTTGTGTCCGATGACCGGCCGGATTTGGCCCACGATATGACCAACATCTTCACGCTTGCGCCGGAGCCCAAGCAGATGATTCGCGACAGGACGAGTTATCCGGACATGTCTGACGATGATCGCAAGAACTACGAGAGCCAGGTGGTGAGTTTCTTCCTGTTGAATTTGCCGGCGACTTCGCGCGCGCCGGGTCAGTAGCGCGGAGCGGGCGCGACGGGGACGTAGATGATTCCTTGCGCCGGTGGCTCTTCGGCGCTGCGAAATCTTCCTGACTTTTGAATTTTTTCGAATCCCTCGCGTGATGTGAGCACCAAAGCTGCGTCTGGATCTTGCGGCGACCATTCCGGGAGTTCGCGATGGAAATAGAAGGCTAGGCCGTAATTCCAGGAGCGGCGCAATTCGTAGGTGAAGATTCTGTCGGGATGAAGATCGTTCTGGAAGAATGCGGCGTGGGGCCTTGCGGATACGTAGGGATCGAGCGCCGGAAGAACCGTGATGTTTGCCATCCCCAGTGTTGCGATGACGCACAAGCTGCAGAGAGCCACGACCAGCTGAAGGTTACTGCGAATTCCCGCGAAAAGAATTGCGGCAGCCGCTGCGATAGCCAAAATCGCCGTTGCCCATAATGGGATGGCGTGGTCCATTTCCGTGAATGGGAACGTGTGCGTCACGCGGAGGAGTATGGAGGCCAGCACGATCCAAAATATGACGAGGGCAACACTGAGGCTGATCGCGTTGGCGCGGTTCCTGCGGAAGGCGCGGCTGGCGCTGATTGCGGCGACTAGCGCCAGGGCGGGGACGGCGGGGAGAATGTAGCTTGGTAGCTTCGATTGCGAGAAGCTGAAGAAGACGATGGGGAAGACAGCCCAGCAGGCGACGAAGAACCCGGGGGAGTTGGTCCAGGATTTTTCGCGCCACAACTGAGGTGCTTCCTGTGCGGCGGCCATCACGAATCCTGACCAAGGAAGCAGCGCGAGAAGTGTGATTACCATGAAGAACCAGATTGGCTGCTTATGTTGGAACAGCGGCGTCAGGTAGCGTTCGAAATTGTGCTGAAAGATGAAGACGTGCAGGAAGTCGGGATTGCGGCGCGCGCAGAGTGCGTACCAGGGCAGCGCTACCACGCAGAACGCGACGATGGCCAGCGGATGCGCCAGGCGGATCGCGGCGCGCCAGTGGGATGTGGCGAGCGCCCAAATGCCGACGGCGCCTCCCGCTAGAATTACCGCTGCTGGGCCTTTCGCGAGGACTCCGAGGCCAAGAAACGCGCCCCATAAAATGAGGATCGGCAAATTGTGATTTTGGGTTTCCGCGCGTGCGCCGTCCGGAACACGCAGAGCGCCGGCTCGTCTTAGGACGCTTGCGGCAAAGCCCATCGCGAGGGTGATCGCCGCGCTGAAGAGCATGTCTGGAGTGGCAGCGCGCGCGAATCCGATGGCCGCAACGCTGGTGGCAAAAATCACGGGCGCGAGCAGCGTCGGGGTTGCGAGCGAATCTTCGTCTGCTGCGTAGTGCCGCCGCGCGAACCAGGCAATCGCTTTTGCGGCTGCGAGAGCGGCGATGGCAGAAGGCAGGCGCGCGGCCCACTCGGGTGGCAAATGCATCTTGAATCCAATCGCGGCTGCCCAGTAATAAAGGATTGGCTTTTCGAACCACGGAGCGCCCCAGAGGCGGGGCGTGACCCAGTCGCCGGTCTCGGCCATGGCGCGAGCGATCCAAGCGTACCGAGGCTCGTCGGGACCGACGAGGCCGATGGCGCCGAGGTTTGCGAACAGCGAGACCAGAATCACCAGCGCAGCGGTGACGAGTGCCGCGATGTTCGTCGTGCGCTGCGATTTTGCCGATTCGCTCAAAGCGCGATGAGTCTAACATCCTCGCCGCCAATCTTGATTCGCGAAGCGCAGCCCGGCGTGCGCTGGGGGCCACGAACAATCAAGGGCAATCAGGATTGATAATCGCGATGAACATCGGAGTGAACATCGGCAACGCACAATCACCCAACGATTGCTGGCATACGCTGCGCGGGCTCTTGCATAATGGCCCGCTATGCGGGAATGGCTGGAATATGCCGTTGCTTGGACGGGGCTGAGCTTATTGGGGCTGCTGCCGCGACCGCTGGCGCGTTCGGTGGGGGCTTCGTTTGCGGCGGTGGCGTACGGGTTTCGCACGCCGCTGCGGCGAGCGGCGATGTTCAACCTGCATCTGGCGTTTCCGGATTGGAGTGAGGCGAAACGCAAGGGCGTGATCCGCGGGATGATCCGACAGATTGGCTGGATGGCGGGCGAGTTCTCGCAATTTCCGCGTTACACGCCGCAGAACATCGAGCGTAGCGTGATGCTGGACGGGTCGGAAAATTTCGATGCGGGGCAGCGGCGCGGAAAGGGCGTGCTGTTTCTGACGGGGCATATGAGCGCGTGGGAGCTTTCTTCGTTTGCGCACGCGCTTTACGGGCACCCGTTGCATTTTCTGGTCCGGCCGATTTCGAACGCGCGAGTGGACGAGCTGATTAACCGTTACCGGTGTTTATCGGGGAATCGGCCCATTGATAAAAATAAATCCGCGCGGGCGATCTTGAAAGTTCTGGCGGAGGGTGGCACGGTGGGCATTCTGGCGGATCACAACACGGCGCTGGAAGAAGGAGTGTTCGTGGATTTTTTCGGCATACCGGCCTCCACGACTTCTGGATTGGCGCGCCTGGCATTGCGTACGGACGCGGCTGTGGTTCCTGGCTTTCTTTTCTGGGATGAATCGCTGGGAAAGTACCGGCTGCGATTCGAACCGCCCGTGGAGTTGGCGCGCAGTGGTGACGAAGACGCGGATGTGCGGGAGAACACGCAGAGGTTTACGCGTGTGATTGAGGAATACGTGCGCGCGCATCCGGAGCAGTGGCTTTGGGTGCACAAGAGATGGAAGACACGGCCGCCGGGTGAGCCGGTGATTTATCCGTCTTAGATTGGGCGGGGCGAGGGGCGTGGGTCGAGCGTCGCGCTGCGCAATTTCTGCTGCGATTTATTTTCTGACGAGGTGCGGGGATGAACCATACGGCTGGTGATGTGGCGGAATACTTGAAGGCGAAAATCCATGGAGATGTGCACGCGTGGGTTGCGGGCGTTGCGAGTCCGGAGGGCGCCAAGGCTGAAGATCTGATTTACGTGGATTCGCCGCGCCAAATCGCGCGAGCTGAGGCGTCCGCGGCGCGCTGCGTGATCGCTGCGGCAGGCACGATTTTCTCCGGGAAGACCATGCTGGAAGTGGAGAACCCGAAACTCGCGTTCGCCAAAGCGGCGGCGTGGTTGTTGCCCAGCCCACCGTTGCGCCCGGAAATTCATCCGACGGCGATTGTGGCAGCGACGGCGCGGCTGGCTCCGAATATCCGCGTCGGACCTTACGTGGTGATTGAAGACGAAGTGGAAATCGGCACCGGCACCGCTGTGGATGCATTTTGCTTTCTGGGGCGCGGCGCTCTCGTGGGACAAGACTGCCGGCTGCATCCGCGCGTGACGCTGTATGCCGGCGCGCGGCTGGGAAATGCCGTGGAAGTACATTCCGGTGCGGTGATCGGCGGCGATGGGTTCGGATATGTGTTCGGACAGGGCCAGCATTTCAAGTTTCCGCAGATCGGCAGCGTGGAAATTGGCGACGACGTGGAAATTGGATGCAATACCACGATTGATCGGGGGTCGCTGGAGGCGACACAGGTCGCGAGCGGAGTGAAGATCGATAACCTGGTCCAAGTGGCGCATAACGTTCGGATCGGCAGGAACTCCGTGGTGGCTGCGCAGGTGGGGATTTCGGGTAGTTGCACCATTGGCGCTCAAGTGATGATCGGCGGGCAGGTGGGCATCGCGCCGCACTGCACGCTGGAGGACGATGCGATCATCGGAGCGCAGGCGGGCATACCGAGCGGTAAGACGATTCGGCGCGGCCAGACGGTTTGGGGCACGCCGGCAAGGCCTTTTGCGCGATTCAAGGAACAGTATGGATGGTTGTCGCGTTTGCCGGAGCTGGCGGAGCGAGTGCGTAAATTGGAGCAGGAAAAAGCGCGCGAATGACGCGCCAGATGTGCCCCCGGGGTCACTTTCGTATAAGCGAATCGCCGGTTTCGCTACGGTCCGTGGGATGGATTTCGATTTCTATTCGCTTTCCGGCCGTGGTTCGGAGAATCCTCGCGGTGCCACGGGCGAACCTCTAGCAACAGTTTTGCACACTATTAGCCGATCGGTTGCCATTCAGAAACATTTTAAGCAGCCTTCTGGCCCCGACGGACATCTACTAGTTCTAGGAAATGGGAGCCCGTTTTTAGTTGACCGTAAGGGCAAACCCAAAGATAATATTAGCGTTAGCATGAGCTGTGTGGAATTTGGCCGTCAGGGCAGACCGATTTTCCACTTGGTTCCTTCTTGGAGCCTGTGAGTACTTCGATAAAAAGTGGTCGGTCGGCCATTTATAGTTTCATAAAACCAAACCTCGGACGAGCTCAGCGGGGGCAGTTGCTGAGCTCTGGACCTGAGGAGCACCGGGTTTCGTTGATCCGGGGCGAAAGTGGACAAAAGGTACTGAGGGATTGATGACGCCGAAAGTTAGACTGCAGGTTGATGCCCCGAACGAAAGCAGTTCGCAGGGTACGGCCGCAGTTCGCAGCCGAAACATCGAATTTCAGGTGGAGCAAGCGGTCGCTCGCGCCACAAATTGGCTGCTTTCCGCACAGACTCAGGATGGCTACTGGTGGGCTGAGCTGGAAGCGGACACCACGCTGGAATCTGATTACATCCTTTACCTGCACATCCTTGGCCAGTTGGAGTCCGAAAAAACCGCTAAGCTTGCGACCTACATTCGCCGCAAACAGCTGCCGGATGGTGGTTGGAACATTTTCGAAGGCGGTCCGTCTGAGCTGAACGCCACGGTGAAGGCCTATGTGGCGCTACGTTTGGCGGGGGATTCGGCGACGGCGCCGGCGCTGCTGCGCGCGAAAGAGCGCGTACTGGAACTGGGTGGGATTGAGGCGACGAATTCGTACGTGCGGTTCTATCTGGCGATGGTGGGCGGCGTGGATTGGAGCATCGTGCCGTCGATTCCGCCGGAGCTGATGCTTTTGCCGGATTGGTTGCCGATCAATATTTACGAGATGTCTTCGTGGACGCGCGGGATTGTGATTCCGCTGGCGATCGTTTACGCGTACAAGCCGGATTGGCGGCTGCCTCAGGGCGTGACGGTAAGCGAATTGTTCAAGACTCCGGGCGGGAAACCGAAATCCTTCAGATGGGATCGGCGAGTGATTTCCTGGCGCAATGTGTTTCTGGCGCTGGACCGCGGATTGAAATTGCATGAGCGGCTGGGCTGGAAACCTTTCCGCAAGGTTGCGCTGGAACGGGCGCGGCGCTGGATGGTGGAACGGCTGGAACGCAGCGAAGGTTTGGGCACGATTTATCCGGCGATGATGAATTCGATTTTCGCGCTGCTGGCAGAAGGCGCGGACGCGCAGGATCCGCTTGTCGCGCGCGAGATCGGTTTTCTGGAGCGTTACGAGATCGCGGAAGGCGACACGTTGCGCGTGCAACCCTGCATTTCGCCGGTGTGGGATACGGCGATTGCCATGGTGTCGCTGGAAGAAGCTGGTTTGGATCCCGCGCATCCGTCGCTAATTGCCGCGGAGCGCTGGGTGGTGGCGAATCAGATTCTTGGCCCGGGAGATTGGCAGGTCAAGAATCCGGATGCGGCGCCTGGAGGCTGGGCGTTCGAATTTAAGAATGAATATTACCCGGATGTGGACGACACTGCGTTTGTGCTGATGGCGCTGGGGCGCGTCGCCGATCCTGATTCCGCACGCTTGCGACGCTCGATGCAGCGCGGGCTTTCCTGGCTCGTGAGCATGCAGAATGAAGATGGCGGCTGGGGCGCGTTCGACCACGAAAACAATCTGCAGTTCCTGAATCACATTCCGTTTGCGGACCACAATGCGATGCTGGATCCTTCGACGGCGGATGTGACTGCGCGGGCGGTGGAATGTCTGGGCCAGATGGGCTGGTCGGCGAATGATCCGATTCTTCAGCGGGCGCGGGCTTTCATCCGGCACGACCAGACTCCGGAAGGTCCTTGGTTTGGACGCTGGGGCGTGAATTATATCTATGGCAGCAGCAGCGTATTGCGTGCTCTGGAGACGGTGGGGTTGTCGAGGGGTGCGGATTGCCAGGCCGCGGCGAATTGGCTGCGCTCGGTGCAGAATCCCGATGGCGGATTCGGCGAGTCGATTCTTTCTTACTACGACCCGTCGCTGAAAGGGAAAGGGAAG
>Ga0308309_10002461_pt1 | contig 11042 bp, 8 predicted proteins | sample HubBroMetageWFT5_FD_192491 | JGI IMG/M metagenome (GOLD analysis project Ga0308309, IMG submission 192491) | Warmed and freeze-thawed soil microbial communities from the Hubbard Brook experimental Forest, New Hampshire - Hubbard Brook CCASE Soil... | ecosystem: Environmental > Terrestrial > Soil... | reverse complement strand
AACGATGCCGCAGCTGAAGGACGTGAAAAACCAATTGCCGCAGGGAATCTGCGACATGGTTATACCGAACGTCAGCCGCAATCTTCTCGTCAACCGCAGTCAGCCGCCTTTTGATAACGCCGAACTACGCCGGGCGATGTCGCTGGCCCTCGATCGCCAGGGTTTTGTCGACATTATCGCAGACGGACAGGGGACTATCGGTGGCGTTATGCAGCCGCCGCCCGAGGGCATATGGGGCATGCCGCCTTACGCGATGCGAAGCCTGCCGGGTTACGACCCGGACGTCGGTTCCAGTCGTGCGCAAGCCCGCAAAATCATGGAGAACCTCGGTTACGGCCCCAACAAGCGACTGCCGCTTACCGTGGCGGCGCGCAACGTCCAGGCGTACCGCGACGCCGCCGTGGTCCTTATCGGTCAGCTGAAGGAGATCTACGTCGACGCCGAACTCAACCCGATTGACACGACCCAGTGGTATCCGATGCTGATGCGCAAGGACTACAAGGTCGCCGTGAACGTCACCGAGACGGCGGTCGATGATCCGGACGTGGCGTTCTACGAAAATTATGTGTGCGGCGCGGCGCGCAATTACACCGGCTATTGCAATGCCGAGGTCGACAAGCTGATCGACAAGCAATCGGCGGAGCCCGACCCCCAGAAGCGCAAGAAGATCGTCTGGGAAATCGAGCGGAAACTGATCGAGGACGACGCCCGTCCGATCCTGTTCTACACCCGCGCCGCGAACTGTCGCGAACCATATCTCAAGGGTCTGACGACGATGGTCAACAGCATCTATAACGGCTCGCGGTTCGAGGATTTGTGGCTCGCGAATTGAGCTCTCCTGTCTGGGTCACCCTTCGATCGAAGGGGCTGCCTCGTTAGGCCGCAAGCGGACCGGCCATCGCGCAGAAACCGGGTGAAGTTCTGAGAATACCCGTCTTCGACAGCCCAGCAAGCATGTCCATCCACGAGGAGTCGGCCGTTGCTGCCGAGCGGGCAATGATGGGGGTCTTCAACAACCTAGTGATGTTCGACCAGCACGTGGCGCAAAATAGCGAGCAGTCTGTTGTACCCGATCTCGCCACCAGCTGGTCATGGAGCGGGGACGGAACTGTGCTGACTTTGCCGCTGCGGCAAGGCGTCAGGTGGCACGACGGCAGGCCCTTCACCGCGGCGGACGTCAAGTGTACCTGGGAGATGCTGACCGGCAAGTCGGACGACAAGCTGCGCGTTAATCCCCGCAAATCCTGGTACAACAACCTCGGCGAGGTGACCACCAATGGCGACTACGAGGTTGTATTTCACTTGAAGCGGCGGCAGCCGTCTTTCATTTCGCTAATAGCATCGGGATGGTCGAAAGTTTACCCCTGTCACGTCCCCCCCAACGACATGCGGCGTCATCCGATCGGCACCGGGCCGTTCAAATTCGTCGAATTCAAGCCGAACGAAGTGATCAGGGTGACGAGAAATCCCGATTACTGGAAGAAAGACCGGCCTTATCTCGGTGCTATCGAGCATGTGATCATTCCAAGCGTGTCGACGCGAATGTTGGGGTTCATAGCCGGAAATTTCGACGTGATCACCTTGCAGCCGCCGCTTTTGAGAGATGTGAAAAGCCAGGCGCCTGAGGCGATCAGCGATTTGGAGCCGGACAATGCCAACCGCAATCTAATCGTCAATCGGGCAGCTCCGCCTTTCGACAACCCGGATTTAAGGCGGGCGCTGACCTTGAGCTTGGATCGCAGTGCATTTATCGAAATCATTACTGAAGGGCAGGGGGAAATCGGCAGGGCGATGCTTCCGCCGCCGGAAGGTATCTGGGGAATGCCGCCGGAGACGCTGAGGACGTTGCCAGGCTACGGTCCAAACGTGCAGAATAACCGCGAAGAAGCCCGCAACATCATGGAGAGGCTCGGCTACGGCCGCGACAAACCGCTTGCGATCCCGTTGTCCGCTCGCAATAGACCGGTGGACCGCGACCCTGCGTTAGTCCTACTCTCGCAGCTGAAGGAAATCTATATCGACGCAGAGCTGCAATTGGTCGAGACGCCACAATGGTATCCCAAGATCACGCGGAAGGACTACACCGTCGGTCTAAGCACTAGCGAGAACAGCCTGGACGACCCTGACCAGACCTTTTACGAGAATTACGTTTGCGGAGCGGCGCACAATTACAGTAGCTACTGCAATCCCGAGCTGGACAAACTAATCGACGCGCAATCCATGGAAGCCGATCCTGATAGGCGCAAGCAGCTGGTATGGGGGATCGAAAGGAAGTTGGCGAAGGACGGTACCGCGCCAGTTATCTTTTATGGTCGTTTCGCGACTTGCTGGCGGCCGCAGGTGAAGGGGCTGACGCCGATGATCAACAGCCTCTTCAAGGGCTGGCGCATGGAAGACGTCTGGCTCGATCAATAATCGCTGAAGGCACAAAAGGCAATGAGGCGAGATCGCCGCAGACCCTCGGCAGCGGCGGCGTTATTGGCGGCGTTGGCCGCGGTCGCGCCTGCCGTTGCGCAGAAACCGGGCGGCGTCCTGCACGCGGGTCATTTCGACAGCCCGGCCAGCATGTCGATGCTCGAGGAGTCGACGCTCGCGGTCAACCGGCCGATGATGGGAGTCTTCAACAATCTGGTGATATTCGACCAGCAGGTTACGCAGAACAGCCCGCAATTGATCGTTCCCGATCTGGCGACGGGGTGGAGCTGGAACGAGGAGGGCACCGAGCTGACGATGCCACTGCGCCACGGCGTCAAATGGCATGACGGGTGGCCGTTTACCGCCAAAGACGTTGAATGCACCTGGGATCTGCTGACCGGCAGAGGGAACGACAAGCTTCGCATCAACCCGCGCAAATCCTGGTATGACAATCTCGATGCCGTGACTGCCAGCGGCGATTTCGAGGTCACCTTCCGGCTGAAGCGGCCGCAGCCCTCGTTTCTGACCCTGCTGGCATCAGGATGGTCGCCGGTCTATCCCTGTCACGTGCCGGCGCGCGACATGCGCAATCATCCGATCGGCACCGGCCCATTCAAATTCGTCGAGTTCAAGCCGAACCAGTCGATCACGCTCGCCCGCAACCCCGGTTACTGGAAACCGGGGAGACCCTATCTCGACGGCATTGAGTGGGAAATCGTCAAGGACACCTCGACGCGGCTCCTGAGTTTCATCGCCGGCCGGGCCGACGTCTATTTCGGTGTCACGTTCCCGCAGCTTCAGGACGTCAAGAGGCAAGTGCCGGAAGCGGTCTGCGACAATTTCCTGGTGAATGGCAGCCGCAACCTGATCGTCAATCGCAACGCGCCGCCTTTCGACAACCCTGATCTCAGGCGCGCGATGTCGCTGACGTTGGACCGGCAGGCGTTCATCGACATCATGGGCCAAGGGCAGGGCGCGATGGGCGGTCCAATGGAGCCGCCGCCCGATGGGTTGTGGGGCATGCCGGCCGAGATGCTGAAGACGCTGCCTGGCTATGGCCCCGATGTCGCTCTGCGGCGCGCCGAAGCGCGGCAGATCATGGAGAAACTCGGTTATGACCCCGGCAAGCGGCTCGCCGTCACTGTCGCGGCGCGCAATGTTCCGCCCTGGCGCGACCCGGCGTTGATCCTGATCGATCAGCTGAAAGAAGTCTATATCGACGGCGAGCTCGAAGCCGTAGATACAACGCAATGGTATCCCCGGCTGATGCGCAAGGATTTCAAAGTCGGGCTTAACGTCACCGAAAGCGAGGTCGACGACCCCGATGCACAATTCTATGAAAATTACAAATGCGGCGGGCTGCGCAATTACACCGGATATTGCGACAAGTCGGTCGACGAACTGATCGAGGGGCAGTCGCGGGAACCCAACATCGACAAGCGGCGGCAGCTGGTTTGGAAAATCGAGAAGCAGCTGATCGAAGAAGATGCGCGCCCAGACATCCTATACGTGCGCGGCATCACCTGCCGGCGGCCATACGTCAAGGGCCTGATCAGCATGGTCAACAGCATCTACAACGGCTCCCGCTTCGAGGATTTGTGGCTCGCCAACTGAGCTCGTCAGCCCAGAGCCGAGATGTGCTAAGCTAATCCACGAAATACCGTGACGCCCAGAGGAAGCCGGGCACAGCGCAATTCAGTGGGAGGAACAGGGAGATGAGGAGAAATCTGCACGCGCTGGCGGCGGCCGGTGTGTTCGCCGGCGTGCTGTGGGCGGGCGGCTCGGCTCTGGCTCACAGGACAGGCGGCATCCTAAAAGTGTATTTTTTCGACAGCCCGGCGAGCATGTCGATCCATGAGGAGGCGACTATCGCCGCCCAGGGCCCGATGATGGGCGTCTTCAACAACCTTGTCATGTACAAGCAGGACGTGCCGCAGAGCGGGTTCCAGTCGATCGTCCCCGATCTGGCAACCGACTGGTCATGGGACGAGGACAGGACACAGCTAACGTTTCGGCTCCGCCCGGGAGTGAAGTGGCATGACGGCAAGCCGTTCACGGCAAAGGACGTCGTATGCACCTGGGATCTGCTGACCGGCAAGGCGGCCGAGAAGCTGCGCATCAACCCTCGTAAAGCGTGGTACCGCAATCTCGACGAAGTCGTGCCGAACGGCGACAATGAGGTCACGTTTCGGCTGAAGCGGCCGCAACCCAGCTTTATCGCGCTGCTCGCCTCCGGGTTTACGCCGGTCTATCCGTGCCATGTGCCGCCGCGGGATATGCGCTCGCATCCGATCGGCACCGGCCCGTTCAAATTTGTCGAGTTCAAGGCCAATGAGGTGATCCGGGTCACCAGAAACCCGGATTACTGGAAACCTGGCCGGCCCTATCTCGACGGCATCGAATATACGATTATCAAGAACCCGTCGACCGGTATCCTGGCGTTTGTCGCCGGCAAGGTCGACATGACCTCGATGTTCTTTTTGCAGGTGCCGCTGTTGAAGGACGCCAAGCGGCAAGACCCAGAAGCCACCTGCGCACTGGTGCCGTCGAACGTCAACCGCAACGTGATGATGAACCGAGACGCCGCGCCGTTCGACAAGCCGGAATTGCGCCGTGCGGTGGCGCTGACCATCGATCGCAAGGCCTTTGTCGATACCCTGACCGAAGGCAAGGGCGACTTCGGAGGTGCGATGCTGCCGCCGCCCGAAGGCGTGTGGGGCATGCCCGCCGACATGCTGAAGAGCCTGCCCGGCTACAATCCCGATGTCGCGAAAAACCGCGCCGAGGCACGCGGCATCATGGAAAAGCTCGGCTACGGGCCGGATAAACGGCTGAAACTGACCGTGTCAACACGGAATATTCCGCCCTATCGCGATCCCGCGGTCATCCTGATCGACCAGCTGAAAGAGATCTACATCGACGGCGAACTCGACCCGATCGACACCGCGCAGTGGCTCCCCCGAGTCATGCGCGGCGACTACACCATCGCGCTCAACCTGACCGGGAACGGGCTCGACGATCCGGATCAGACGCTCTACGAAAACTTTACTTGCGGAGCAGAGGGCAATTACGACCGCTACTGCAGCCCAGAGCTCGACAAGATGGTCGACCGGCAATCGATGGAATTTGACCCGGCGAAGCGAAAGGATCTGGTGTGGGCGATCGAGCGCAAGCTGGCGGAGGAGGCGGCCCGGCCAATTCTTTGGCACAATCGTTCGGGGACCTGCTGGCATCCATACGTCAAGGGCTATACCCCGATGGTGAACAGCATCTACAACGGCAACAGGTTCGAGGATACCTGGCTCGACAAATAGCTGCGCGTGCAGGTTTCCTGTTTATCGCGTTGAGGGTGGCACAGGCCGCCCGTTCGCAGCATCACGCAGACGCGATCGACGACGCCGATCAAGCCGTGCTATCGTTCTAGCGGGATGCTTGGCGGGTGACCCCCCATCCGCAGGCCCAGGGAGGAGAACCGTGGGATCCTATCTGGTGCGGCGCTTCGGCCTGATGCTCCTGACGCTGTTCGGGATCTCGGTGATTATCTTCCTGATGCTGCGGCTTGCGCCGGGCAACATCGCCGATATCCTGTTCGACGCGGCCGGCTTCGTAGACCCCGCCGAAAAGACGCAGATCATGAAGGATCTCGGCCTCGATAAGCCGATCCCGGTGCAGTATGCGCAGTGGATCGCCGGGCTGTTGCAGGGCGACCTCGGCTATTCTTACGTGTCGGATCGGCCGGCTATCAACGAGATCCTGCCGCGCATCCCGATCACCGCCAAGGTCGGCGGCCTCGCGTTGTCCTTTGCGGTGTTGATTGGCGTGCCGCTCGGTGTCATCAGCGCCGTTAAGCAGAACACCCGCCTCGACTATTTCCTGCGCGTGGTCAGCCTATCCGGTCTGTCGATGCCCGCATTCTGGCTCGGATTGCTGGTGCTGATGTTTTTCGTCAGCTATTTCGGGACGATCCCGATCTACACTGACGCGCCGCAATCCTTTTTGGCCGCGCTCGGGATGTACAGCATCCCGGCGGCGGTCGTCGGGTTCCGGAGCTCGGCGCTGATGACGCGGCTTACCCGCTCGTCGATGCTGGAGGTGCTGCGGCAGGACTATATCCGCACTGCCCGTTCCAAAGGCGCATCCGAGAACGTCGTCAACTACCATCATGCGCTCAAGAACGCGGTTCTGCCGGTCGTCACTGTCATCGGCATCGAGGCTGCCTTCCTGATGGGCGGCCTGATCGTCACCGAGACGGTCTTCAACATTCCCGGGGTGGCGCGGTTCCTTGTCGAGGCCATCCGCTGGCGCGATTATCCGATCGTTCAGAACCTGGTGATGTACATCGCGATCATCGTCGTCTTCATCAACTTTACCGTCGACATGCTGTACGCGGCGTTGGACCCGCGGATCAAATATTCGGGCTAATAACGAACGTTTCTCTGAGCGGGAGGCATGATTTGAGCAGCATCGACTATCGCGCCGAGTTGGCCAGAGCCGGGGCCAATGTCGAAAGCCGATGGAGCGCCGTTCGATTTTTCGCGCGCCGCTACCCATTGGGTGCCGTTGGAGCGGTGATCATGGGCGTGTTCCTGTTTGCCGCCTTTTTTGCGCCGCTGATCACGGTTTACGACCCGCTGTCGACAAATTCGGCGCTTTCGTTGGCGCGGCCGAGTGCGGCGCACTGGCTGGGCTGCGATTTCATGGGACGGGACGTCTATAGCCGGATCGTCTACGGCGCCCGCATCTCGTTGGCAGTGGGTTGCGGTTCGATGAGCTTGGGGGTCAGCATCGGCGTGCTGATCGGCCTGCTCTCCGGCTACCTCGGCGGCTGGATCGACCTTGCCGCGCAGCGCCTGATCGACATCCTGCAATCGTTGCCATTGCTCGTCATGGCGCTGTTGATGGCAGCCTCGCTCGGACCGTCGCTGCACAACACGATCATCGCGATTTCGATCCCGTTGATCCCCTATTCGGCGCGGGTCGTGCGCGCTAACACGCTGTCGCTGCGTGAGCAGCCTTTTGTCGAGTCGGCAAAGGCGATTGGCATGAGCGAGTTCCGCATCGCCTTGCGGCATGTGCTGCCCAATACCTTGGCACCGCTCATTGTCCTGGCCACCGCCCAGTTCGGCTCGACGATCCTGACCGAGGCAACGCTCTCGTTCCTCGGCCTGGGCATTCCCGAGCCGCATCCTTCATGGGGGCGGATGCTCTCGGAATCGGCGGCCGAATATGTCCGGACTGCGCCCTGGCTGGTCATCTTCCCCGGTCTCGCGATCAGTTTTGTGGTGTTCGGCACCAATCTGCTCGGCGATGCGTTGCGCGACATTCTCGATCCGCGGCAACGCAGCTGATCTCATTTATCCTAACCAACCGATCACCTAGGCGGATCACCCCGGATGCCCATTGAGCAGCTGACGACCGAGCGCAAACCCGCTTCGGCCTACGCGGCCACGAGGGCCGGCGAAAACGCCGGATCAGCCATCGATATCAAAGGCTTGCGGACTTACCTCTTCACCCGCTCGGGGATCGTAAAGGCGGTCGACGACGTCTCATTTTCGCTGCGCCGGGGCGAGACTTTGGCGGTGGTTGGCGAGTCCGGCTGCGGCAAATCCATGACCGCGCTTTCGATCATGCGCCTGGTCCCCAATCCGCCCGGAAAAATTGTCGGCGGCACGATCACCCTCGAGGGAAAGGACCTCGTGCAACTCGAAGAATCCGAGATGCGGGACATCCGCGGCAACGAGATCTCGATGATCTTCCAGGAGCCGATGACTTCGCTCAACCCGGTGCTGACAATCGGTCACCAGATCGCCGAGGCGCTGCGGCTGCACCAGGATCTGTCGAAGAGCGCCGCCAACAAAAAGGCGGTGGAGATGCTGCGGCTGGTCAAGATTCCCGAGCCGGCGCAGCGGGCCCGCGAATATCCGCACCAGCTGTCCGGCGGCATGCGTCAGCGGGCGATGATCGCGATGGCGCTGGCCTGCAACCCGCGGGTGCTGATCGCCGATGAGCCGACAACCGCGTTGGACGTGACGATCCAGGCGCAGATCCTGGACTTGATCCTGGAATTGCAAAAGGAGCTCGGCACCGCGATCATCCTGATCACGCACAATTTGGGTGTCGTCGCCGAGACTGCGCAACGCGTGATCGTCATGTACGCCGGCAAAAAGGTTGAAGAGGCCGAAGTCGATGCGCTGTTTGGGCAGCCGCTTCACCCCTATACCCACGGTCTCCTGGCATCGATCCCGCGTCTGGAGATTATGGGCGGAAGAACCGCCAATTCGGTCCAGCGGTTGAAGGAAATTCCCGGCATGGTGCCGGCGCTGAATAATTTGCCGCCAGGTTGCACCTTTGCGCCGCGCTGCGCCTTCGCGGATGACCAATGCCGCGCGCAGTTTCCGCCCTACGAGCAAAAGCGGCCGGGGCATTGGGCGGCTTGCTGGCATTCGGAACGCCTCTATGGAGACGGGGCTTAGGATGGCGGTGCAGGAGGTTGTCGCCACGCGCGGATCGGGGGTCAGCCCGGGCGTCAGCCGGGCGCCGATCATCGCGGTCGAAGGGCTGAAAAAGCACTTTCCGGTCAAGAAGGGACTGCTGCGGCGGACCACTGGGCACGTCTATGCCGTCGACGGCATCAGTTTTTCGGTGGGCGAAGGCGAAACTCTCGGCCTCGTCGGTGAAAGCGGTTGCGGCAAATCGACGGTAGCGCGGACTGTGTTGCGCCTGGTCGAACCGACCAGCGGCACGATCCGGCTCAACGGTCACGACATCACCCGATTGGGAAAGGCGGCGCTGCGGCCTCATCGCCGGCAGATGCAAATCATTTTCCAGGACCCGTTTTCGTCCCTGAACCCACGCATGTCGGCGGGCGATATCGTCGGCGAGCCGCTGCAGGTCCACGGCGTCGCCCACGGGAAGGACAAAGACGAGCGCGTCGCGGCCCTCTTCGACCAGGTCGGGTTGCGGCGGTTGCAGATGCGCAGCTTTCCGCACGAGTTCTCCGGGGGCCAGCGGCAGCGCATCTGCATTGCCCGGGCGCTCGCCTTGAACCCCAAGCTGATCATCGGTGACGAGCCGGTCTCGGCGCTCGACGTGTCGATCCAGGCTCAGGTCATCAACCTGATGATGGATCTGCAGCGCGAAAAGAACCTCTCTTATCTGTTCATCGCGCACGATCTTGCGGTCGTCGAGCACATCAGCCACCGCATCGCAGTCATGTATCTCGGCAAGATCGTCGAATACACCGACAAGCAGACCCTGTTCACCAACCCGCTGCACCCCTACACCGAGGCCTTGCTGGCGGCGGTGCCGATCCCGAACCCGCAACTGAAGCGCAAGAAACAGCTGCTGCAGGGCGATGTCCCCAGCCCGATCAATCCTCCTCCCGGCTGCACCTTTCACACCCGCTGCCCTTACGCCGAGGCACGATGCCGGATCGACGTTCCCGCACTGCGCGAAGTCAACCCCGGCCATATGGTCGCCTGTCATCTCCGCTAGGGAGATCGGACGCATGGGGCACCACTGGCCGGCGCGGCTCCACGTATGCCGGCACCGCGGTCCTTCTGTAAAGAAAACCGACAGGATTGGGTCCTGTCCGAGGTACTGCGAGACTTTGCAGCCCGTTGCGCCTGTCATCCCAACTGTTCCAGATCGTGTGTATGAGCATGCTGTCGGTATTCTTTACGTACGCGACGGCGGCCGGCCTCACCCGCGGCCTCCCTGTGCAAGGATTTCCTAGGAATATGTGGAAGTACCGCTACCGCGGCCATGTCGGAAATCTTTACACCACACCGGGTCACGCCGTTTGCTTAATATATAAGCCATTGAAAAGAAGGTTAACTTTACCATGCCACTAAAGTGGCATAAATTTTGCCTTAACCTTACCAGCTATCGGCGTACCCTTCGAGCTGCCTAAGACAGAGAGGACCGATGAAACGTCTGCTTCTCGTATCTGCAGTTGTTGGTCTCGTCACGACCATGGGGACTGCGAACGCTACACCGGTAACCACATTGGATACTTTGACGATCTGGAACGCGCTGACCCCCGGCGCCACCATAACAAGCGCGAGCCAGCAGGCGCTGCCTGCGACCAACCCGTTATTCACGGCGGCTGATCTCATATCAACGCCACCCAACACCGCCGCGGGTGGGATCAACTTCAGTCTACTGAGCGGCACACCTACTGTGGGCGCTTTTCTCGCCACTGACAATCCCGCTCTCACCATCAACCCTTGCGGTGCAGCGTGCTCGGCAACAACCATAAGCCAGGGCGGTTTCGCGCAGACGTCGCTAATGAGGTTTAACTTTACGATTGGTAGCACAAGCACATTCAACGCGACCCATGACGACGGCGTGGCCCTGTTCACCGCAGGAACTACGGCCACTGCCAGCGATCTGTTTGCCGTCGCGGATTCGAGCCCCACGACCTCCGCGACCACTGAAACGATCACCTTGGCGCCCGGCAGCTATGATCTGTGGTTCGTGGAGGCCAATGGGGTGCCCGGAGTTCTGACGACGAACCTTACCCCAGTTGTGCCGGAACCGGCGTCGATGACACTTCTCGGCTCGGCCCTCGTTGGGTTGGGTTGGCTGAGCCGTCGTCGCCGCAAGGGCGCATAAAAAGTCCGACG
>Ga0308309_10002460_pt1 | contig 11045 bp, 9 predicted proteins | sample HubBroMetageWFT5_FD_192491 | JGI IMG/M metagenome (GOLD analysis project Ga0308309, IMG submission 192491) | Warmed and freeze-thawed soil microbial communities from the Hubbard Brook experimental Forest, New Hampshire - Hubbard Brook CCASE Soil... | ecosystem: Environmental > Terrestrial > Soil... | reverse complement strand
CAGCATTCTTGAGAAAAAACATCTCGATGGCCTCAAAAGAATGAAGGAAGCCAATGAGCACGCCAAGCTCCTGCTGGCGCAGCGCCCCGATGCAAACGATGCTTGGGTTGCGCCGGGCTCTGCGGATTACATAATTGGATGCCTCTCCGGTGGCGCTCGCATGGTTCTGTGGTTTGGCGGTATTCATGGTGACAAAAAGCTGGGGATGGAGCTGGTCGGAAAAACGGCCGAGAAAGGCCGCTATCTCGAGCCATTTGCGAAAGTCCTTCTAGCCCTTGCCGCACGGCGGGAAAAACAGGAAGCCCTGGCGCAGAAGCTTTTTCGTGAATTGACAGAGGAATTTCCAGAAAGCCCGCTGTTCGCCGCCGAATATGCGAAAGTCATGGGCCGGCCGATTCCAGCGGAGTTGAAGCCGAATTAGGTTCGCCGATAACCATAGCTTTTAGCCTTCAACCACAGAAGTGGGCTTGGGTCTCCCGCCGGACAGCACTTCGTCCAGTATTCGTCCCCGCGTTACGCAAATTTCGCCGCTCAGGGATGGGAATGCACTAGAATTGCATTTCCGGACTGTCCCCTACCGGCGGACATACTTAAAAGGCGGTGGCGTGTGTTTCAACAGGACGTGTTAAAAGGCCGGGCGATTTTTCTCACGGGCGGGGGAACTGGTTTGGGCCGGTCGATGGCCATGCGTTTTGCCGAGCTTGGCGCTCGGATGTACCTTGTCGGCCGACGCGAGGAACCACTCAAGGAAGTTTGTTCCGAGATTCACCGCGCTGGCGGTTCGGCGGCGTTCACGACCTGCGACGTGCGCGACTATGGCGCGGTGGAAGCCGCGGCGGAAAAAGCTGAGCAGCAGTTTGGCCGCATCGACACGGTCGTCAACAACGCCGCAGGAAATTTCATCGCGCGGACAGAGAAGCTTTCACCCAATGCGTTCAACACCGTTGTAGGCATCGTGCTCAATGGCTCGTTTCACTGTACGCAAGCCTTCGCCAAGCGATGGATCTCGCAGAAGCTTGGCGGGAATATCCTGAGCATCGTAACCACCTACGCCGCGGCCAACAGCGGTTCTGGGTTCGTTGTGCCTTCGGCATGCGCGAAAGCCGGCGTGCTGGCCATGACTACTTCGTTGGCCGTCGAGTGGGCCAAGTATCACATCCGGCTCAACGCTATTGCGCCGGGGCCGTTTCCCACTGAGGGCGCATGGTCGCGCCTGATGCCTTCGAGACAATTTGAAGACCATGCGAAGGACAAGCACCCGATGAAGCGCTTTGGTCGTCACGAAGAGCTGGCGAATTTGGCTACGTTTCTCTTGAGCGATATGGCGGAATACATTAACGGCGAGTGCGTGGTGATCGACGGCGGCCAATGGCTGCGCGGGGCAGGCGAGTTCAATGATCTGCTTATGCTTCCAGAAGCCGTGTGGGAAGGCCTCGAAGCGGCTCGCACAAAAAAGCCCTGAGGCTGGTTATTCCGGCAAAGCTTTCTTACGCAATTCGATTCGTATCTTCACGTCTCCGACCGGCTGGCCGTTAGATTCGGCGTGGACGGTGACTTCCTGAGGCTCGGGATTTTTCGGCGCCGGATCGCTGAGTGCGGGAAGATTTATTTCGATCCGCGCTGCTGCAGTCTGCTTCGCGCCAACGACAAATTTCAGAGCTCCCGTTTGCAACGTCCATCCGGGCGGCAGATTCAACGAAAGCGTGAACTCTCGCGATTCTGCTGTCTCATTGCAGAGCCACAAAGGAATCACAAATGTGCCGCCCGCCTGCTGAGCGATTTCCGGGGGCTCCGGATGAGGTAGATGCGTCAGCCCGTGGGCGCGCCGAAAATCGGAGTAGTAGTTCCATGGTCCGGCCAGCTCCACATAGATCTCGGGCTGCGACGGCGCAGGCGTGATTTCCGGCCGTGCAAAAGGAACCGCGCCTGGCGAAATACCTTCAAAAACATCTCCTGTCACGCTTCCGCCAACCAACGACTTGCCGAGGACAAAACTTATTCCGCTGCTCCAGAAGCTATCGGACGTGACCATCTTTTCGATCTGCGCTTCGTCCATTTTGTCGAGCGTATCAATGAAACTCTTGGCCTGTGTTTCATGTCTGCGAAAAGATTCCAATGCAATTCGCCAGTAGGCCTGTTTGGCTGACTTCGAAATTTCTTTCACGGAATACTTGGGACCTTTGTCGCGAAAAATGTCTTCCTTGTCCGCGTCGGGAAAGTAATAAATCTTCTTCGTCTGCCACGGGCGCAAGTTTTCCAGATAAGGCTCCAGACGTCGGAGTGGCGCCGCAACCTGTTCGGGAAACGTCGTCGGATCACCGGCCAGGTCGAAAGCTTCCGTCGCCAGTACACCCGCTGCTTGATGATCCCCGTGGTCCTCGCCGATAAATGTGCCAGGCAAGAATGTCAGAATCACTTCGGGCCGGGTCAACCTCACAATTCGCACCAGATTTTCCAACGCCATGCCGTGGTCCCAGTTGGCGAGCGATTGCAAAACGTCCTGAGATGCAGTGTCCTTCCCGCCCAGGAACCAAACCTTGTCGATCCCCAGCACAGCGTTGGCGCGGCGTGCTTCGATTTCGCGGATATCGCCAAGCGCCGTGGCTTGTTCGGGCCCCGCCTCGTTTGCTCCGCTGCTGCCGCGCGTGCCGTAAGCGACCGCGACGCGCTTGCCTTCATCAATAGCACGCGCTAAATAAGGAGTTGCAGCGCCTTCGTCGTCCGGATGCGCCACAACAAGCAGAATATCCACTTTGTAGCGTTCATCGGCCTGCGCGATCCGCGAGGGCGGCGTTTGCGCACGAGTGACCGTCGGAATGGACGAGAAAATCAAAAAGGCAAAGCTCGCCAGCCCGCTTAGCTGCTTCGCAGTAAGTGCCGCTTCGGACGCGAGCTTCTGTAAGCACTTTTGCGCAACGGAACGAAAAAACCGCGAAGAACGAATCATTTCGAAGGATGGGTACATCGAAGAATTCTATATCGAACTGACAGGAATCTCCCATTATGATGTCGCGTCAAATTGTCACTTCGGAGGTGCCAAATTTTCAGCTGGCGGCCTGCTCCCCCACATCAGGTGTGCCACGTCTATACTATTTCCATGTCAAAGCTCGCCCTAGTTTGCGCCGTGCTGGCCGCCTTTTCCGCTCAGGCCGTGGCGCAACAAAGCACTCCCCCGAATTCTCCGCCGCAGGATTTGCCCGCTGGTCTTCTCCTCCCCAAAGTAACTTGTGCAACGCCATCCGACCAAAGCTATGCGCTCTACCTTCCCTCTCATTACACTCGCGAAAAACGCTGGCCAATTGTCTACGCGTTCGATCCCGGCGCCCGTGGCAGCATGCCTGTCGAATTGATGAAGGACGCGGCGGAGCGCTACAGCTACATCGTGGCGGGCTCGAACAATTCGCACAACGGCGCCTGGAAACCGGAGGCGGACGCCGCCCAGGCCATGTTTCAAGACACTCATGCACGCCTTACTATCGATAACAACCGTGTCTATTTCGCGGGGTTTTCTGGAGGTGCTCGCCTTGCTTCCACGCTTGCGCAAAAGTGCAATTGCGCCGCAGGTGTGCTTTTGAACGGTGCCGGCTTTTCGCCCTCGGGGCCGCCGGCAGCGAACGCAACGTTTTCTGTCTTTGCGGCCGTGGGCACTTTCGACTTCAATTATGGTGAGGTCCTCGATCTCGACGCGACACTCGGCTCTCTTCATTATGCGCACTCGTTGCGCAGGTTCGATGGTCCCCACCAATGGGCGCCAGCCGACGTAATGGACGAGGCGTTGGCCTGGTTTCGCCTGATCTCCATGAAAGATGGCCACGAAGCACGCGACGCGGATTTCGTGAAAGCTCAAGCCGCTGAGGTTGAGAAGCGCGCGAAGACCCTCGAGGTCGCGGGCGATCCGTATGGTACCTGGAAGGAATATCGCCAGGCTGCCGACACGTTTGACGGGCTTGGCGAGGGTCCCGCTTTTCGCGAACGCGCTGTCGCACTGGAAAAGGAAAAGGCTGTCCGTGATCGCGCGAAGCGCGAGCAGCAGGACATTGAAGAGCAATCGCGTCTGAGTGCGGACATTTCTTCGGGGCTGGCGGCTCTCCGGCAGGACGGCCCGAATCGCGCCGATACGCGCAGTAATGTAGAACTCGAGATCTCCGAACTCCGCAACCGTGCTGAACACGAGAAAAATCCTCAAAAGCTTCGCGTTGCCAAGCGCGCGCTGGCCGGCATTTTTGTCGAAGCTATGGAGACGGGCCAGGAACGCCTGGACGCCAAAGACATCTCCCATGCACGCACCTATTTTGAACTAGCAGCTTACGCGGACCCCGACTCTCTGTGGGCGCTAAGCCAAGTAGCTGCTACCTGTGCCCTTGACGGCGATCGCAAAGGCGCCTTGGAGGCCCTTCGCCGCACGAAAGAAAAGAGCAAGGACCCTGCAGCCTTCTCTGCCTGGCTCGCCGACGAACCAGCCTTTGCAAAATTGCACGACACCCCAGAATTTCGCGCGCTCCTTGCCTCGGCCGAGCATCCCTGATAATCGCTTCGCCTTGACCCAGCTAAAGCGCGCCGATAAGCTTAGAGTTTCTCCTTCCAGGTGAGCTAATCATGGAGCAAGTGCAAGTCACATTGCCAGACGGCAAGGTTCAAGAGGTGCCCAAGGGCACGACTCCGGCGGATATCGCGCGCAAAATTTCTCCCCGTCTTGCGGACGCGGCGCTAGTTGCGCGGGTCACTGCAACCAATGGCGCTCCTCTGCCCAGCGCTCCCGATCTTGGTGAACTGATCGATCTGCGCCGCCCGCTCGAAGAAAACGTCAAGCTCCAGATCCTCACCGAAAAAGATCCCGACGCGCTATACGTCTTCAGACACTCTGCCGCACACTTGCTTGCCGCGGCGGTGATGGAGCTTTATCCCAACGTCAAGCTTGGCATTGGCCCGCCTACCGATACCGGGTTTTTCTACGAATTTCTGCGCGACGAGCCTTTCACTCCGGAGGATCTCGCGAAAATCGAAAAGAAAATGCATGAGCTTGCAGCGGAGGACTTGCCGAACGAGCGCAAACTCATTCCCAAGCCCGAAGCCCTTGAGCTCTACAAAAAGAACAACCAAATTTTCAAGTGCGAGCTTGTCGAAGAAAAAGCCAACGAGCTGATGGTCTCTTTTTACACCACCGGGAAATTTATCGATTTCTGCCGCGGCCCGCATATCCCCTCTACGAAGCGCATCACCGCGTTCAAGCTAATGAGCGTCGCCGGCGCCTACTGGAAGGGCCAGGAGGGCAATCCGCAGCTCCAACGGATTTACGCCGCAGCCTTTTTCACCCAAAAAGAGCTCGACGAATATCTGAACCGGCTCGAAGAAGCCAAGCGCCGCGATCATCGCAAGCTCGGCGTCGAACTCGAACTCTTCAGCATTCAGGAAGAAGCCGGCCCCGGCCTGATCTTTTGGCATCCCAAAGGCGGCCTGATTCGCAAAATTGTTGAGGATTGGCTCCGCGAAGAACTCCTCAAACGCGGATACGACCTCGTCTATACGCCACACATCATGCGTCTCGATCTTTGGAAAACCAGCGGCCATACGGGCTTTTACAAAGACAGCATGTTCGGCCCGGTGGAAGTGGAGAAAGCCGACTACCAGCTCAAGCCCATGAATTGCCCGGGCCACATCCTTATCTATAAATCGAAACTGCACAGCTATCGCGACCTTCCGGTTCGGCTCGCCGAACTGGGCACCGTCTATCGTTACGAGCGCAGCGGAGTGCTCCACGGCCTTCTTCGCGTCCGCGGCTTCACCCAGGATGACGCGCACATTTTCTGCACGCCTTCGCAAATTGAAAGTGAAGTGGAAGCCTGCATCGACTTCGCTTTCGCCGTGATGAAAAATTTCGGCTTCGACAAATTCGAAGTGGAGCTTTCCGATTGGGATTCCGCTCATCCGGAAAATTACGCCGGCAAACCGGAAGACTGGCAACGCGCCACCGCTGCGCTTGCCGAAACCATGAAGAAGCTCAACATTCCGTATAAGACCATCACTGGCGAAGCCGCGTTCTACGGCCCCAAAATCGACGTCAAGCTCATCGACGCCATCGGCCGACCGTGGCAACTCACCACTGTCCAGTTCGATTTCAACTTGCCCGCGCGTTTCGGCCTCGAATACGTCGCTGAAGACGGCGCCAAGCATCAGCCGCTGATGGTCCACCGCGCGCTGCTTGGTTCCGTCGAACGCTTCTTCGGGATCTTGATCGAGCACTACGCCGGTGCGTTCCCGCTCTGGCTCGCGCCCGTGCAAGTGCAAATCTGCCCGGTCAGCGAGAAAGTTGCCGACTATGCGAAGCACGTCACGGAAACTCTCAAGCGCCACAATATTCGCGTCCATCTCGACGACCGCAACGAAAAACTCCCGGCAAAAATCCGCGACGCGCAGCTCCAAAAAATTCCCTACATGCTGATCGTCGGCGCAAAAGAAGCCGAAGCCGGCACTGTCTCCGTCCGCCATCGCAGCAAAGGCGACCAAGGCCCCAAGCCCCTCGCCGAAGTCGTCACCGCGCTGCAGGCGGAAGTCACTTCCCGCGCGCTGGCCTAGTAAAGAATTTCCACGAAACGCGCCCTCGAGCGGCCGGCATAAGGAGCTGTCGCAGCCTACGAAACCTCCTCCTCAATTTGTCTTTGAGGGAAGTGTCCGCCGTGTTACTTTCCTGTTCGATGGGCTTCCCTCCCGCCAATCCCACGCCGCAATTCGCCACGGCGGAGTATGCCGGCAGCGGCGAAGTCTGCAAATCCTGCAAACAGTCCCTCACCGGTGCGTACTACCGAATTAACGGCTCGCTGGCATGCGAGCGCTGCACCACGCAGCTGCAAACTCAACTTCCCAAAGATTCGCACGCCGCTTTTGTACGCGCGCTGATGTTCGGTATCGGCGCCGCCATCCTCGGACTCATCGGTTACGCAGCTTTCACGATTATTACCGGCATCATGATCGGCTACATCTCTCTGGCGGTCGGCTGGCTGATCGGCAAAGCCATGCGTATCGGATCGAGAGGCGTCGGCGGCCTTCGTTATCAAATTGCGGCCGCTCTATTCACTTATGCCGCTGTCTCAATGGCCGCCATTCCGATCTACTTTTCGCAAATGAGCAAGGACAGAGCCAGCAAACCTCCTCAAGTGAAGTCGGCACCCGCCAATCCAGGTGCCACTAATGATGACGCCGATGCAGACGACTCCGCGCCGGCTTCCGGCGGTGCAACTCCCGGGCGTGTTGCAAAGCCAAGAATGAACCCCTTCATAGCGCTTGGGATGCTCGCGCTTCTGGGCCTCGCTTCTCCCTTTCTCGAACTGCAAGATCCCTTTCACGGCGTGATCGGCCTCATCATCTTGTTCGTCGGCATCCGCTTTGCCTGGCAACAAACGGGCGCGCCCAAGATCGACATCGTAGGTCCGTTCCAGGGCCGCGCGCCCACGCTGGCGCCCTGACGGCCAGCCGCAACCTGTGTCCTCTCCTCCTATCGTTGAACCCATTCGCAATTGCCACAACTGCGGCCAGTCCGTGCCGCTCGGCGCGCTCGATTGCCCGCAATGCCACTCGCTCCTCTATAGCGAAGAGTTGGTCCGCATCTCCGCGAAAGCAAATCAACTCGAGGAACAAAACGCCCTTCCACAAGCCCGCGACGAGTGGCGGAAAGCCCTCGCGCTTCTTCCCCACAATTCGAACCAAGCTGAATGGATTCGCGGAAAAATCTACAAACTCGAAGTGACAGAAAAAAACGCCGCCTCGCAGCCGCCGAAAAGCGATTGGACGAAACGCCTGGGCCCTCTCGCACCAATCGCCATCTTGCTCGCAAAAAGCAAAGGCCTGCTTCTCGCCATCTTCAAATTGAAATTCCTTTTCAGTTTTTTTGCGTTCCTCGCGATCTACTGGACGCTCTACGGCTTCAAATTTGGCGTAGGCTTTGCGGTCCTTATTCTCGTCCACGAGCTCGGCCATTACCTTGACATTCGCCGCCGTGGACTACCCGCCGACATGCCCGTATTTCTCCCCGGCCTCGGCGCCTACGTTCGATGGGAAGCCATGGGGGTCACGCGCCAAACGCGCGCCGCGGTTAGCCTTGCCGGGCCCCTCGCCGGTTTGCTCGCTACCGCCGTCTGTGCGTATCTTTGGCATTACACCGGCTACGGTTTATGGAGCGTCCTGGCGAGAGTTTCCGGCGTGCTAAATCTCCTGAATCTCACGCCCGTCTGGATACTCGACGGCGGCCAAGCTATGAACGCTCTCTCGAAGGCAGAACGATTTGTTCTCCTCGCATTGACTCTCGCGCTCTGGGCTTTTCTTGGCCAGGGATTGTTCTTCCTGGTCGCAGCAGGAATCACCTATCGCCTCTTCACCAAAGATCTTCCACCCATGCCCAATCCTCGCATCGCGGCTTACTATGCATTCCTGCTCATCGGTCTTGGCGCAATCCTCTATATAATTCCCGGGCAGGGTCTGCTTCCAAAGTAACGACCGATTACAGAAAGTCGAGGATCCCGTGCGTCACACTATTTCCAGGAGATCGATACTCTCAGCAGGAGCCAGCATCCTCGTCGCGGCAGCGACTAGCGTGGACATCTTGTTTTCCGCAGAGAAAGAAGAGGTCCCCGCCATGCTCGACCATATCCTCCTCGGCTGCAGCGATCTCGACCGCGGCATCGAGTTCGTAGAAAAGCACACTGGCGTCCGCGCCGCGCTCGGCGGCGTCCATCCCGGACGCGGTACCCGCAACGCCCTCCTCTCGCTTGGCGAAAAACACTATCTCGAAATCATCGCACTCGATCCCGGGCAATCCGGCGTGCCGGACCATTACGGCCTGCAAAAACTAATCGAGCCGCGACTCGTCGGCTGGGCCGCTCATCCCGGCGACCTCGATTCTTTCGCTTCTCGTCTCCGCGCTGCAGACATCGCCTTTGATGGCCCCAATCCCGGCTCCCGCAAGCGCCCAGACGGCGGCCTTCTCCAATGGAAAACTCTCAATCTCAAGGATGACCTCGGTGGCTTCCTCCCTTTTTTCATCGAATGGAGTGCCGGCACCATCCATCCGTCGGTCGACTCCCCCGCTGGCTGCAAAATCGTTCGCTTCACGTACGTGGGACCTGATTACGACGGTGTGGACCGCCTATTCGACTTGATGGGCCTTGACGTCTTCGCCGAGGTGGGTGAAAAGTCACAGATCCGCGCCAGTATTAACGGTCCCGACGGGAGAATATTCGAGGTCACCTCTTGAGTCTTCTGTTCCGACAACGCGAATCCGAGAATCACCCAACCCCTTGCTCAACCAATCCCGCTACGTGCTATACTTTGAAACCCGTCCCAGGTCGCTTTCCAACCGTGTGGACGGACTTGTAGCGGATTCGAGGCCCAGCCCGGCGAGGCGGGCAGTAAGGCGCCTTTTAGCAATTAGGGGGGAATATCCCAGAACGCAGCTTCCGGCAGAGTGACCGTATCCGAGTTAATGAAAGGATCCGGGCGCGCGAACTCCGGGTGATCGATGAAGACGGCGGCCAGCTTGGCGTCATGCAGCCGTTCGAAGCGCTGAAATTGGCGCGTGAGCGCGGGCTTGACCTGGTGGAAATCTCGCCGACGGCGGATCCTCCAGTTTGCAAGATCACCGACTACGGCAAGTATCTCTACCAAGCCAACAAAAAAGCGCACGAACAGCGCAAGAGCAGCCGTGGCTCGCAGCTCAAGGAAGTAAAGTTTCGTCCCGCGACCGCGGAGCACGATTATCAGGTTCGCAAGAATCAGATCATCCGCTTCCTCGGCGACGGCCATAAAGTTCGCGCGATGATTTTCCATCGCGGGCGCGAAATGGCGCACCAGGAAGTCGGCCGCGCTAAAATGAATCGCTTGCTGGTGGAAATCGCCGATTCTTGCCAGATTGAAACGATGCCGCGCATGGAAGGCAACGTTCTGGTAGCTCTGCTAGCGCCGAAAAAAGGCGTCTCGGTTGCCAAGCCAAGCGGTCAACCAGCGACCAACGCCCAGCAATCGCAGTAGACTTTGGTTTTTGTAGGGGCACGGCACGCCGTGCCCGTCGATCGATATCACGGGACCTTGTAGGGGAGGGGCTTTGTTTACCCTGAGCATCGAAGGGCCCCGCCCGTCGATCGGTTACCGGGAATCTAGAACTGTAGCGGGTGCGAAAGCCCCGCCCGTCAAGGAGAGCATTTCAAGTCATGCCAAGGAATTCGACCAAACCAAAATTGAAGTTGAAGACTCATCGTGGCGCCAGAAAGCGTTTCAAGATAACCGCGAACGGCAAAATTAAACGGATGCACTCCGGCAAGCGCCATCTTATGGGCACCAAGGCTCCCGGCCGCATGCGCAAGCTGAAGAAGCTGACGCTGGTTAGTCCCAGAGACGTAGCCGCCATCCGGCAAATGCTGCCGTACGGCTAGAGCCGTAAAGCTTTTCACGCGCGTCCGCATGTAACGCACGCGCCAAGATTTTCGTTGTAGGGGCACGATTCATCGTGCCCTGCGATCGAAACACAGGGCACAAACCCTGCGCATCGTGCCAGGCAGCGCTTCACGGGTGCCTGCCGGCCGATAAGCCGCAAAAATGCTTGCCGCAAGGCAAACAAATGCGGCCAGGAACAAATCAGAGACAAACCCGCTGCCTTACGCGTATTTCCTCGCGTGAGCGCATCTCGTTTGTCTCCCAAACTTAAGGAGAAAAACCCATGGCACGCGTAAAACGCGGCACAAAACGCCGCGCCCGCCGTAAAAAGTATCTCAAACGCACAAAAGGCTTTTTTCTAACAAAGAGCAAGCTATACCAGTCCGCACAAGAAGCAGCGAATCGCGCAGACCGCTACGCCAAGCGCGACCGCCGCGTCAAGAAACGCGAATATCGCAAACTGTGGATCCAGCGCATCGGCGCAGCCGCCCGCAACAACGGCCTGACCTACGGCCAGTTGATACACGGCCTCAAAGCCGCCGGCGTCTCGCTAGATCGCAAAATCCTGGCCGACATCGCGGTGAAGGACGCCGCCGCTTTTTCGAGTTTGGTAGCGAGCGCCAAAG
>Ga0308309_10002459_pt1 | contig 11045 bp, 8 predicted proteins | sample HubBroMetageWFT5_FD_192491 | JGI IMG/M metagenome (GOLD analysis project Ga0308309, IMG submission 192491) | Warmed and freeze-thawed soil microbial communities from the Hubbard Brook experimental Forest, New Hampshire - Hubbard Brook CCASE Soil... | ecosystem: Environmental > Terrestrial > Soil... | reverse complement strand
TGAACCAGCCCGATCGGGCGCCACATATCAGCCGATTCAATTTCAATCGCACAAAGGCTGCCGTTTTCGGTTTCTTCTTCGACCGAGGCCAACGGTACGATGGCAACTCCGTTATCGATTTCGACCGCTCTCTTAACCGTCTCGATATTGTCGAACTCCATCGATCGCCGAATCGTGACGTTGTTCGCGCGGAAGATTCGGTCCATCGCTTTCCTCGTCGGTTGATCGAACGCGAATGAAATGAAATGTTCGCCAGAGAGGGAATTGATCTCGATGCTGCGGCGTTTGGAAAACCGGTGATGGGGCGGGCAAATCAGCACCAATTTATCTTTCCAATGACTTTCGACGGTTACGCCGCGGTGCCTAGCGGGATAAGCGACCAATCCGACGTCGCTGTTTCCGGCGGCGACGCTCTGGTACACTTGCGCAGATCGAAGGTATTCAACTGTAACTTCGACGGTGGGATAGGCCCGCCGGAAAACTCTCAAGCTCCGGGGCAACTCGTGGAGCCCGATACTGTGGACGGTGGCAATGACGAGATTCCCGGAGACGTGGTCTTTCAGCTCTCGTAGACGATCGCCCAAATTCTCATACGTCCGTAAGATCTCTTGGCTCGCTTGCAGCAAAGCTTTTCCTTCCGGCGTAATGGAAAAGTTTTTCTTCCGGCGCCGGATCAATGCAGTTTTGAATCTTTTCTCTAACGCGCGGATTTGCTGGCTGACGGCGCTTTGGGTTATGGTGTTCAGTTCGGCTGCTTTTGAGAAACTCCCGGTTTCGACCAAGTCGCGGAAAATTTTGAATGTTTCGATTTGCATTCCGGTCAGCCAGGATCGTTGACAAATCTGTAGGGGATTTGTCAACGATCCTGGCTATGGCAGAATTGTCCGGCCGACGCCGGACAATTCTGCGATCTGAAGTATGTTTTTGAAGATATTATGCTAGGAGGTCGCGTTTTATACCAGGCCGTAAGAGAGAGGCTCAGACTCTCCCTTACGGCCCATAGCCTGCATGGTTCACAAATGCAGGCGCATTTGTGAACCATGCAGGCTGCTATCAGCGAAAATCTTTCTCAGGTTCTTTCAGCAATTAGCGATGCAACGCGTCAGGCAGGTCGCTTGCCCGACTCCGTCCGGCTGATTGCTGTGAGCAAAGCGCATCCGGTAGAAGTGATCCAGGAAGCGGTGGAAGCAGGACAACTGATATTTGGCGAAAACCGGGTGCAAGAAGCGCAACCTAAAATCACGGCTTTGCCGGCGAAGCTGCACTGGCATCTGATCGGTCATTTACAGAGCAATAAGGTTCGCCTGGCGCTCCCTTTGTTTGAGCTTATCCACGGAGTTGATTCGCTCGATCTGCTGGCTCATATCGACCGGATGGCGGCCGATCTCGGACTGTTTCCCCGGGTGCTGCTGCAGGTGAATGTTGCAGGAGAAGCTTCGAAATTCGGTTTTGCGCCCGGCAAGCTGTTTGAGCTCGTCGAACAAATCGTAAAATTCGATCGGGTCCAGATTGAGGGTCTTATGACGATCCCGCCTTTGGCCCCTGCGGCCGAGCATTCGCGCCGATACTTTGTTACCCTTCGCGAACTGCGCGACAAACTCGCCTCCGAGTTCCGCTTTCCTTTGCCGGAACTCTCGATGGGGATGAGCAATGATTTCCGGGTCGCGGTCGAAGAAGGCGCCACGATGGTGCGGGTCGGTACCGCGATTTTCGGCGAACGCCGAAGATGAGGGGGTGGGCAGCGATGTGCCCGATCGCTGGTGGGGCGAGGCTCCCGAATGGCCTAACCGTCTTCGCAGGGGCATGGATTTTCGATACCATTTCGCCCGCGACACCGAAGCGCCCGCCGAGCCGGACCCAGCACGTGCCATGCACACGAGAGTTCTCACCTTTCGTCCTCGAGGGGAGTTCACACCGTCCCGTGGTGGAATCGTCCGATTTCCCAAAGGCTCGTGGCTGGCTCTAATTGTCGTGAAGCCTCGCTGACAATGGCGCACGCTGGGCCCCGGCTCGGCGCGCGCTTCGGCGTTGCAGATGAAAGAACGTTACGAATCCAGCCCTTTGCTAAGATGATCAGGCCATTCGGGAGCCTCGCCCCACCAATCCCGCCACTCCAGTACTCCACTACTCCAGCACTCCGCCAAGCCTGGATGAGCTGGCACTCATCCCCACCACCCGTCGCGTCAGGTGTTCAAGCGGCCAAGGCCAAAACCGCAACACTTCCAAGCAGGTGCTACTAATACCCGGGTGCAAAACCGAGAGACGCGCCAATTGATTGATCCACAGTCGACCGGAATAAAGCTGACGGTGACGTTCTGCATACCGATGGCGGAACCGGGGACCACTTCGGAACGATTCAATGATCGATTCCGCTGCTAACGCGCCGGACTTGAGCGCATAAAAAATGCCCTCACCGGTGAACGGCTCAACTACCCGGGCTGCATCACCGACGTAGAACAACGTCTGATCATCGGTTTGAACAGGCCGGCGAGAGAGAGGCGCTACCGTATTCCAATGTTGCTCAGGTGGTAGTCCAAAGCGCTCTGATATGCTTCTTCGCAGTGCTTCAATCTGCTTCGGTCTCGCTACAATACAGAGATTAACGGCTCCCTGTCCTACAGTTCCCATGCCCATGTAGCCCAAGCGGTTCAATTCGAGCGCGATATGTGACGGCCGTTCAGCCGGGAAATAAGTCTGGCAGGCGACTCGATCGGTTCGCGTCCGGGGGAAAGAACCGAGAAACCGCGCCACAGACGAATTTCTCCCGTCGGCAGCAATCAAAAATTTCGTCCTGATTTGTCGTTGAGCAGTCTTGACGACCCAACCTCTTTCGACCCCAGTCACCGGCTCACCCTGGTAGATTTCTGCCCCAAACTTTTTTGCATTCTGGACAAGCGCGTGATCAAGCACACTCCGTCTGATACCGGTCTCGGGCGGCCCGGCACTCGGGAACCGGTGTTCTATCCGGCGCCCGCGAATATTGCTGAACGCGACCCACTGCAAATGAGCAGAAGGCAACGCGGCGATTTCTGCGGCCACGCCAAGCTGATCGAACACCTCCCAACAGCCCGGATTAAGACAATCTCCGCAGACTTTTTCTCGGGGGAAGATCGCCCTATCGATCAGTAGTGTCCGCAGTCCAGCTCTAGCCGTGAATGCCGCAGCCGCAGAGCCGGCCGGTCCGCCTCCGATTACCGTAACATCCCACTCGGTCATACAAATAGCTCGCCGATCGCATCGGCCACCATTCTGCCGGAACGGCTTAGCGTGATTGCGCCGGCTTGGCGTTGAATATATCCGGCACTCTCGAGCTCCTTAATATTGTCTGACCAGGGTTTCACTAGTTCCTCGGAGATTCCTCGATTAGTCCTCAGACCGAATACGATCTTCTCGCTCAGCTGGGTGCTCGAACTCAGTGACTCTGAAAAAGTCTGTGCGCTGCCCTGGGTTTCGATCTGGTCGATATAACCGCTCGTGTTTGCGATATTTTGCCATCGTCGGCCGGAAACGGTGGAAAAGGCTGAGGGCCCGAGACCGAGATAATCTTGGCCGGCCCAATAAGCGAGATTATGCCGGCATTCCTCTCCGGAACGCGCATAGTTTGAAATCTCGTATTGCGAATAGCCATGGCGGGCGAGCGTTTCCATTGTCTTCTCGAAAAGATCGGCATCCTGGGCCTCGTTCTGGATGAGCTGCCCAGAGGCGAGCTGCTGAAAATACTCAGTATCTTCTTCGTAGGTGAGGCAGTAGGCCGAGATATGTTCCGGGTTCAGATTGATTGTTTTTAAGAGGGTTTCCTCCCATTGCGCTGGTGTTTGGCCGGGAATGCCGAATATCAAGTCCAAATTGACCTTTTTGAAGCCGGCCTGACGCAAAATTTCGTAAGAGCGTAGAGCTTGCGCAGAGGAATGCACGCGTCCCAATCGGACCAGTACGTCGCTCTGCCAAGCCTGAACACCCATGCTGATCCGGTTGACACCCAGAGAGAGAAGCAGCTCCGCTTTCTCCAGCGAAACCGTCGCCGGGTTCATCTCGAGAGTCCATTCTTGCAACGCGCTAAGGTCGAGACGCTCTCGTAGGCCGCCGAGTAAATAACTAAGTTGCCTCGGCGACAACGCCGACGGGGTTCCTCCGCCAAAAAAAACGGTGTGCGGTTGCAGCCGTTCGGGGCCAAACGCATCTAGTTCCCGCAAGACTGCATCCAAGAAAGCCTGGGTTTTATTTCGGTCGGAGGCCTCCTTATAAAAGCTGCAATACGGACAGACCTTCGGGCAGAAGGGAATGTGAACGTAAAGATGTCTTAGCGGCACAAGTCTTGGTTATAAGTTTTAAGTTTTAGGTTGTACGTTGTGGGTTTTAAGTTGTAGGTCGCAGGCTGTGCTTTCCTGTGTAAGCATTCTGGGCACAGCGTAAACTTAAAACCTAAAACCCAAAACTTATAACCTAAAACCCGTGTCGAGATCAGTGCTCGTCAAGGTATCTCTAACTATCGTTTTTGCGACCACGTTCTGTTGGGGGGGCGAGACCCCGGCGCCGGCCGCAGCAGCTCCGACCCCAACCCCGGTGCCGGCGCGTTCCGTCGTCGTGCGAACTGAAAGCTCCGACGCTATTTACGATTACAAGACGAATAATTCGGTCGTTTACCGGTTAGTGAACGATGCGCTGACAGCGGCGACCGGCGAAGGCAGCGTCGCGGCGGCTTGGGCTTCCCTAGTAAAACCAAGCGATATCGTTGGTATTAAGGTTTCCACTAACGGAGCTCCGCTTTTCAGCACACGGCCGGCAGTAGTCCAGGCGATTGTCAATGGGCTCCGAGAAGCTGGCGTGCCGGCGGAGAATATCGTGGTTTTTGACCGCGAGGCAGAATTGTTAAAAAAAGCCGGGTTCCGTTCGCGGGCCGGCGATTACCGGGTCCTTTGGTCGGAAGGAAATTATGATCCTCAGGTGGCCATCAGTTCACCCGTCTCTGGACAGCTGATTTTTGGGGACCTGTTTTTTGTCGGCAAAAATGTCCCGAACCTGAAGGAAGAGCTCAAACTGATCGATGAGCGAAAAAAGGGGCTGCCGGTCAATATCAGCAATGAAAGCCACGTGAGTAAAGTCCTGACGAAAATCGTGACCAAGGTCATCAACGTCCCGGTCCTGGCAGACAATATTTACTGCGGTCTCTCCGGAGCTCTCTTTAACATGACTATTCAGAACGTCGACAATTGGCGCCGCTTGGTGCAACCACCCGATTCTGGTGACCCGTCGATTCCGGAGATGTACTCTGACCCTCGTATCAGCGAGAAGATAGTAATCACTATCATGGACGGGCTGGTCGCGCTCTATGCCGGCGCGCCGTTTGGGGACGCGAACTATGCCATCCAGTTCGGGACGATCTATGCTAGTAAAGATCCGGTAGCTATCGACGCAGTCGCTTCCAGACAACTCGATAAATGGCGAATCGAAGCCAAAATGGATCCAGTTTCCAAGACGGCCAAATACGTCCAAACCGCCGGTTCCATGCAACTCGGAAATGCGGAGCTCGGCCGGATTGAGGTTCGAGATGTGCGCTAAGCCTGCAACGCTCACAAATGCTAACCCATTGTTTGCGTATTTCAGTTTCCAACTCAGCCAGACCAGCCAGGCGACGGCCTTTGTGAGCGTTGCCGGCTAATGGACTCAAAACTCTGGCCGTTACTGAAGAGCGTCTCGCGTTCATTCTATCTCAGCATTCGTTTTCTGCCGGCTACCGTCCGGCCCGCCATAGCGTTGGGATATTTGATGGCTAGGGCGAGTGACACCGTTGCTGACGCGAACTCGCTCGCAGCTGTAGATCGTCTGGACACCCTAAACCAACTTCGATCTCAACTTTTTACGATGGACGCGAAATTGGTCCGCGGTCTCAAAGATTGTGCCGAACGGCAACCAGAGGGACCTGAACGGTATCTGCTTGAGCGAGTCGACCAGGTCTTAGAATGTGTGGCCCGCCTGCCGCAGAACGATCAAAGGCTGCTTCTGGAAGTCCTGCGAAATATTATGCGGGGCCAGATTCTGGATATTGAGCGTTTCGAGCTGGCATCTTCACTGCAAGCACTGCGATCGCCGGACGAACTCGAGGAATACATTTACCTGGTCGCCGGCTCAGTAGGAGAGTTCTGGACTAAGCTTTGTTTGCAGGCCTGGCCCGAATATTCCCAGGTGAATGACCAAGAAATCGTTAGTCTGGGAATCGAATACGGTAAAGGCTTGCAGCTCGTTAACATCCTACGTGACTACCCGCAGGACGTGCGACTCGGGCGCTCATACCTGCCCTTGACCGGAGCTTTGTCCGGCGATCTAAAGGTGACAGAGCCGCTTTTCCAAGAGTGGCGCACCACCGCCCAGCGCTACCTCGAATCCGGTGCAAATTACGTGCGCTCTATTCGACCGATCAAAGTCCGGTTCGCTTGCGCGCTCCCCGTGCTCATTGGGATAGATACGCTCGATAAAATGAAAACCGTGCCCCTGCTGGGACAAAAAGTAAAAGTGTCGCGAGGCCGAGTGTATTGGCTGATGTTCCTCTCGCTAGTGATAGCCGCCATCCCCGGCGCCGACAGATTATTCATGCGACCGCGGACTTAGGCGGGAGCTGTCGGACTTATCCCGAAGGGATGACAGGACTCAGCCAGGGGTTTTAACCCCTGGATACCGATGCAAAAAGCGACCTCGCCCTGAAGGGGTGGAAGATCGTGGTGGCCCACCTATGCGAAAATCGGAATTTCACGGCGACCTGCCTCGATGACGATACGTGTGGGACTGATACGTTGCTGCCCCTTCAGGGCAGGTCGTGATCGAAATGGCCACCAGGGGTTAAAACCTCTGGCTGAGTCCTGTCATCCCTTCGGGATACGTCCTCGCTTCCCTCCGGGACGAGAGAATAGTCCTCTAGTGTTTATACAGACTCAGCGTGATCAAAAAATCGATCGCGTGCTGCAAAGGCTCGTCCTTCAACTGTGCTTTTGCGATCTTACCGGATTCTTGCTCTTCATAAGCATCGAGCTCCGGATTCGTACCGTTGACCAGAGCGGCTTCGTTTAGACGTGGCCGTTCTTCATCTGCAATGTACGGCTCGAGAGACCCGGAATCTGTCTGGGTTAGAATCTGATTCTCAGTCTCTTGCGGCATATTTACGACAATATCCGGGATCAACCCTCCAGGGAAAATCAACGGCAAGCCAGCGATCTGGACCTCGCTTTGGGCGACCGAGACCATAAGATTTCCCATTGGCTCAGTCTTATATTTTACGGCCCGGCCGGCTGTAGGTTGCCCAATCAGCAACGCCCGTTGTTTCGTCTTCAGGACTCCTGCGATGACCTCGGCTGCCCCCGCGGTTTGTCTGTCTACCAATACAGCAATGGGTCCTTGATAAAGCGGTGCGGACTTAGCCGTGAATTTTTTGGATTCCGACGTGCCTTTCTCGGTCAGCTCAAAGGTCCGCTCCCCGCTGCTTATGAATCGGCTAAGAACGCTGTTTGCCAGGTCGTAATCCGAATCTTCCGAAACCGTCCGCAAATCGATTATCAAACCTTCCACGTTACGAGATCGGGATTCGCCTAAGGCGTTATCCAGTTGACTCAAAGAGTTTTCCTTCAGCGTGCCCAACCTGATATAGCTGAACCGATTTGACACCACGTCATAGCGAAATGGGCGTACCGGCTTGGCTCGCTCGAACTCAGATCTGGTCTGTAACCGGACTCCTGGGCCCAGCTTCGCCAGCAGTCCCTTGATAGCTGCCTGGTTTAGTTCGTCGTTCGTGAGCGCCCTCGCATCGACGTAGTTTGTGCGCAATGCGTCGAGGATTTGTTTCAATTGGTTAACGTCCAATTGATCAATCAGGCGAGATGATGCTGCTAGTGGCGAGTTTGCCTGGGACGCCGAAGGGGTTGGGGAGGGAGACTCAGCCGCCAACAATGCGGCTGTCAGTCCGGATAGCAATATTGGAATCGCGAAAGGGTACTTCATCTTTGGATTCGGCAAGGGCGTGAGCTTTTCTCGGTCAAGTCCATGGTACCGAGGTGAATAAAAGCACTTCGGTCGTCTTCGCGAGAATTTTTAAGATCAAACGAGTAGCCGCAAAAAAGGCGCAAAGAACGCAGAAACGACAGAAAGTCCGGTTTACTAAACTTGTAAGAGATTGTCTCTGGCAGTTGGGCCGCGCCGATTTGTTTCAGTAATTCTTTTTGCGTTTTTTGCGCTCTGTTGCAGCCTGCCCGCGCCGTAGGCCTTGCGGAGGCGGGGCTATTCCTTTTCGTCAGTTTTCACCGATATCCCGTCGAAAATAACAACCGTCGAATTCAATCATGCTAACGGCGTCATAGGCTTTCCGCCGAGCGCTGCGAATTGAGTCCCCTAAGGCAGTTATTCCCATGACCCGGCCGCCTGCAGTGACAATGCGACCTTCTTGCTCTCGAGTGCCGGCGTGGAACACGAGGACATCCTTTAGCGCGGTGACTTCGGTCAGACCCACGATTGGCTTGCCAGTCTCGGCTCGGTCCGGGTAACCCTTGGATGCCAAAACGACGCAAACGGACGCCGCTGAGCTCCACCTCGGTGTAACCTCGCGTAACCGCCCGCTGACGGTTGCTTCTAAGAGCTCTATTAGATCACTGGAAAGCCGGGGTAAAATCGCCTGAGTCTCTGGATCGCCAAACCGGGCATTAAATTCTAGGACTGTCAGACCTCGTTTTGTCAACATCAACCCAGGGAATAACAAGCCCTGGTATGTGATTCCTTCGGCTCGGATGCCGCGCAGAAATGGTTGGAGCACTTCCCTTTCGATCGATTCAACTTCACCGGCAGAGAGTCTTTGGGATGGACTGAACGCGCCCATTCCGCCGGTGTTAGGCCCATGATTGCCATCGTATAATGCCTTGTGATCCTGCGCCGTCGGAAACAAACAGTAATTTTCGCCATCGATCAGCGCGTGGACCGAACACTCGGTCCCCGTGATAAACTCCTCGACCACCACGCGGTTGCCCGCGTCCCCAAACAGACGCTCTTCCATGATCCGATGGATGGCTTGTTCGGCTTGCCGGAGGTCGCGGGCGATAACCACGCCTTTTCCTAGCGCCAGCCCGTCCGCTTTGACTACGGCCGGAAAACCAAAACGTTGGACAGCGCGAAGCGCATCGTTAGCCGAGTCGCAGACGGCAAACCCAGGGCTCGCGATCCCGTATCGGGCCATGAATTCTTTGGCGAAGCTTTTCGACGACTCCAGGCGGGCTGCGGCTTTGGTCGGACCAAATATCTTCAAGCCCGCTTGTTGGAATTCGTCTACGATCCCGTTCGCCAGTGGGTTGTCGGGTCCCACCACCGTAAGATCGATGCCTTTGTCGACAGCGAATTGTTTCAAATGCGAGATATCATCCACAGGGATCGCGACCGCAGTGGCGAAATCTCTGATGCCGGCGTTACCGGGCGCGACATAGACCCTGGTGACGCTTTCGGATTGGTGAAGCTTCCACGCGAGCGCGTGTTCACGGCCACCACCGCCAACAACTAATACTTTCATTCTCTAACGAACGGCAGGCACAAAAACCGTGGTCACATCCGGGAGCTGGCTATGCATCAGCGTGAAACGATTCGGCAGCCGTTCCGCCTGGGGTTGTCGCGACAGCCATTCTCCCAAGCCGCGGAGCGGTACCTTCGACGAATAAGCCGTCGAGTACATCATCGGGATGATCACTCTTGGTTGCAAACGATCAACAGTGATTTTTCGTTTTTCGTCCGTAAAATTCTGTGGTCCGCCTACCGGCAAGAACAGGACATCAACATGTCCAATATTGATGGCCTCGGTTGGGGTGATGGCGTCTTCGATTGCTCCGAGGTCGCAGAAGCGAAGCCCGTCCATAGCCCAAACATAAGCAACATTTAGCTTAGTCGAGCTCGCAAAATTTTCGGAGCTGGTGCGGACGCCTCGAAGCAAAACACCGTTAGCGCGATTTACGCCACTTGCCATAGAGCTTCTCAGGATCACCGGCGATCCTGAGGCCAAGTCGGTATAATTGGCGGTCTCATCCTCATGTGTGACCAAGACAATGTCGGCCGGCACGGATCCCGCCTTGACCGGATAGCTTAAGACCGTGGGATTAAATGGGTCAGTCAAGACATTCAGCCCCAGAGACGAAGTAATCAGAAAGCAAGTGTGCCCCAGATATTCGATCGTGACCTGTCGCGGTCCCGCGGGAGCATGTGCCTGCTGTTGTTCGTGGGGACGACGATGGTGGCAACCAACCAGAAAGAGGATGGCAAGGAGGAAGAGGATGCTGCGACGCATTCGTTATTCTTTTGAGAAAGTAAGTGCAGAGACTGGCACAATGAAGGATGCCCTTCAAGGGGAACTCATTTTATCGTCCTCGCGGCTTCGCCGAGCGGCCCGATCGGGCTAGTGCTCGGGCGTCGCAAACCGGGTCAGCGGTGCGATATTAAGAACACCCTCGGCTCCGAAATACCGGATCGCTGAAATGTGAACAACTGACATCGTCCACTCTGTCCACTGACTCCACTCCGTCCACTTGTCCCGGCACCGCCTCCCGATCTGCCCCTCGCCCCTCGCCGTCTTGCGCCTCCCAGCCTGGGGGTAAGAAACGACCAATTACACCCTCAGATCCTCGATCGTCTCCAAAACCCAATGCCACGGCTCATAGATAAACCCATACCGGTTGCCGCGTGGATACGGCATCATAAACCCGAACCCTTTTGCGTGAGCTACCAGCCATTTGAACGCGTCCGTCTGCTCAAATGCCTCGGTAAGATCGAACCCGGTTGCTGCTCCGATATCCAGCGCTAGTCCGGTGTGGTGCTGGCTGTACCCAGGTGCTGCCAGGACCTTCAAGACCTCGGCGAGCTGATCGCCTCTTTTAAGTTTGTTCTCAATGAGCTCTCGTTGTCGCTCTAAACTCCGAAAACCCGAAATCAAGATGAACTCAATGCCATCTCCAACCGCTGCTCCCTTCATCTCGTGCCAGCGTTCCGCGGCTTCTCGAGCCAAGCGCTTAGTTGGATCGCTTTCATCGACTGTC
>Ga0308309_10002458_pt1 | contig 11051 bp, 11 predicted proteins | sample HubBroMetageWFT5_FD_192491 | JGI IMG/M metagenome (GOLD analysis project Ga0308309, IMG submission 192491) | Warmed and freeze-thawed soil microbial communities from the Hubbard Brook experimental Forest, New Hampshire - Hubbard Brook CCASE Soil... | ecosystem: Environmental > Terrestrial >... | reverse complement strand
TACAGGCGGTTTGCGGTGACTTGCAGTTGTTCTTGTTACTGCCGTTAACTCCATCAACATACCATGTGCTGCTGGCCAGGGCGACGGGAACGAAGGCCAAGAACAAAACTAGAAGTGGCAGGCTGCGAAACACGAATCTGAGTTTCATAGTCTTCCTCCCGTCGAAGGCAACATTTTGAAACGTGTTTCCTTGTTTGAAGCTATGCTTGCAAAAGCCCCAGGGATCGGTCGTATGAATCGTGTGGCCTCAGAAACCGGAGTAAAAAAAGAGGAAGGGAGGCTTTCCCACACTCGCGCAGCGATGCTATCCCCAGAAAAGAGTCGTGTCAATGCTGACTACGGTGGCACTAACGCTTCCCACTCGCCGGAGCGTCCTGGCAAATCCTATTGGGCGGTCACGTCAAAATCCACCGTATTGGAATTCTGCCCGCCGGTGCGCACATAAACAGGAACCATGCCGGTGAACATGAGGTCCGTATCCGTAACAATGACATCAGATTGTCGCTGTACGAGGGCTGTGTCAAGATGAAAGAGTTTGCAATGGCGCAGAGTTTTGCGGTGTTAGGCTCGGTGCACAGGCGCGGCTCCCAAGGTTCCACCGACTAATTGCCAAGCGCTTGTTAGAATGACAAGTGACGGCGGCTGCGTCGTGGCGAGGCATGGCTACATCAGAGACCATTGAATTCGAGAAGGCGAGAGAATACCGCAAGGGCGAGTTCCTGGTAAGCACCGATCGTGCACTGATCGATCTCGACGTGGTCCACGGTTTCCTGATCGAGTGCTATTGGGCCAAGGGAATCCCACGCGACGTTGTCGCCCGTTCCATCGAAAACTCGCTGTGCTTCGGCTTGTATGCCGAGAGTAAACAAGTCGGATTCGCGCGCGTGATCTCCGACTATGCGACCTACGCTTATATGGGGGACGTGTTCTTGCTTGAATCGTTCCGCGGTCGCGGGCTGGGAAAATGGCTGATGGAATGCATCATGCAGCACCCTCGGTTGCAGGGATTGCGGCGTTGGAGTCTGGTCACGAGCGATGCGCACGGGCTGTACGCACAATTCGGGTTTGAGCCTCTAAAGAAGCCGCAGAATTACATGGAACTTCACCGGCCCGACGTTTATCAGCAAGGCAGAACGTAGGACTTCTACGAATTCTGGAGATTGAAATGAAAAATAACAACATGTCACGCCCGCTCTACGAAGCCGATCCCGAGGTGGCTGCTGCCATCGACAATGAAGTCCGCCGCCAGCACGAAGGGTTGGAATTGATCGCCTCGGAAAACTTCGTCAGCGAAGCCGTGCTTGAGGCCATGGGCTCGGTGTTCACCAATAAATACGCCGAGGGATATCCTGGTAAGCGCTACTACGGAGGCTGCGAGTTCGCCGACATCGTGGAGAACCTGGCGCGTGACCGCGCCAAACAACTTTTTGGAGCGGAGCACGCCAACGTCCAGCCCCACGCCGGATCGCAAGCCAACATGGAAGCTTACTCCGCGGTGCTGCAGCCTGGCGATACCATTCTCGGTCTGAACCTGGCGCACGGCGGACACCTCACGCATGGGCACCATCTCAACTTCTCGGGAAAGACGTATCGCATCGTTCCCTACGGCGTGACCAAGGAAACCGAGACCATCGATTACGACGACCTGGAGAAGCTGGCAGAAAAAGAGCGGCCCAAGATGATCATTGGGGGCGGCAGCGCATATCCCCGCATCATTGATTTCGCGCGCATGCGGCAAATCGCTGACAAAATTGGCGCGCTTTATCTGGTGGACATGGCGCACTTTGCTGGGCTGGTCGCGGGCGGCGTACATCCCTCGCCGGTTCCGCATGCGCACATTGTGACTTCAACCACGCATAAAACGCTGCGCGGACCGCGCGCGGGAATGATTTTGAGCAAGCAGGAGTTCGCAGCCGCGATTGATAAAGTAGTTTTCCCCGGCATGCAGGGTGGGCCACTGGTGCACATCATCGCGGCGAAAGCAGTGTGCTTCCGCGAAGCCATGCAACCGGATTTCCGCGACTACGCCCGGCAGGTGGTGGCGAATGCGAAAGTACTGGCTGACACGCTCGCGGCCGAAGGCTTCCGCATCATCTCCGGCGGCACGGACACGCATCTGATGCTGGTGGATGTATTTTCCAAAGGCATGCTGGGCAGCGAAGCGGAGAAAGCGCTGGACCAGGCCGGCATCACTGTCAACAAGAACGCCATTCCGTTCGACACTAACCCGCCCATGAAACCCAGCGGCATCCGCATTGGCACGCCGGCCCTGACTACGCGTGGCATGAAAGAGACGGAGATGAGGCAAGTAGGGAAGTGGATCTCGGAGGCGCTGCATGAGCGCACCGATGCCGGTGTACTCGAAAAAATCCGCAAGCAGGTGCTGCAACTAGCGGATACGTTCCCGCTGTATCCAGAGCGTAGGGCCAAGGCGCAGGCAGAAGTGCGAGCGTAATATTTCGGCATCCTTTCGAAATCCGTAATTCCTTTATGTAGCTTCGGGTCCTTTGTGGTTAAATCTTCCCGTGAAGGTCGCCATTGATATTCGGCGGATGACCGAGTTTGGCGTTGGCACGTACACCCGCAATGTAGTGCGTGCGCTGGGCCGACTGGATCTCTCGAACGAATATTTCCTGATCGGTTCCCCGCAAAAAGTGTCGGAGATCGGTCCGCTCCCGCCCAACTTTCAGTCTATCCCTCTGCTCGACGATGCGGCGACTGCGAAAGGGTACTTGGAGTGTCGCGCGATTCTGAAGCGGTTGCATTGTGATCTGGTGCACATCCCGCATCTCTTCTGGGTGCCCCGTACTTTACCCTGCCCGTATGTGATGACCGTTCACGACGTTCTCGAGCACATGTATCGAACCCACGATCGCTCCGGTCTCAGGCGCTCGCTGCACCTTCACCTTACGCGCCGGGTGCTGAACGGGGCGGCGCGAATTTTGGCGGTCTCCAAATACACCAAGAGCGACATTGAAAAGTTGTTCGGCATTCCGGGGGCTCGCATCGAAGTTGTGTATAACGCAATTGATGAGCGCTTCCTTCGCGGTCACGCCTCGGATACCGATCGTCAACTTCTCGCCGAACGCTACCTCGTGACTTATCCTTTTCTGCTTTATGCGGGCCGGATCAGCCCGCACAAGAATCTGGTTCGGATTATCGAAGCGTTTTCCGCGCTGAAGGCTGAACTGGAAAAAGATGGTAGTTTCCCCGACCTGAAACTGATCATTATTGGTGACGAACTCTCGAAGCATCCCGACCTGCGCCGTACGGTCATTCGCGGGGGTGTGCAAAATGACGTGCGCTTCATGGGTTTCGTTCCCATTGAAATGCTGCGCGTGTTTTACGACGCGGCCAAGATCTTCGTCTTCCCTTCTCTTTATGAGGGCTTTGGGTTGCCCCCGCTGGAGGCCATGGCGCACGGCACTCCAGTCGTCACTTCCAATACTTCATCCTTGCCCGAGGTCGTGGGCAATGCGGCCGTGCTGGTGAATCCGGAAAATGTTTTTGAGATCATGCGCGCGCTGTTGCGCGTGCTCCTGGACCAAACAGTTCGCGAGAAATTCAAGCAGCGTGGCTACGAGCAGGTCAAGAAATTTTCCTGGGAAGCGTCTGCCCAGCAGATCCTGGGCGTGTACAAAGAAGTAGCAGGAAGGCGCGGAGAACCGTCGTCAACACGACAAGGCCGAGTGGGCGCGGGCGTCTCGCTCGTATAGAGGCGAGCATCTGTTTGGCTTTTCGCACCGGAACTATTCGTTCTTCAGCAATGGAGTTCCCGGTGAAACCAGGCCCTGGCGCTGCAGCTTTGCGCGGAAACGAGCCCGATCGCTTTCTGATGTCGCCGTAGCGAGACTCTTGCGCAGTTTCAGAATTTTCTCTTTGCGGGTGCGGCGACGGCGAATTTCGGGACGACGACTGGGTGCGGACATGGATTGCGCTCCTGATCTGTGATTCGAAGATTGTAGCGAACCAAGCGTTGCAGCTACGAAACCTAAGGATACCATCAAAAGATGAAGGAGACTTGGCGGTGGTTTGGGCCGGGCGATCCGGTTCCTCTCGAGCACATCAAGCAAGCGGGGGCCACCGGAATTGTTTCCGCACTCCACCATCTCTATCGAGGAGAACCATGGCCGCTGGACGAGGTGTTCAAGAGAAGAAGTGAAATCCTGGCTGCGGGTTTCGTCTGGTCGGTGGTGGAAAGTATCCCAATCCACAATTCGATCAAGCTTCGATCCGGGCCTTATCGCAATTTCATTAGCGCGTGGAAGGACACTCTGGCTGCAGTGGCGAAGGCGGGTGTCGAAATCATCTGCTACAACTTCATGCCGGTGGTGGACTGGACCAGGACAGACTTGAAATGGCGTCTGCCGACTACAGGTTACGCCTTGCGTTTTGATGCTGTGGATTTCGCGGCCTACGACCTCTTCATCCTCAAACGCGAAGATGCTGAGCACGACTATTCCGAAGAACGGGCTCGAACTGCTCGCTCCCGCTTCGATTCCATGTCAGAAGAGCGCAGACATGAACTGGAACAGACGATCATCGCCGGGCTACCGGGAGCCGAGGGATCGTACAATCGCGATACGATTCGCGGATTAATCGACGAATACCAAGGCATGACTGCTGCCGAATTGCGAACCAATCTCATCGCATTCCTGCGCGAGGTTGTGCCGGTAGCACAGCAGACCGGAGTTCGTCTCGCCATACACCCGGACGATCCGCCGTGGTCATTGTTCGGACTGCCGCGAGTCGTCTCGACGGCCGCGGATGTACGGGCGATTCTCGCGGCTTGCGATACTCTCGCGAACGGGTTGACGTTTTGCGTCGGCTCGTTCGGCGCCAGAGCTGACAATGACCTGCTGACCATGGTTCGCGAATTTGCCCCGCGTGTTCACTTTGCGCACTTGCGGCAGGTGACAGGAGAGGCAGACGGATCCTTTCACGAAGCTGAGCACTTGGCCGGAAGCTCGGATATTGTGAGCGTGATTCGAGCCTTGATGGAAGAAGAGGCGTATCGCCGACGAACTGGCCGACCAGATCATGAAATTCCGATGCGTCCGGACCACGGACACCTGCTGGCCGACGATATCGGCAAAAAAGTAAATCCCGGCTATTCGTTGGTGGGTCGATTGAAAGGACTCGCCGAGTTGCGCGGCGTCATGCAGGGTCTGAAGCACGCGATGCCCGAACTGGCTGGATAAAGCGGCGCTTCGGACGGCACTATCTTTCCCGAGTTTCTGTTGCGGCGATTACTATAATGCGCGACTGAGGATTCAAGATCATGAAAGAGTTTGCAGGACGGATGGCTGTGGTCACGGGCACGACCGGAATTGGGCGAGCAATTGCGAAGCGCTTTGCTGCGGGAGGGGCCCAGGTTGTTGCGTGCGGCATTGAGGCGGCGGGAAACGAAGAGTTGGCTCGCGACGCTGCAAAACTTGATTTAACTCTGCAGGTCGAAAGCTGCGATGTGACCGATGTCGGCGCAGTGCGCTCCCTCATCTCGAAGACCGTCAGCCGGTTCGGAGGCCTGGACATCATCGTCAACGCAGCTGCGATCCATCCCTTCGGCACCGTCGTGGAAACCGACCTTGCGACCTGGAACCGCTGCATGCTGGTGAATGTTGGCAGCATTTATCTGCTGGCGCACTTTGGTATTCCGGAGATGAAAAAGCGTAAAGGGGGGGCCATCATTAATTTGGCCTCAGTTCAGGGATACGCCTGTCAGCGGGGCGTGGCCGCGTACGCCACATCGAAGGGGGCAATTCACAGTCTGACGCGCGCCCTGGCTCTCGACCATGCAGCCGACAACATTCGTGTCAATTCGATCAGCCCGGGCTCGATTCGTACACCCATGCTGGCACGCTCTGCGGCACACTTCGCGCCCGATCTGCCGGCCGAAAAGGCATTCGAGCGTTTTGGCGGGTCGCATCCGCTCGGGCGAATCGGCACTCCGGAAGAGGTCGCTGAGTTAGCGGCGTTCCTGGCGTCAGACAAAGCGGGGTTCTGCACCGGGGCCGATTACCTCGTAGATGGTGGACTGCTCGCGGGGATCGGTGTTCAATGACCTTCAACGATGCCATCTAGCCAACTTCCTTCCGGAGCACTCTTGGCGCAAACGGAATCGAGCAATTCACGCGCGCCTGGCAGGCGATGGCGAATCGCGTTTCTGCTGGCGTTCGGGGTTCTGGTCAACTTCTTCGACCGGATCAACCTGTCGGTCTCTCGGGACGCGCTGGATGCTTCGTTCGGATTATCTTTGATTGCGTTCGGCTATCTTTCCAGCGCCTTCAGTTGGACGTATGCCGTAATGCAGATGCCTGCCGGCGTGTTGTTGGACCGGTTGGGCGTGCGCCGCGTGGGCCGCGTAAGCTCGCTGCTGTGGAGCGTGGCCTCCTTCGCAGCCGCGCTTTCCCCCGGCCTCAGTTGGTTCTTCGGCGCGCGCTTACTTCTGGGGGTAAGTGAATCTCCTACATTTCCCGCCAATGCCAAAGCCCTGGGATACTGGTTCACGCGAGAGGAAAGAGGGCTGGCGACGGCGATCACCGATGCAGCGGCAAAATTCTCGACTGCCGTTGGAGTCCCGCTCATCGGCGTGCTGCTCTTGTATTTCGGCTGGCGGTGGAGTTTTGCTGCCACGGGATTCATCAGCTTTTTCTATTTTGCGCTGTTCTACCTCGTCTACCGCAATCCCAGCGAAGACGAGGGACTGTCGGCCCATGAACGCCAGTTCATCCTCGCAGGTGGGGCTCAAATGGAAGACGCGCCAGGAGCGCGAAACGGCGTTTCGCTGGCATATCTTTTGCTGCAGCCGAAAGTCTACGGACTCGCGCTGGGATGGGGAGCCTACAACTACACTTTCTTTCTCCTGCTGACGTGGCTGCCGAGCTACCTTTCCGTGTCGCTTCATATGAACCTGTTCCACTCCGTTTTCTACACCAGCGTGCCCTGGCTATTTGCCACTTTCACTGATTTGCTGGTTGGGGGATGGCTGGTAGACACTCTGATCCAGCGTGGTCGCGACGCGAACCGGGTTCGCCAAACTGTGTTAGTGGGGGGAATGGCTTTCGGGCTCGCGATCTTCGGCGCGGCCAGGGCTCACAGTCCCGCGGTTGCGCTGGTCTGGATCAGCCTTGCTCTCGGAGGTCTGGCTGCGGCCGCTCCTGTGGCATGGACCGTCCCCTCCCTTATTGCACCGCGGGAAAGCGTAGGCGCACTCGGAGGCGCGGTAAATTTTTGCGGCCAGATCGCGGCAATTTCCGCCCCAATCGTTACCGGCTACATCGTCTCCGGCACCCACTCCTTTGCCGCCGCTTTTGTGACCGCAACCGTAATCCTGCTGCTGGGGATTGTGGGCTATATTTTCTTGCTGGGACGAATTGAACCAATTCCAGAACCGTACTAAAAACATTCGAGTGAAGTTCTACGAAATCTCAGGACCCGCGTGAAACAAAATCTCATGATGCTCCGACTCCCATACTTGTGCAAACTTTTCCTGGTGTTCTGTCTGCTGATCACGATAGCCTCATCGGCACTCGCGGCAGGACCAGCACCGCAGGGATATCTGCTTTACGTAGGCACCTACACGAACCACGGCGGCAAGGGCATCTATGTCTACCGTTTCGATTCCTCCAGTGGCAAGTTGATCTCGCTGGGCCTTGCTGCGGAAGCCGATGAACCGTCTTTTGTCACGGTCGATTCCAGCGGACGTTACCTGTTTGCAGTCAACGAAATTGCCAACTATAAGGGCGAACCCACAGGTGCAGTCAGCGCCTTCGCCATTCAACCGGAAACCGGCAAGCTTTCTCTCTCGAACCAGGTTTCGTCGCGCGGTGAAGGGCCCGCCCACATTACTCTGGACAAAACGGGCAAGCATGTTCTTGTTTCCAATTACACGATGGGTAACGTAGCGGTGTTTCCCGTGAAAGATGGCCGGCTAGGTGAAGCTACCTCTTTTGTGCAACACAAGGGCTCCAGCGTAAATTCCCAGCGGCAAGCGGGACCTCACGCCCACGCGATCGCGCTCTCGCAGGATAATCGCTTTGCGATTGTCGCAGACCTCGGACTCGATCAGTTGCTCGCGTATCCCTTCGATGCCGCGAACGGAACGTTGGGAGCCAACCCGCAGATCACCAGAGCCAGTCCTGGCGCGGGCCCTCGGCACTTGATCTTCAGCGCGGACGGCAGGTTCCTCTACGTGATTAACGAACTGCAGTCTACAGTGGCAGCGTACGCGTATAATGCCGCCACTGCCGCACTGCACGAATTGCAGATAGTTTCCACGCTTCCAAAACGTTTCGAAGGCAACAGCACGGCGGCGGAAATCCAAGTCCATCCTTCCGGCAAATTTCTTTTTGCTTCGAATCGTGGGAATGACAGCATCACCGTGTTTACGATCGATTCGAATACTGGCAGGCTTACGCGCGTTGAGACCGATTCTACAGACGGAAAAACGCCACGCAGTTTCGCGATCGATCCCACCGGCTTATGGCTGCTCGCCGCGAATCAGGACTCCGACAACATCGTTGTTTTCCGCATTGATCGCAAGACTGGCCACCTAACCTCGACCGGCGACGTGGTCCAATCGCCGTCGCCCGCGTGCTTAACATTCGTGGCGCTCCAGTAATGCATGCATGCGAAGCAGGAGTCCGTTTCCGAGAACTGACGTTGCTATTGCCCCATCTTCCTCTAATCCCGCACTAGAAGTGACAAATCTCTGACATTAGAGACAAAAGAATGACGACGATTTGACCCGCCGATGACCGCACAGTGACAACGTAACTTATCGCCAGTCTTAATCTCCTCTCATACGACGCTGAAACTTTCGTCAATCTGATTTAGCGAGGAAAAAATGATGAAAACATTCTCTTTGTTTGCATTGATGGCGGCAATCGTCATAGGAACGGTCTCAATGCTGCGCATCGGCCAGCGTAATCACTTCTCCACCCCGATCGCTGCACGCTCCACCGACGGAGCCTTTCGGGATGGATTGTACTTAGGACAACTTGCGGCCGAGCGCGGGTCTGAATCCCACATTGCCGTCGGCCGGTGGGCAACCCCGGACGATCGATCGTCTTTCACTACCGGATATCAACAAGGATACAACGAGTTTCTCGCGATCCGAGTGGCGTCAGTCTCGCAACGCTGAGTAAGTGCAATACGCGACTTCGTTCATAAAAATTCTTGAGGCATAGACCTTTTTCGAGGTGGAGTATGAAATTGAGAAATTTTCTTTCTGTAGTCGGCCTGACGTTGACGATATGCATCTCCAGCCGGCAGATGGTGAATGCGGGAACTCCCGCAACCGCCAACCCGAGTGCAGCAACCATAAAAGGCGTGGTCAAATTCGAGGGCGTTGCGCCCAAGGCCAAGCCCATTAGCATGGCCGCTGATCCAAGTTGCGCCAAGCAGCATCCTGAACCCATTCCCACCCGCGAGGTCATTGCCGATTCCAAAGGCGGATTACAAAACGTGCTGGTGTTTGTCGCGGATGGGCTGGGTGATCGAACTTTCGACCCGCCCAAGGAGCCAGTTGTGATTTCACAAAAAGGCTGTCTTTATGAACCGCGCCTGCTGGCGGTGCAGGCAAATCAGCCGATCGAAGTTGTAAATGACGATCCCACGTCGCACAACATTCATCCCATCCCCGCCAACAACCGGGAGTGGAATAAGGCTGAGCTTCCAGGGGCCAAGATGGAAGAGTCGTTTGCGAGAGAGGAAATCGCGATTCCGGTTAAGTGCAACATCCATCCGTGGATGCGCGGTTATATTGCGGTTCTCAAGAATCCCTATTTTGCCGTGACCAGGCCAGACGGCAGCTTTGATTTGCCTAATCTGCCTCCCGGGACATACACCATCAAGGCGTGGCACGAGAAACTGGGGACGTCAACCCAGACCATTACGATCGGCACAAATCAAACGAAGGAAATCAATTTCGTTTTAAAAAGTATGTAAGCTGCGTCGCGCAGGATCAGTCATCGTTCGGGCTCAGCGCGTGATGCGCGCTGGGCCTCCTCGCATCAGCGCTTCGACTTCAGCGAGTGTCGCCATGCTCGTATCTCCCGGCGTGGTCATTGCCAACGCGCCATGGGCTACCCCACACTCAAGGGCCCACTGAGGATTTTTGCTCGCGAGGAAGCCATAGATCAGTCCGGAAGCGAACGAGTCGCCCCCGCCGACGCGATCAAGAATTTCCAGCGGCCTCTGCGGAACGTGCAGAGTCTTTCCTTCATGTAGTGCGATGGCGCCCCAATCATTCTTCGTTGCAGTATGCGCGGTGCGCAATGTCGTTGCAATGAGCTTTAGATTTGGATAAAGCTCAGCCACCCGATGCAGCATCGCTTCGTAGCTTGCCACCGGCAAATGACTGAAGTCTTCACCCACGCCTTCGATTGCGATACCGAGGGTTGTCGAAAAATCCTCCTCATTGCCGAACAAAACGTCCACCGCCGAAACCAGTTCACGGTTTACATCCTGGGCCTTTGCCTTGCCGCCAATGCCTTTCCACAACGATTCTCGATAATTGAGGTCATAGGAAACAACCGTGCCCGAGGATCGCGCAGCGTGAATCGCAGCCGTCGCGACCGACGCTGATGAAGGCGAGAGCGCAGCGAAAATGCCACCGGTGTGCAGCCAGCGCGAACCGCTGGCCGCGAAGATCTGTTGCCAATCAAAGTCGCCGGGCTGGCAGTTTGCGATCGCCGTATTCCCGCGGTCAGAGCAGCCGACGCCCGCTCGCACGCCGAAACCCCGCTCGGTAAAGTTCAAGCCGTTGCGTACCGTTCTGCCAATGCCGTCATATAGCACCCAGCGTACGAGTGACGTATCGACTCCTCCCTGCAGCATCAAATCTTCCAGCAGCTGTCCAATCGGATTTTTCGCGAATGCCGTAATGACCGCGGTACGCATGTCAAAGCACCGCCTAAGTCCACGCGCGACGTTGTATTCTCCTCCGCCCTCCCAAGCGCGAAAGTTTCGAGCCGTGTGGATGCGTTCCTCCCCGGGATCGAGCCGCAACATCACCTCGCCGAGGCTGATGCCATCCCACCTGCAGC
>Ga0308309_10002454_pt1 | contig 11061 bp, 7 predicted proteins | sample HubBroMetageWFT5_FD_192491 | JGI IMG/M metagenome (GOLD analysis project Ga0308309, IMG submission 192491) | Warmed and freeze-thawed soil microbial communities from the Hubbard Brook experimental Forest, New Hampshire - Hubbard Brook CCASE Soil... | ecosystem: Environmental > Terrestrial > Soil... | reverse complement strand
TAAGACCCGACTGCAACCCTGGCAGGCTCCGCCTGCCGTGAATCCTTACCCTCGTAGCCGTGTGGCACAAAATCGATGAAGGCCCGTGCCGCCTGTCGAGGAAGGCCATCAAATAGCTCATTGGAGTCGCCGCCGTGGGGCCGGACTGTCGGTTGCACGACCGGCCGCTCTTGGCGGCCTACTGCCGATGACTGCGAGGGGCACGGGGGGAGCGCACCCGACGGCTTCCTCGGGAGCCGGTGTTCATACGCTGCGGCACAGCCTTGCCACGCATCTCCTGAAGCAAAAGACCGACATCCGCGTCATCCAGGTTTTGCTTGGCGCGTGCGGTAGCTATGGCCGAGGTGCTGGAGGTCGTCAACGGCTCGCCCGGCGACCTCGCCCCAGTGTTCGACGCGATACTCGAAAAGGCGACCCGGTTGCTTGGAGGCAGCCACCTTAATCCGTGCTACCGCCTACAGAACGTCGCCAGTCGAGGATTCCCATTCGTCGAGCTCTTGTTGGATATCTGCGGCATAGGCGGAGCCGCCGCACCCGTGCGCATCACTAAGCCCGCTGCAGCAAGGTGTGCACATACGGGACAGGGTCGGGATCGCCTTCCGAGCTGTCCACATCCTGTTTGGTCTTCAATTCAATTTGCAATCGGATGCCGTTCGGATCATGGAAGTAGAAGGTCTTGCCATACCCCCGTTCGATAATTTCGGTCACGGCGACCCCATGGTCCTTGAGCCGTTGGTAAGCGGCGTCAAATTCCTCAGGCGTGTCCACCGGTAGTGCCAGGTGATTTACATGTTGGCGCTCGCTCGCCGTCGGGAGCTCGGCACCATCGAACACTGCGAAGGCATTGCCGCCACCGATCTCGACGTTATAGTGCCGGCGCCCATCTGGCGTACGCGTGGTGCGGACCAACCGCATGCCCAATATACCGCAGTAAAACTGCAGCGTGGCTTCCATGTCATTCGTGTTGATCCCGACGTGATCAATATACATGGCCGTTGCTCCTTCGCAGGTTTAGTTTAAGTCAAAGCCGTAGAGTTGGGCGACGTTCTCTCTGACGATCTCGCGCTACGCCGCCTCGCTGGCGTCCTAAGTCACGCTCGATGAGTCGTTGTAGAGGGGTTGTACGCCTGCACGCAGGGGTGGACAAGCCGGGGCTGCTGCACCGTTCGTGGCCGCCCACCGAGGGGGCGGGGTCGCAAACCACCTCCGCGATCGACAAAAGGCGGATTCGCCGGGCACCAGCGCCGCTTCCCGGTGTTCGACGACAAGGTTCGATAATCCCGCTTTTGATCGAGCGCCAAGTCGAAAGTCCGATGCTCAGGCCCGCCAGCTTCGTCGTCACCAAAGGCTGTAACAGCTTGGTCGCGCACGTTTCCGAACCGGCACTCTGAAAAGTCCGGGCGTTACAGGCGTTTGGATTTTATACCGCCGCGCCGAATTTCCGGAGACGGTCGAACTTCCCCGTTCCGGGGTCAGAGCGGGAAGGTCCGAAATCGGCGCGACGCTACTGGGCGGCGGCTGCCATAGATCGCGCTGCTGCAACAGGTCGATGGGCGCGGAGGAAGGTGCGGATATGGCGCACCGCCAGCGGAATCTTGTCTGGAGTGTCCTTCCACGGATAAAGGCTGACCTGCGCATTGGGCGCGAGATGCACGGTCTCCATCGCTACGGCATAGGGGTGCCCCGGAACGTCGTCCGGCAACACCAGGATTGGAGTCTGGCAGTTGCGCACGAAATCGCGCGTCACGGTGTACACGAAATCGGCGCGAGCACCACCGTACATGTTGGTCAGGAAAGTATCGACCATCGCCATCGTGATGTCGGGCCGGCGGGCGCACAGCTCCGGGCCCCAGCCCTTCATGTTGTTGTTGTAGGAGAGGCCAGGCATCTCCGGGCGGTAGCCGCTGGGCTGCGCCGGCACGGCGGCGACGACGCGGTCGCCGGCCCGCTTCAGCAGGTTCCAGATGAACGGGCCGCCAATGCAGAAGCCAAGCACCATGAACTCGCGGATGCCCAGGTGATCCATCAGGCCGATATGGTCGTCGGTATAAGCGTCCCACGGCCGATCGACCTCAAACGGACCGGAGGACTGGCCGCCCTTGGCGTTGCGCAGATCGGCCGCGATAACGCGAAACTCGCCCTTGAACTCGTCGAATGGGTTGAACGGGTGCGTCGCGAGCCCCGCGACCGTCGAGTTGAGCCCGCCGCCCGGGATCACCACCAGCGGGAAGCCCGAGCCGACCTCTTCGTAATGGATGCGAACTTGGCCTCTCTCATAGAACGGCATTGTTGCTCTCCCTTTCGCAATTCACGTCGTCATCCCTGCGCGAGCGGAGATCCAGGGGAAACCGACTGTGCGCTTTCCCCGGGCCCCGCTTTTGCGGGGACGACGGGTTGACGGAAACCGCCGACTACTGCGCTGCAGCGCGCATCGGGATGTGTGCTTGTAAGAAACGGCGCACCCGGTCGATCGTGCGTTGTCTCAGCTCCTCCGGCTCCTTCCACGGGTAAACCGTGATCTCGGCGTTCGGCGCCAGCGAGGCGACATCAATCGAGGTCTGCAAGGGATGCCCTGGTACGTCATCCGGCAGCACCAGCATTGGCGTGCGGCAGTTCCTGATGAAGTCACGCGACACGCTGTACAGGAAATCGGGTTGCACTGCGTACAGGTTGTGCAGGTATTTCTCGATCGTCTCCACCGATACGTCGGGCCGCCCCTTCATGAAGTCGGGCACCCAGTTCTCCTTGCTATGGCGGTACATGACGGTCGGGTTTTCCGGCCGATGGCCGACGCTCTGGCAGAACACGGCGGCGACGACCCGGTTGGGGGCCCGCTGCAGCAGCTTCCCGGCAAAGCAGCCGCCGATGCAGTAGCCCATATAGAAGAATTCGCGGATCCCGAGGTGGTCCATCAGCCCGAGCTGGTCGTCGGCAAACGCATCCCACGGGTTATCGACCTGCACGGGACCGCTGGATTCGCCGCCATTGGCATTGCGCTGGTCCATCGTGATGCAGCGGAAGTCGTTCTTGAACTCTTCCATCGCGTTGATCACCGCGGTCGGCCAGTTGCTGACGCGCGAATTGAGGCCGCCACCGGGAGTGACCAGCAGCGGGAAGCCGGAGCCGGCCTCCTCGTAGCGAATGCGGACGTCGCCCTTTTGAAAGAATGGCATGGCAGTCTCCTCCAAGGTTGCGGCGGCAGCGCCTGTTGCGGCCGGCAGGGTGCGCAGGCAGACGTTTTAAGCCAATCGGCCGCGTTTTCGGAAGCGTTTCGCTGCAAGTGGCTCCCGATCAGGTCCTGGTCTACCAAAGAAGTGCAGGCGCACCTACAGCGGGCAGCACTCGACGAGGGGCATCCGCTCCCGGGTCGAGCGGCAGTGCGATCGTCTCCGGACCTATGTCCCGCTTCGGCGTCACCCGCAACTCGACGCGCGGTGAGCTTCTTCGCCATCCCGGGGCGCGCTTGACGCGGCAGCGGGCGGGTCATGATACTGGTCGATACAGATTCGACCACGGGAGGAAAAGGCCATGGCGGTCCGGCTCGTCGTCACGTTCCATGCGGCGCCCGGCAAGGGCGCCGAACTCGCGCAGGCGATGAAGGCGCGCTGCGAGGTCTCGCGGCAGGATGCTGGCTGCGAACAGTTCGAGGTGTTCCAGAGCGTCTTCGATCCCGACAAGCTGGTCCTGCTCGAATTGTGGAAGGACCAGGCGGCACTCGACGCCCACGCCAAGCTGCAGGCGCGGCGCCCGCCTTTGCCGGAGGGGCTGCGGCTCGGCGCCGGCGAGCGCGAGGACTATGCCTACAACCGTACCCGCTGAACGGGGGAGGCGCCAAAATGCAGGTCTCGTATTTCGAAACCGGCCGCTACTACGCACCCTCGAACCTGCCGCGGCAATGGCCGATGCCGGCCGGCGCCTACGACCGCGAGGCAGGCCTGCGCGCCTTTCGCGGCATGGTCGAGCGCAGCCGGTACGTCGAGGAACTGGGGTTTGACTGGGTCAGCGTCTCCGAGCACCATTATTCGCCGCGCATCCTGACCCCGTCGCTGCCGATCGCCGCGGCCTACATCGCCTCGCACGTGCACCACATCAAGATCGCGCTGCTCGGGCCGATTGTGCCGCAGAGCAACCCGGTACTGCTCGCCGAGGAAATGGCGATGCTCGACACGATGGCCGAGGGGCGGCTGATCGTCGGCATGCTGCGCGGCACCACCAACGAGATGATGACCTACGACCTCAACCCAGAGGAATCGCGCGAGCGCACCGACGAGGGCATGGAGCTGATCCTGCGTGCCTGGAAGGAACCGCAACCCTTCGGCTGGCAGGGACGGCATTTCCATTACCGCACCGTGTCGGTGTGGCCGCGCCCGCTGCAGCAGCCACTGCCGCCGATGTATGCCCTCGGCACCAGCAGCGAGGCGAGCGACTTCGCCGCCCGCAACCATATCGGCCTCGGCGTGTCGTTCGGCCCATTCGAGGTGATGGGCAAGGTGACCGGCTACTACAAGGAAGAATGCGCGCGCTACGGCTGGCAGCCGGAGCCGCACCAGATCATATACCGCGCCAACATCCTGATCGCGGAGACCGACGAGAAGGCGCAGCAGGCGTTGGCCCAGTATCCGCGGGAGGCGGTGTTCCCGCTGAAGGCCGGGGTCGGCGCGGCACTGTTGGAGCTCGACCAGCGCACTGTCGCCGGCGAGGGGCGGCGGCCGGCCCATGTCAACCGGGTGCTGCCGATCAATTTCTGCGGCGGGCCGGATGAGATCGTCGCGCAATTGAAGCAGTGCCGCGAACAGATCGGCGCCGGCGTCGTCGATCTGTCGTTCCAGACCCCGGGCTCGGAACATCCTGACCAGCTGATGGAAGCGATGGAACTGTTCGGCAAGAACGTGCTGCCGCACATCCGCGACATCTGAAAATAAAGGGCGTCGGCAAATGGCAGCCGGGTTCCGCGAGGAACCGCGACAGGCAGAGGAACCGCTGCGGAGGCAGCTTCACCGCTCCCGAGCACAGCGATACCTGACCCGCTCGTTATTCATGGTTCGCCCCGCCGTTTTATGGCGTGACCCCGATCCAACTATGGCCAGACACTGGCCGCCAATGTGCGTATCCGCCGGGCGACGGGCCGTAATTATAAAATCCTACCTCATCGCCTAAGCGCCGATTGCAGACCTTTCCGTCCTCGTCCCGGAGCGGGAGGTTCGATCCAAAGCAGCCGTTCGCCGCCTATGAGATGGCGGAACGTAAACGTCTAATGTTGGCCTGGTTGTTGGCGCAGCGCTCGATCAGAGGATGCAACCTTTTACGAGCGTGCAGACCGGGCAACGACATTGCGTAGCAGATACGCTCCGCGGGGATATCGCACGCCAAAAACCCTATAGTTAATTTGACCTGATTCGCGGATATGTTGAGCGGGAGATGCACAAGGAAACTGCGCCCGATGCCGATCCCAGAGTGATTTCAGAAAATTCCCAGCCGCCCGGCCTGATCCGCGGCGAAGGCATGGCGAAGCGCCAATATTTATTCACTCAAGTTGGCGCGCTTCGCACACCTGGTTTTGGCTCAAATTCCGCGAGAACCCCGCTACGATTTGGTTTTACGAACCATTTCATGAGTTATTGTCGACAATCACGCGCTCTACTGCGGCAACTCATACTCCCCGATCGTGGGATTCGGGGCATCCGGCGAGCGAGGCGTACCTTCAGGAATTTTTGTCTCTGATCCGCAAAGCAGGCGGTGTCCGGCTGTTTGTCCCAGAAATTCCCTACCGCTGGTTCATTCCCGTTGGCGGCGTTGGCGGCCGACTTCACGCCGAGGAACAAAAGTATTTGGCGTTGCTTCTGCGGCATGCCAGTCGCTGTCGGAAAATCCCGGTATTCGGCTTCTCCCGTTCCCTCGCACGATTGCCCGCCATCAAAAAGCAGTTTTCGGGCCTTCATGCGTTTCAGTACCGAAACTCGTGGACGCAGTGGCTGTCTTTTTGGCGAAACAACGGAATGGAAATAGCTATTTTATCGAACGCGTTCTCCACATTATGCTCGATGCCGAGGATGCCTTTCTCTCCGCAATCATCAACCGTTGTCTGGTTAAGACAGGCGCGCAAGGCAGCGGCGAGCGCGAGAGGGATGGTGCCGTATCGCGCCCACAACTGGCAGCTGCCCTCGCCAGGGGACTCCCCAAGAAGGATCTCTTCACCCTTCACACCGCATTCCACGCCTATCTTTATTTAATCGGACAATCGAATGCCGACCTGGTGGTCAATGCGACGCGACTGGCACGAAGCCGAGCTCACCGCGAGTATGTCCAGCACCAGCTGAGCGTCGCCACGCGCTTACAGATATATCTAACCGATGCAGTCGAAATTCAACAATATGAGTCGTTCGATCCGACGACAATCGATTGGCATGAGATTAGGGAAACTGTCGATTTTGCCGTGGCGATGTTGGACCACCTGTACGACCGCGGGCATTTGCGACGGTTTGCAAGCGAGTTTATCGAGGAAACTCGGGCCGAGATTGAGACGAGCGAAAGGTATGTCAGTAGCGCCCGCGATGTCGTCAATAAGCTGACGAGTGAACGCGACGCAAGCGACCAACAGTGCACCTCCAAGGCCGTCGAACTCGCCCGGGTGAGCGAGGAAAACGCCCGCCTACAGCGCGAACTCGGCGAGGCGCGCGCTGCCGGGCACCGCCTGATATTCGAATGTGAAGCGCTGTGCCAGATCCGCGACCGCCTGACGGCTGATTGCGAGCGGCTAAGCCGTGAAAGGTCCCAAATCGAGAACGACCGTGACCGTGCCGCGGCAGAAGGGGAGCGGTGGTTCGCCGCGGCGATACGGTGGCCGAAGGACCTCACGCCAGCTGCGCCTGCCCGGTCGCGGCGAGAATGGCTACATCGGGTGCGGCTGCGCTGGGTCGACGCCGCCGATCGGTGGTTCATGCGCATGCGTCGCCGGGAAGCGCCAAGGCTTCTGGCGGATCAGGCGCGCAACGCCGGGCAATGGGAATTGGCGGCGCGGTACTACCTAGACGAGCTCGCTCGCGATCCACAGGCCGCGGCGATATGGGTTCAGCTGGGTCATGCGCTCAAAGAGGCCGGCCGAACAGCGGACGCCGAAACCGCGTATCGCAGCGCTGCGAGCTTCGACGGGACCAGCGTCGACACGCTCTTGTCGCTCGCGCACGTGTTGACGATACGACGAAAAGATACCGAAGCCTCGGCCCTCTACGCCCAAGCGCTCGCTCTGGCGCCGCCGCACGCGATCCGTTGCTTGATTATGGAGCAGTTGTCGAAATGCCCACAGCCAGGCGATTAGTGAGAAGGACTGTCATTGGCGGCGAAGGTGCGGCAGAAGGCAGGTAACGATGAAGCCAACGTGCGGGTAAAGCATGCGGTGCCATTCGCGTTGGCCACTGCACGGCGCGGCTTGTTTCCAGCACCCCGATGGCGGCGGAGCGAATGGCAGCTTCCCATTCACTGAGAGTCGGCGACGGGCGCTAGGCTAGGCAATGGCAGCAATGGGGCAAATCCCGCCATTCGAGCACAGTAGCAACGTTGGCAATTCAAGGTCGACTGATGCGGTTTGGAGATGTCCGGTGAAGGCCAGCACTTGGGCTCGGCCAATCCGATCTACCCGACCCGGGAGCATTGAGATGAAGGGGTCTATCCCCGGCCCCTTTGCCGGCGCAGGCTCCCTCTCTCATAGGTCCACAGGCACTTCGGGCGCCGTGCCGCGTATTGCAACGAGAGCTTCGTGAAATGTCGCAAAAATGCGCGTCTCGCCCGCCGCCGCCGTAATGCCGTGCCGATCCATGTCAGACCGCAGGTACGGATTGACGCGCGCGAAAACCATGCAAACCCGTTTGCGGGCCAACTCTTCGAGCAGATTGCGTATGGATTGTGCGGCGGAGTAGTCGACATCTGTGATGGCGCCCGCGTCGACGATGAACCACCGGACGGGATGCGGCGCGCGTTCCACGAGAGTGCGCACTTCATCGGCAAAACGATTGTGATTCGCGTAGAACAGATCGGCACCGAACCGATAGACCATGAGCCCTGGTTCAGTCTCCTTACCCGGCGTCACGGGCATCGGCATCCAGCGCCCGGCCTCGTCCGGCGCGAGCATCATCGTGTGCGGGCGGTAACTGTGGCGCACATGCCGGAAGAGCGACAGCGCGATTGCCAGCAGGATGCCTTCCTCCACGCCGATCGCGACAACGGCCGCTGCTGTCACAACGGCAAGATCGAACTCGCCGGGGCTTTCACGGCGAATGTCACGCAGACCCTTCACGTCGATCATCCCAACCGCGATCGTGAACACGATACCCGCCAACACGCAGCGCGGCAGATACTGAAGCGGGCCGGTGAGAAACAGCAATACTAATAGTACGACCCCGGCAAAGACTAGCTGCGCGACTTGGCTTCGCGCGCGATCCGCCATTGCAGTCTGCGTTGGGCTGCCATTGACCACAAATGCTCCGCTTACCGCGGCGGCCGCGTTGGCGGCTGAGAGCCAGAGGATGTCGGCGTCCTCGTCGACCCGCTCGCGATAGCGCAGCGCGAATATGCGCGATGTCGCAGCGCTTTGGGCGATGATCATCACAAAGCAAGAAGCGGCGACTGGCAGAAGCGCCACGGTTTCGCTCCAGGTCACCTCGGGTAAACCCATCGGCGGTAGTCCCCCTGGGACTGGACCAATGATCGCGATGCCCCGCTCGGCGAACCGGAACGCTGCGCTCGTGGCAATCGGCCCCCACCGCCGCGAACAGCGAAAAGGGCCATCGTGGAGCAAGGCGATTGCCAAGCAGGATCCCGCCCGCCACCAACGTTGAGAGCAACAGCGTCGGAAGATTAATCAGCGGCAGACCGTGCATCACCTCCCACGCCTGAGCGACCGTGCGCCGCGAGTGGACCGCGACACCGAGCATGTCACCGAGCATCGCGATGCCGACTTGAATACCTACGCCGGTAAGAAATCCGACCAAGACGGTGCGCGAAAGGAAATCGGCGAGAAAGCCGAGCTTGAAGATCCACGCCAAAAACAAGAGCCCGGCGGTCAGAAGCGCCACCATGCCGACCAGTGCCATGTACTTCTCGCTACCGGGCACCGCAATGCGCGAGAGTGAACCGAAGAAAATCGCGGCGGTGGCCGAGTCGGCGGCCACGACCAAATGGCGAGAGGAGCCAAACATTGAGAACGCGACGAGTGGCAGCAGCACGGTATAGAGTCCGGTGACGACAGGCGTGCCGGCGATGCGAGTGTAGCCAAGCACTTGCGGAATATTCATCGACGCAAGGGTCACGCCTGCCAGAGCATCGCGGATCGCTCCGCTGCGCTTGAACGGCCGAGCGCCACCAAAGACGCTCAGTCGCCAAACCGGCAAACCGCGTCGGGGCCACAGCACTAGCAGCTCCTTTCCGATCTTCATGCGTTCCTCCCTGCGGGTGCCGGCCGGACCGACCCAGCCGGCGCACCACCGGGCCGGACGATCCCTGCATGGCGGCACGGGCTTACGGCATCAGAATCGGCGACGTGCGCAGGTTGTCACCCCGCACCAGCGATGACCATGGTCGGTATCACCACCTCGTCGCCTGTCAAATAAGCCAGGAGTCCACCACAGAAGTAGCTGTTGCACACATCGGACCGCAGCGACCGGTCCAGCGTACAGCCTTGTTTCCCATGAAATATACATGAATTCCGGTACCCAACCTCCGGCACTGGCTCGACATCGGCTCGCTGCTCTTCGATGGCCAGCGTCTCCGCTTCAACGACAAGGAGCGATCGGCAACCAGAGTGCGTAGCGCTCATTTCCTGCCGGAGATGGAGCGCAGTGGCCGTCTCCTGCCGGTACTGGAGGACAGCGGCCGTCTCCTTTCAGGAATGGAGTACAGCGGCGATGGGCACACCTAGACCCGAGCTCTCGATCCGGTCTCGGGCTTTCAATGTGAATCCCGAGGAGGAACGGATTGCCCCGCCGCAGCAACGTCGGCGCGGAGATCGCCGGCAGCCGCACGGTTCGTTGCTGACTCGCCGGTGGAGGGACGTGGATTCGAACCATCAGTCCCCCGTTCGCGAAAGGGTGATTTCCGTTTCGCGAACGGGAAGCGGGTCATGCCGACGACAACAGGCGATCTCCAGACTATGAGTACCTAAACCTAAAGCGAACGGCGCGGAAATCCACGATCGCTAAGCTAATTTTTCAGCGGTGTGCGATCGAACGAATGCGCCACCCTCCTCAATCCCCCGCTGGCCCGCCTTCAGTTCGGGATGGAACAGGTGCCAGACGTGGATCATCTCCGGCCAGATTTGGAGATCAACGCGCACGTCCGCGGCGCCCGCCACCCTCGCGAGGCGGATCGCGTCGTCGAGCAGGGTCTCCGCGGCGCCTACCTGGACCAAGAGAGGTGCGAGACCGGTTAGATCGGCATAGATCGGTGCTGCCAACGGCGAGCGCGGGTCGGCGGCGTTCAAATAAAGGCGTGCCATATCGAGGATACCGGCCTTCTGCACCGTCGGATCGACTGTCGCTTTGCTGACCATCGTCTCCCCAGTCACCTCCATATCCACCCAAGGCGAGATGCACCAGCCGCAGCCCGGTTGCGGTAATCCGGCGTCGCGGATCGCCAGCATCGCCGCAACGACGAGCCCGCCGCCGGCGCTGTCGCCGGCGATCGCGATACGGCCCGATTTGAGGCCGCGAGCAAGGAGGTAGCGATAGCCGGCGACGGCGTCCTCGACCGCCGCAGGGAATGGGTTCTCGGGCGCGAGCCGGTAATCAAGCGCCAACGCCCAGCATCCGGCGGCGCGGCCAGCTTCAGCAACCAGGTGCCGGTGGCTGTCGAGTGGGCCGATCACGTATCCGCCACCATGGAGATATAAAAGCGCGGCATCGCTGTTATCCCGCGGCGTTGACGTCCATTCGGCGCGCACGCCGTTCGCCGTCACAGGCTCCACCTTGACATCCGGGCCCAGGCCGTATTGCAAGCCGCGCGCATCGATGTCGCGACGCCGTTGGCGATAATCATCCGAGCGCGGGCGGCTCGCCAGTTTCGCGCGCAAAG
>Ga0308309_10002452_pt1 | contig 11063 bp, 8 predicted proteins | sample HubBroMetageWFT5_FD_192491 | JGI IMG/M metagenome (GOLD analysis project Ga0308309, IMG submission 192491) | Warmed and freeze-thawed soil microbial communities from the Hubbard Brook experimental Forest, New Hampshire - Hubbard Brook CCASE Soil... | ecosystem: Environmental > Terrestrial > Soil... | reverse complement strand
CGCCCGCCGCGCGAGCGAGTGAGCTCTCGCGCCATTGGGCCAATATGGGGCATGACGTAACGGTGCTTACAGGCTTTCCCAATCATCCAACGGGCGTGGTGCCACGCGAATATGCCGCCAAGTTCCGGCGCCTCGTAGTTCGAGAAAAGATATCTGCCGTGAACGTGGTGCGCACCTGGTTGTTGCCGTTTCCCAACCGCAAAGCGTACGAGCGAATATTAAACTACAGTTCGTTTTGCCTTTCGGCCGCGAGCACCGGCCTGCTCGTGTCGCGTCCTGATGTTGTCATCGCTTCGTCCCCTCAACTCCTTGTGGGACTTTCCGGATTGTGGCTGGCGCGCTGCAAGCGCGTGCCCTTCGTCTTCGAAGTGCGCGACCTTTGGCCTGAATCGCTGGCTGCGGTTGGCGCGGGCGATGGCAATTCCATGTTGCATCGGACTCTGGCAAAGATTGCGGGTTTTCTCTACCGCAACTGTGATCGCCTAGTCGTCGTTACGCCCGCTTTTGAAGATCACTTGAGCAAGTACTGGGACCTTCCCCGCAATAAAATTTCAGTAATCGAAAATGGAGTGGAAACCGACCTCTTCACTCCCGCACTCAAAACCGATTTGAGAAAGAGATGGGACGCCGAGAAAAAGTTTGTCGTCTCCTACATCGGTACGATGGGTATGGCGCATGGCCTGGAGACTGTCATCACGGCTGCCACCAAGTTGCAGGATACAAATCCTGAAATCCTATTCCTTCTCGTGGGCGAGGGCGCTGAAAAGGAACGCATCGTCGCTTTAGCGAAGGAGCGCAGTCTGAACAATCTGCAATTCGTCGATCAGCAACCGCGGGAGGAGATTCCCGCCTACATCGCCGCATCCGACGCTTGTCTGGTTCCTCTGAAGAAGACTGATGTTTTCAAGACGGTCATTCCTACCAAGATGCTGGAGTTCATGTCGTGCGCTCGTCCGGTCATCCTGGGGGTGGAGGGTCAAGCGCGCACCATTCTGGAGGAGGCCGGCGGAGGAATTTCAATCGAACCGGAAGATCCCCAGGCTCTCGCGGATGCGATTTGTTATCTGGCCGCGAATCGCGATCATGCTCGTATTCTGGGAGAGAACGGCCGGGAATATATTGTGCGCAAGTTCTCCCGCCGTCAGACGGCGGAAAAGTACATTCGCATGCTGAAGCGTTTATTGAAGTCCCCTGAATCGCAGACTTCTGAGATTGCCGCCTGAACTCGTATGTGTAGTACTTCCACGCCGGCAGCTCTCAAGGATGCGCCGCGATCACTGCGATCCCGGTCGCCGCAGATATGGCCGCTGAAAGCGCTTGTGCCCCTGCAACTCGAGCTCCGCTCAATGGCACGAAAAGAATGTCATCGGCTTGCAAAGTAATATCAGGAGCCTTCGCTTCGAGCATCCTTTTCAGCGGGACTCGCGTTTCGGTCATTCCCGACGAGCCTTTACGGATGATGCGGGTTCCGCTCATCTTCGCTGTGTGATTGGTTCCGCCTGCGAGCGCCAGGGCCTGCAATACGGTCAAGGAGCCGTTATCGATAAGCAGACCCGTCGGACGCCCAACGTCGCCGACTACGTAAATGATGGGCGCTCGCGGTACCGTTATCGTGTCCCCCGGCATAATCTCAATGTCGTCCTGCATGTCGTCAGCAAGATTTCTTGCCAGATTCACTGTGATCGGCGGAGCCGAGCTATGCTGCCGGATGACGCTGACTCTGCGTCCCGCAGCCTGTGTGAATCCCCCTGCGGCCGAAATCAGATCGTACAACTTGCGGTCGCCCAGTGCGGGATAGATGCCGGGCCTCGCCACCTCGCCGAGAATGGTCACGCCTTGCGACACCGACTCATCGACGAAGATAGTTACGTGAGCATTGCGGACAAAGCCTCCATCCTCGAGCCGTTTTTGAATCAAAGCCTGCGCTTCTTCCACTGTGAGGTCGGCGACGTGGATGTAATCAATCAGTGGGAGATAAACATCTCCGGAGGTTCCGACCCTCGCTTTGGTGGTCAACTCCGGCACGTTGTATACGCCGACCTCCACTAGATCGCCGATGGCGAGTTTCAACAGCGAAGAAGTCTCTCTTATTTCGGGCGTTGCAGTTGTGGGAAAAGAGGTTGAAGAAGATCCTGGAGCAGCACTGGTTGGCGGGGCAGTAGTTGGCGGAGCACTGCTTGACGGAGCGCTCCTAGGTACACTTCCCTTGGCGGCTTCAGAGATTGGTTGCGCCGGCGGAAGACCTGGCACGGATGTGACCGCCGGACTCGCGGAAGGTTGCTGCCCTTGCGCCACATCGCCCGAAACGAAAAGCAAAAATAAACCTAACGCGAACAGGCTACCGCTGCGGGCAAGACCAAATCTGCCAAACGCCATTCCCAGCCTCGAGTGAAAGTAGGATTGATGGGAAGTCTAGCACAGCCCAACGAGCGCTGATCATATCGTCTTCAACTCAAGAAAGTTTCCGCGACCGCGTTTTCCACAGATATTTGCGAAACAGCAATTGAAACCTTCCTGCTCACACTGCTAAATTCCAGGCAACCCTCTTAAATGCAGACGGAATGCGGACGAATCCAGTAACTCACTACCAGTAAAGCCTGGTGCTATAGCAGTATTTAGTTGTTAGGTGAGAACGTGCTTGCACGTTCGCAGGGGCAGAGCCGAGGGGGATCGTTGACGGTAGCATTTTTCGGGATTTTTTTCCTGGCGTTGTTTTTTTCTTTCGCCCTGACTCGCTATGTGCGGGATTTCGCTTCCGCGCACGGCTGGGTGGCCATCCCATCGCAGGAAAGGCATCTTCATTCCACTCCCTTGCCCCGGCTGGGTGGCGTCGCCATCTTCGTTTCTTTCTCGGCAAGTATGTTGGTTGCGGCCGTCGCGGCCCCCTACGTTTCGGGGATGCAGGCCGCGTTTCCTCTCAAGACCTTGCTGACCATCCTCGGACCCGCAACTCTGGTCTTCCTTCTCGGCGTTTACGACGACCTCTACACGGTCGGTCCTTATATCAAGTTCGCCGTACAGGCCATCGCCGCGAGCATGTTGTTCATGGGCGGCCTTCGCATTCTCAACGTCCCCGTACTCTTTGGACAGCACCAGTTGCCATGGTCCCTCGGGTTGCTCTTGACGATCTTGTGGGTCTTGGCGATCACGAATGCCTTTAACCTGATCGACGGTTTGGACGGTCTGGCCGCGGGCTCCGCATTGTTCTCCACTCTCGTTGCGTTCGTGGTTGCACTTCTGAACGGATACCCGCTGGTCACGGTAATGACCATCGCGCTGGCTGGCGCCATCCTGGGCTTCCTGCGCTATAACTTCAATCCCGCCACAATTTTTCTGGGAGACTCCGGTAGTCTCTTCATCGGCTTTCTGCTCAGCGCGCTGGCATTGGAGGGCGCGCAGAAGGCGCCGACCATCGTCGCGGTTGCGATTCCCGTCGTCTCCTTCGGCCTGCCGATTCTGGAAACGTCGCTCTCCATTCTCCGCCGCCTGATCAGCGGCCGCCCGGTCTTCACTGCCGACCGCGAGCACATCCATCACAAACTGCTGCAGCATGGCCTCACGCATCGCCAGGTGGTGATCGTGCTCTACGCCGTATCGGCCGTCTTTGCCATGCTCAGTTTATTTCTGCTGTGGCCCACTGGCAGTTCGCTCGGGCTTGTCCTCGCAGTGCTCGGCATCGGCATCTGGATCGGCGTACAGCGCCTCGGCTATCTCGAACTGGGAGAGCTTGGCCGCGTTGCCCAGCGCACCTTCGAACAGCGCCAGATCGTCATCAATAACCTTGCCATCCGCCGCGCCACCGAAGAACTCAAGGTCGTCCGCGATTACGATCAGATTCGCCGCGTGCTCGAAGCTGCTTTCAGCTCCAACGATTTTGATGGCTTCGATGCCCGCTTCAAACTCTTCCCTGGGGAATCTCAACCCATAACCGGGCTCGAAGCCGGCGTGCAGGTCCGGCGCGGCGAAGTCTCTCTCCATTGGGGAAGAACCGGAAGAACACCTTCATTGGATGGCTTGGCGCTTTGGACTCTGACCCTCGATCTCGTGAGTTCCGCCAGCCGCCGCCGCGGCGCTCTGATGGTGCACCGCCTCTATTCGCAGCGCGACCTGCAACTGGATATCAATCTTCTGACCTCGGCATTTCCCACAGCTTTGGCCGATGCCCTCGATCGGACCCTTCAACACACCGTGCAAGTAATCCCCCTCGCAGATCAGAGCGAAGGATTCATTGCAGCCCAAGCGGGATAACTCAAAGGGAAAATCGCGACACTCGCACTTCTTTTTCACGCGCCGTGGCCAACCCGTCTCAATTCACGCGCGATCATCGGAGCGCAGTCGAAGGATCCCTTGCACGTCCGCACTGCGCCAAGGCCTCGCAAGGAGTTCAAACGAAGAAGCGAAAAACGATGCGAGACCCGTTTCGCCGGGTTGGAGCAATACACTGACCTGGCGATGAAACGTTTCTTCTCTCCCGCGCACTATTGCTTTGAATGGATCAAAACGGAAACTGGAAACGACCGACTGGATAACGCGGACACGCTGGGCTTGGAGGCTTCAAAAGTTCCAAAGGTGCCACCAGCACTGCAGGAGCCTAAGGACTCTAATCTGGTTGATGTTATGTAATTTTCACGTTTGTGTGACGCAGGCGGTGCTAAAATTCCGTTCCAACTGGGGTGGATCCGGAGAATCTCGGATCAAACAATTCGACAAATCAACAAATCAACAAATCAAAAATCAACAAATCAAAAAATCAACAAATCAAAAAAAAACTAAAAAGGAGCTTTACATGAAGAAGACTCTTATTTGTAAGATCCTCGCCATGGCTATCGCCGGCGTCGCAACCCTGTCCGCCACCTCTGCCCTGGCCCAAGGCGGCTCGGACGCTTTCAACCGGACGACTCTTGGCCCAAAGTGGGTTGTAACGTCTGGCACCCTGGCCATCACAAATCACGCACTGACCGGCGCGACCGGGTCGCTCGGCTATTTAACCACTTCCAGCCACGACACGGCGGCTTCTGCTGTCGTTTCCCTCGGTGGCACTGACCTCGAATACGGTGCCATAGCTCTGGGCAACATTGCCGGAGGTAGCAATGCCTTCGTGAAGATCCAGGCACAGAACGCCGCTGGGACCTTCGACCACGCCGCCTTCTATAACGCCAATAACAGCGGCAGCGATTTCTTCGCGCTCTCCAGTCCCGTTCCCAGCCCGGCCACCTTGGACGTGTTTTTCTGCGGCACTACCGGGATCTTGAGGATCACGAGCGCGGCCGGCGTCCAGAAATACACCTTTAACTATGGCACCACCTACGGTGCAGGCGGCGGCCTCGGAACCTACGGTTCGGTTTCGATTGATAACTATGTCGGCTTCCACAGCGCCTGCTCCGATGCGCTGGTGAACTCGATTCCCTCCTCCACGATGCCCCATGACACGGACCTGTCTCTCGTGAAATAGGAGAGACATTTTCGGCGCCACTGTAATTCACGGGAGACTGTCCACTCCGGAGTAAGAATGCATCATCTAGCCGGAGCAAGAGTAGCTGAGTATCTGGCCAGAAGGCCCCCGCTTCGGGGGCCTTTTATATTTTGCAATACAATGAAACTGAAAGAATGTGTACTAGGAACTCGGGGACAAGACGGTGGGACTGCGCTCTGGAGTGAGACTAGCAAACTACAGGCAGGCACACGCATAACCATGCGTGTTTAAGAGTGAGGAAATAACAGGGAGGGCTGAGGGTTACAGTTTCGCGCTGACGTAAGAGTTGATCTCACAGTTCAGGCATACTTCTTCAAAAGCTGGTGCTGTCCACTGCATGATGAATCTCCCAATGTTCAAGGCTGGTTGCCTCGAACGTAGGATGAGTTTACCCTGGCCCCTGTTGCCGATGCAATAGCCAAAATGTGGAAAAAGCCAATAAAAATGCGGTTGCAACATCTTGCATACTGACAAATTTCGCCAGGTTTTCCACAATGCCGAACCACCACCGCTACTGCCTAAACCCTTGATTCCTATTTACCTTAAGTTCTCGCTACGAGATTCGAGGGACGCAATCATGTTTGGCAAGACGATTTATGGCGACACCTTTAAAGACGTTCATTTTGTTCCCCTGCAGGGCGCTACCTTTTGTGTGCAGTGCGAACTGATCAGCGCCAATCCTCGATCCTATTGCCTGGCCTGCGGAAATCCCTCGCTGCTCAGTCTGTCTCGCGTCCTGGGCGGATCCCTACGCCGGCAGCAGACAGCTCACCTCATCACCGATTCCGAACTCGATAGCCTGGTCCGCGACTTGCTTCGCACCGTGCCCGATCCTCAGGTTCTCGACGTTGCCGACCACCACGCGCGCGTGCCTTCAATTGCTCTTCGCAGCCAGCTTCGCGTCGCGAACGCTGCACATCCAGTCTCTGGTTTTCGTGCTGTGCATCCGGGAGAGGAAGTCGACATTCACGCTGCAGAACTCGATCTCGAACCGGCCATCAGCGCGATCACCGAGCGCGCGCAACATCTCACCGGAGCAACCGGAGCCGCCATCGCACTGCGCGCCGGCGATGAAATCGTCTGCCGCGCCCGTGCCGGCCGAACCGCCCCGGACCTCGGCGTGCGCCTGCAAACCGAAACTGGAATCTCGGCGGAAGCGGTCCGCACGGGAGAGATCATGTTATGCCACGACGCCGAGCGCAATCCCCGCGTCGATCTCGCCAGCTGCCGCCGCCTCGGAGTCCGCTCCATTCTGGTTTCGCCGCTGCGATACTATCGCCGGACCTTGGGCGTGTTCGAGGTGCTGTCGTCATCCCCCAGTGCCTTCAATGAGCGCGATGTTGCCACCATGCAGCTTCTCTCCAGCATGATGGTCGCCGCGATTTCAAGGATCTCCAGTCTGCACCATGCCCGGCTTTCGCGCCTTGCTGGATAGTTTCTCCATCGATTTTCTGGCGGCACACTCAGTAGGCCCAGTAGGGAGTGGCGCCGCCCGGCGCAGTTTTCCCTTCAATCGCTGTGTACACGTTCCGGCCAAAGAAGAAGGGAAGTCCCCAATCGAAAAACGTAACTCCGTTACTCGGAGTCATCGTCCCTCCCAGGTCGCCAAGAGCGAAGTCGCCGGAATTTGCGAACAACGAATCCGCATTCGCAACGCTGAAACTTACAGCCCCGCTACCGCTGGGGATTCCCTGGTTCGTGGCCGACAGATTGAGTGTGTTGGTGGGGCAATAAAATCCCGGAGCATTGCTGCACTGCGGGATGCTGCTATCCGCGAAAAAATATCCGTTGGACCCGGTATCAAGAAAGCTCGCATCGGTATACGTTGTTCCGTTAAAGGCTGTCGTGATGTTTCCGGTTTGTGGGTCCATCAAATAAACTGTGGCGCTGCCCAATGAATTATTGGATTGAGTTCCAATGCCGAAAACCAGTGATCCACTCACCGTTGTCTCCGCGCCTGAGACCGCGGGCAGCTCGACGATCACTCCGTTATTGTCGGAGGCAAATAGCGCAACCGGATTCTGAACCTGCTGCGTAGTAGCCTCCGAGATCGGTTGGCAGGTGGCGCTGGCGGAAGCACATTCAAAATACAAATTCGGATTCTGCGTCGGATTTGCAGATGTGCTCGGCGCCAGCGCACACCCGCCTCCGCAATCCTGTGCGAACTGACCCACTCCTAAAATTCCATTCGCGCCCAGATTCGCCACCGTGTCCGCGGAGGGATTGCCCGAGCTTGAGCAACTGCTCGGAACCAGGAAGTCCGAATCGCTCAAAACCTGAATCGGTACCGAACTGGCCTTTTCCCCCGCGATCTGAAGGTCCGCTGTTTGGACCGGACCCCACGTAAATGAGCTAAGAAATGGCAGGCACTCAACCACGGCGTTGCCATCGCTAGCCTTCTGCTGCGGCAAACTGACTGTTGTGAGTTCGCTCGAAACAATTCTTAAACCGACAGATCCGGTATCGACTAAAAGGTTATCGATGGTCTGGCACGTCGATGTTCCGGGCACGCAGACCGTCACGCTGGCGAATGCCCCATCAACATAACCGATGCCTGGCGGGCCTCCGCTCACTGCGATCGGCAGAACATTCGGACCTGTCGTGGTTATGTTATTCGTCGGCTGGGTTGAGGCCGTGGCAGGATGGCTGCTTCCGCCCCCGCAGCCGATGGAACACGCGCACCCGAAGCCCATTGCGCTGACCAGGAGCAGCTGTATCCTTTTCATTGGATATCCTCCGCGCGAACTCCAGTTGGCAACAGGTCAGGCGCATACGCCTTGCCCACAAATGCTCGTGGATGGCCGCCAATGTGAACCGATAATCCCGGTTCATCGATCATGACCGGATGACGTCCCCGGCGAAGGCTGTTCTGAGCATGCATCGCCCGCGAGTACTGGTCGAAATAATTGCCCAAAAGTTGCCGCAAGTCAGGCGGCCACGGACCATGAAAGGTTACCGCAAACACTTTCCCGTTCGAGGAAGCGTACTCTCGAACCACCGTGCTGGAAGCCGCCTGAATCTCATGTACCGTATAGGAGTCTGCGGCCATCATCTTTCGGCTGCCTTGCATATGTAGCTGATCCGCCTGGATCGAAGCGACATCACCGCCCAGCGCCGCCCAAGCCGGGAAGCCGGTAGTTAGAAAAAAGACGAGAGCAACCGCCGCTACAAAAACGCCCGCCTTGATAGGACCTCTTTGCCGCCTGGACATGCCTGTACCTCTGAGTATTCTGTCGGGTTGGATCTGCAACCTTAGATAGGCTTGCCACCACGATGGGTTGCTAAGGGCCGCCCCCGAACGTTTGAGAACATTCGCGTATATCTTCCTGCTTACTTTTTTACAAACTCAGGGTAATATGTACCCACAAGGCTTTAATTCCCAGGCTTAGCCATGTCCGCCATCGTCCAGGGTCCTCGACCTGCATCACTCAACCGGCGTCGTCGCGTGCGGCAAAAGGTGCATGCGCCGGCCTATGCGACCTTCGGCGGCGCTTCCAAAAGCGAGATGCTCGACCTCTACGAGGTACTCGACATCAGTGAGGTCGGCGTCGCAGTGCAGTGTCCTTCTCCGGTGGAAGTCAACCGTCAAATCGATTTGTGTCTCGACCTTTCCGAGGCCAGCGGACAGATTCTTACCCCGGCGCGGGTGGTTTGGTCCGATGCAACTGGGCGTGTAGGCCTCGGCTTTTCGACGCTGAAAGATCCTGCGCTTCATCGATTGCGCGAATGGCTGTTCCTGAACGCAATGGCTGGCGCTGCCAACGCCGCATCTGCGAAGGGAACCTTGCGCATCGCCGAGGTCCGCCCGAACTATACCGATACCCTCACCGCCGTCTCCGCGGTGCAGAGAGAGGCGGAATCTCTCTACCCGAACTTGGAGGCCGTGCTTTCGCTGATTGCGGTTCGATCGCGCTCTCTGCTTCGCGCCTCGGGAGCGGCGATCGCTCTTGCTGCAAAAGAGCCGGGCACTATGATCTGTGGAGCCAGTGCAGGCCAAAGTGCTCCACCGGTTGGAGCGACGCTGCAGGTTGGTTCCGGCTTCTCCGGCGAATGCGTGCTCACGGGACGAGTGTTGCGCTGCGATGATACTGAAACCGACGAGCGCGTCGATCGCCAGCTTTGTCGCGTTCTCGGAATTCGCTCCAGGCTGGCCGCTCCGGTACGTTCGGGTGAGCAGGTCATCGGACTGCTGGAAGTATTTTCTTCCGAACCTCACGCGTTCGTCGAAAATGACGGCGCCGTATTGCAGCGCTTCACCGAGACAATTCTCGCGGCATTCAATCGCTCCGCACGAGAAGACGTGCCTCCCGTTCCGCCGCCGAGTCCCAAAAAACCGTTCGTAGCCGCGCCCGGGAGCATTCTATTCGCGCACGCGCCTGCGGAGAAAAAGGAGAAAGAGAAGCCGGAGCCGTCGGACGGCACGACAGAGGAGGAAGACGAAGAGGCAGCGATCCGGCTGCCCCGCGCTCATCTTTATTTACTGTTGACTGCCGCCGCTACCGTGTTCCTGGCGCTGGGTTATATCAGTGCACCGTCGCTGCAGCCTTGGATTCAGCAGAAACTGCGCGGACGGTCTGGAAGCGTAGAGCAGACTGTCCTGGCTTCGTCGCATCCTCCCGGCGCGCCTTCAACTTCCGCTCCTTCGGTCGATTCTGCAAATCTCGAACAACTCCGTGAACTCGCGAAGCGCGGAGATCCGGCTGCCGAAAATGCCTTAGGCCTTCTCTACGCTCAGGGTGATGAAAAGCAAGCTGTCGCCCAAAATGAAAGTGAAGCTGCGCGCTGGTTTACCAAAGCGGCAGAAGATGGCAGTGTCACCGCGCAATACAAGTTGGGACTGCTCTACTGGGGTGGCCACGGAGTCCCCAAAGATCCGAATCGAGCTTATTTCTGGGCAGTGCTCGCTCGTGCCGGAGGCCAGGAAGGCAGCAAAGATCTCGCCAAAGTGCTGGCCAATGGCATGACGCGCGCCCAAACCGCCGCCATCGAACAGCAAGCCGAGATGTGGTATCAGCAGCGCGAATCACACGGCAAACCCCAAGCCGGCCACTAACCAAGGCTGCATAACTTTAGTGCATTTGTCATCCCGAGCAGTCGAAGGAACCCATATCCGCCCGCGCCACATTCAGCAAATCAGGGCATTTCTATGTCGTTCACAGAGTTAAGATGAGTAGAGTGCCTCCGAGGTCCGACGCCCGAGGTCGATACGTTGTCCAACCTGCGCAGTATTCTCGATGAAAAAGTTCGTGAGGCCGATCCTCGCCTTTACGAAAGGCTCGACCACAATCGTGTGCGCTGCTTCGCTTGCGGACACTGCTGCCCCATCCCCGACGGCCAGCCCGGCGTCTGCAAAGTCCGCTACAACCGCGGCGGTACGCTCTACGCTCCCTGGGGATACACCGCAGGAAACCAGTGCGATCCGGTCGAGAAGAAACCGTTTTTTCATGCGCATCCCGGAGCCCTTGCTTACAGCTTTGGCATGCTCGGCTGCGACCTTCACTGTTCGTATTGTCAGAACTGGGTCACATCGCAAGCGCTACGCGATCCCAACGCGGTCTCGCCTCCATTGCAAGCCTCACCCGAAATGCTG
>Ga0308309_10002450_pt1 | contig 11065 bp, 14 predicted proteins | sample HubBroMetageWFT5_FD_192491 | JGI IMG/M metagenome (GOLD analysis project Ga0308309, IMG submission 192491) | Warmed and freeze-thawed soil microbial communities from the Hubbard Brook experimental Forest, New Hampshire - Hubbard Brook CCASE Soil... | ecosystem: Environmental > Terrestrial >... | reverse complement strand
TATCTGGGCAAGTACCGCAAGCATCACATCCCTCACGTGCATCCCGGATTCTGGGAAAAGTTCTACTTCACCCCCGGCGACCTGGGCTATTCCGTTTTTAAAACCAAGTACGCCGCCGTCGGAGTCTATATCTGCTATGACCGTCATTTCCCCGAAGGCGCGCGCATCCTGGGTCTGAACGGCGCGGAGATCGTATTCAATCCATCCGCCACGGTCGCCGGACTTTCTGAATACTTGTGGGAATTGGAGCAGCCCGCGCACGCCGTCGCGAACGGTTATTTCGTGGGCGCCATCAACCGCGTGGGCACGGAGAAGCCGTGGAACATCGGCGAATTTTATGGCAAGAGCTACTTCTGCAATCCCCGCGGCAAGATCGTCTCTCAGGCGAGCCGCGATAAAGACGAAGTCCTCGTCGCCGACCTCGACCTCGACATGATTGCCGAAGTAAGAAACACTTGGCAGTTTTTCCGCGACCGCCGCCCCGAAACCTATGGTCCGCTAACGGAACAGACGGGACGAGCGCTGGCCGCCGACTGACTCCAATGACCACCCAAGAGTCTCTGCGCCCAAGAATCGAATCCAGCCCCCTCTACAACCCCGACCTCGCCCCCGCCACCAGCGACCGCCGTCACTGGGGAACCTACAACTTCGCCGCTCTTTGGGTATCGATGTCGGTCAATATCCTTACTTACATGCTCGCCGCAAGCCTCATCCAGGGCGGAATGAACTGGAAGCAGGCCGTAGCCACGGTATTCCTCGGCAACACCATCGTCCTCATTTCCATGTTGTTAAATTCGCATCCGGGCGCGCGCTATGGAATCCCTTTTCCCGTGCTGGCCCGCGCCTCCTTCGGAGTTCTAGGAGCGAACATCGCCGCCGTCTTACGCGCTTTAGTGGCCTGTGGCTGGTTCGGTATTCAAACCTGGATCGGCGGAGAAGCAGTGAGCACGTTGATCGCAACCTTGTTTCCCAGCTGGAAAGATTTCCCCTACAACACCGCAATCTGTTTCCTGACCTTCTGGCTCTTCAATCTGGCCGTCATTCTCAAAGGCGTCGAATACATACGCGTTTTACAAGGCATCAGCGCGCCGGTTCTGCTGGCCGTAGGACTTCTTCTCCTGGCATGGGCATATCGCAGCGCAGGCGGCTTCGGCCCCATGCTCGCCGCTCCATCTCGTTTCACCAGTTTCCCAGACTTCCTCAAATTTCTGGTTCCCGCATTGAATGCCACGGTAGGTTTCTGGGCAACGGTCTCGCTCAACATTCCAGACTTCACCCGCTTCGCCCGCAGCCAGCGCGAACAGATGATCGGCCAAGCCCTTGCTCTCCCGACCACCATGACCCTCTATTCGCTGATCGGAATCCTCGTGACCTCGGCCACCGTAGTGATCTACGGAACCGCAATCTGGGACCCGGTACAACTGTTGAGCCGCTTCCATTCACCGGTCGCCGTTGTCATTTCATTACTGGCGATCCTGCTTGCAACCCTGAACGTGAATATCGGAGCCAACGTGGTTTCCCCGGCGAACGATTTTTCTAACTTGTGGCCGCGCAAGATCAGTTTCCGCACCGGAGGGGTAATCACCTGCTTCATGGGAATCGCGATGATGCCCTGGAAACTCCTGGGAAGCTACAAGACTATGATCTTCGGATGGCTAGGCGGCTACGCCGCATTTCTCGGACCCGTAGCCGGCATCATGATCTGCGACTACTTTGTAATCCGCCGCCGAGTCCTGCTTCTCGACGACCTCTATCTGCGCGGCGGCGCCTATGAATATTCGCGCGGTTTCAACTGGCTGGCAATCGCCGCGCTGGCAGCGGGTGCCGGAACCGCCCTCGTGGGTTTAGTCATTCCCTCGGTGCGAACGCTATACGATTATTCCTGGTTCGTAGGCTTCGCCGTTTCCTTCGTGGTTTATTACGCGCTGATGGCTTTCCGAAGAAAACCGATGATAGCTGCGATTGAAAACTCGTCCTGAGTATGCCGAGAGGCGGCCATCGTCACGCGAGCGCAACTGAAAGCCTCGCCATTCCTGAGATTAACCGAGCTCCTAGCGAAGCCGTATTAGTTCGACGAACGGCTCAGATCCGACGTTCCAAGTTCCCTCGAATGGGTTATCCAAGTCCGTCAGCACAAAGTGCGCAAAGAATAGCAACATGGTCGTGATTGCCACCGCGACCATGCCAAGCGGCGCATTACGAAACGGATAAAAGAAAAGCAGAAACAGAATCATCGATGCGGTCAGGGTTACAAAAAGAAAAAGCGTTCTCGGCATTCTTTTTGCACTTAGCGATAATCTTTCGTCCCGATGCGCACTCGCCTGATTGGCAATGTCTAGAAGTCGCTCATACACCATGCGCTCGCCGTCGTCTTCAGGCCTGATGTTGGTTACGCTGGAAATGACTTCATGGAACAGTCGCTCGGTCTTTTCCGTCTTCTCATTGCTGGCGAGCGCGCTCCATTCGGTTTCCACAACTGCCCTGGCATAGATCTTCACAGCTCGCACCATGGGATCTCGAGCCGCCTCTTTCAACCGGCTGCTGAAAAGAAGCAAGTCCTTCAAGGCTCCTGACTCCTTGCGGATCTCGTTCTCAACAGAAGTAAACTGTCCCCAAATCACATAGGTAGCAAATGCATAAACCACACTGTAGAGCGTCCCTATGATCTGAAGCAGAGCTGCTAAACCCTCGGCATCGTTCAGGAAAAACTTCTGAAACCCCAGTAGCCACAGCGCTGCATAAATAGCGGCCGCCCCGGCGAGCAACTTTGCACAACGAAATCGCGTGGTCGCAGGAATGATCTCGAAAACCATTGCAGACAGTCCCCGGTGGCGTGAATCGTCAATGGTCACGGGATAAATTTACAGCAACCGGGCGTTTCTATAAGAACTCTGCGTCTGTTTTCCGGTACGTGGTTTACGGGACACACTTATTCCTGGAACGTCACGCACACACCATTGGGGTCAATCGCGCCGAACTCTTTTGTTCCCCAGGGCTTGGTTTGCAATGGCCCGTTCGGATGCACCTTGCCTCCGCGCTTCTGGTATTCGGCATATACGGCCTCAATACCTTGTACGGCGATCCGGACCATGGTCTGGTCGCCGACCGTTCGAGCGAGTGCCTTGTCACCCATCCCCGCGATGTGCAGGTAAGCATCGCCGCGATTGATCCCGGCATAAGTCGGCGGAGTTCCATCGCGAAAGGTTTCCTGGAAACCGCAGACTTCTGTCCACCACTTCAGCGACTCGCTAGTATCGGCGGCTGGCAGCACCGGGATAGCGCCTTTGATTATCGGTTCCATATCCGAAGTATAAAACGAGTCCAGCTGGACTTTCACGGCCTACGCAAAAGCCGGTAAGATTTCTTTCTTGTAAGTCTCCAACGTGTCCTCCTCCTCGCCGCACATCAGATACACATTGAATTGCGTAACCCCAACCCCCGCTAACTTCCGCAGCTTTTCCCGATGCGCCTCCGCCATCCCAACCAGACAAAATCTATCCACAACGTCATCCGAAACGAAATTCGCGTTGCTGCTCTCCACTTCGCAATGGTGTTGGTAATCGTACCCGCCTCGATTGCGCACAAACGACGTCAACGCCGCCGGCAATTCCTCCGGCTTGTATCGCGAAATCAGATCCATTACATGATTGGAAACCAACGCCGGAAACCATCGCACCCGTTCCCTCGCCACTTTCAGATCATCGGAAACCCACACCGGCGCCGCCGCCATCACTTCGATCTTGCGCCAGTCCCGTCCCGCCTCCTCTGCTCCTTTCTTCACGAAACCAAGGCACCACGCGATCAAATCAGGATCGGCGAATTGCAAAATTACCCCGTCCGCAACCCTGCCCGCCAGATCCAGCACCTTGGGCCCATATCCCGCAATCCATACCGGCGGAGATCCCTTCGCCCACGAAAGCCGCGTAGGCTGGCCTTCATAATCAATCTCACGCCCCGCCGTAAGTTCGCGAAATGCTTTTACCGCCCGCTCTAGATCGCCCGCCCCAACCGGCTTCTTGCCGAGCACGCGCCGCGAACTGTCCCCGCGCCCAATGCCAAGTTGCATCCGCCCACCCGAAATCAGATTCAGTGTGGCGAACAAACTGGCAGTCACAGTAATATCGCGCGTCGCGGGATTGGTAACGCAAGTTCCAAGCCGCATGTTCTTGGTGTTACTCGCCATCAGAGTCAGCAACGGATACGGCTCCAGCCACAGCACATGAGAATCGAAGATCCACCCATACTGAAAGCCCGCAGCTTCCGCCTGATGCGTGAGCGCGACGATGCGTTCCACCGGCATGTCAGGTTTGATTGTGATACCGAACCGCATCTCATCTCCTTTGCCACATCGGCAGCAGCGTTGCCGTTCCTTCGTGAACCTTAGTGTCCTTTGTGGCTTAAGTTTTTTGTCTTGCTCCGTCCCCCAAGGTGTCGCAGTTTAGCATAAAATGCCTGCTCTGCCAGTTCGACGGAGGAACCAATGGCCTTCGACACCATCATCGCAAACGGACGCGTCGTCACCGCCACCGACACCTACGCCAGCGACCTTGCCATCAGCGACGGCAAGATCACCGCCCTTGGGCAAAATCTCCCTCGCGACAATGCCACCAAAATTATCGACGCCGCCGGAAAGTACGTCTTGCCCGGCGGCATCGACGTGCATACCCACCTCGACATGCCCTTCGGAAGCACCATTAGCGCCGACGATTTTGAAACCGGAACGCGAGCCGCAGCCTTCGGAGGAACCACAACCCTGATCGACTTCGCCATCCAGTACAAAGGTCAGACGCTCCGAACCGCCTTCGACACCTGGATGAAAAAGGCCTCAGGCAAAGCCGTTGCCGACTACGCATTCCACTGCATCATCACCGATCTTCCCGACGCGCAACTCGAAGAAATGAACGTTCTCATCCGCGAAGGCGTCACCAGCTTCAAGCTGTTCATGGCCTATCCCGGCGTATTCATGCTCGACGATGCCAGCATTTTCAAAGCATTCCGCGCCACCGCAAAAAATGGAGGCCTGGTCTGCATGCACGCCGAAAACGGCAGCGCCATCGACGTGATCGTGCAGCAAGCTTTAGCGGAAGGGAAAAAAGCTCCGAAGTATCACGCGTTGACACGCCCGACCACCGCCGAAGCCGAGGCTACATCGCGTGCCATTGCCCTAGCCGAGATGGCCGGAGCCCCGGTCTACATCGTGCACTTAAGCTGTAACGACGCCCTCGAAAAAGTTCGCGAAGCCCGCGACCGCGGCCTTCCCGTTTATGCTGAAACCTGCCCGCAATACCTGTACCTTTCCATCGAGAACTTCGACGTGCCCGGATTCGAAGGAGCGAAATACGTTTTCACGCCCCCATTGCGCGAGAAGTGGCACCAGGAAAAACTTTGGAACGGCCTGAAGCAGGATCACCTCCAGATAGTCTCGACCGACCACTGCCCATTCTGTTTCAAAGAACAAAAAGAACTGGGACGTGACGACTTCACCAAAATTCCCAACGGTGGCCCCGGCATCGAGCACCGCATGAGCCTCATCTACTCCGGCGGCGTGGCCCAGGGCCGCTTCAGCGTGAACCGTTTCGTAGAACTGGTTTCCACCACTCCAGCAAAGCTATTCGGCCTGTATCCTCGCAAGGGCACAATCGCAGTTGGCAGCGATGCCGACCTGGTAATCTTTGATCCCACTCGCAAGCACACCATCAGCGCGAAGACCCACCACATGCGCGTTGACTATTCCATGTTCGAAGGCATCGAAGTAACCGGCATGCCCGAAGCCGTACTCTCCCGCGGTCGCGTGATCGTCGAAGCAGACAAATTCGTAGGCCGCCCCGGTGCCGGAGAATTCCTCAAACGATCGCTCTATTCCCAGCAATAATCAACCCGCTGTCATCCTGAGGAAGCGCAGGCCGTCGCAAAGCGAAAGCCTGCCAACGAAGAGCCTGCCCCGAGCTTGTCGAGGGGATCTCTGCACTGGGTAGCCACCCAAGCACTCGGCTGAGATAACCCGCACTTCGGTTTTGCTCTTCTCTGTGTCCCCGTGCTCTGTGGTGAACCAAGGCAGTCCCCCTGTAAATTCCAGCCCCTGCGACTGGCAAATCTACCAGTACCCAGCCCCGCTGAGAGAAGGAGAATATGACCTCCTGAGAGGTGAACCATATGAAATGCCGCTTCGGTTTAATCGCCACCACCACAATGTTCCTGCTAACCACTCCCGCAATATTCGCCCAGTCCGGCGATGCCTTTTGGGTCACGTACTGGTCGCAACCGCGAGTCGTTCTGTACGGTCCCGAGGAGCAAGCATTCAACGACAACACCCACGTAGTTCTGTTCGCCCGCGACGACTCGAACGATCCCACCGACCCCGGCACCTTCGATAACGATGTGCGATGGCTGAAAGATCATCCCAATGATCGCTTTTACGTCGAGGGATACGCGTCCTCAAGAGGCGACCTGATTTACAATCTCGCACTCTCCCAGCGACGAGCGAACTGGGTCAAAGAAACTCTGGTAAGCCGGGGTATTGCGGCGGATCGCATCAAGCTGGCCGTTGGATGGGGACAGTTGTATCCGGTCTGTCCCGAACTCAACGACGCCTGCTGGAGCAAGAACCGCCTAGTCCGCTTCCTCTACTCCCCAAATTGAGAGAGCTTGCGGCGACCGATCGATTCGCTACACGCACAATCTCGCTTCCGACTTTAATGGCGGTTTGCGTCAATCGAGAGATGGCAGCGTTGACTCCCAATTCGAGCAGAGGCATAATGGACCGCCATTCGGAGGAGGATTTTATGACCCGCGCTCCCCGGCCCCCCATTAAGCTTGCCGATTCAGTTCACCATCAACTCAACATGTACGCACTCGCGGCAGGCGCAGCGTGTGCGTGTTCGCTGTATGCGCCGCCGGCAGCCGAAGCTAAGATTGTCTATAAGCCGGTGCACACGCGCCTGAAGCAAGACTCCGCATTTCCCCTGTATTTCGACGGCGACCGAAAGGGCGATTTCTTTCTGGTGTTCAATTACGTTGATGAAGACGAACCCAAGATCGACTCCCTGGCAATTTGTCACAAGCCTACCAAAACAAACTACGGGTACCAGTGTTACAGGTCTCAAGGCACATCAAACGCGCTCAATGCGGTCCGCGTGAACGCGTCCGGATTTGTGAGCGCCCTGAAGGCCGGAGCGAAAATCCAGAAAGGAGACCGCTTCACAAACAGTGCTGAAGTTTTGATAGCCGAGGCCGTCTGGTTGTCGAGTACAAATTCCACTCGTTGGTACGGCCCCTGGGCGAACAAGGGACACGGAGTCACGAATCGCTACGTAGGTTTAAAGTTCCGGCTCGGCGGCGCGTCTCATTTCGGATGGGCACGGCTTTCCGTGGGAAAAGCGGCACGTGGCTTTACCGCTACTTTAACGGGCTACGCCTACGAAACCATCCCCGGCAAGGCGATCATTGCAGGCGCGACCAAGGAAGCAGACAATGGTGCTCAACCAGTTCCCGCAAGCATCAAGACCCACACTCCCAAGCCGCCTACCGTCGGGATGCTGGCACTAGGTGCGCCGGGATTGTCGATCTGGCGGCGCGAAGAGCCACCGGCTAGGACACAGCAAAGCAACTGATCTTCATTTAGACCGATGGTTGGCGCTAATATCGCGATTGCACTCATTGACCCTGCGATGGGGGGCTGCCGGGGGAAGATAGCAGGGATTGTAACTCTCACACTGACGATCCATCTAACTTCAGCTTCCTCGAGAATGTTTGTTCCGCCTATCACTTTTGCCAGTTCCGTGCCCCTGCTCTCCCTCGATAGCATTAGCTCGCGCGAAACGCCTCATGAGAATGGAGAGAAAATCTATGACCAGTAGGAGAATTGGTATTTCGGTGAGTCTCCTAGCAGTGTGTCTTTTGAGCTTGGGATTGGCCCATGCCTCCGATAAGGTGAAAGGCAAAGGGGTGATCACCCTACGCTCGGGAAACAACCTGACCGTGGAGACTGACGATGATGCAACGGTAACCGTAACTGTCACGTCCGATACGAAAGTGCAACACCCGGTAGGGCTGGGCGCCCGGAAAAAGCAAGTCGGTCTAGACGTCCTGATCCCCGGACTCAAACTAAAGTACGAGGGAACGGGTGATCAGACCAATGTGACGGCGGAAACCATAACCTTCGATCGAGATGATCTCAGCCTGGCCAAAGTGATCCAGGCCGGTTTGAACCCCACCGCTCAACAACAAGCTCAGAACATGCAAACCTACAAATCGAACAAGGCTGCGACCGATGCGGAAATTGCGGCGAACCAAGCGGCCAACGAGGCAGCCATCGCAGCGGCTAAGCAAGAGATCGCAGCCAACCAAGCGAGTATTGACACAGTTGCGCAAGACACCAAGAAACGCTTTTCGGAGTTGGGTGACTTTGTCGTGAAGGGCGAACATACCGTGTACTTTAACACCGGGCAGTACAGCATTTCGGCCGAGGACAAACAAGCACTTGCGGATTTAGCAAAGCAAGCCCTCACCTACCAAAAGGGCTACGTGATCCAGGTGGCGGCTTTTGCCGACTCGGTGGGCACCGCCAGCAGCAATCAAGTGCTGAGCAAGGAACGCGCTCAAGCAGTGGTTGCCTATCTGCTTCAGGACTGCAGCATTCCAGTTGGTCGCATTGTCGCGCCTGGCGCAATGGGTGAGAGCAACCCCGTCGCCTCCAACGAGACTACTTCCGGGCGAACTGAAAATCGCAGGGCCGACGTCAAGCTCCTGGTGAACAAGGGCATCGCTGGTGCCGGCGGCGAAAACTAACGGCTCGCTCTTTTTCCCCTCAGAATGGAGGCGCCGACTGCGTCGCCTCCGTTCCGTTTGGATCCGCCTCGCGAAGTAGTTGGCGAAAAATCGCGATTGCAATTATCGACCCGGGTTGTGAGTCTGGCTGCTACTGTTAACCCCTGCTAGATGCCATAATTGACGGAACGCAGCGCGTCTTTGTAGGCTTCTCGCGCTTCCGTCGCTTTCGATTGTGCGTCCTGCTCCCGAAAGTGCGCGGCATCCCAATGTTCCATGGCGATCATCGAGTGGTCGGGCGTAGCTAACCCTTCCTCGGCTCGGATGGTGTCAACCCATTCATCGATAGCCTTTTTGTAGGCTAGGCGCAATTGATCAAAGTCCGCTTTGCTCATAACCCCCGCAGGCTAATGCGACCCCGCACTCCAGTCAATCACATGGGGCAAATTTAACGGAAAATTCATCTGCCGAAAACTTGTCAAGCCCCCAAAACCACCCATTTCCCCGCAACCCGCTGTCAACAAAGCAAATATATTCGGAATTATCACCTTCACAAACCCTCTCCATGGAGAAACGGCATGTTCCAAGAATTTCAAACAAAGGATAAGCCTGAAGCCGAAAGGAAACTCAATGAATGGCTAACCGAAAACCCCCTACCCAACAAAATCGAAGTGCTGAATTCGGATAAGGGGTTTTTTCTATCCAGTTTCAAGTTGGTACCAGAAAGCGAACCTATTACCAAGTCTTGAAATGCTCATGGTTCTCAATGTGGTGGGCTGCCCTCCACAACGTGAACCTTGGGTGTTTACATCCGTGACATGGGGGGAATACCTTACCTTTAACGCATGTCACCTGATGTTTCTCGGTGTGTTCTGGATCGTGGATGACATCGTAAATCCCAGAAAATGGAACTTCATCCCCTGGTTTGTACACTTTATCCTCGGCCATATTCATCTCCTGATTTTGTGGCTAAGGGGAAGTGCAGCGAATTATACGCCCAAATGAAAAAGGCCCAAGGGGTCAAGGCTTGGGCCTGAGTATACGGTTCTTGGCTTTAAACGATCTGTGAGTTGAATCCCATTCTACACCGGAGACGGGAAGACGTGAAAAAAGTTAATGGAGTTAGAGAGTGTGATAACAACCCCATCCCGCTTGCGCGGAATATAGAGGTAATTCTCCAAGGTACCGATGTGGCGACTGCCAGTGCCGCACTAGCTATCGCGGAAGTGTTGTTTGAGCATCGGATCAAGGGCGATGCCGTCGCTGCTGTTGCTGCTGCCGTAATTGGGCCGGAGACTGGACGGCAGGAATCTGGAATTTAGTTTGCCCTGCCACCTGTATGTACTGCATTAGGTGCTCCAGGGTTTCCGCGATGGTTTTGAGGTATCCGAGCATTTCAGTTTCATGTTCTGGTGTCATTTACGGTAAGTCTCCTTTTGCGGGGGAAGCGCATTAGAGGCGCGGCAATTGTACGCCGCGCCTAGTGATTGAACAATGTGGTCTGCACTCTGTACTTCCCAGAATCTACGCCGAAGCGCTCTTTGGTTGGCGAAGCGTAAGCCGCTTGCCTTCGGTCGCCCTAAGTGCAAGAAGCGTGCGTTCGGAGTCGTTCACCTTCCGATGGTTATACCGGAAGTCAAACTCGTTCAGGTATTGCTGCAAATAGCCGCGTCCCCAATGATGATACGTGCCAAACACGCCACGTTTGACCAGCCCGAAGAATCCTTCGACTGTGTTCGTAGTGATGTGACGCCCATTCTCGTAGCGCGAATACTCGCGTTTCTTGTGGGTCACAACATCGTGATCGGGAAATTCGTCGTGGATGAAGTGGTAGACGGTTGCTTCGTCCGTCTGGATCGTGGTGCCCACTTCAACGTGCTCTTTCATTATGGGTTTGATGTTGTTCAGGGTGACGCGCTCGACCGGGAAGGATCGGACGCGGCTCCCGTTGTGGCTGCGCTCCATAAGCGAAACCACGGGCCGTTTCTTGCTCTCAACCCCAGGTACGCCCGCCTTGCCGCGTTCTCTAGGGCCAATCCAAACTTCGTCGATTTCGACAACTCCGCGCAGCTTTTCAATCATGCCGTGTTGTGTCATGGCGAAGCGGAGCCGATGCATCATGAACCAAACCGTCTTGTAGCTGATTCCGGTCATGCGGTGAATCTGGTGAGCGCTCATTCCCTTCTTGCTGGTGCAGAGCAGATACGCAGCAAGAAGCCAGCGGTGCAGGGGAATGTGGGAATCCTCGAAGACCGTTCCGACCGTGACGCTGAATTGCTCACGGCATCCGTAGCACTTC
>Ga0308309_10002449_pt1 | contig 11068 bp, 8 predicted proteins | sample HubBroMetageWFT5_FD_192491 | JGI IMG/M metagenome (GOLD analysis project Ga0308309, IMG submission 192491) | Warmed and freeze-thawed soil microbial communities from the Hubbard Brook experimental Forest, New Hampshire - Hubbard Brook CCASE Soil... | ecosystem: Environmental > Terrestrial > Soil... | reverse complement strand
GATTGTGAGGAAACCAGCGAAGGAATGAAGGCGAGCATCTTCGTATTGATGGACGCGCTGGGTTGGGAATGGATCAAGGAGCATCCGTTTCTCAAGGAGGTCGCGCCTTATCGGCGTCCGCTGGATTCGGTGCTGGGCTTCAGCACCGCTGCCATCCCGTCGATACTTACCGGCCGATTTCCCGAAGAGCATGGCAGGCTTTCGCTGTTCCATCGCGCGAATGGGCACTCGCCGTTCGCGAAGCTGAAGTTCATCTGCGCGATGCCGCCGGCGATGGTCGAGAACCGTTACGTGCGCTACGGGGTCAAGACGGTGGCGCGGCGGATGAATCATCTGGGCGGGTACTTCCAGCTTTACGGCATCCCGCTGAGCTATCTCCCGAAGCTGGACGTATGCGAGAAGCGCAACATCTACGCGCCCGGCGGAATTCCGGATTCGACCTCGATTTTCGACCTGTTGCAAGATGGTGGCAAATCCTACAGAACGTATTGTTACCATGACGGGACCGATGACGAGCTGCTGGCAAGCATCGAGGCGGATTTGCAGGCGGGACAGGCTAAATTCTATTTTCTTTACCTCGCGGAGCTCGATTATTTTCTGCATCTGCACGCCGACGACCGCGAGGCGGCGGCAAGAATCCTGGAAAAATATTCGGCCGCGCTCGCACGCCTGCATCGAATCGCCGAGAAGACCTACGGCGCGGCGGAGATCCACGTCTTCGGCGATCACGGCATGGCACCGACCGAGGCGACCATTGATATTCAAGGAATGCTGGCGGGGCTGCCGGTAAAGGCGTCGCGCGACTACCTGTGCCTGCTCGATTCCACGATGGCGCGCTTCTGGTTCTTCTCCCCGCGGGCGCGCGAACTGGTGACCGCGGCTTTGAAGGACGTCGATGGGGGCAGGTGGCTCGACTCCGACGACCTCATCGCGCTGCATGCCTATTTCGCCGACGGAAAGTACGGCGAACAGATTTTTCTGACCGAATCCGGAACGGTGATCGCGCCCAGTCACATGGGCGCAAAGGCGATGGCAGGGATGCACGGCTTTCTGCCGTCTGCTCCACATTCGCGGTCGGCCTTCGTGTCGAGCGTCGACTACGGCGACAGCCTCAAACAAATAACCGACATCTTCGGCGTCATGAAGGCGCACGTATGAGACGGAGGAACCAGTAATGGCAACCGGCGCGGGATGCGATGAAGGCTACGCTCGGCTGCGCGGGAATTTCAGCTACTGGCGCGTGCCCGGCGCGATCATCGACGACCTGGTCGATCATCGAAGCGCGGTGAGTTACCCACGCGGCGCGATGGTGTTCATGGAAGGATCCCCGGGCGATTTGTTCGGCTGCGTGTTGGCCGGCTACGTAAAAGTTTACTGCAACACGGCCAACGGCTCGCGGGTGTTGGCGCGGTTATCGGGGCCGGGCGACATAATCGGCTACGCCGATGCGGAAGACGACAAGGGGCGGCGGTCGAAAATATTTGAGACGCAGGCGCTGAGCAAATGTTCGATCGCACTGTTCACACGGGAGCGGGCGGTGCGGCTCCTGCGCTCGCTTGACCCCGAGCAGGCGATAGAACTCTATCAAACGCTGAATTCGTTTTGGTCGCTAACGCTGCATTGGTGGACGAGCTTTCTCGGCTTGCCGTTCGAGCAGCGACTCGAGGTCGTGCTAAGCGACCTGGGGCGTCGGGTAGGAGTTACTGACAACCGCGGCACGTTGATCATCCCGGAGCTCTCGCAGGCGGATCTAGCCGAGATGATCGCGAGCTCGCGACCGCTGGTGAGCCGTCTTTTGAACGAAATGGAGGAGCGCGGACTGGTTCAACGTCGCGGTAAACAGTATCTTCTATTGAAGGCTTGGGACTTCCGGGAACATAGGTCCGGCCGGATGCAAAGCCCGCTAGGGGAGCGACGCTTTGCAGAGCCTGCCGCGCAGCAGAACTATGGGCGACTCTCAGTAGTGGCAGAGCGGCCGAGGGCTGCGATGGGCAAGCCGGCGATGAAGGGTGCGGTGGGGAAATAGTTTCAAGGTGCGGTTGAAAAGAAAATTGATGAAGGACTCGATCGAGCCGGCCCACGCGGTTCGGCGTGCGGGGTCGGCTAAGACCGTAGCGATATTACTCGGGGTTACGCTTTCAATTTCGACGGCGGCGTGCAGCATGTTCGATTCGACGCCGGTGCAGGAAAAAGTGGTGCAGCATGCGGTGGCGAAAGACCGCACCGAACCTTACGTGATTGGCAGTGACGATGATCTCGAGATCATCGTGTGGACGCAGCCGCAACTGAGCGGCAGGGTTATCGTCGCGTCGGACGGAACTATCGCGATGCCGCTGATTGGCAGGGTGCCGGCGTCCGGACAGACGCCGGACCAGCTAAAGGCGGATCTGGAGAAGCGCTATGCACGATATGTTCACGGGGCGAATGTTACGGTGCGAGTGGCGGATCCCGCCAGCCATGTGTTTTACGTGCTGGGTGAGGTGAACCGGCCGGGGGTGTACAAGCTTCACTCGGGCGAGGTGCTCTCGCAGGCGCTGGCCGAGGCTGGGGGCTTGGGGCAGTTCGCGGATGCGGCGAAGATTAGAATTCTGCGCCATGAGGATAAGGAGACGGTCGTGCTCACGGTGAATTATGTCGTGGTGCGATCTGGTGGGGACGTTTCTGCGGATGTTCCGATGGAACCTGGAGATACGGTGCAAGTACCATGATCATGAGACCGAGCAATCATCCTACAGCCATTCTAATACTCGCAGCGTGTTTGATCTTCTCAGTTCCCGCGGCGGGACATGCGGACAATCTGATTCGCTTCTATCCTGAGTTTCAGGGGAGCGGATTTTACGGCACCAACGTTCCGCTGCGAACCAGCAACGAAGAGGGCGACTTCGCGGGAACGCTGGTTGCGGGCTTCTACCTCGACTACACCTCGGCGGCGAGATATACGTCGATCCATTACGACACCTTCGCGCAGCTCTTTGCGCACAATACCCAATTCGATCGCGCCGGCGAGGGTCAGTCGGTGCGCCTGACCGACGACGAACACATTTCGGATACGACCAAGCTTCGTTTCGATGAACTCTACTACCGCGATGCGCCGACCGTGGCGAATATTATCAGCAGCGACCAGGCGCCGGGGTTCAACACGGTGGCAGCCGGATTGTTGCTGGCCAACGACCAGGCGTCGATCAACCAGTTCAGTGCGATTTTGTCGCATTCATGGGGGAGCAATTGGGCCAGCGAGCTCGCGGTTCATCAGACGACTTTCTGGAACAACGGCGGCAGCAACAACAGCCAGAGCAATGAAAGCTTTGAGCAGGGTGTCAGCACGTTCACCGACTATCATTTTTCCAATCGGTTCACGCTCGGGCTTGGATATCGATTCTATGACTTCCGCTTCACCTTTCCGGGACGACCCGGCGAGGAGGCGCACTGGCCGTTCGTGAAACTTGGCTGGCAGCCGCTCGAGAACCTCTACCTCGCGGGAATTGTTGGAGTAGTAATTTCATATACACAGGGCACCGATCGGCAAGCCGTCAATGTGGGCGGCCTCGGATTGGCCGAATACAGTTGGCAGCGCTTGCGCGTCAAGGTATACGGAGGCCAGGAGCCCCAGCTGACGTCAGGCTTTAGCGGCGCCGGCAATCTCAAGGAAGTGCGCGGAGTGGTGCTCTACGACTTCACGCACCGTCTAAGCGGACAGGCGGGCGGCGGATATTACGATTCAAATGGATCCGGGTTCAACGGCCAGGTTATCTCGTGGGGTTTTGGTATGAACTACCGCGTCAACCGATGGCTGAGCTCGCACGTTGGATTCGTTCAGCTTCGCCGCAATGAAACCAGCGCCAGCGAATTCCTGCCGAGCGGCACCCAAAGCGGGAAGGAGGCGGTTGGCAATTATTTCGTTGTGGGAGTCAACGCTTCAGTCGAAGCGTTCAGGTGGAGTTGGCAATGAGCAATCAGACCTTCATCAGCGTTGGACCCTACTGGGACATCGTCTACCGTCATCGCGGAGTTTTTTTCGCAATTATCGCGGTCGGTCTGGTGATCACGGCGCTGACCCTGTTTCTGATCCCCAAGCAGTATACTTCGTCGGTGCTGCTTGAAGTCTGGCAATCGGACGTCCAATCAACCGTGATGATCGGGGCGGAACAGGAAAAGGACACTTCGACGCCGCATATTGAAAATCGGCTCGAAGCGCTCAGCCAGCAAACTATCGCGCGGGCCGTGGCTGAACTGATATCGAAGCACAACCTCTACGTTCGCGACGGGAAGACAGAGGCCGGCGCGGCGGGGCAAATGGCGAGCGCGATATCCATTTCGATTCCCGATTCGGTGTTGCAGTCGAAGACTCCTAATCGCTGGCAGCGCAGCCTGCCGCCCGACGCCGTGGAGATTTCATTTCAGTATCGCGATCCGGTCAAAGCGCAGGCAGTGACGAACGACCTGGCCGACATAATGGTCGACGAGTACCGCAAGGAACTCGAGCACCACAATGCGGAGACGATCAAGCTGATCTCGACCGAGCTGGATGAAACGCGGAGCAAGCTCGCCGACAGCCAAAGCCAAATCAAGGTACTAAAGCAGAAGTATCGCGGGAGCCTGCCGCAGGACCTCGATGACAACGTGAAGGCGCTGCAGGCACTGCAGATGCAGATGGAGCGGTCGGCGGAGGGCTCGAGCAAGGCCGACGAATCGGATGCGGCGGCAGCGACCGCGCCAAAAAGTAACACGCCGGAAGCGGCGCTGGCGGCGCTCAAGACCAAACTGGTCGCGCTGAGGGCCGAGTATAGCGACGAGTATCCGGAGGTGATCGAGACCCAGTCGCAGATAGCGATACTCGAGCGCGAGGTCGGCAATCCGGTCGCGAAAACGCCATCGACGCCGGCGCCTGATTCGGCAGTGGGGCTGATGCGGCAGCAGATTGCCGACTACCAGAAGAGAATCGCAGATACGCCGGCGCATGAAGAAGCGATCGCGGCGGTGGATCGCGACTACGGAATCCTGTCGAGCCGGTATCACGACCTCAGCAATATCTTGTTTCAGGCGCGCGCGGACCAGGAAGTGCTGGAGCGCGGTCAGGGCGAGCGGTTGAAGGTGCTGCAGCCGGCGGGGCGGCCGATCGAGCCGTCGTACCCGAATAAAATGGCGGTGATCGGCGGAGGCGTAGCAACCACGTTGATGCTCGCGCTCGCGATCCCCTTCGCGCTGTTCTACACGGATACATCGTTCAAGGATTCCGAGGACATCAGGTCCGAGTTTGCCGACGTCAACGCGATCGCGATCTCGCGGGTGCCGGAAGTCGAGGACTATCTCAACGGCAAGATGAAAGCGGTCGAGCCTTTGCTCGCGCTACCCGGCAATGGAGCCGGGAATAAATCCAATGTTGGTGGAGCAGGGTCGGCGGCGAACGGCCACGTCGCTGCCAACGGCGAATCGCCGGATTTGAACGGAAATGGGGGTCTGCAGCCGCTAACGGGGCCTGCCGCGAGGTTTGCCCAGCGCTATCCGGCGCCGCCGCTGGTAGCGGCCGGCGAAGAGATGATCACCGGCGCGGCCGATGAGTTCCAGTTGCTCGCCTTCAAGCTGAGGTCATGGGCTGCGCAGCGCGATGCCAAGGTTTTCGTCATTGCGAGCGCGGTCGGCGGCGAGGGCAAGAGTTTCATTGCGCTGAATCTCGCGGCTGCGCTGGCATCTTCGGGCAGCGGCGCTTTGCTGATAGACGCCGATATTCGCGCGCCGTTTCAGCATTATGCTTTCCCTGTGCCGAAGGTGGACGGACTGCTCGGATTTCTTCAGGGAACCACGGAACTGGCCACGACCATCACGCCGACTCCTATACCCGGATTGAGCCTGATGCCTTCGGGCGGAACCAGCAACCGCGCGCCGGAGTATCTGGCGTCGGTCAAGATGGACGAGTTGATGAGTGCGGTCAGGAACAGCACCGCTTATCAGTACATCATAATCGATACGCCGCCGGCGCTGTTGGTGCCCGATGCGCAGATTCTGTCGACGGCGGCGGATGGCACGATCGTGGTGACGGCGGCCGATAGCACTGCGCGCGCGGCCACCACCAAGACGTTTATGATGTTCGAGCCGACGACGCTGTTCGGCGTGGTGCTGAACCGGTTCAGGCCTTCGTATTCCACCGTGCGCAGCGAGCGTTATGGCCGCTATGGACGCTACGGGCGTTACGGACGCTACGGGAAATACTCGAAGTATTCGAAATACGCGGATCCCGATTTGAGAGAATGATTGACGGGGCGTTCAGCCTGAGCCCGCCCGGATCGTTTCCCTTGAGCGCCGATCCCGCCTTTCAGGATGAAGTGCGCGGCGAGCTGGAACGGCTGATCGCGCGCGTGCGTGAATCGGCCGCGGCGCCCAGCGTCGCCGGCGTTCTGTTGACTGGAAGTTTCTCGCGCGGCGAGGGAACCGTAATCGGCAACGGCGGCAGCACGAGCCGCTGGTTGAGCGATGTCGAATGCCTGGTCGTGGTGCGTGATGGTATCGTCCCGCGGCAGCAGATTCAGCGCTCGATGCGCCAGATCGAGCGCGACACCAACTCTGACGGCGGTAGTATCGCGCGCGGAATCAAGGTTGAACTCCGCGCGATTCTGACCGAGGGGATGCTGCGGCTGCGGCCTGCGATTTTCACCCGCGAACTGTGCGAGCACGCGAAGCTGCTGTGGGGCGATCCGGCCGCGATACCGGTGCCGCCAGCGGCTTCGAGTGAAGCGGAAATATCGAAGCACGACGCGTTTCGATTGCTGAACAATCGGATAATTGAACAGATTGCCGTACGCAGTGAATACGCGGACCGAACCGGCGACAGCACTGTTACGGCGTATTCGCTGGCGAAATTCTGGATCGATCTGGGCACGTCGCTGTCGGTTTTCCTCGGATGCTATATGCCGGGATATCGGAGCAGGCAAAAGCCGGTCGAGGATGCGCTCCGCGCGCGGCAGGAGATTCTGGGCGACAAGATGTGCGGCCGGTTCATTTGCAGGTTCCGCAACGCGATGGCGCAGAAGCTCGGCCAGGCCGGATTTCCGGCGCGAGACCTCGACTGTGAATTTAACGAAGCGGTCGAAATTGCGCGCGCGACGTGGAACTGGGAAAGCGGGCAATTGCTGGGGGTGAATGCGGCGCCTGAAGATTGGCGCGGGATCTTCGCGCGGCTAAGTAGTCTCGAGACGGCGGCGCAGCGGATGCGCGACTGGGCTCGGCTGTTGAGGCAGCCGTCGGGACTGCGGCAATTGGGGCCTCGCACCATGCTGGCGGCGGCGCGCGTCGGCTCGCTCGCCACGCTGATTTACGGCACGGGATGCGCGATTGATTTCTACTGGGACGAATTTGGATCGGGTAGAGGCGAAGGAACCGCGATGATGGCCGAACTGTGCGGGTCGTTCGGGGTTGCCGCGCCGAACCCGTCGGAAGGCAGGCGGCTACTCATTCAGGCGACGCTTGGCGCCTGGGAACGGCATCTGAGGTTCGCTGCCGCATGAGTCGCGCCGTTACAATCTCGATTCTCACTTACAAGCGCCATCAGCACCTGAGGCGCGCGCTCGACTCGGCACTTAAATACGCAGACCAGGTTGCGGAGATCATTGTTGTCGACAACGCCGCGGAACCGGAACTGAAGAACATGCTGGCGGCTGAGTATCCGCAGGTGCACTACATTGCGGCGGAGTCCAACGCGGGATGCGAGGGTCGCAACGTCGGGCTGCGCGCAGCCACCACGCCGATCGTAATTACAATCGATGATGATGTGGAATTGTCCAGTCCCGATTGCGTCGCGGAAGTGGAGACCGCATTCGCGCGCGATCCGCAGCTCGCTTGCCTGAATTTTACCGTCACCGGCGTCGACGGCAAGGTTCTGGAGCGCGACTGGTGTCATCCGCGGCCGATCTCGCACGCGTCACGCGAGTTTGAAACTCATTTTATTCTGGAGGGAGCGAGCGCGCTCAGCCGTGAGAAGGTGCTGTCGGTCGGCGGGTATCCTGTCGAGTTTTTCCTCGGTCACGAGGGCGTCGATCTCGGCTATCGGCTGATTGGCGCGGGCTATCGGGTCGTGCATACGCCGCGCGTTTCGACTACCCATCACGCGGCTATGGAGCATCGTCCCGACTGGCGCGTGTATTATTACTACACGCGAAACGGAATCTGGGTTGCGTACAGGTCGTTCCCGCCGGTGATGGCGATTTCGCGGGTGCTCGCATATCTCGTGACGATGGGATTTTTTTCGCTGCGCGCGATGCAGGTTCGCGCGTATCTGCGGGGATGCGTGGACGGCATGCGGGGATTGTCGCGCATGGATCGGCGCAAGCTCGACGCCGACTCGCTGAAGCATGTGCGCGAAATCAGGGCAGAGCGCGTGCCGTTATTCGGCAGAATCCAACGTCGCCTGCGCGAGAGAATTTTGTAGTATTGCCGTGACTCTATACTTTCTTTTTTTGTTTCTCGTTCCATTCCAGGAACATCCGATCCTGGGCGCGCAGCTTTTTCACATCGGCTCATTTCCAATTACGCCGATCAAGCTGGTCGGAGTTCCGCTGGTCGCTGCTGCGATACTGCTCCCGCGGCCTCGCGACGCGGCACCGCGGCCAAGTGCCGGAATTCTTTTGCTGTTTGCCGGGTTCGCGATGTTTCAGATTCTTGGGACTACCTTGTCTAACCTGAGTTTTCCGGCCACCGATGCTTCGACGCTCGTTTCCTTCGCAATCCTCATGTTCGCGACAAATCTCCTCATCAGCACTCAAAACAGGATGCGAAACACGATTCGCGTGATCGTGTTGGTCGAAACATTCGCGAGCACATGGCTGTACAAGCAATACTACATTTATCATTGGCCGCGGCCGCTTGGTCCGTCGGCCGATCCCAATTACGAAGCACTATCGTTGGTCATGACGGTGCCGCTCGCCCTCTGGCTGAATTATTATGATGCCAGCTGGTTTTGGAAATGGCTCGGGCGCGTTTCCACGCCGATTCTGGCATTCGCAGTTTTCGTTTCTCAGTCTCGAGGAGGGTTGCTCGCGTTAGTCGTAATGGGCGGGCTGGCGTGGTTGAATTCACAAAATAAAATGCGATTGCTGGTTGGCTTCACAGCGGCGATCGTCTTTATGTTCGTGATTGGTCCCGGCCAAATGATCAGCCGAATCCAGCAGATTCAAGTATCGGGACAGGCTGAGACAGGCGCTGAAGTGTCGACTCGAGCCCGTGTCGAGTTGGCGCGAGCAGGATTGCGCATGGCTGAAGCGCACCCGGTCTTCGGCGTCGGACTCGGCCAATTTCAAACATACGAGTTTCACTATAATCCTCTGCTGATGAGCCTCGAGGGACATCCGCACATTGCCCACGACACCTACGTGCAGCTGGGTGCCGAGGGAGGAATTCCCACGCTGACCCTCTACCTGGCGATCCTGGGGCTGACCCTGGCCACTTGCCGAAATGCTCAGAAGACACCCGGCGTGCCTGACGATTTCGCGGCCTTGGCTTTGGCATTTCAGATGGGATTGATCGGCATCATGGTGGCGGAGATTTTTCTCACCGCGCAATACATTAAGGAAGTCTGGGTTTTTATCTCGCTGACACCAAACTTGTACGCGATTTCTCTTCATGTCGCGGCGATGAACAAGAAGACCGTGCCGGCAGCCGCCGCGGCCGTGCCCGCCAAGCCGATCGTGCTGAGGCCTCGCCTGCGCACCGGATGAGGATCCTGCTCGTTTCGGAGATGATTCCGTGCCTGCCGAGTCATGACGGGTTCCGCCTGATTCCCGCAAACCTGATTCGCAATCTTTTCGAGCGTCACGAAATTCATCTGATCGCACTTTCGCCGGCCGGCGAAGGCGATGAGCAAGCGGAGTGGCCGCGCACGTACTGCAAATCGGTGACGATATTTCGCGCCGATCGCGGCGCGCGCGCCAGGATGCGCGCGATAACCGGCAGCATCGATCCGGCGCTTACGCGCATGGTCCTCGACGCGATCGCGAAAGTGCGGCCGGACGTGCTCCATCTCGAAGGCGGTGGACTGGCCGCATTGCTTCGCTCGACCGCGCAGCAGTTGCCCGCGCTTCTCTGCGTGCACGACTCGAAGGCGCTGCGCTATCGGGAGTTCGCCGGCTACGCATCCAATGCGCGCGGGCGAATTCGGTTCGAGCTGTTGTCGGCGCTGGCGCGGGGGCATGAGCGTCGATGGTTTGGAGATGCGGATCGAGTCGTGGTGACGTCGCCTTCGGATGCAGATGCGCTCGCAGCGGCCGTGAGCGCGGATCGAATCGCGGTGATACCTAACGGTGTCGACCTCGAGTATTTCGCCTACCGGCCGCAACCGGAGGCGGGGCGGATCGTTTTCACGGGCAACATGAGCTGGCCGCCGAATGAGGATGCGGCGGAGCATTTTGCGCGCGATCTTTTGCCGGCGATTCGAAGCGCGATTCCCGGCGCTACTTTCTGGATCGTCGGCGCAGAGCCGTCGTCGCGAGTTCAAAACTTGTCGAGCCTTGATGGAGTGCACGTTACGGGGACGGTCGAGGATATTCGGCCGTGGATCTCGAGTGCAGCGGCGTACGCGAGCCCGCTCAGATTTGGACTCGGGGTGAAGAACAAGATTCTCGAGGCGATGGCGACGGGCGCGCCGATCGTTGCGACCTCGCGAAGCCTTTCGGGCACGCCGCTGGTCGACGGGCGGCACGCGATGATCGCGGATGACGACGCGAAATTCGGCGACGCGGTGGTACAGCTGTTGGCCGACCCCGCGCTATGCGAATCGCTCTCGCGCGAGGCGCGGCGCAAAGTCGAGGCGGAGAATTCCTGGAGCGCGGTGGCATCGCGATACGAGGCCGAATATCGCGAGGCTTTGGTTATAGGCTAGGCACCTGCTTTGCGGGGGTCGTGGAGACTTTTACGCGCCGGCTCCCGGCATCAGTCCGCGCCGGATTATATTGGTCGCCGCCGCTTGCGGGAGAAGCGCTGCGAGCGGAAACCAGATCGTATGAAACAGCTTGCCGCGAAGATTGTAGCCGCGATTGCGCCAGGTGGATCGGATTCCGGCGGCCATCAACGGTATTGGGCGATC
>Ga0308309_10002448_pt1 | contig 11068 bp, 7 predicted proteins | sample HubBroMetageWFT5_FD_192491 | JGI IMG/M metagenome (GOLD analysis project Ga0308309, IMG submission 192491) | Warmed and freeze-thawed soil microbial communities from the Hubbard Brook experimental Forest, New Hampshire - Hubbard Brook CCASE Soil... | ecosystem: Environmental > Terrestrial > Soil... | reverse complement strand
ACTTGACCTCGCGGCCCTTGGCGAGCCGCCGCTTGGCTTCTTGCGGATTCAGCCAGATGGGCTTGCGATTCTCTTCGTCGGGGCGGCGGGTTTGATGGACTTCCATCAGAAAGGCTTTGACCACAAACTCCTGCACACCACCGGGCTGCCAGAACACGCCCTTGGAGTGGACATAGAGATGAAAGTGACGCGGCTCGATGGTTCCCAGCGCGCCGGCTTCTTCGGCGGCTTCACGCTCGGCTGCCTGACTGTGAGACAGGCGGGCTTCTGTCGAACCTTTGGGGAAGGTCCACTTGTTTCCGCCGTTGGTATTGACCAGGAGGAACTCGACGGTTGCGCCGCGCCTGCGAAAGCAGACGGCCGCGACTTGCAACGGCAACGATTTCGATGTCCGCGCCGAACCCATGAGGACTCCTGCATCTATGTTAGTTGCCGGATATTGCACGAATGTTAACGTGCAACAAAAATTGTGCAGGGGTGGTTACGAAGGGGTTACTGGCCCAAAGTGGGAAGGACCCGGCTGGTTCTAATGGGGCGTCTGAAGTAAGGCGCTGCAATCAGAATGCGTAGGTCCTTGGCTTTGCTCAGGATGACAACATGAACTCATGGCGTGAACTGAGGGCCGCGACGCTAGCCTTAGTTCCTAGAGTGCGCTGCCATAGACAGGAATCGCCGCTCCCGTGACGTCTTTGCCGGCGTCACCCGCAAGCCACACGACCAGGCTGGCCACGGAGGCTGGCTGCACCCATTTGGAGGCGTCCGCGCCGGGCATATCTTTGCGATTGGCCGGCGTGTCCATGGTGCCGGGCAGGATGACGTTGGCCGTGATTCCTGCGTCTTTGTTTTCGAGCGCTACGGTCTCGATCAGCGAGACCAGCGCGGCCTTCGACGCGCTGTAGGCACCGATCTTCGGTGCGGGCTCCAGCGCCTGGCGGCTGCCGATGGCGATGATGCGTCCTGCCTGGGCTTTGCGCATTTCAGGAATCACCGCGCGCAGAATGTGGAAAGCGCTGTTCAGATTCGCATCGAACATTCGCTGCCAGGTGGCGTCGTCAGTTTCGGCGATGGTCTGGCCGCCGGTGAAACCGCCAACCAGATGGGCAAGCACGTCGATCTTGCCGCAGCGGTCGATCACGCTGGCTACGGCTTTCTTCGCATCGCCGAGGTTGTTGAGCGAGGCAGGAAGGCCAATGAAATTCGGATGGTCGAAGTCAGAATGCTGGATTTTGGGGGAGAGGCCGACGACCGTGAAGCCGGCATCCAGAAAGGCTTTTGTGACGTGAGTGCCGAGGCCGCCGTTGGCCCCGGTTATGAGAGCAATTTTCCGAGTCATAGAGCTTAGCTCCTAGCTTGAAACGATCATGAGCGTGCTGCCCAGGAGTTGTCAGCTAATGCGAGATTTCACCAACAATCGAAGAAACAGGACTCCTAACGGAATGCTTTCCTCCGCAGAGAGCAGAGCATGAGCTGATCGAGGGCGCGATCGTACTCAAAGATGTGCTTAGCGCCGTTCTCCGTCGCTAGTTGGAAGCTTGCATTTTCGGCAGTGGCAGAGGCGTAGCGGATACCTTGCCGGTACGACGCCAAGTCCTGAAAGTAGAGATGTCCCTCCACATCTTTGGGATCAAGTTTTCGACCTGCGAAAACCCATGCTTCCAAGATCGGAATCAGCATGTCCTCGTCTGCAAACTGGACAGAGAAATAAACTTCTCCTTCCGTGAGCAGGTTCGAAGTCACAGGTTCGGCATAGGACTTAAGTTCGCGCTCCTCAAATCGCATTATAGAAGTATAAGGCGATGGGAGGCGACCGAAGGGCACTGTTCAACTGATGAGTCCAGCCACGACAGCATCGAATGACCTGCCTGTTTCCCCCTTCACGAGTGCCAGCTTTACGCCAGCCTACTCCGCAGTGCCTCCCGCCCCAACTCACTCTCCCAGCGCGCTACGACGATCGTGGCCACGCCGTTGCCGATCATGTTCACCAGCGCGCGGAACATGCTCATGAAGCGATCAATGCCGAGGATGAGCGCCATGCCTGCCACTGGAATCGTGGGCACGACTGATAATGTTGCGACGAGTGCGATGAACGACGCTCCCTGCACGCCGCTGGCGCCTTTCGAGGTAAGAGTCGCAACCGAAAAAATCGTGAGCTGTTCCAACAACGTTAAGTCAGTGTTGGTAACCTGGGCCACGAACAAAGCCGCCAACGTCATGTAGAGGCTGCTGCCGTCGGTATTGAAGGTGTAGCCGGTGGGGACGACTAGTCCTACCAGGGAGCGCGAGCAGCCGAGGTTTTCCAGCTTCTCCATAAGAGTCGGGAGAGCGGTTTCTGACGAACTGGTCGCCAGCACCAGCAGGATTTCTTCTTTGATGTGAAGGAGAAATTTTACGATGCTGAAGCCGGCTACAGCGGCAATCGCGCCTAGCACGATCAGGACGAAAAGAATCGATGTGATCCAGAAAGTGGCGATCAGCCGGGCGAGCGGTCCGAGCGAGGCGAAGCCATATTTGCCGATGGTGAATGCCATGGCTCCAAAGGCACCGATCGGCGCGAATAGCATGAGAATGTTCACCACGCGGAAGACAACCTGGGTGAGCGATTCCAACAAAGACACAATCGGCTTGGCGCGCGGGCCAGCCGAGGATAAGGCAAAGCCGAACAGGATCGAGATGAAAACCACCTGCAGGATGTCACCCTTGGCGAACGCGTCGGTCACCGTCGTAGGAATAATGTGCATCAGGAATTCGGTGACACCCTGGGCCTTGGCCTGACCGGCGTACTCGGCCACGGACTTCGCATCCAGCGTGGCCGTGTTGACGTTGAATCCGCTGCCGGGGCGGACCACGTTGCCGACGATCAGTCCGATGACGAGCGCTATGGTCGAGACGATTTCAAAATAAAGAAGAGCTTTGCCTCCGACCCGGCCAACTTTCTTCAAATCCTGCATGCCCGCAATTCCAGTGACGACTGTGCAGAAGATGAGGATCGTGATGATCATCGTAATCAGCCGGATGAAGGCGTCGCCGAGCGGCTTCATGGCGACGGCGCGCGCCGGACTGAAATATCCGAGCACGATCGCAATCGCCATGGCGGCCAGTACCTGCGCCCAGAGGGAGGTGTAGAGCGGCTTGCGACGCGGTACCTGGGATGCGGAATCGGATTCTGGGGTTACGATTGGATCGGTCATGGCTGACTGAAACGGCTGCTACTGAAAGTCGGATTTTGATTCTTTATCAGGGCATCGCTTCAGCGATGCCGTACATGTCACTCCAATTCAATCGCGCCTTCAGGCGCTGGCTTGGGCTTCGATCCGAAACTTCAGCGCCTAAAGGCGACCGGACTAACCGCGGACTCTACGGCATACCTGAAGGCATGCCCTGATATGAATCTTCCTGATGCGAGCTTCCGAGAACGAATCTCGTCGGTCTCTGTGACCGGTTACTTTGATTACGGATCACTGGCCACTGATCACCGACCCCTGACCCCTGCCTTACTGCGCTTGCAGCGTTTTCACCAGCCACGGAATAATCACCTGTTTAAAGATCAGCGGGTCGGGCCAGACGCCGACTTGACGGCCAAGATGCCCGCCGCGGGGATTGATCCAGGCTTCTTTCGGGACATCGCCCTCGTTCAGGAGCAGATATTCGTCCTCGATGGGAACCTGGGTGTCGAGAACTCCGGCGATGATCAACATGGGCGCCATCGGCTTTCCCAGCAATCCCTGCTGCACGAGCGACATCTTGGGCATGAAATCGGCCATCTCGTCCAGCGTGTGGACGTTGTCGAGGATGCTCATGAGCGCAGGCACCTGATCGAACAAATACTCGCGATTGCCCAGCAGCTTGTTGGTGAGAAAGTCTTTTTGAAAAAACTTATCCACCGGCGGAGACTGCGCGCTGCAGCCGCGCAGGCGCGCACGCTCGACGATTGCCATCTTGGCGGCCCAGTACGCTCCCCAGCTCACGCCGTGCATTGCGATGCGGTTCTTGTCGACCTCTGGCCGCGACTGTGCGTAGTCGAGCACGCGCGAGAGCATGCGGTCGGCGGCCGGGCTCGCCTTGATTGGATGCTGCCCGGTGCCCGGGCCGTCGACCGCGAGATAGCCAATGCCGAACGGAAGAATCGCACTGAAGCTTTCGGTGAGATCCTCTTTGCGGCTGTCCAGGCCATTCACTGCGATTACCAGCGGCACAGGACCCTTGGCGTTTTTCGGCAGCCGTAAGTAGCCCGTGATCTCTTTGCCTTCGAAAGGAATCTTCACAATCTCAAGCGGCGGATCGAAGAAGCGCGCGTGAGCCAAAAACGCTTCCAGCGCTCTTTCGTACGAGCGCTGTTTGCCCGGTGAGGCTGGGATGGGCCAGCGTCCGAACGAATAGATCCTCCAAGCGCGAATGTAATCGGCATTCGCTTTCGTGGGATCGGATTTTTCCAGGGATTTGGCTTCGTTGAAGTAACGATCAGCGACGTGCATGAATCCTGCGGCCCACTCGTCCTTGTCGCTGGTCTGGATGCTTTCGAACGCTTCTTTTACATCGGCTGGGTCGAGCCCGATCAGCGGGTATTGCCCCACTTCCGCGCGATGAATGGCTTCCACGCGGATTTCGTCGATGGTGCGCTCTCGCCGCTCTTCTTTCTGCGCAACGGCGTTGATAGAGTTGATGGAGATGATTGCGAACGATACCAACAGAAAAGTTGCGGGATAAAATTCTTTTGTATTTTTCATGCCCTTAATCTTCCTAACCTGAATTCTCATCACCTGGCCCATGTTCTTTCCGCTCGCGTGGTGCGAGCATTTATGAAAAAAGGCCGGACGGAAATCAGCGTCCGGCCTCTCCCCACTACTCAAGTTAATCTGACAATTAGAACGTAAACTTCAAACCTAATTGAACCGCGCGGCTTCCGCCCGATCCGATGACCGGGTTGGCAGCGGCTACGTCCGGTGTGGCGCAACCGCAACCGAATGGGCGGACGGACGGGTCGTTCAAGCCAAATCCGTTTTGCCCGCCGTAGGGATTCGCGAAGTTCGGATGATTGAAAACGTTGAAGAATTCTGCCCTGAACTGGGCATGGATTCGCTCGCCGAGATGCCAGTTCTTGGCCACAGAGAAGTCGAAGTTACGAAATCCGGAATCGCGAAAAGTGTTGCGGCCCATGTTTCCGAATTGCCCCAGCGGAGGCGGAATCATGATCGAGCTGCCCTTGGCGTAGCAGCCAAAGTACGCGAGCGATTCCGTGGATGCACCTGGAGTCCCTCCATCCACAGCAAGGGCTTTCGCGTTGCACGCAGCGTTGCCGCTGGGATTGGTCGGACTGTTGTTGCCGGCGAAGTACGGAATCCCGGTCGGACCGGACTTGAAGTCCGAGGGGTTGCCGTAGAAACTCCAGCGAACCGGCTCGTTCGCCGGAGGACTGACGGGCAGAGCTCCCACGCCCGCGGCATCGGTACCCAAGTCGATCGGCCCCCAAGGTTGCGCGCTCTGCAGGGTCACAATGGAATTCAATTCCCATCCTTCAAGCGCCTGGCCAAATCCCTTCTTCCCAGGAATTGCATACGTTAAGGATAGGGTCAGGCGATGGCGGATATCGAAGTCGCTGCTGGCATATTCCCGGCCAACGTGGGTAGAGTCTTGCGGGAGGCCGGCGCCATAACCGAAATCCCAATTCGCGCCCACATCGTCGAGGGAGTGTGAATAGGTGTAGCCGGCGACCATGCTAAGGCCGTGATAGTTGCGGGAGTTCACCGTGACCTGCAATCCGTCATAGTTCGAGCGGTACACATTTCCCATGTGGAATATGTTGCTGAAGTAGGGAAACTTGGCGGCGTAGGGGCCTATTTCGTTTGCAGTATCGTCCTGGCAAGCCGGGTTAGCATTCAGTCCCGTGTTGTTGTACAGCCCGTTGACTAAGTTCGCCGGCGAATTGCATGTGGCAATGTTAGCTGCCGGCCATCCTGACCCGACCGGAGCTTGATTGATGTCGCGAATGCCCGTCAGATTCGAGCCGTGATTCCCCACGTAGGAAACTTCCATGGAAAGATTCGGCGTGAAGGAGTGCTGCACACCTAGTGTCCAATTCCATACGTAGGGAGTGGTGAGGTTGCGATCGACGCTCATGATGGGGCAAGGATTGGCGGCGCAGTTGAGCGGGCTGGTGCTGACATTCGCGCCAAACAGAGGCGTGCCGCTATCCCATTGCGGAAGAATCGGCGGGATCGCGAGATTGCCGGCGGAAATTGTGCCGCTGGGGAGGATGCCCTGGGTGGGAACGTTGTTCAATCCGAAAGCGTTGTTGAAGGCGAGCAGCGACTCCCAGTTAACCGTTTCGAAGACCAGGCCGCCGCCGCCGCGAATGACGGTGTTGCCCTTGCCGGTTACGTCCCAGGCGAAGCCGAGGCGCGGCGCGAAGTTCGTGTGATCAGGCTTGTAGCGACCGCTGACGCCGTTTACACCTGCCTGAATCAACCCGGTAGGAGCGTTGGGATCGAAATTGCCCAACAGGTTATGTTCTTCCTTGATCACAGTGTTGTACTCATAGCGGAGTCCGTAATTGATCGTCAGGGTCTGGGAAACGCGCCAATCGTCCTGTACGAAAAGACCGTAAGCCCAGTTGTGAATGTTCCGCGTAGGATCGCCCACTTGCACCGATGCTTTGAAGGGGTCGCCGGCGAAGAAATCCTCTAACGCCGTGGACCCCGCTCCGGTTCCAATGGCTACACCGCCGAGAAATGTGATACTGCCTCGCGCGTTGCCGAACGCGCCGCCGGTGAATTTGTCGTAGTGCAAGTCACCGCCAAACTTGAAGACATGTTTTCCAACGGTGTATGAAACGTGATCGATGAATTGAGTGATGGAATCAGGGCCCTGGAACTTTGGCCATTTGAAACCGCCAAGGCCGGGAACGAAAGCTCCGGCAAAGCCGATGCGGGGCAGCCCTCCCGTGAAAGGTCCGCTCACGCCGGTGTTGATGCCATAAGCGGAGGCTGGTGTGTTCAAGTCTCCGGGAAACGTCGGTTGATAAAGACGGTTATAACCGAAGCGGGCTTCGTTCACCCATTGCGCGTTGGGAGTGAAAATCCAATTTCCTCCGCCAACCTGAGCGCGGGTGTGAATCTTGGAACGCCACTGTGGTTGCAGTTCGGGAAAATCTTCGACCGTCCCATTGTTATTGCCGTAAAAGTAAAAGCCGCTAAGGTTATTGCGTTGATTTAGGTTGTAGTCCACCTTACCGATCACATTGTCAACGCCGACATCGTTTGGAAATCCCTGCACTACATTAATGCTCTGGGTGTTATTCGTTGGAAAGCCTGTACCGGCGCAAGCGACCGCTGCCGTAGCTCCGGCCCCTTTGACAGTGCAGCCAGAAATCATCAGACTGGCGGGACTGATCGCAACGCCATTCGCCAGCAAGTCATCAATTGCGTTCGGAATGCTGCCGCCACAGTCGCCATTGACGAGAGGAGAAGTACAATTCCCGGCCCCAGGCAATGAGGCCATCGAGGGAGTGGTCACGCTATACGAATTTCCCACATCGTAGCGCTGGCCTTCGTAGGCACCGAAGAAGAAAGCTTTATCTTTGATGATTGCGCCACCGAAGCTGCCACCGAACTGTTCGAGCGTGCGCGAGGTCTTCGCCGCGGGAGCGGCATTGAAGTAGTTGCGCGCGTCCAATGCACCATCGCGGCCGAAAGCGAACGCGCTGCCATGAATCGTATTTGTACCGGACTTCAGTCCAACGTTGACGACGGCTCCCGGTTTCCATCCGTATTCGGCTGCCGCATTCTCCTGCACGTTGAACTCCTGAATCGCATCGATAGGGAGGATCGTCGCGGAATCGCCCGCGATTCCGGCTCCGTTGATAATGCCCTGCCCGGAGAAGGGCTCGCTGTTGAATAAGCCCTCGACGAAGTAAGCATTGTCCTCAGCGCGAAGTCCATTGGTGCTCGTGGTTGAAAAACCGCCGCCGGGATAGCGCATCACACCGGGGCGAAGCTGAAGCAGATTTTCGTAGTTGCGGCCGTTCAGCGGGAGGTCGTTGATTTCCTGATTGCTCAGAGTTCCGCCCAACGTCGCCGATGTTGTGTTGAGCAAAGGAATATCTTCCGTGACGGTCACAACCTCGGAAACATTTCCCGGTTGCAGACTGAAATCGGCGCGAACGTCGGTGGCGACTTCCACCGTAATGGTGGGGCGCTCCACCGACTTGAAGCCCTTGGCCTCGACATGGATCTTGTAGGTTCCCGGAGCCAGGTCGGGAACGGCGTAATCACCGGCCGCATCGGAAGTCAGGCTCCGCGAAGTTCCGCGCTGCGTGTCCGTGACGACGACCGTTGCTCCGGCGACAGCGGCGCCGCTCTGGTCGGTGACGTTGCCCAACACGCGACCAGCGGTAGACTGAGCCGGCGCAGGCGCACACATCAGGCTAAGAATGAGACCAATTACTGCGAGCCGCGCGGCCAATATCGTTGGTTGACCCGTAAACAGAGCGGTGCTTCGGGATGTCATTGAAACGTCCTCCGTTAATCTGGTCCGACAGCCATACCATTGTCTAACGAATGAAGTCAAGCAAATTTTCAGATTTGGGTCGCAGGAGTAGCCAGATGAATCAACTTCGGGCACCTTCTTTCTCAATCGAATTGACTGTAAAGAAGCTGGTTCCGAGATAGCTTGCAATCTGAGTAAGACAGGTGTATCGTCTAGCTGTCATACCACCATACCTAAAGACCGATCATGCAACGAGTGTTCTTCATCGCCGCAGAAACGCCGCCCAAAGCTTTGGACGTGCGGTATAGTAGCCAGACCAACGCCAGTTCCGCAAGACTGGAGCGTGCGGGAGAAACCTCTGTGTACAAAGTGGTCCGGACTTCGCGTTTGTACGAGCAGATCGTCCAACAGATTGAAGACTCAGTTCTCAACGGGACACTGAAACCCGGCGACCAGCTTCCCGCTGAACGGGAACTGGCGCAACGTCTGGGCGTAAGCCGAACGGCGGTGCGCGAGGCGGTGAAGGCGCTCCGCGAAAAAGGCCTGGTGGAAGCGTACTCCGGTCGCGGAACCTTTATCACCGACGGAACTTCGCAAGCTGCGCGGCAGTCATTCGACCTGATGGTAAAGATCGGCCAGCAAGAAGGCGCGCCGCATCTTGCGGAACTGCGTTTGATTTTGGAGCCTGGTATCGCTGCGCTGGCTGCCACTCGGATTGAGGAAGAACATCTTGGAGCCATGCGGGAAGCGGTCGCGGTCATGGAGCGTTCGCAAAAAGATCCTGCAGCCTATATCGAAGCCGATCTTGATTTCCATCTCGCCTTAGCAGAAGCCGCCGGCAATCCGCTGATTCTTTCGCTGATCGATTCCATTGTGGGCCTGCTGCGCGAGCAACGCATGAAGATTTTCAATGTCGAAGGCGGGCCGGAGCGCGGGCAGATTCACCACAAGCTTATCCTCGAGGCCATGGAACGGCGCGATCCCGCCAGGGCCCGCGATGCCATGCGTTCGCATCTGGAGCAAGTGCGTGAGGATTCGAAAGCGCTTCCCGACACTCAGCCTTTGACACCGGGGAAGCCAGTGCCGGTGAGTTCCAAAGCTACATAGACCGGACGTACGAATTAAGTTTCAGTCGTAGAAAACTTCGGAGGTTGCGGGCGGATGGCAAAACTCGGATTCATCGGTTTGGGTGTGATGGGCAGCCAGATGGTGAACCGACTGCTGAGCAAGGGGCATACCGTGACCGGTTACAACCGCACGCGCTCCAAGGCAGAGTGGTTGGTGGAAAAAGGAATGAAGTGGGTGGATTCGCCGCGTGCCGTGGCGGAGGCCTCCGATTTCACTTTTGCGATGGTGACGAACGCCGTCGCAATCGCGGCCATCACCGAAGGCCCGGATGGGATGTTGGCAGGATTGACCGCGGGTAAGATCTATATCGACATGAGCACCATCAGCCCCACGGTGAGTCGCGCGCTTGCCGCCAAGGTGCGGGAGAAGGGCGCGGACATGGTGGACTCGCCGGTTTCCGGCAGTGTGATTACGCTGCAGGAAGGGAAGCTATCGGTGATGGTTGGCGGGCGCAGGGAGACATTCGAGAAAGTTAAGCCTTTGCTACTTGATATCGGACCCAAGGTGACACACGTTGGCGATAACGGGCTGGCACTGTCGATGAAGATCGCAGTGAACCTGAGTCTGGCGGTGCAGATGATGGCATTTTCCGAAGGCGTGCTGCTCGCCGAAAAGAGTGGTATCTCGCGCGAAACGGCGGTCGATGTGTTGGTTCATAGCGCGATCGCTTCACCCATGATTCAGTACCGTGGGCCGTTCGTCCTACAACAACCGGAAGAAGCGTGGTTCGATGTGAATATGATGCAGAAAGACATGGTGCTGGCAATGGATTTGGGGCGGCAACTTGACGTGCCGCTGCCTACCACTGCGGCCAGCAACGAATTTTTGACCGCTGCCCGCGGCATGGGCTGGACGAAATATGACTTTGCCTGCATGTTCGACGTGCTGGCCGCCATGTCGGGCGTGAGCACGCCGGTCACGAAGGGCGGCAAGAAAATATGACGACCGCAACGGACAAGCCAGTTGCGACGCAGGGGAGCGCGACTGAGAAAGAAAAGTGGCTGCACGCTTACCGCCAGATGGTGAGCATTCGCCTGTTTGAAGAGCAAGTCAACGAAGTCTACACTCGCGCGTTGATGCCTGGCCTTGCCCACTTATATAGCGGCGAAGAGGCGATCGCAGTGGGGATTTGCGAAGCGCTGCGGGTCGAAGACTACATCACCAGCACTCACCGCGGTCATGGACACTGCCTTGCGAAGGGCGCGTCGCCGGATCGCATGTTCGCCGAATTGTTGGGAAAAGAGGCGGGGTACTGCCGTGGCAAGGGCGGGTCGATGCACATCGCCGATCCGGCCACTGGAAATCTCGGCGCGAACGCGATTGTGGGCGGCAGCCTAGGCATCGCCACGGGCGCGGCGTTTGCGGCCAAGACTTTGGGAACGGATCGTGTTGCGGTTTGCTTTTTCGGCGAAGGGGCGCTGGGGCAGGGATCGCTTTACGAGGTCATGAATCTGGCGCA
>Ga0308309_10002447_pt1 | contig 11069 bp, 8 predicted proteins | sample HubBroMetageWFT5_FD_192491 | JGI IMG/M metagenome (GOLD analysis project Ga0308309, IMG submission 192491) | Warmed and freeze-thawed soil microbial communities from the Hubbard Brook experimental Forest, New Hampshire - Hubbard Brook CCASE Soil... | ecosystem: Environmental > Terrestrial > Soil... | reverse complement strand
GCACCCCCAAACGCCACAAGCCCCCCACCGACCACCAACACCTCTTGACACCCAGGCCGGGAACAAGTAAGCAGTCATCCGGCGGCGACGATCGGCGTGATTCAGACGTCGCCGACGCGATCGTGTGTGTTGCAGCCTGGTCCCAGGGAGAAAGCGATCGTCCCATCGTTCGAGGCGGACAGTGATGCCGCGCAGCGAATCGCGGGCCGACATTCTGTTTGACCGTGGGGCGCCGAGTAGGATCGCGCCATGAAGCGTCACGTGCTGATCTTGGGCGCGGGCTTCGGGGGGCTTGAACTGGCGACGCGCCTCTCGGAAATCGCGTCCGACGTGGTCGATGTCACGCTGCTCGACCGCAACGACTCGTTCTTCTTCGGCTTCTCCAAGCTCGAGGTGATGCTCGGCCGCCAGTCGGCCGACGACGTGCTGCTGCCGTACCACGACATCGCGAAGGACGGTGTCAAGTTCCGCCAGGAGAGGGTGGTCGGCATCGATCCCGTGACGCGACGCGTCAAGACCGATGTCGGTATCCACGACGCCGACTTCGTCGTCGTGGCGATGGGTGCCGACTACGACTTCGCGGCCACGCCGGGATTCGAGCAGGACGGTTACGAGTACTACTCACTCGCCGGTGCGGAGCGACTGCGCGACGCGCTGAGCAACTTCCAAGGCGGGCGCGTTCTCGTCTCGGTACTCGGGCAGCCGTTCAAGTGTCCGCCGGCGCCGTTCGAGGGCCCGTTCCTCCTACACGAGCACTTCACCCAGCGGGGAATTCGCGACGCCGTGCATATGGCGACGGCGTTCCCGATGCAGCGCCCTGTGCCGGTGACCGGTCCGGTCTCACAGATGTTCCGCGACGCGCTGGCCTCGCGCGGGATCGAGGAGCTTCCCCAGCATCTCGTGACCAGCATCGACCCGAGCGGCCACGTGGCGCGGCTGGCTACAGGAGAAACGCTGCCGTATGACCTGTTCGTCGGCATCCCGGTGCATCGAGCGCCCGAGCCGCTGGCGGCTTCTGGCTTGGCGGTCAACGGCTGGGTGCCGGTCGATCAAACCAACCTTCGGACCACGTTCCCCCACGTGTACGCCGTCGGCGACGTCTGTACCGGCCCACGGACCGTCCCCAAGGCGGGGATCTTCGCTGAGTCGGCCGCGCGGGTCGTCGCCGACGACATCGCGGCGGAGATCTCCGGTCAGGACCCGCCGGCACCATATGAGGGCTCGGGCGTCTGCTACGCCGAGTTCGGCGGCGGGCTTGTCAGCAAGGTCGAGGTCAACTTCCTTCGTGGCGAGTCTCCCGCGGCCGACCGGCACGATCCCTCACTCGAGTACGCCGCCGAGAAGACACAGTTCGGCGCTACCCGCCGTGCCCGATGGTTCGGATCTTGATCATCGCCCCTTCGATGTCGCAGCCAACGCCCGGGTTAGGGGACGATCGCTCACCGATCGGCGCGGCAAACGCACTCGGAACGCCGACGACTAGTTGGTAAAGCTCCGTTTCGGGGCACCCGAGGCTCTCCAGCCCACGTGCGCCGCACGCTTGGCGCTCTTCACACGCTCCTCACTGGTCGGTGTCGCCACACTCGGCAGCCTCTACCTCGGCCTCGAAATCCACGGCATCCCGCAGGCGTTCGCCGCCGCCACAGTCGCCCAAATCGGGATCATGGTCGTCCTCGCGATTGACAGCCGTGCCGTGCCACACCGCGACCCGCCCCGCAACCAGAGCAGTGGGCCAACAAGACCCGTCCCGATCCCGACCGCCATGAGCGGAGCCGTGCTCAACGTCGCCATCTTCCGCTTGAGCTCGAGATGCCGAAATAAGCCACCCGCCTCGCACCCTTACGGCGGGCGCGGGCTGATCTTCATGATCCCCGGGCTGATCGGCTCGGCCCTACAAACGCGATGCGGTTGAACAGGGCTCGCCGTCCGTGATGGTCAACGTCGTCCGCGTTCCGTATCGCTCTGGCTCAATCGTCTTCGTCCTCGTCATCATCGTCCTCGTGCCGCTCTCCGGATAGGGTGTCCGTCCACAGCTCCTGAATGCCTGTGCGGGTGTCTGTCCAGACCGGGTGGAACCCGCGTTCGCTGCCGGCAAAGCCGAAGTAGTCGCCGATGAACGTGACTTTCGGATCGCCGTGCGCCCATGGGGCGTCGAGCGCGGGATCCCACGGCTGGTCGGTCACCCTGTGGGTCCGGAATGACCTGCCATGGTCGTGGGACGTCGCGACGATGACGTCGATCAGCGTGTTCGTCGGCTTCGGGCCCATCTCATAGAATGCGCACGCGAAAACGCCATCGGGGTTCACGACGATCTGTGGGTGAAAGTGCTGGAAGTTCGCGGGCACGTGTCTCCTCAGTAGCGGTTTGCCGGTGGCCCCGGTCTTCCAGGTCCCGCCTCGGTCGCGCGAGCGCGCAAAGTAGATGCGCGAGACTCCGTCGCGATAGTCCGGCCACGCGACGAGCACGGTCTCGCCATACGCGGCCACCGTGGGATCGGTGATCACGCGGAAGCTTGCGCCCGGCGCGAACTCGGGCCACCCGTCGACGTTAGGCAGCGACGCTTCGAGCGTGGTGACGCCGCTCGCTGGGTTCGCCGCCGGCGCAAACGTATTGCCACCGTCGGTTGAGACGATCATCCCGATTTGGCTACCGCCGATCGAGACGATGTAGACGGTGCCGTCGTCGGAGACGGTGATCTCGGGGTAGTAGCCTCCGGTTGCGATAACCGCGCCCGGGGGCGCACCACCTGCACCGGTCCACGTCGCCCCTGCATCCGTCGTTCGGGCGTAGTCCATGCCGCCGACGTCGTCCCAGACCGCGTAGACGTTTCCGTGGAACGGGCTGGCCGGATTGCCGTCGCCGGCCACCCATTGTTTATCGTCGTTGGGGCTGTTGTGAATCGGGTTCGGCGCGCTCCAAGTGGCACCCCCATCTGGGGACTTGTAAATGACGATGCCGATCGTGTCCCACGTCGGCGGAGTATTGCCCGTGAGCCCGACGAGGAACACATTGCCGGCGTCATCCCACGCGAGCGTGGGATCGGTCATGACCGTGGCCCCTGGCGGCAAAGCCAACGCTGGAGACTCGGTCCACGTGTGCCCGCCGTCGTGCGAGTACTCCGTCGCGAGCGTGAAGTCGTACGTCAGGATGTTGTGGAATTTCTTGGACGCCGAGACGAGTTGCTTCGGGTCCTTGGGGTTGATTGCGACGCTCGATTCGCTTCGAGCGTTGTTCGGGCCCGCGCTGTGTGTCACCTGCGTGTTCGCCATGTCCCCCTCACTTTCGGGCGGAATTCGCCGGAGGCAGTTCTGTGTGTCGCGCACCGAAGCGCGCCTGGGCCGAGAATGACCCCTCAGGCCGACGGAGCCGGCGCGGCTCGCTGCCATTCACGCCTCGCGAGCGTCCCGAGCAGCACGGCGGCAACGCCGCACCCCGCGGCCAGGATCCATTCGAGCGAGCCGCTGTGCGCGTCGGGTTGCAGGCCCGTGACGCCCTCGATCCAATCAGGCCACACGGCTGTCAGCAGGGCAAGAATGCCGGCGATGCAAGCCAGAACGGATTCAGGCCAGAAAATGGGACGTAGCCGTTTGCTCATGAGACACCCCCATGGGACGGATTTGACGCTCGCAGGCTCGAGTAACTCGACCCGAGTGGTCCAGATACGACCGAGCGCTCAAATCGCAGCGTCCCGCGGCCTGGTGCCCCCGTGAAGATAGGGCTAGACAGAATTGTTGCCGACCCGCAACCTTCGTCCACCACTTGAGTGCGCCCCTAAGTCGTTGCGGAAGAGTCTGCGCCTTGCTGCTGGCCCTGTCAAGTGGCAGATTTCCCATGTCAACCCCACGGCGGGGCAACACCCCCGGCCGTGTGTGGCCTGCACGGTGGGCATCCAGCGAAATAGTTCACGAGAGCTCGCCAAACCGGCTCGAACGTACACGCTGGAGGCAGAAGAGCGGCAGGACAACTTCAGCTCAGGTGGACCATCGAAAGCTCGGCTGCCGGCGGGGCCGGTGGCTCCGGCGAAGGTGCCGTGGGCGGTTCAGAGTCCGAGCTCGGGGGTGTCCAGCTGGTGAAAGGTGACTCCGTGCTTGGTTCTGAGTAACTCGGCATGCGACTACTCCGCCCGCGCGTCAGTCGGCCTGCACGTGGTTCTTGAGAAACACCCCCGCCCAGTTGTCCCAGCTGAGCGGCGGCCCTATCTTGGGATCGGTCTGCCGGAGCAGCTGTTGCATGTCCTTCCAGAACACGGTGCGCTGATTGGCCGACAGCTGGCGCCCCTGCAAAAAGCCGGCGCCCAGACCGCCGAGGTGATAGGCCTTCGCGACCGTGTTGGCATTGTCCGCGGCCCCCCACCCGTAGTTGAACTGTTCGTGGCCGAAGTGTTCCATGATCTTCGCCGCGCCCATTCCTTTGGTGGACGTCACCACCCCGCGCGAGAAGCCGACCCCCGCCCACTTAATGGCTATCGCCTCGTTGGCCGCGGCGTAACCGGCCCCCAGGGAGAGGAACAGCCCGGCGACGGCGAGTATCGGCCCGAATAGGATTGCGGTTTCCGAGAGCTCGAACATCTCGAGGGCGGCGGTCCCCCAGTCGGCCAGCGCAACTCCGACATGCGCCCGCTCGAGGTCGTCCCCGGTGCGTGCCGCGTGGAGGTCCGCCAGCAAGAGGTCGACGATCTCCTTGGCGTCCAGCTTGTACTCGAGCGGGACGTGCTTGGCCCAATCGGGATCGTCCGGAATCGCCCGCGGGAGCGCCGACGCTATCTCCTTGCGCCTCTCTGCAGCGCGTCCCTTGACGGCGTCGAAAATGCTTTCGCCTTGCATTTCCGCCTGGCTGGGCCACGGCTCCGGGGCTGGCGGCGTCACGTCTGGGGCTTCGAGCTCGTGCAGCCCAAATGACCCCGGCGCGCCGCGGTCCGGCAGTGCGTGGGCGTCGCGTTGCACGATCATGTCGCCCGTCAGTCGGAGGTGGATCTTCATTCCGCCGAGCTCGCCGACGAGGTCGCCTGAGACGGGCGCGACGCCTGGGGGCGCGACGCCTGGTCCCGCCTCGGTGGTCAGGTAGAGCTGTGCGGGCTCGGCTGCCGGCGGCGCCAGACTGACGAAAGGTGACTGCGGGCTTGGCTGTGAGTAACTCGGCATGCGGTTCGTCTCCTCTCCCGGCGTCGCGGCGGTCGCGCGCCGCTTAGGGTGACTCTCCGGCTCCGCCGCTGCCGTGTCAATGGCTCCTTGGATTCAGACCCGGTCCAGCCGGTCTGGTCCTCATGACCCGGGAACTAGATCCAAGTTCCCATTGATTTCGGCCACTGCCGAGGACCAGGCTTGCCCGAGGTCACATCTCCCGAAAGGGCGGACGGTATGAGCTTTACAACCGAGACGGCGTCGCTTGAGTCACCGTTCCTTGGCCTGCAGGAAGCACTCGACGGCACAGAGGCGCTGGAGGCCACCGCCGAGGAGCTCGGGTTCTCGTCCCCGGTCGAAACCCCGTTCATCGGACAGGAGAGGTTCGGCGGCGCGGATGTGCCCGAGGTCGCCGGCCAGTTCGAGGAGCTGCTGGCCGAGCTCTACGACTCGGAGTTCGATCGCGCGCTATTCGAACTTTCGGAGGCCGCGGCGGAGGCGGCCGAGAGCCGACCGTTCGTTCAGGGGGAGACCAACACCGCCGAGGCCGAGCATTTCATACGGGAATGGCTCGAGCCGCTGCATCGGGACTCCCAAGCGATGCTGGAGGCGATCGGCGAGAGCCTTGCCGGCGCCGACGCGGCAACGCTGACCGACCACGAACTGAACGAGCTGCTGGCCGAGCACGAGCCTCAGATGACCGGCGAGAACCCGGTGTTCGAGAACTTCCTCGGCGGCCTGTTCAATGCCGTCAGGAAGGGTCTGGGCCATGTCGTCAATGCTGTGAAGAAGGGCGTCAAGGCCGTTGGCCGGCTCATTCCCATCGGCCCCCTGCTCGACAAGATCAAGTCACTCGTGCGGCCCCTGCTCGAACGCGTACTCCAGATGGGGTTGGACAAGCTGCCGCCGGAGCTTCGAGGGGCCGCCGAAATGCTCAAGAACAGGCTGCTCGGCACTCCGCAGGACGCCACGCCGGCGCCGGCGCCCGCCGCCGCTGCACCCGCCGCGACCGACGCGGCCGCGACCGCCAAGGCCGACGAGGTTCAGCGCGAATTCGACTCCCACGTGGCCAGTCTGCTGTTCGCCGAGGACGAGGCCGACCACGACATGATCGTCGCGGCGGCGCACGAGGCCGCAGCGCCGGGTCCCGAGTCGCTGCGAGAGCTCAACCAGGCCCGCGAGCGCTTCGTCGCCGAGATCCGGGCGCTGCCCCCGGGCGGCGATGCGGGTCCAGCCATGGAGAACTTCCTCCCCGCTGTGCTGCCATTCTTGAAGCTCGGCATCTCGTTGATCGGCCGCGACCGGGTGATCAGGTTCTTGGCGCGCATCCTTGCCCCGCTGATCCGGCCCTTCGTGGGCGACCAGACGTCGGTCCTGTCGCAGGCGATCGTCTCGAGCGGTCTCGGCCTGATCTCGCTCGAGGCGCCGGCGAACGAGGCAGAGTTGGCCGGCCACGTCATCGCCAACACGGTCGAGGACACCTTCCGCCACCTGGTCGAGACCGGCGGCGAGGCGTTCGAGGATCCTCACCTCCTGGAGGCGGCGGCCGCCAGTGCCTTCAATGAAGCCGTGGCGGCGAACTTCCCGCCGCTCATGGTCAAGCCCGAGCACCGCGAGATCTCGCTGGCCATCCGCGTCCCGGGCGCCGAAGACGCGCCCAGGCTGGGCATGTGGGTACCGCGCTGGCATCACCGGCACGGGCACCGTCGCTACACGAAAAGCCCTCGCGCCTGGATCACGCCGACGGTCGCGCGGAACGTCGTGGTTTTCGGCGGGACGCCGCTGTCGGACTTTCTGCGCGACCACTACGGGATCACCACCGAGGTCATCGCACCCGTCCACCTGTTCCAGGCGATTCCTGGAACCTCGCTCATGCGCATCGCCCACGCTGAGCCCGCCGGCATCGGGCTCGGCCGTTCCGACGCCTACTGGAAGCTGCAGCCGCTCACCCCCGAGGCTGCGGGGATCCTGCTCGGCGAGCCCGGGCTCGGCCGCTCCGTGGACCCGCGTTACCTCCAACGCCCGGGACGCATCTGCGTCGGGCAGCGCTTCTTCGCGCTCGAGCTGCCCGAGAGCAGGACGCACGTCCACCGCCACCGCCACCACTCCTCCCACGTCAACGTGGTGTTTGAGTTCGCGTCCGAGCACATCCGGGTCGCCGTGCATCTCGCGGAGGCCGACGCGCAGCGAATCGCTGCACCCATGCGCATGGGCAACCTCGTGGTCGCGATGCAGATCCTCTCCCCGATCGTGCGCCGCGGGGTGGACATCGCGCTGTCGGATAATCCGCTCGGACATCTCCGCTGGATCGACGGCGCCGCCCGCACGGAAGCCGCGATCGTGTCGGTGCTCGGGAACGCCGCCCAGACCATCGGCGTCACGCCCGCGCGCGTGCACCAGCATCTCGCGCACGAGATTCGCCACGCGGTGTTGGTGGCGCTTAAGGGCTACCTGCACGAGCGGGGCAAGGAGTTCATCGCCGCCGCTGACCGCCCGGCCCACGGGGTGACGCTCGTCGTGCGACTGCGTCACCCGGCCGGGATGGCGCTGCTGCGCCGCCTGCACCGCGGTGAGAAGGCCGCGGAGCTTCGGTCGCTCGGTGCGCTCTTCCCAAACGGCTTCCAGCACAGCTCGGTGGAGCTGGTTCGTAGTCACCATCACCGTCATGCATGACACGCGGGCGACCCGCACCCAGGTGGCCCGACAGGTGGTCCATTGGCGAGCCGCCGTGAACGCGCTCGCCGACCTCAACGGGTTTGCCGCCCCGGAGGCGTGGGCGTCGCTGGAACGGTATTTGGACCTCGCGGTTCGTCGATCGCTGCTGGCGGCGGTCGGTCGCCTGCGCGGCGAGACCGACGCTCTCGAGGCGCAGCTACACGCTGCCCGCGACGAGCGCTCGCTGGAGGCTCTACGGCGCGAGGTGGTGTCGTTCCGCCGGCGCTTTCTGACCGTCGAGGACGTCCTCGAGTTCTACGGTGACGCCGTCAACACGAGAACCACGCCGAAGCTCGGCGCGGTCCTGAGAGGATGCGACGAGCTCGCCCGCCAGGCGATGGAGAGTGTGCTCGGACAGCTCGGCCGACCGGTCCCACCCGTCATGTGCTTCGTGAAGAAAGGCATCGGTGCGGCGATTCTGCGCGCGGAGGAACCCCTTTGGGACGGCGTCACCCTGAATCCGGCCGCCGCGGTCAAGATCACCCGGCAGGGCCTCTGCCGCCCGACCGCACTGATCCACGAGGCGGGCCATCAGGTCGCAGCGGAGATCGGGTGGGCGGAGGACCTGGCCGAGCAGCTCCAGCGCAGCCTCCCCTCGGCGCCGTACGACCTCGGCGCGATCTGGGCGGGGTGGAGCTCGGAGATAGTCGCCGACGTCTTCGCCTTCGTGCACACGGGGTACGGGTCGATCGCCGCTCTGCACGATGTGGTCGCGGGCGATGACGCGGCGGTGTTTCGCTTCCCACCCGGAGATCCCCACCCCATCGCTTATCTGCGGGTGCTGCTCGGCACCCAGCTATGCGTGCGCAGCTTTGGGATCGGACCCTGGGATGACCTGGCGCAGGCCTGGAAGCAGGCGCATCCGGTGGCCAGCGCGCCGCAGGAGCTGCGGCCGCTGCTCGACGACTCGGTCCGCTGGCTGCCGGCGATCGCCGAGGTGTGCCTGCAGAGCGGCATGCCCGGGCTGCGGGGCCGCTCGATTGTTGACTTTGTTGACCCTCGACGGGTGGCGCCGAGCGAGCTCCTCATGCTCGAGCGGGGCGCCGGTCGCGCCGCGTTCACCTCGCCGCACTGGTTGAGCACCGAGGCGCTGCGCATTCTCGCGCTGTGCTCCTTCCGCGCGGCGACGGAGCCCGAGCGAGCCGGAGATGGCACCGACTACGAGGAATGGATGATCCGACTTGGCGGCGGCGCCTTGGCCGTGGCCGCGTGACACGAGAGAGGAGCGACTGCAATGAGCACAGGAGATCCGGAGCAGGGCGATGTCGTGGTCAGCGGCTCGATCGCAGCCCTGAGAGATCTGGCCGAGCCGTATCCACCGTTGACCAACTTGCAGCGGCAAATAATCGTCTGGTTTGGCGAGCTCGTCGCGGCGCTCGACGGTCCGCGATCGGGGAGCGAACGCGGACCGGCCAAGGCGCCGTACTGGACCAAGCGTCCTCCGCGGGTCGATGGCGTGGACACCATCCGCGACGAAGAGCCCGCCTACCGGATCGAGGGCCACGGGCTAGAGAGCACCTTCGCAGTGTGGATAAACGGGCGACCGGTGCACGGCTGGCGGGTGGGGGCTCACGGCTGGCTGATCGTCCCCGAGCCGCACGACGCTCCCCGGGAGGCCGAGATCCTGATCCGGACTCGCGAGGGTGACGTCGTGGCCTATTACCCCACGTTTACCCAATAGAGAGAAGGAGGCGTACGACATGTTCAGAGCGCTCGCCACCTGGTATGAGAGCCTGTCGCCGGGTCAGCCCGGCTACGAGAGAGTGTTCGCCCTGCATCCGTTGCAGCTCACCCGTTTCCTCGAGGAGGCCTGGCGGATGCGGAGTGACCCGGGCGGGAAGCCGAGCCCCGCGATCCCGCCGGCGCTGTTTCCGATCGAGGCCACATCGGGGATCGGGCCCGAGCTCGCCACCGTCGCGGGCAGCATCTACGCCGGCGCGCTGATCCCGTTTCGGCATGCGATGTATGCCTACCTGGTCGAGAACACCCGCGCGGTCGAGATCTTTCGTCGGGTGCTCGAGGAGTGCCGGACCGGAGAGAACCTGGACGTCCCCTCGCCAGAGGGCCAGCAATGGCTGCGCACCACTGAGGCGTTGTTCTTCAGCGATCCGCACCCAGGCGGGATCATGGGAGTGACCAGCCACATCTGTCCCGACTTCCGCGCGGTTCGTTGCAACCTCTACTACCGCCTGTTCGGGATGGACCTGAACCACGGCCGGGACGACGGCACGCCGTACCCGTACGTGAAGCCGGCGGCGGCGAACCGCGAGTTCGTGCCCCTGTGGGAGGAGTTCCTACGCGAGGTGTGGCGTGGCATCGAGAACTTCAAGAACACGAGCGGAGCCAACGCGACGGACGACGCGGCGATCGCGGAGCTGGGCGCGACCCTCGCGGACCTGCTCACCGTGCGCCAGCGTAACGGCGTGCTTGCGCAGGTGGAATTCATCTCCGAGGTGATCGCGTCGTGGTTCCATCTCACGTTGATGAGCGACACGCCGATCGTGGTCGACCTCAAGTGCGCCGCGACCAGTCCCGAGGAGCGCCTGCGCAAGCTCGGAGAGCGGGTCCGATACGCGTCTGACCCCAATACAGAGCAGTACTTTGCGATGGCCGACGCCGCGTCGTACGTCCTCCTGGCGATCGAGGCACGGCAGTTCGCCAATGCATCCGGCGCGGCGTCGCTCTATGCGGAGACCTCGCCCCCGGACCCGCCGAACCGCCTCCGCGACATGATGATGACGATCATCGCCCAATGGTCGATCGCCACCGGCCGCGACATGAAGGCGCACAAGGTCCAGGTTGCGCCTCGCGCCGCCCCGGTTGCGGTGGGGGCGCCGGCAGCACAGGCTGCGCTCGCTTCTGCGCGACGTCCCCAGTTGACCGCGATGGCCGGGAGCCACAATGGACACGACCGTCCCGGTTAGGTAGAATTACTACCTAACGCGATGCGCTGGATAGGGCGCGGCAGGGGACGCGCGGGAACCATGAGGGACCGGGGGAATGGGACCACGCGACGACTATTTGAGCGGCATCAGCCGCGCGGCTGCGAGAGTTCTGGTGGCCGCCGCCACGACGCTGTATCGCGACGGCGTACTCGCCGCCTTCACCGACGACACGCGCTTCATCGTCGTCGGCAGCGCCCAGGATGAACGCGAGTTCGTCTGGCGCGTGGTCGCCGAACGCCCGGACGTGGCGTTACTGGACGTCGAGTTGCTGCGCGCCCTCGCCGCCCGC
>Ga0308309_10002446_pt1 | contig 11079 bp, 6 predicted proteins | sample HubBroMetageWFT5_FD_192491 | JGI IMG/M metagenome (GOLD analysis project Ga0308309, IMG submission 192491) | Warmed and freeze-thawed soil microbial communities from the Hubbard Brook experimental Forest, New Hampshire - Hubbard Brook CCASE Soil... | ecosystem: Environmental > Terrestrial > Soil... | reverse complement strand
CCTGACGGAAGGGATGATCCTGGTTTCGGTCGTCCTCTTTCTGTTCCTCGGCAATGTCCGTGGAGCCCTGATCGTCGCGGCGACGATTCCGTTCTCGCTTTTGTTTGCGTCTATTTGCCTGGACATAAGACACATTCCCGCAAATCTCTTGTCTCTGGGTGCGTTGGATTTTGGCATGGTAGTGGATGGCTCGGTGGTGATGATCGAAAACATCGTGCGCCATTTAAGCCACAAGAACGCAGATTCCAAAACCCCCAGCGAAAACATCAGCGATGCCTCGCATGAAGTCCAGCGGCCGGTGTTCTATGCGATCGCCATAATCATTACCGCCTATCTGCCTATCTTCACATTGCAACGGGTCGAAGGCCGGCTTTTTCATCCCATGGCTTGGACCGTGGCCTTCGCGCTGCTCGGCGCACTGCTCTTCTCGATTGTGATCGCACCCGTGCTGGCGAGTTTCGCTTTCGCGAAAGGCGCGAAAGAATGGCACAACCCAGTCATGCATTTCCTGACTGAACGGTATCGCGCCGCGGTCCGGTGGGCCATTCGACGGCGTGCGCTCACCGTGGGTGCGGGCATAGTCGGCCTGTTCATAACCTTGTACCTCGCTTTCAGCGGAGTCATCGGTTCTGAATTTCTGCCGCACCTGGATGAAGGTGCGCTCTGGGTGCGGGGCACGCTTGCGCCCAGCACCGGGCCAGATGAGGGCATCCGGGTGGCGAATCAGGCCCGAATCCTACTTTGCTCGTTTCCAGAAGTTCCGCAATGCACCAGCCAGGTGGGGCGGCCGGATGACGGAACGGATACGACAGGGTTTTTCAATACCGAGTTCTTCGTCGACCTCAAGCCGAAAGAAGAGTGGCGGCCGGTTTTTCATGAGAACAAAGACGAATTGATCGCCGCCATGAATCGCGAACTCGACAAAATCCCTGGCGTTGTCTGGGGTTTTTCTCAACCCATCGAAGACAACATGGAAGAGGCCGTCAGCGGCGTAAAGGGTGAGCTAGCCACAAAGATCTACGGCGATGACTTGAAACTTCTGGAAGAAAAGGCAGATGAGATTGTCAATATTATGCGCCGAATCAAAGGCATCGAAGATCTCGGTGTCTTTCGCGTGCTGGGCCAGCCTAATCTCAACGTCAGCGTGGATCGCGAGCAAGCAGCGCGCTACCAGATTAACGTCGCGGACGTGCAGGATGCGATTCAGACCGCGGTTGGGGGGAATGCGCTCACCCAGGTGCTCAAGGGCGAGGCGCGATACGACCTGACGCTCCGCTATCTCCCGCAGTTTCGCAGTACAAAGGAAGCGATCGAGAGGGTTCGACTATTGTCGCCATCAGGGGAGCGGGTATCCCTCGCTCAGCTCTGCAAGATCAGCACACCCGACGGCGGTTCCGAAATCTATCGTGAAGGCAATCGGCGTTACGTTGCCATCAAATATAGCGTCCGCGGTCGCGACCTCGGCGGCACGGTCGAAGAGGCAATGAAGAAAATCAATGATCAGGTAAAATTGCCCCTCGGATACACCATTGGCTGGGAGGGAGAATACGAGAGCCAGAAGAGGGCCGACGAGCGGTTGCTCATCGTACTCCCAATCACAATCCTCCTCATCTTCATCATCCTTTACACGATGTTCAAGTCCTACAAATGGGCGTTATTGATCCTGTTAAACGTTGCCATGGCGCGCGTGGGAGGTCTGCTGGCGCTTCTGATAACCGGCACGAATTTCAGCGTTTCCTCTGGCGTAGGCTTCCTGGCGCTCTTCGGAGTGTCGGTGCAAACGGGAGTCATCATGCTCGAATACATCAATCAGCTTCGAGCTCGGCGATATTCCATCGAGGATGCCGCGGTTGAGGGCGCGGTATTGAGACTACGGCCCATCATGATGACAATGCTGGTGGCAACTTTAGGACTTTTGCCCGCTGCTCTCTCGCACGCGATTGGTTCCGACTCTCAGCGTCCCTTCGCAATCGTCATCGTGGGTGGATTGATTTCCGACTTGGTAATGAGCATCTTTTTGTTACCGACGTTGTATGTGTGGATTGCCGGCGAGCGGGATGTTCTCCCTTCTGGGGATGGAGGGTTCGAAGAAGGGGAGCACATCGATTGACGTACGAGACACTTACTCGACCGAACTCTTAGACGTGTTAAATGCGATGCCTACTTGGTGGAAGGGACCGCTGCCGAGACCGGCGCAGTTTCTGTACTGGTCGCACTATCAAGCCAGGCCGTGTACCAAAGATCCAAGAGCATCTGAGAGCCGGTTGCCAGTCTGTGGGTCGTGAAGTCAAAAGCTTCAGCCGAACCCTTGCCGTTGAAACCGCCGGCTTTCTCGATCGCATAAACATTTTCAACCTGCCGATTCGATTCCTTAGGTAATTGACGTAATCCGCAAACGGATTGGCGAGGCGCTCGGGAGCATGCACGAACTTCGCAAAATCTTTGGCAGTGATGTTCTGTGCCACATAAGTGCTCTCGAACTTAGCGTGAATTCCATGCTCGGTGTTGTAGCCCTTGGGGTTCGGTCCAACCCATCCGTTGTACTGAATCGTGGTATGCAGCGGCTGGGAACCATCTGCCACATAGTGCCCAAGCCAGCCGGCGTAAAAGACTATCGCGTGTTCTACGGGGCCGATTGGCTGATGGACTTCCCGAAGATGCCGGTATTCCCTGAAAGCTGCCTTGAGCCGTCCGAAGATTTCCATCGTGATGTTCGGCTGAAGTCCTACGTGCTCCGGAAGGTAATCGTCGGGATGATCGGCAGCGGCGGTCGCTGCGCGCTTCTCGTAAAGTTTGCGATAAAACTCGTACCGGCCTTGCGGGAGCGGGTCGAGCCACGCAACGCGCTCGAGATCAATGTAGTGGTCGGGTTCCTGGGCATTCTTGAGAGCGTATTCCGATGGACTTCGCCATCGGTCGGGCTCGGGGCCAAGGTAGGTGAGCTCTGCAACCGCGTGCCGAAAGAAGCGAGGCATTTCAGCGGGGATTTTCTCAGCCGTAACCCGATTGACGTATTCGTGTCCTTCGTTGCCCCATCCGAAAACATTGACGCTCTGGAACCAGAACAGTGCGATCAGCGCGCTGCTAACCAGCTTGCTCCCGAATGTAGGTGGTTTCCGTCTCAATCGGATTCCAACTAGCCTGCTTTTATCCACAACTGATCTCAGCTTCAAAACTCCAAATGCAACGCCATCTGGACGAAACGTGGACTGCCAATCGTGTGCTGGAGCTGGCCCAAGTTCCCGAATGGCGGGAATGAATATCCGAATGGCGAGCAAGAGAAACTCGGAGACGGCGGATTGCAGAAGCCAGGGTTGAAACTGACGCTGTTGCTGGGAATGTCGAAGCTCGGGTGATTGAAAATGTTGAATGCGTTGACATCGTACCGCAAAGAGAATCGCTCAGTCAGCTGGAAGTTCTTGAATGCCCCGAAATCGAAACGCGACTGGAACGGGCCTCGGAAGATGTTGCGCCCGCCACTCGCGTACCCATTCTCGAAAGTGTCACAGACGCCGGTCTTTGGATCGCACGGTGGGACGCCATTCGTACCCGGCGTATAGGGAGTCGGAATGCCGAAGGCGGCTGCGTTCAGCACTGGCAGGTTTCCATTCACTCCTGTCGTACCCTGAAGTATGGGATTGCTTGCGGTAGCGCCGAAGCCACCGACCGGGACAATCGGATTCGTAACCAGGTCTTGTCCGCCGCCCCAGTAGATGCTGGCCGCGCCTCCGCTGTAATCGATAACACTATAGGGCTGGCCGCTCTGCAACACGATGATCCCGTTTAACCCCCAGCCGTTCGCCACCTGTTTCACCCATCCGCTCCCATTCGCTACTTTCGGGAATTCATAGTGATAGCTGACGTTGAAAACGTGGGTGCGGTCGAAGTCCGAGTTGCCGTAAGACGAGGCGGGATTGTTGGGGTCGTTCCCACTGTAGAAAAGTCCCAGACCGCTTTGTTCATCGAGAGTGTGCGAATAGGTGTACGAACCGGTTACCTGAAGGCCATGGCTGAAGCGCTTGTCCACGTGAACCTGCAAAGCATCGTAGTTGGAAACACCGACGGTCCGGTTGAAATCCGAATTGGGGTCGTATCCCAGGTAAGGCGCACGCAATGCCACATTGCCGGTCCCAAACCCCTCGACGAGTGCGGAAACATTTTCGGCGGCCACGCCGGGAACGTTGTACCCGTATGAGTAAATCTGCTGGTTCGGACCTCCGGCAAGAAGGGGATGCTGCGGGGTGGCAATTTGAGCTTGATTGAATGGAAGCGGGATCACTTCGTGCGACCCGTGGTTTCCGACATAGCCCATGGTGAATACGAGTGTATTGCGGGGCTGCCATTGGATGTCGAACGTCCAATTCTCGGAATACGGCAGAACGTTTCTAGGATCGTAACCTCCGAAAACCAGTGGTCCACAGCCCGACAGGTTGTTTGCCGTGCAGTACGGGGTAGTGTTGTTAATAAGCTGGGCCGCGTTCGGAACCAAACCTGCGACTCCTGAAAGATTTTGCGGAGGCGGTGGTGGAGGTGTAGTACCGAACGGGTTCGCAAAAGTGGCGTTGGGAGGAGCGAAGAACGGCACCACAAAGGGCTGTTCAACGGTTACGCCAAACGGTCCGCTAATGCCTCCCCCAGCGGGCGGAGAAAGTTCAGCAAAGTATTCGCCACGATCGTAGTACATCCCGAATCCAGCCCGGATGACCACACTATTGTTGAGCGAAGCCGGGCTGTAAGCGAACCCGATTCGTGGCGCGAATCCCCATTGCCTTCCGGTAAGGGTCGAAGCGCTGACGCCCTTGGTGCCGAACGTTGGGTTATTTCCAGCCACGACCAAGCCGATGTTGTTAACCGTGTCGGACGCCACATTGTAGGAATAATTCTGCGAGTAGAAGTTTGTCAGCAGTCCGTTCTCTTCCACCAGCGGCCCATCCCAATCCCATCGCACACCAATGTCCAGGGTGAAATTCGAGCTGAGTCGAATATCGTCCTGCACATATGCTCCGGCCTGCTTGGTCCGGTAGTGTCGATTGCTGGCCCCATTCAAGAGTTCGGTGGGGGACTGGCTGCCGCAAGATGCGCCATTCGGTCCACACAACTGACCCAGCAAAAAGCCAGGGAAGTCGTTGAATGTGACGCTGGACAGATCGTTATTCTTGTTGATCACGTTGAGTTGGGTGTAGTTGAAATTAAACCCAGTGGATATGGCGTGCCGGCCGCGTACCCACTTGAGATTACTGGATATCTCGAAATTGTTTTGGAACATGCCGGCGTTCGCGAAATTGGTTTCCGGACCGATGGATAAGCCATTGAAGGTAACGTTGTCAGCGTTTTTCAGGCTTATTTGAGGAAAGAGGTTGAGCCCCAGAAGATTCATCCCAATGTCCGAGGGTTTTATCGATTGGCTCTGATTGGCATAGGCCTTTTGGCGAATGAAACCAAAACGCTGTTCCCAAGTCAAATTTGGCGTGATTGCGGTCGTATTGTCGAGGGAGAACGTTTGGCTACCGGCATCCATGGTTTGGGGGAACCCAAGCAGTTGGCTGTTGGCAAACGGGGTAGTATTGGGATCGCGTTGGAAATAATACTTCCCTGCCAGACGATCTTTGGCGCTGAACAAGTAATCGATATTGCCATTTACCTGATCCGCCACAAACAGCGAGCCTGGACCTTGAACGATGGCGTCCGTGCGGGAATTATTCTGCAGGTTCGCGAGGATTGTTGGGTCAGTTTCTGCGCTCGGAATGAAGTAGGTTCCGTTCGAGGCCTTCGCCTGCAACAACGCTAGCGCCTGCGGCGTAATCTGGCCAGGCGAAATGCAGGCTGGCTGGCCACTCCCGCCGCACGGGCCAAAATCTTTGTTGGCAACATTCGCGATGGCCTGGGCGCTGCGGTCGTCGGTCAGATCCGGAGGCACAGCCACGAGGGATGTCCCTAGCAATTGGTCGGCGACGCGTTGCCCCTGATAAGAGGCGAAGTAGAAAAGCTTGTCTTTCATAATCGGGCCGCCCACGTATCCGCCAAAGACATTACGGTTCATGTGCGGTCTTGGTAGCTCGAAGTGGTTATAGAACCACTGGTTGGCATTCCATCCGGTCGACTGGTGGTATTCGTAAGCTCCGCCATGGATCGAATTGGTGCCGGACTTGGTCGTAAGTTCGATGTGGGCGCCGCTGTTTGCCCCTTGGGACGCGTCATACATCGAGGAATTGACGTGCAGCTCCTCAATTGTTTCCGGGGGCGGACTAGGAAGCGCCTGGCCGATCGCGCCGTAGACGGATGTGCTGGTTACAATCTCGCCACTCGGATTACTTTGACCGTTGCCGCCCTCGCCAATGTTGACAGCCACTCGGCCCGAAGTCACTTGACTGGAGGACTTGCCATTAAAGATGTTGTTTCCGGAGACGCCGTTGATAGTGAAACTGTTGCTCGTGTCGCGTTGCCCGTTAGCCCAAATAGCCTGGTTGCCCAATCCGGCATTTGTGCCCGCAGTGTTCAGAAAGTCAGCACTGACGCCCGGGCTTAGAATTGCAGCCTGGGTAAAGCTCCCGGTGCCCAGCGGTATTTCCGCAATTTGCTTGTCGTCAAGAGTGTAGCCAGTCGTAGTATCCGTCGCGTTGAGAAGAGGCGTCGCAGTGACTGTCACCTCGGAAGCTACCGCACCAGGCTGAAGCTTGGCGTTGAGCGTCACGGTTCGGTTGCCCTGCACCAAAATCTGGTTATAGACGGCGGTCTTGAAACCATCCTTAGTGAAGGTGACTTCGTAGGTGCCGATGGGAAGGTCGGCAGCGCTGAACGAGCCGTCGTTCTTCGACTCCGCCGTCACTAACAGGTTGGTGGCCACATCCCGAATCTTGACAGTAGCTTTCTGCACTACGGCTCCGCTCGGATCCGTTACCGTACCGCTCAGGGAACCCAGCGTCTGTTGGCCGACAGCCAGGTGCGGCACAACTGCGAGGGTCAGAAGCGCGGCTAGGACGAACCTGAAAATCGTAGAGGGACGAAGGGCGACCGACAGGCGACAAGAGTTCATGGGGCAAGCCTCCTGTAAATGGAAGCCGCTTTTATAGCATAGGAATGTTACATTGCAGTTAAGAATCGCGACCGGTTGCTGTGGAAAACCGAGCAACAAGATCGGGTGCGAGCGACCGTGAAAAGAAGATGTGGCATTCTTCGGGAAATCAGAGACAATGTTAGACAAACGATTTGGCAGGCTCGGGTCCCCGCGCTGCACCTGAATTCCTGCAGGTAAGAGGTTGATTTAGTATGAGTAACGCGAATGCAGCCGCCCCCGCGCCATCCGAGACCGTCGGAGGCGTGTTGCTGGTCTCGAACGATGCTGCCACGATCGAGCAACTCCGCGAATCGATGCGTCAACTCGCGATGTCCCCAGAGATATGCGCGGATGTCCATATAGCGCTCCACCTCTTGGACCAGCGAAAGTTCGAGGCTGTAATGGTTGATCTCCAAGTCGGAGGTCAGGCCAGCAGAATCCTGGAAAAAGTCCGTCTCTCCCCGTCGAATCGAACCGCCGTGCTATTCACCATCAGCAGCACCGATGCTGAAACCGCCAGTGCGTTCAAGGCAGGTTCCCATTTTGTTCTGACGAGACCTCTTTCCCCGGCTTCGATCGACCGCAATTTGAAGGTTGCCTATGGCCTGATTGTGCGCGAGCGACGACGTTACTTCCGCTGCCCGGTTGAGATTCCGGCTACGATCTGCAAACCGCCCACGCCAGAGATACATGGCCGAACCGTGAACATCAGTGAAGGCGGTATCGCAATCGCCACCCCCGTCTCGCTCGGACCGGGCGTTAAAGTCCTGGTGCAGTTTACGCTTCCTGGTCACGAAACCTCGTTCGCGGTCGACGCCACCATCTGTTGGTGCAACGAGACCTACCTCGGATTGCAGTTCACGTCCCTTACGCCGGACCTAACTTCCGAGTTACAAGAGTGGCTCTCACGGCGCTTGGAACAAAGCCTTCCCCAGTCGGTCGCCGACAAGTTCCGCAAGAGCGACGGAGTTTGAGCGATGCCCTTGAGAATCGCCGGCGGAGAACCAGCCTTAGCCCCTTACTGGCAATGCTCCTCTTCCCATTAAATTCCATTGCTCGCGAATGAAATTGAACAGTCCACTGCGGTCCCGAAATGCTTCTGTGCCGCCCTCCTTGGTCACCGAGTAGGCAGCCGCAAGGTTGGCAAAGGCCAGGCAGTCCTCCAGTTTCGCGCCGAGCAGATACATGTGAATGAATCCAGAATCAAACGTATCTCCGGCGCCGATGTCGTCCACCATTTTCACGGCCGGAGGCGCCAGGCTCCACTGCTCCTCGCCCCTCCGACAGATGGCGGCGGAGGAGCCGCGTTTCACGACTACCACTTTGGCGAGCCCGGCTAAGAAATTGAGTGCCTGCGAAAGGTCATCCGTTCGCGCAATCTTCTTGGCCTCGCATTCGTTCGGCAGGAAGACATCAACGTACTTCAGGACTTCGAGCAGGTCTTGTGCCCAGTCGTTTTCCGGATCATCATTAGTGTCGAGCGACGTGCTGAGACCGGCTTCTTTGGCTTGCCGAAACAGGTGCAAGATTTGCGGCCGGAGCGCACGGTGCAGGAAGTAAGAGGAAAGATGGAAGTGACGGGCGGTCCGGACGTAGTCCATATCGATGTCGGAATATTGCATTTCGAACATCGTTCCCGGATACGTCAACATATATCGATGTTGGGGATAAGGAAGCACGACGGTAAGGCCGGTGGATGTTTGCCCTGAGCCTTGTTTCATTCGGCTGATGTCAACTCCGGCTGCGGAAAGTCGCTCCACGGCGATCTTGCCGAGAGGGTCGCAGCCCGTTTTCGATATGAAGCCGACTTGCGTGCCGAGGGTACACAAGTTGTGTGCAAAGATCGCCGACGAACTTCCCAGGGTAAACGCCATATTGCTGGCCAGATGTTCCCGGTCGAGCACCAGATCTTTGGGCAATCCGTAGAGGACGAGGTCGAGATTGATCTCACCGACGACGCAGACTTCGATCATGCGAATATCCTTTCATGAGTTTTGCAGGTGCGGAGCTTTAGTCAGGGACGGATATCACATTTTGTACCACGCGGCTTATGGCGCCGTTTGGACTTGGACAATCGGGTCGCAGGTTCCATCGTAACGAAAAAAACAAACCGAGCACTTGCCCGAAGATGACGTCCACCGCCGGGCGATAGTCATCGGGGACAGGAACAGGCACGGCTGGCGTAAGATTTTGTTCTGCTACGGTGTTGATCCCGGAGACTGCACTTCCGGCGACGACAACCCGGGTCGTAACCAGCCGCTTGCTTCCAATTTCTTCGAGCAAATTGCGCTCGTACTCCTGGACTCGCTTGTTGCTCGAAAGAAAACATACGAACAAGGTCTTCTGGTCCAAGGCTGCCATGGGACCATGACGCAAGCCCAACGCCGATTCTGACATAGTGACGACCTTGCCCGCGGTCAACTCCAGCAGCTTGAGAGCGGATTCCCGGGCCACAGCTCGCAGCGGCCCGGACCCCACAAAACAAGCTTTCGTGTACGGCCCTCGTGCCAGTTCAGCGGCGGAATCAGCGGCAATCGGGAGAAAACTCTGTCCAGCACGAATCAGTTGTGGCAGAACGTGCTCATATCTTTCGATGTCCCCGTAGTGAGCCAGGCATTGGCCGAAGATCACCATGTTGGAGAAGGAACTGGTCATGGCCAATCCGCGGTCGTTCACGGCGTCGTCCAAACAGATGCTCAAAACTTGCGGGTTACCCACGCTGGCGCGGATCATTCGCCCGTTCGCATTGCAAGAAATTACAAGGTGGTAAATGTCGGGGCGGCGCTTATAAGCCCTCTCCAGGACCGAAACGCCTTCGGGACTGTCGCCTGATCGGGAAAAGGAAATCCAAAGATACTTCCTTCCGGGAGCGCACAGCTCGTCCATGTGCGTAAGGAGGTCGGTACTTGGGACCGCGACTGCATCGCACAGCCACGTTTTTCGAAACAGATAAACGAGGGATTTCCCAATATAGTCGGAGGTTCCGGCGCCGACGAGGAAAACCGTTGGCCTGACGCGGGGGTCCACAGCCAAGCCAGCGGACGCCAGAAACTCCCCGATCTCCGCGCGTCTCCTTTTGAAGAGGTCGAATGTGGATTGCCATGTGTCGGGCTGCTGGGCGATTTCCGCGGGCGTATGAACCAGCCCGCGAGTCTTCTTCTCGCTCTCCGGCAGGTCAAACAATTGAGAAAGGGCATTCACCTTCAGGCGCTCCGCGATTGAATCAGAGATGTCTCAATCAACCTGTAAACGGTTTTTCAATATCACGGTTCGAATTATCGAAACCACTCGATCTTTCGTATACTTGCGTTTATTAACTGTTACTTTCGTTTCGCCGACCTGTCAAGTGTAAAATACAAAGACTCTTGAGTGAACCCGTGCTGAACGAAGAACGACGTCGACTGATCGTTGAGATATTGAATCGCGAGGGGCGCGTGCTGGTCGGCGCCCTGGCCAAGCATTTTCGGACCTCCCAGGTCACAATTCGAAAAGATCTGGACATTCTCCAGGCGCATGGCCGTATCCATCGCACCCACGGCGGCGCCTTGCCGGCGCGGGCGAGTGCGCTGGAAGATCCCACTTTGCGGGAAAAAGAAAAGCTGCATCGCAGGGAAAAGTTGCAAATCGCGACCGCCGCTGCCCGCATGGTAAGAGAAGGCCAGGTGATAATTCTTGATTCCGGAACCACAACCACTGCAATTGCCCGGGCTCTGCGCGAATTTCAGAACCTGACCATTATCACGAACGCGGTGAACATCGCGGCGGAGCTTTCTGGCTCTGCACTCGAGGTCATTCTGACCGGCGGCACTTTGAGAAAGAATTCGTTTTCGCTGGTGGGACCCATCGCGGAAGAAACGCTGCGGCGCTTGAACGCCGACATCCTTTTTCTGGGTGTCGACGGCTTCGATGTGCACTACGGGCTGAGCACGCCAAACCTGCTCGAGGCCAAAGTTAACCGGGCGATGATGGACGTTGCCCGAATTGTGGTCGCGGCGTGTGACTCCAGCAAGTTCGGGCGGCGCAGC
>Ga0308309_10002440_pt1 | contig 11089 bp, 11 predicted proteins | sample HubBroMetageWFT5_FD_192491 | JGI IMG/M metagenome (GOLD analysis project Ga0308309, IMG submission 192491) | Warmed and freeze-thawed soil microbial communities from the Hubbard Brook experimental Forest, New Hampshire - Hubbard Brook CCASE Soil... | ecosystem: Environmental > Terrestrial >... | reverse complement strand
TTGCCATCTTCCTTCTGCCAGACGACGGTCCAGCGGAAGGCGCCCATATCGTGCTTGCCGGATTTGTGCACCATGTCGTAGTTCACCGTGGCTGTGCCCCAGGCGATCTGGCCCGCGTTATGCACCTGGGCGTCGTCGTTTACCGTGCAAGTGGCTGACTTGAAATCGGCCAGCACTCCGACCACGCCTTTTTTGTAATCTTCCCAACTGTTGTACTTCAGTGGAGCAATGTCATAGAAGGTGTGCGGACCGGCGGCGTAGAACTGATCCACGTTGGCAGGGTCGAGCGTGCACCAGCCCGCCCAGATCTTCTGCATGAGAGCCTTGTCCGGGATGGGGCTAGCGAAAGTTGAAAGAGCCAGAACAGGAATGCAGAGAAAAAGTGTAAGACTGCGTTTGATCATGGGGTTTGCCTCCAAGCGGGAGGATTGTCGCACGGGGAGGAGGAAAGCGCAAAGGCGGATCGAAAGCTTGGAGTTTGATGCAGTTGGTGGGATCATTGGACGAAGAGCTGCACGTACATGATTTTTCTGAAGAGCATTCTCGGCGGAATCGGGGCTGTCGTACTGACGTGGATAATCATTGTCTGCATATTCGCCTGGCGGACGAATGTTGCTGCGAGTCAGGAGGGCATGACCGGGCTTGTTGCAGTGGCAGGAGGATGGAGTCACCTTCTCCGTATGCCTTTGGTAGCAGTGCTGCTGACAGCGGCGTTTGGAGTTGGCCTTTACCTGACAGCCTGTTGGATTTCAAACTAAGCTTACGCGAATCGATTGCTTTCGTAGACCAACTAGACCCTCTCGTTTGACCCTTTCCCACGCAACAGGCTAGAATAGTTGAGTTTGCCTGTACTTGCGGCTCCGTTCTGGGGCCGTCCGCAACGTTCGCGAGAAGCGCCGACGCGGAAAGCAGCAAGCAAGGAAATCCAGCAGATTCCATGCCTTGCACTTGGTGCGAGGGCACGTTTTTGACGGAGGCATAAGTATGTACGCGGTCATCCGCGCCGGTGGCAAGCAGTACCGGGTGGCGCCGGGCGATGTAATTCGGGTCGAAAGCCAGGGCACCGGCACCGACGGCAAGATTGAATTCAGCGACGTGCTGGCGGTCTCGGCCGAGGCGGGCCAGATTGGCGTGCCCAAGTCGGGCGCGCAAGTGACCGGTGAAATCGTGGAGCAGGGCCGCGAGAAAAAGATCCTGGTCTTCCATTACAAACGCAAGAAGCAATATAAGAAGCTGCGCGGGCATCGGCAGAACTTTACCGCGGTGCGGATTGTCGAGATCGCTTTTGATGGGCAGAAGTTCAAGGCACCCGAGTTGGAGAAAAGGGCGCCGAAGGTGAAGAAGGCGGCTCCGGCTGAGACGGCTGAAGTGAAGACGGGAAGAACACCGGCGGCGCACAAGAAGGCCGCAGCGAAGAAGCCGGCGCAAAAAAAGGCACATAAGAAGGCAGCGCCAAAGAAAAAGAAGTAAGCGGCGAGGGCAAGATATCCTCGCGACAGCCGGCGGGTCGCCGGCGCAACAGGTGAGAGAACGAGGATCCTATGGCACATAAAAAAGGGCAGGGCACATCACGCAACGGTCGCGATTCGAATTCGCAGCGGCTGGGATTCAAGGCTTTTGGCGGACAACTGGTTCCGGGCGGCACCATCATCGTGCGGCAGCGGGGCACGCGGGTGAAGCCAGGGCTGAACGTCGGCCGCGGCAAGGACGACACTTTGTTCGCGAAGATCACCGGCCGCATCAAGTTCAAGGACCGGGGTCAGATGGGAAAATTTGTGATGGTCGAACCGGTGGAAGCGAAGTAAACGCTGGGGTTCGCGCCGCACGGCCGGTCTTAACTTAGCCTCGCCTTTGGGCCGAGGCTTTTGTTTTTGCCAGTTGCTGCCGAGGCCCGTGTCCCCACACGACCAAATCTGATGTTCATCGATGAAGCCACAATCCGGATAAAGGCGGGCGACGGCGGCAACGGCTGCATGGCGTTCCGGCGGGAGAAGTTCGTCCCGCGCGGAGGGCCCTCGGGCGGCGATGGCGGCAATGGCGGCGACATCATCATGGAATCGAGCGAGCGCCATAACACGTTGGTGCACTTCCGTTTCAACCCCGAGTACAAGGCGCAACGCGGAAGGCACGGCGAAGGCTCCAACAAGACCGGGAAGGAGGGTCAAGATGTGTTACTGAAAGTTCCGGTAGGCACGATTGTGTACGACGCAGACACGGGAGATAAAGTACACGATTTCTCCCGCGCCGATGAGCGAGTGGTGATTGCCCGCGGCGGGCGTGGTGGGCGCGGGAATGCACGGTTTGCCACTTCCACTCACCAGGCACCGCGCGAGCACGAAGACGGACGGCCCGGGGAAGAACGCATCCTGCGGCTGGAGTTGAAGCTGCTGGCGGATATCGGCCTGGTAGGATTCCCCAACGTCGGCAAGTCCACGTTGATTTCAAGGATTTCGGCGGCACGGCCGAAGATCGCCGACTATCCCTTCACCACTTTGCAGCCGAATCTAGGCGTCGTGGCCGTCGGCGACATCGCTGGAGAGCGCAGTTTCGTAGTTGCGGACATTCCTGGGTTGATCGAAGGGGCGCACACGGGAGCGGGGCTGGGTATCCAGTTTCTAAGACACATCGAGCGCACGAGACTGCTGGTTCACATGGTCGATGTGTCGGACGCCAGCGGACGGCCTGATCCGGTGAAAGATGTGGAAGTGATCCAGGGCGAGCTGGAGAAATTCGGCGCCAAGCTCGAAGAGAAGCCGACGCTCATGGTGGCGTCGAAGATCGATGTTGCCAACAAAGATAAGTTGGCCAAGCTGAAGGCTTATTGCAAGAAGAAGAATCTGGAACTGTTCCCTGTATCCGCAGTCACTGGCAAAGGAATTGAGGAACTGAAGTTCGCCATGGCGGACAGAGTGGACGAGGCGCGCAATGGCTTAGAAATCTCCACCGAAAACGTTAGTCGGAATCCCTAGGCGCTCAATGGGCCATTTTGAGGTAAATGCTCACCCAATACGCAGCCCGCGGCGGCTGTGAGAATTTACCCTTGAGCAGTGCTTCGCGAGCGCACTCCGAGTTTGGTCGACGGGTATAGCAGCACTTCCTTCACTGAACCGTCTTGATCAAGCTTCATCAGGATCCAGAAACTCGCGGAATCCCCCGACGTCTGCTTGCACTGGTGTACCGTACCCATGTACTTCGGGGGAAATTCCGTGCCCAGTTGTTCGTCGTAGGCTTTACCTTGAGGGGTACGGAGATTGGCTTCTACTGCTGCCTGAGCATCTGAGAGGTTGGTGGGCTTGTCGTCGGCGATGGCCCGCGAAATTGCCACCAAGCACCAGAGCAGAGCAAGCGTCCATGCGGGCCTCATTCGCATGGTTAGAAGTCTACACAATGTTCATGGCGGATGAAGTTGTGCCGTTTTCAGTGCGGCCGCCACTTAGCTCTCCGCTCAAGCCTGCGGCATCTGCCCACCGTGGTGGAAGTGGTATTGCAGAATCTTGGCCGCGAGCGCCGGACTCATTGAGGGCGTTTCCCCGGCGACCGAACGCACCACCTCGCCGCGGCATACCACCTCGGCGGATGCCAGCCCGGCAATCTCGGCGGGCAACACCAGGTAGATCTCGACCTGCACGCTGGGTGAAATCGGTTCTTCTCCCCGAAACAGCATGCCCGAGCGGCTTATATTTTCTGTAGTTCCTGCGCGCCAATCGGGTTCTCCCAGGGGCCGATACTTCAAAGGCAGATGAAGATTGAAGCGTTGAGCGCGGAACGGTGACAACCTCGCGCGAGCAATAGACTTCTGAGTCGAACGAACTGACATGGCAACCTCCGAAATTGGAGTATCCAACACCTCGCGCACTTTTGCCTGGAGCGCGGGGAGCATGAAAGGTTTTTGCAGCAAGTTGACGTTGACGTCGAGCGTGCCGTTGTGGCCGATCACGTTCTCGGTATAGCCCGACATGTAGAGCACCCGGGTCTCCGCACGCGCTGATGAGATCGCGTGGGCCAGTTGGCGGCCATTCATCCCAGGCATGACGACATCGGTGAACAGAAGATGAATCGGGCCGGCGTGAGAATTAGAAATCTGGATGGCGGCCGCGGGATCAGCGGCTTCGAGCACGGTGTATCCCTGCCCCTGCAAGTAGTGGCGAGTGAGCTGGCGCACGTTGGTTTCGTCTTCCACCAGCAGGATGGTTTCGTGACCCGGTGAAACCTCAGCGATTGTGACAGATGGCTGGGGAGCGACGAATTCTCCAGCCACCGTGACACGCGGCAGATAAACTTTGAACGACGTTCCCTGGCGCGGTTCGCTGTAAACCCAGATGTAGCCGCCGCTCTGTTTAACGATGCCGTAGACAGTGGAGAGACCGAGGCCCGTACCCTTGACTCCCTTGGTGGTAAAAAACGGCTCGAAGATGTGGCTCTGGGTTTCGCCATCCATGCCCACGCCGGTGTCGCTGATCGCTAGCATTACGTACTCTCCCGGTTCGGCGGGAGCGTGTAGGCGGGCGTAACTTTCGTCGAGAGAAACATTTGCGGTTTCTAGCGTAAGTTTGCCGCCCTGCGGCATGGCATCGCGGGCGTTGACCGCCAAATTCATGATTACCTGTTCGATCTGGCTGGGATCGGCGCGCACCGCGCCCAACTCGGTGCCCGGGATCATTACCAGATCAATGTCTTCTCCGATCAAGCGGGTCAACAATTTCAAGTTCTCCGTGACCACTGCGTTCAGATCGAGAACCTTCGGGGCGAGCATTTGCTTGCGGCTGAAGGCAAGAAGCTGCCGGGTCAGGCCGGTAGCCCGATTGGCGGCGTTGGCAATTTCCTGCACTGGCCCGCGCACGGCGGGCTCGGAGCCGATGCGATCCAGCAGAAACTCGGCGTAGCCAGAGATGACCATCAACAGATTGTTGAAGTCGTGGGCAATACCCCCCGCGAGGCGCCCGACGGCTTCCATTTTTTGTGACTGCCGGAATTGCTGCTCGAGCGTGCGATGCTCGCTGACGTCCTCAGCGAAGAGCTCAAAGAAGACAGCTTTATCTTCGTCGCGAATGGTGCGTCCGGACAGGCGAACGGTCACGGTGCTACGGTTCTTGCGGACCCAATCCGAAGACAGCCCGTGGAATTGCCGGGCGGCACGAAAGTGGTCGGCGATAGTGAACCACTGCTGCGGGTCGGCATGCAGGGTCACCAGATTGCGCCCCACCAGTTCACCCACAGAGTCATAGCCCAGGAGACTTACCAGAGCGGGGTTGGCGCTGAGCAATACACCGGCTGCGTTACAGCGGCAAATGCCATAGGGCGCATTGGTGACCAGCGAGCGGAAGTTGACCTCGGAGCGGCGCAAGCCTTCCTGGGCTGAACGCAGCGCGGCATTAAATGAACAGATCAGCAGCGCCACGAAGACGAATAACACGAGATGTATGATGGCCTTGCGATATTCGGATGGCGATCGTCCCGCAGCCAGGGAGAAATAGGCGCTCACAGTGAGGGCAAACGAGGTTGCCACCAGGCCCGGTTTCCAGCCGCCGTACCAGGCGCTGACCATAATGGCGACGGCGAATACGACCAGCCGGCTTTCCACCACGTCGGAAAGCATCCAGGCGGGTATCAGGGCAAGAGTAATACTGAGGACGGCGACACCGTAGCGGAGGATGGGCGCCCGAGCCGGGGGAATGTAACGCGCGCGGAGAAGGGGGAGCTTCAGTCGCATGCAATCCAAATCTAGTTCCAAAATGGGAACTGGGCGAGTTACGGGAGTACATGGTTTTGACGTTGTGACGCTAGAGAGACGTTGGCCAGGAGGACATGGTTAGCATATATGAACATCGGCCTTTTCAGCGGAACATTTGACCCCATTCATCGTGGCCATCTGGCGCTGGCGCTGGCGGCGCAGGAACGTTTTTCCCTGGGACGCATCTACTTTGTCCCGACGGGGAATCCGCCACACAAAAAGCAGCCACTGGCGGCGTTTGCTGATCGCTATGCCATGGTGGTGCTGGCGACCATGGGGGAGAAGATGTTTGTTCCGTCGTTGCTGGAAGGACCGGGAACCTCGGGGGCTGCCGAGGCGAGCGGGAAAAAGGCTGCGGCGATACCGGATGTGAACTACAGCATTGACACGGTTAGGCGGTTGAAGCAGAGGTTAAAGAAGGCCGACCGGCTGTTTTTCCTGATCGGTATTGACGCGTTTAACGAAATTGCGAAGTGGCACGAGGCGGAAGCGCTGTTTCGTGAGTGTCCATTCATAGTTGCCAGCCGTCCGGGATATTCTCTGGCGGATGTTGCCAATGCCCTGCCGGAGCGTCTTCGTCCGAAAACAGCGGTAACCAAGCCGTTCGCCAAGCAGCCCGCGACGGGAGATCTGGTGCTGCCCGGAGCCACGGTCCACTTGCTGGATGGGGTACAACAAAACATCTCAGCCACCGCGATCCGGGAGGCGGTCAGCGGCAAGCGTTCGCTGGGCAAGTTTGTGGATGCGGCGGTCGGGGAGTACCTCAGGAAGATGGGGCTGTATCAGTCCCGCGGGTCCTAGAGGCATTGGCGGGCGCGGTATCGGCTAGAATAAGGTACGGACGAGTGACCCACGATCCGCCCATGACCGCATGAAGAAAAACGACCTGAAACGCCAAGTCGCCGAAGCCATTTCCGCCTGCCAGGACAAAAAGGCGGACGAAATCACAATTTTGGAACTGGAAAAGGGATCGGGAGCATTCACCGACTATTTCGTGGTGTGCAACGGCAGCAATCCGCGCCAGGTGCAGGCGATTGCCGACGAAGTGGAACTCCGGCTAAAGAAAGCTGGAATGTACCCCAACAATATTGAAGGCTACAAGCAGGCGGAATGGGTACTGATCGATTACTTCGATTTCGTAGTGCATGTGTTCTCGGAGAAAGCGCGCCGGTTCTATGATCTGGAGCGGCTGTGGAAGTCGGCAAAGAAGTTGGAGCCGGCGGAGTTGATGGGGCGGACGAAAACCAAACGCGCGCCCGCGCGGAGTCTGGCTCGCAGGGGAGCCTAGATCAACGCGGTTTAGATCTTTCCTATGAATGCCTCTAACAGACCGGATTGGGGTTCTTCCTATCGGCTGATCGCCGCCGATAAATGGAAGGCCAAGTCGGCCGCCATGGGGCGGGACGTCACGCAAGCGCTGGTGGACTATGCGCAGCCCCGCCCGGGCATGAAGATCTTGGACCTGGCCAGCGGCACGGGTGAGCCCGCGATCAGCCTGGCTTCCCGGGTTGAGCCGGGCGGACAGGTCACGGCTTTAGATCTCAGCGCCGAGCTTCTGGAGATTGCCGCAGAGCGGGCGCGCGAGCGAAAGCTGACGAATCTTACAATCAAGCAAGCAGACGCACACGAACTTCCTTTTCCTGACAATAGCTTTGATCTGGTGACCTCGCGATTCGGGGTGATGTTCTTTGAAACGAAGGCACTGCAAGAGGCGCTTCGCGTGCTGAAAATGGGGTCCCGCGCATGTTTCTTGGCTTGGGGACCGTTCGAGCAGCCCTTCTGGTTGAGCATGATGGGTGTGGCGCATAGATATGCGGGTGGGGAGCGGACGCCGCCGGGGCAATATCCTTGCCGCTACGGACAGCCGGGCAGCCTTTCGGCCGCGCTTCGCGAAGCGGGGTTTCAGCAGGTTGAAGAAACCACGAAGACATTGCCCTGGACCTGGCCCGGTCCGGCGGAAGAAGTTTGGGAACAGGCGCAGGTAATGTCGACGCCCTTCTTGCCCATGATCAAACGGGTTCCGGCGGAGAAATGGGAGCAAATGAACCGCGAGGTGCTGGAGGCGTTGGGTCGATATGCTGACGGCGGAAGCATAAAGTTTGGCGCGACGGTCGTGCTGGCGTCGGGGACTAAAACCTGAACCGCGGAGGGCACAGGGGAACACAGGGCTTTGAGGTTCCTCTGTGTTCTCGGTGCCCTCTGTGGTTAAATCCCTTCCTGTGAAACTCAAGATTGCATGGATCGGTAAAACCAAGGCTCCAGCGATCCAGACCTTGACCGGCGAATACCTGAAACGGCTGAAGTACTATGCCGAGGTCGATGGCGTCGGTTTAAAAGATGAAGCCAGTCTGTTGAAGTTGTGCGAACCGGGAGCGCGTCCGGTGAGGCATACGCTGGTGCTGCTGGACGGCCGCGGTAAAGAGCTTTCCTCCGAAGAGTTCGCCAAGTGGCTTGGGGAATATCAGGACCGTAGTTCGTCGCCCCTTTTGTTTGCTGTCGGCGCGGCAGATGGCTTCAGCGACGAAGCCCGGCGGTTTGCGACTCTGGTGCTCTCGCTGGGCAAAATGACCCTGGCACATGAGTTGGCGCGCGTGGTCTTATTGGAGCAGATCTACCGTGCATTCACCATCCTGAAGGGGCATCCCTACCACCTGGGGCACTAAAGGCTCCGCGAACAGGTACAATCGAGATTCACCTACAATGACGGATGTTCGCCGAGGTTTGATCATCGTCAATACCGGTCCCGGCAAGGGCAAGACAACGGCTGCAATGGGGACCGCGTTAAGAGCTGTCGGCCAGGGAATGCGGGTGCTGATGCTTCAGTTTTTGAAAGGCTCGTGGCACTACGGCGAACTGGACGCGGTGCAGGCCTTCGGCGACAAGTTTGTCATGAAGCAGCTGGGCCGTGGCTTCGTGAAGGTTGGGGCAGAGAAGCCCGATCCGGAAGATGTTCGCATGGTTGAAGAAGCCTGGGCCGAGAGCGAGCAGGCGATTCAGTCGGGAACTTGGGATTTGGTCATACTCGACGAGATCAATTACGCCATCAGCTATGGCATGCTCGATCCGGCGAAGGTGGTCGAAAGTCTCAAGAAAAAGCCGGAAATGGTGCATGTGATCTTGACGGGCCGGAACGCCCATCCGACAATTGTCGAACTGGCAGATACCGTGACCGAAATGCGTCAGGTAAAGCATGCCTACGAGAAGGGCGTGATGGCGCAGAGGGGCATTGAGTACTAGCAACTAAATTATGGCCTGGTTCAAACGAGAAGCCGGTGAGCTGGACACCTCGGGCGAGAAGAAAGTCCGTACCGAGGGGCTTTGGGTGAAGTGTGAGGGTTGCCGGCAGATCATCTGGAAAAAGGACCTGGAAGACAACCTCCAGGTTTGCCCCAAGTGTGACAAGCACTTCCGCATCGACGCTCGCACCCGGTTGGCGCTGCTCCTGGATGGCGATCAGTACGACACTTTTGCCGACAACCTGAGCTCGACCGATCCATTGCAATTCTCCGATCTGAAGTCCTACTCCTCGCGCCTGGAAACGGCGCAGGCTGAGACCGGACTGACGGACGCCGTCATCAATGCCCGCGGCAAGCTCAACGGTAAGCCTGTAATTGTGAGTTCCATGGAGTATGCCTTCATCGGAGGCAGTATGGGCGCGGTGGTTGGCGAGGTGATCACCCGGGCCATTGAGGAGGCGCAGAAAACCCGCACGCCGATCATCATCGTTTCTGCTTCTGGTGGGGCACGCATGATGGAAGGCGTGGTCAGCCTGATGCAACTGGCCAAGATTTCCGCCGCTCTGGCGCGCCTGGATGAGGCGCGGGTACCCTATATCTCGGTGTTAACCGATCCCACGACCGGTGGGGTGACAGCGTCTTTTGCCATGCTGGGTGACCTGAATGTTGCCGAACCCGGCGCGCTGATCGGATTCGCGGGACCACGCGTGATTGAGCAAACCATCCGGCAAAAACTACCTGCCGGCTTTCAACGCAGCGAATTTCTGCTGGAGCATGGCATGCTCGATGCCGTTGTGTCGCGCAAAGATCTGAAGGCGTATATCGGGCGAGCTTTGGATTTCATGGCGGCTTGAAATAGCAGTCAGCTCTCAACCGTCAGCTTTCAGCCAACCCCGGTTGCATCCTATTCAATGCACGGCTTGCAGCTTCGCAGAGCTGAGGATTCGTTCAAACTGATAATCTGATAGCCGGAAAGTTGATGGCCGAAAGCTGTTCCATGTCTTATGAAACCGCAGTTGCGCGCATGTATGCGTTGGGCCACGAACTGAACCAGACGCCGTCGCACAAGTTCGATTTAGCGCACATGCGGACGTTGTTGGGAGCGCTGGACCACCCGGAGAGGAGATTCCCGAGCGTTCTGATTGCGGGCACCAACGGCAAGGGATCCACGGCGGCCACGCTCGCATCCATTCTCCGGGCTTCGGGATTGCGCACGGCGCTGTACACATCACCCCACCTGGTGCGGATCAATGAGCGAATTCGGATTGACGGCAACGAAATTCGCGAGGACGAGTTCGCCTTGATCCACGACCTAGTGAATCGCGCCGCGGAACGCTTGGTCGAAGAGGGCGAATTGCCCTGGCATCCCAGCTTCTTTGAGATGCTGACCGGCATTGCCTTCGAGTATCTTGCGCAGAACAAAGTGGACATCGCAGTGTTGGAAGTAGGCATGGGTGGGCGGTTGGACGCCACTAACGTGGTTGAGCCCCGAGTCAGCGTGATTACCGACATTTCGCTTGATCACCAGAATTTCCTCGGGAACACGGTGGCGGAGATCGCGCGCGAAAAGGCGGGAATCATCCGGCGCGGCGGTGTTGTGGTGACGCTGCCACAACAACCACAAGCCAACGATGTGATCGGCAACGCCATTCTCGATTTGGAAGCCCAGGGAGTAAGCGCCGTGCCCTATGTGCCGCCGGTGAGTCCGGGGAGTGCGGAATATTTGGAGAAAGGTGCTTTGCTTCTTCGTTATCCGCTTCAAGTTATGGGGAAGCAAATCCTGGTAGAAACGCCGTTGATCGGACGGCATCAGTTAAGAAATGTCGCACTCGCCGTTGCGACGGCGGAAGAACTGCGCAAGCAAGGCTTTGCCATCACGCCCGACACGATAGAACGCGGGATTCGGGAAACGCGTTGGCCGGGGCGTTTCCAGGTTGTGCCTGCCAGCGATAACGCTCCGGAATATGTCTTTGATGTGGCACACAATCCGGCGGGAGCGTGGGCACTGCGCTCTACGCTTTCCACTTGCTACCAAGAGCGGCAGCTTACGTTTGTGTTTGGAGCGATGCGCGATAACGCAATTGCCGAGATGACGGAGATTCTTTTGCCGCTGGCGGAGCGG
>Ga0308309_10002438_pt1 | contig 11092 bp, 6 predicted proteins | sample HubBroMetageWFT5_FD_192491 | JGI IMG/M metagenome (GOLD analysis project Ga0308309, IMG submission 192491) | Warmed and freeze-thawed soil microbial communities from the Hubbard Brook experimental Forest, New Hampshire - Hubbard Brook CCASE Soil... | ecosystem: Environmental > Terrestrial > Soil... | reverse complement strand
GCTGGCGAAGGTGCTGCAGAAGCTCGAAGGTGTCCAGAAGGAGTTCAACGCGTCTGCATCTGGCGGAAAGAAGGTTTCGCTGGCGGACCTGATCGTTCTCGGCGGCTCTGCCGCGGTCGAGAAGGCAGCGAAGGATGCGGGGGTCAGCGTGAAAGTTCCCTTCACGCCGGGGCGGATGGACGCGTCGCAAGAGCACACGGACGTCGAATCGTTCGAAGCGCTCGAACCGAAAGCGGATGGCTTCCGCAACTACATCAACGGTAAGCACCGCATCTCGGCGGAGGAGCTTTTGGTGGATCGGGCGCAATTGCTGAAGCTAACGGCGCCGGAGATGACGGTTCTCGTTGGCGGCTTGCGCGTCCTGGGAGCAAACACCGGGAAGTCCACACACGGCGTCTTCACGAAGCATCCGGAGACGCTGACCAACGACTTCTTCGTCAACCTGCTCGACATGGGCACGGAATGGAAGCCATCTAACGAATCCAACGGTTCTGGAGCGGTTTACGAAGGCCGCGACCGCAAAACGAATGAGGTCAAGTGGACCGGCACGCGTGTCGACCTGATCTTCGGTTCACACTCCCAGCTGCGCGCTTTCGCGGAAGTCTATGCCTGCGCGGACTCGAAGGAGAAGTTTGCGAAGGACTTCGTGGCGGCGTGGACCAAAGTGATGAATCACGATCGCTTCGATTTGGCCTGAGGCAGCGAGAGCTGATAGCAGCGACCAGATAGCAGATAACAGGAGGCAAGGGGCGGGGCGGGCTGCGAGGCTCGCCTCGTTTTTGTCTTTGGACATGTTTCATCTCCGGCAAACGAGATTCGAGTAGAATGCTTGAGCCATGGCGAAACTTACATTTTTGGGTGCGGCTGGTTGCGTTACTGGATCGAAATATCTGGTGGAGGCGGCGGGCAAGAAGCTGCTGATTGATTGCGGGTTGTTTCAGGGGACGGACGACCTGAAGCAGCGGAACTGGAATCCACTGCCGGTGGATCCGAAGACGATCGATTACCTGGTGCTGACGCACGCGCACCTGGACCACACGGGATGGCTGCCGGTGCTGGTGCGGGACGGTTATAAGAAACCGATTTACGCGAATCCGGCGACGATTGAATTGACGGGGCTGCTGCTGAAAGATTCCGGCCACCTGCAGGAAGAAGAGACACAAAACGCGATCAAGAATAAGTGGAGCACGCATGCGGAGCCGCGGGCGCTTTATACCGCGGCTGATGTGGACCCGGTGCTGGCGCAGTTGAAGCCGATGCCGCGGCGCGGGGGATTTGATTTGTCGCCGGAGTTTCATTTCGAGTCGTACGACGCGGGGCACATTTTGGGTTCGTCGAGCCTGGAATTGACGATCACGGAAAACGGGAAAAAGTTGATGGTGGTGTTTTCAGGCGATGTTGGCCGCTACGACCAGCCGATCCTGAACGATCCGACTTCGCCGGCAACGAAACAAATTGACGCGTTGCTTTGCGAATCGACGTACGGGGACCGGGAACACGAAGCGGGCGATCCGTTGCAACTTTTGGCGGACATTGTGAACCGGGTGGTGAAGCGCGGCGGGTCCATCGTGATTCCGGCGTTTGCGATCGGGCGGACGCAGACGTTCATGTATTACCTGCGGCAACTGGAGGATTTGCAGAAAATCCCGAAGGTGCCTGTGTACGTGGATAGCCCGATGGCGCTGAGCGCGACGGATTTGTATTTGAAGTACAAGGAAGATCACGACCTGGAGTTTGCGCGCGAGGAGCAGGGCGGCGATCCGCTGGACGTGCACACCTTTCACCTGGCGCGCAGCGTGGCGGAATCGAAAGCCATCAATGACGTGAAGACGCCGTGCGTCATCATTTCGGCGAGCGGAATGGTGACGGGCGGACGCGTACTGCATCACCTGGCGCAGCGGCTGGGCGATACGCGGAACTGCGTGATCCTGGGAGGATTTCAGGCGGAGGGAACGCGCGGCCGAGCGCTGCAGGATGGCTCGAAAACGCTGAACCTCTTTGGACAGGCGGTGCCGGTGCGGGCGGAGATCGTGGAGATGGGACAATTTTCGGCGCACGCGGGAAAGAGCGAATTGCTGCGCTGGCTGGGTGGATTGCAGGCCACGCCGAAGCAAGTGTACTTGACGCACGGAGAGCCGGCGGCGGCGCAGTCGCTGCAGCAGGCGATTACCGAGAAGTTCAAGTGGAAGGCGGCGGTGGCGCGGTATCTGGACAGCGTGCAGATCGGGTGAGGGCTACCAAATTCGGGAGAATTGACACGCTGGCGTGGGGCCAAATTGGACGCGGCTCAAGAGACAAAAAAGAGACGTAAAATCTTTCGGGAACTTAGAAACATTTGGGGGGGAATACTCGTCTATACCTGCAAGACCACTCGCGGGGTAGGGGACTGACCACCACAGGGCAACCGACCAACAGTCTCTTACCCCTTTCCTCCTGTCGTGCCTCCACAGACCACATTTAAAAGGGTTTAATAACGATCAACTGGACTGTGCGGTCAGAACCGTGCGCTTGGTTGGGGTGTCTCGCGACATCGGCGGTATTTCTTCGAGTTGCAGACCGGCAACGAACATGGGTGTAGGCGCGACGCGGCCCCAGCGATTGAGTTCCCAGCGCGCGCGAAGGAATTTAATTTCCTGTCGCAGGGAGATGTCGAGAACCATCTTGGTGGTGCCGCGATAGAACTGTTGCGGGAGCTTGAGAAGAGGGCGCTTGGCGAAGTTCTGGCCGTCGGCGGAGCCCCAGATGGAGACGTCGAGGGATTCCTGCTCGATCTGTTCGGTGACGGTGAGGGTGCAAAAGAAAGTGTGGGAGATGGTTTCGGAGATATCGAGCGGCGCGCCGTCGCCGCTGGATTCGAGGCGGGTGCCGGCGGGGATGAGAGAAAATTCGAGGGGCACGAGTTAGTTCCCTTTCTGTTTCAGCGCGAGTGTAGCACAGCGGAATTATTGTGAGTGCGATGCGTTGCGCTTCGCACGCGTGGAAGAAAAAGCAGGTCCCTCACCCGCAAAAAGCGCGGGTTCGGGATGACAAGGTTTGGGTGAAGGCGCGGATGTGGGATGACAATTTTGGTGCGTTTTCTTACTGGAGGCGCCAAGGGGAACGTTCGGGCCAGTGGCGCATGGCTTCGGTGGCCCAGGCGGTGGTTTTGTCAGCGTGGCAGGTGGTGCATGGATTGGGGATTTTGTATTTGTCGGTCATGTCCGGCGTGATGAAGGCGAAAGTGTGGGAGCGGACTTTTACGTCGGCGATGGTGGTCTCGATTTTCGGCATGTGGCAGGCGATGCAACTGCTGCCGGTGGAACCTTTTTTGTGGTGCGTGTGCTCTTCGAGAGTGGCAGTGCGGGGGCCGTTGAGAGAAAGCGGGCTGTGGCAATCGAGGCAGATTTGGTCGCCGGGTTTTATTAATTGCGCGTAGTTGTCGGTGCCGTGGACGTCGTGGCAACTGAAGCAGGTGACGCCGCGGCGATACATCACGCTTTGCACGAAGTCATTTCCCTGCATGCGATTTTTGTGGGCGGTGCCGTCGGGGAAATGCGTGAAGGTGGCTTCGCCGAGTTTGTGATCTTCGAGCTGCCAGTAATCGCAGAGATTTGAACCCGGCTGAAAGCCTACGGGCCAATCGTAATATTTTCCTTCGATGGGAACAGTGAGCGGGCGTCCCTGAGAGTGGCACTGGATGCAGGTGTCGCTGGCCTGGACGTAATCCATATGCGAGGGATTCAAAATATTTGCGCGTGTGGGATGCTGCACGTGCTCGCTGCCGGGGCCGTGGCACCGTTCGCAGCCGACGTTCCACTCTGCGACTTGCTTGGTGTGGATGTCGTAGCCGACGGAGTGGCAGCCGTCGCAGGTGGGGCCGGTGGGGCGCTGCATGTTGTCGGGAGGATAGAAAGGCACCCACCAATCGGCGCCGTTGGGGACGAAATAAGGGCGCCAGACTTTGTTGATGACGTCCCATTGCGCGGGCTCGGGATAGTAGTCATCGCCGATTTTGGTGAAGTAGCGCTGCTTCCAGACGCTGCCGTAGACGAGAGCGACCTGGTCCTTCGTGAATTTGGCGATTTTGTTTGTGGAGAGGTCGGGGATGATGACGTTTGGGGATTCGCGCGGATCGCGAACGACGTTGGCCATGGGCGTTTTGCGCCAGTGCTCGTAGATTTGCGCGTGGCACTTCTGGCAGGAGGCGGAGCCGGCGAAGTGAGCTGAGCTGATCGCGGCGGTTTGCTGGGTGCGCTCTTCGTTGGTTAGGTTGCGCAGGCTGCGGATGTAAAGAACCAGTTTCCAACTGTCGTCGGACTGCTCGTCGTGGGGCTTGGCCCAGCCGGGCATGCCTGTGAGCGGAACGCCGCTGCGGATGATGTAGCGGAGCTGGCCGTCGGTGAGATTTTGCGTTTGTGGCGCGCGCAGGTCGGGGACTCTGGGATATTCGTTGCGGCCGACGTTGGTTTGGCCGGAGCCGTCCGGGGCGTGGCAGACGGCGCAGCGGTCGATGTAACTTTCGCGCGCCTCTTTCAGAACGTCGGGAGCGGGCTTCCACGGGTTGGGTTCGAGGCGTGCTTTGCGCGGGATAGCGAAATTGCGCGCGGCTCGGGCGACGATTCTTTCCACGCGCGAAGGCTCGGCTGCCGTGGTGAAGCCATGCAATAGGATGCGAACGCCAAAATAGCCGGCGATTGCAAGCACCGCAGCTACCAATAGCAGAACGATATTCCGGAATTTCATGCAGAGTCCCTTTCGCGACAGCGCACATTAGATGCCACAGCGCGGAAGGGTGGGCGTAAGAATCAGGATAACATTTGAGAGGAAATTGCCAAGCAGGGGAAGGCCGGATGAATTGGAATTTTACATTATGGAGATGAGATGGTGACTTCGACATACTCGTGATGGGCCTTGAGAGGGATTACCTCGCCGGTTTCACGGACGTCCTCCAAGGTGAAGCATAGCTAGGCGCTGGATTCTCGGGCACCATCGCACGTGCAGTGGTGTCCAATTGTCAGATACTATTTATGTTAATTATGGGTGTCGATTTCGGATTGGTTTGGATGTCTCTTTCCGTAATTAATAAGTCTTTCGTCTTGTTCTTCTGTGGCACCTCACTGTACACATTTTTCCTTTCCCTCCACGCGCTATTTGTACTTTATTCCGGCAAAAGACAACGGCGGAGAGAAAACACAAGCAATTCAGGGCCACCACTCGGCATTCTGCGTTCTCGTTTCGCGAACTTGCGACAACTTCATATTTTCACCCTCTATTTGTTTGGGTTCTGCATTGCGATGCAAGTTCCTAGTGTCTTCCACACTATCGACCATTCAAAAGAATATCCGCTCGATGCCATCATTCGCGGTCTAACGTTTCTCTTCTACTTTGACGCTATAGTTTTCTTAGGCTTCCTGCTACTTCACGCCGTGCAATGGATTGTCTCTGCACGCCTTGATTCCTTCTGGCCGGCAAGGTTGAGTGATTACCACCGCAGTCGCTAGACGTGCAATTTTGCCAAGCGGGCTTCGGCGGCAGCTAGGGTTTCTTCTTTTTTGCAGAAGGTGAAGCGGACCTGGGAGGCGCCGTCCTGAGCGTTGTTGTAGAAGCTGGAGCCGGGGACGCAGGCGACGCCGATTTTTTCGACGAGATATTTGGCGAAGGAGACGTCGCGGGAGCCGGCGGGATATTTGGCTTCATCAAAATGGAAGCGGGAGATGTCGGTCATGATGTAGTAGGCGCCGCGAGGTTTGTACACGGTGAAGCCGGAGGTAGTGAGGATTTTGAGGAGGCGCTCGCGCTTTGTGGCGTAGGAGGAGGCGAGCTTGTCGTAGTAGGACTGCGGCGATTTGAGCGCGAGGGCGCCGGCTTGTTGAAGGGGAGCGGCGGCACCTACGGTGAGGAAGTCGTGGACTTTGCGGATGGCTTGCGTGGTTTCAGGAGGAGCTAGCGCCCACCCGACGCGCCAGCCGGTGACGCTGTAGGTTTTGGACATGCCGTTGATGACGATGGTGCGATCGCGCATGCCGTCGATGCGGGCCATCGAGATGTGCTCGGTCGCGTCGTAGAGGATGTGCTCGTAGATTTCGTCGGTGATGCAGAAGGCGTTCCAGCGAATGCAGAGATCGCGGATGAATTCGAGTTCCTGGCGGGTGAAAACTTTCCCCGTGGGATTGTTTGGCGTGTTGAGGATGATGGCCTTGGTGTGCGGACCGAAGGCGGCGGCCAGTTCCCTTTCGTCGAAAGTCCAGGTGGAATTTTCATTGGCCGGCGGGCGCATTTTGACGAAGCTCGGGGTGGCGCCGGAGAGGATCGCGTCGGGGCCATAATTTTCGTAGAAGGGTTCGAACACGACGATTTCGTCGCCGGGATTGATGATGGCCATCATGGCGGACATCATGGCTTCGGTGGAGCCGCAGCAGATGGTGATTTCGCGCTCCGGGTCGTAGGTGACGTGCTGGGTGCGGGCAAATTTTTCGACGACGGCGTCGCGCAGCGGCTTGGCGCCCCAGGTGATGGCGTATTGATTGATGTCGTTGGAGATGGCCTGGCGCGCGGCTTCCTTGATTTCTTCGGGGGCGGCGAAATCGGGAAAGCCCTGGGAGAGATTGACGGCGTTGTGCTTCATGGCCAGGCGGGTCATTTCGCGGATCACGGATTCGGTGAACTGTTCGGCCTTGGCGGAGAGCATTCGGCGGGCGATGTGGGTCATGTTGGTTTCGGGAGAAGACATTCAGAGATTGTAGCAAAGACGGGGAATTTGTTGAGATGCGGCCTGCGGGGAGAAGAAAGAAAAGATTTAACACAGAGGGCACAGACGGGCCACAGAGTTCACGGAGAAGTGCGGCCTGTCCACCGTGTGAGCGGGCCTTGCAAGAATTTGCTGGTTACCGTGATTGCGCCGCGAGATAGGCTGAGGGCCTGGGCGTGGCGGCGGAGACGGTGCTTTTGGGAGTTTCGGCGTAGAGGGCGCGGTACATGTCGGTGTTGCGCAGGACGATTTGGACGTATTCGCGCGTTTCGGTGAAGGGGATGGATTCGACCAGTTCGGGGACTTCGTCGTAGGTACGCTCGGATTTCCAGAGGGCGATGCGGTCTTCGCCGGCGTTGTAGGCCGCGGCGGCGTATTCGGGGCCGCCGGTGGCGCGCGTGAGGTTGGCGATGTAGAGCATACCGAGTTCGATGTTGATGTTGGGATCGAAGAGGGAATTTTTGGTGTAGCGAATCTTGCGTTCCTTTGCGAGCAGGCGCCCGGTCTTTGGAAGAATCTGCATGAGGCCGATGGCGTCGGCGTGGGAGACAGCATCGGCCTGGAAAGTGGATTCCTGGCGGATCAGGCCCGCTGCGAACATGGGATCGAAATTGTTGCGTTCGGCTTCGTGGCGAATGGTGGCTTCGTAGGGGAATGGAAACAAAACTTTCCAGACGTTCGAAGGAACTTCGGAGAGTTTGCGGGAGTCGAAATTCGGAACGGCCATGCGGCCGTAGGCCATGCCGGTGGCGAAATGTCCTTGATCGAAGGCAGCTTGCGCGGCTTCGACGAGATAGCGCGGCGAAGCGGTTGCTGCGTAAGCAGCCTTCAGCTCCAGTTCGGCGGAAGCGTCAAAGGCGATGGTGCGCAGGGCCTGCGCGCGATTCCAGCGGTCGGCGACGAGGGGCGCGATGGGTTCGTCGAACGGGCGCAACGGCGGCGGCGCGGGAATCTCCGCGAGAGCGTCGGCGGGATCGGCATCGCCGGGAGCGAGCTTTGCGAGGCGCTGATCCGCGGCGTGCGCAAAATACGTGGATGGGAAACGGTCCGTGGCCTTTTCATAGAAGGCGCGGGCACGGGTGGGATTTCCGTTGCGCTCAGCGTTGCGGCCGAGCCAATAGAGCGCATTCACCGTTCCACCAGTGGATGGATATTTGCGCAGAAAATTGGTCATCTTCTCGTCGGCAAAGGGCTGGCGCTGGATGTAGGCAATCCACGCCATACGCCATTCCGCGTTATAGGCGTGCCGGCCGGCCGGAAAGCCGTCGAGCACGCGCTGGTAGTAATTCCCCGCTTTCGCGCGATCGAGTTCCACCCAGTAATAGTTGCCTGCGGCCATCAGAGAATCTTCGGTCCAGCGGCTCTGCGGATATCTCTCGGCATTTTTTTCAATCGCCGTGAGCATTTCGGTTTCTCTTTTATCGGAGCGCCAGGCTTGGGAGAGATCGTAGAGGCGCTCGGCATCGGCTTCGGGATCGGTAACGGCAAGTTTCGCGAAGAGGCTGGGAGCAGCCTTGGGATGCTGGCGGCATTCGGCGGCGCGGACGAGCGCGCGCTGGCGGATAGGATTCGCGGCATCCTTGAGAATCGTGGCGAGCTTTTCGTATTCGGTGCGGGCTTCGTGCCACTTGTGTGCGTCGTAGAAAATCTGCGCGCGCTGATCCTGCATCTCGCCGGTGGCATAAGGAAATTCGCTGCGGAGTTGCTTATTGAGGCGGGGAAGAGCGATGGCCGCGTCCTTCGATTCATCGGCGAGCGGATATTTGTAGAAAAGCGCCTGGTAATCTTTCACAGCAGGGGCGAATTTGTGCGCGGCTTCCTCGGCGCGGGCGCGGGCGAGAAGCAGATTGGGTTTCGATCCGGTCGCGCCGTAGGTGGCGAGCACGTCGAGAGCATCCTGCGGGCGGCCGATCGCGTCGGCGGCGGAAGCGTACGCTTCAAGAACCTGTTCCTTGAACGCAACGCCGGGGTAATCCTTCAGGATTTGCGCGAGGTCTTGAGCGGCGGGAGCGTTCTTGCCCAGCGCGCGTTCAGTCTGTGCGGTCCAGAAGAGCGTGTATTCGTAGAGCAGCGTGTCGGGTTTCGCCTTCTGGAGCCAGTTGAGGGCTTGTTGCGCGCGGGTTTTCGAATAGTCGTCGTAGCCGAGGGCGAGCGCGGCGCGCTGTCCCCAGACGCTGGAACTATTTTTGTTCGCGAAGGCGGCGAGCTTTTCGTAGGCGCCAGGAGTGCCGCGATGGAGATCGCGGGCGAGCAGGGCAAGTTCTTTTTGTGCGGCGGCGTCTTCGGGAGTGGAAGCGTCGAGAGCGGGAGAGGTCGTGTCCGGCTTGCAGCCGGTGGCGCACGCGGGAGATTTCGGATGAGCGGGTTTCTTCTTTTTCTTTTTGGTCTGGGCGGAGAGGTCGGTGGCGCAGAGAAGCGAGAGGCAGAGAAGGAGAATGGAAAAAACTACGAGTAAGGATGGCGATGTACGGACTAATTTTGTGGTTGGGCCGTGGAAACCCTCAGGCCTGAAGGGCTGAGCTACAGGACGGCGGACGAGAGCCTCGCGGCGGATGGAGTTACCGCGATTTTCCGGCGGTGGCGTAAGGATATTCGCCGAGCGCGTTGGAATCCCCGTCAGCAAGAATTTCCACCATCCAGCGATAAAAGTAATCCACCGGGTGGTCCATGATGGGTTTGAATCTACGATCGTATTCTCGATGAGCTTTCTCAATGTCGTCTTTCAGTCTGATGCAGATATCTCTGTTCTCGCGTCCCAGTCTAACCTGTTCCGGTCTTAACATTTTAATATCCTGCATGGATACTTTCGCAACGCGATTTGCGCGGCGATGAAGCTCTTGTTCCTCAGGAGTCAACTGGTTGACGTTGAAGTCGGCTTCCGAGACGTGGCCGACTTCGGTGACGTGTAGCTCGGTTTCGACGTGGGGTTCGGGAACCGGTTCGACGCGGGGAGGGGGGGCCGGAGCGGCAGCCTTTGGTTCAGGGTAGCTTGGAGCCGGGCGTGCTGGCGGAGCGGTGGGTTCGGGAGCGACGCGGCCCATGGCTTCGGTGATTTTTTCTTCGAGAGGGCTTCGTGGGCCGGGCTGCAGGGACAGGGCCGTGAAGCGGGTGAGAACTTCGAGGGCGGCGGCAAGCGACGCGGCGGCGGTCTGGGCGCGAAGCATCGGGGGAAGCGCGTTGGTGGGCTTGCTGCTGGAGCAGGCCGCGACGATGTCGTTGATGGACTGCTGAAGTTCCTCGCTGGTGCGCTGGATGCGCTCGAGGTTGTCGCGGAGAGCGCGAGCAACGGCTTGTTCGACGGCATTGGATTCAGGTGCCATACCCTTTATTGGGGGCGTTTTGCCCGATGTTCTCCCGTTTTGCCATTGTGGGCTGCGGGCGCGGGAGCGTCAACGGCTAGGGGTGGGGGGTGTGACTAAAAGGATGATGAGGAATTGGGGGGCTTGGGGGCTCGCGGACTCGCGTAATCAGTGATCAGTAATCAGTAATCAGTAATTAGTGGGAAGGGATGGGGGAAGCTGTTGAATGGTAAGCAGATAACAGCGATCAGATAGCAGGTGGCAGGAGGCGGCGGTGTGTGGGTTGGGTTGGGTTGGGTTGGCTATCTGTTGAGATCCTTGGACATCAGGTAACGCTGATGATCTTGGAAGCCGCGGCGGCGGTAGAGTTCGATGGCGGGGTTGCCGTGGGTGACTTCTAGGTGAATGAATTTGGCATGGTGCTCTCGGGAGGCGGCCTCGGCCAGGTCAAGAAGTTGAGTACCGATTCCCTTCCCACGATGGGCGGCCTCGACGAAGAGTTCGTCAATCCATGCGCCTTTGCCGCGGTATTCGAGGCTGTAGTCGAAGCAGATCACCAGATAGGCGATCGCCGCGTTTGCTTCGCGGACAAGATACAAGACGCCATAAACTGAATTTTGCAAAAGCTCGGCGAGATTGGCGCGCACCGTGGCCTCGTCGAAGGGTTCCGACCACGGATCGTCCTCCTGCATGTGGCGCATCATGGGTAACAGCATTTCGAGATCTGAGTGAGTGGCACGGGCGATGGAGATGGGCATGAGATGCGGAGTCGCCTTTGCAGGGAGAATGAAGTTGGCGACGAAGATCATACTACGGCCGGAAAATTGGTGGCGAGTGCGAACGGACTTCCGGGCGGCTGGGGAGGCTGGGCTCTGCGCGGTAAGCGGAACTATCGAAGGTCGGAGGGCCCAACATGGACTTGCGTGGTAAAATGAAGGCTAGGGGGCGACCCGGTTTCGACGGAAGCTGTCGCGTCCCGGAGGCATGCCGGGGGCCAACCACCCGTAATCGGCTGGAAACTAGAACTGCCAACAACAACTTGGCACTTGCTGCTTAATTAATTAAG
>Ga0308309_10002437_pt1 | contig 11092 bp, 8 predicted proteins | sample HubBroMetageWFT5_FD_192491 | JGI IMG/M metagenome (GOLD analysis project Ga0308309, IMG submission 192491) | Warmed and freeze-thawed soil microbial communities from the Hubbard Brook experimental Forest, New Hampshire - Hubbard Brook CCASE Soil... | ecosystem: Environmental > Terrestrial > Soil... | reverse complement strand
TAGTGAGAAACACGTTGTCATAGATTTGCCACGAGTTCCAGTTGTACTCCGCGGGAGCTTGCGTACTCACGCCCCCGGTGAAAAACGTCAGTCCCGGTACGCCGATAAACCCTACCGTGTCTCCCGGCACGTATCCAAGGCTAACGTCCGCTGCGAGTGGATTGATGGCCTGACTGCCTGACGGGGCAGCGGCAAACTCGCGGTGATAGCCCAGCCTGAAGGAATTCATCAGCGAGGATCGGAAGACGTGGTTCTCTTCCAGGCTAACCAACTGCCGTCGGGTCCGAGCGAAGATGAGTTTATTATTAAATTCGTCGTTCTGCGAAGACGGAGCATTATCGAACATATAGACGCCCGACAGGCTGTCCCGGTCCGAGAATTTATGATCGACTCGGGTCGTAAAGTAATTTTCGGTCGTAATTGCGGATCCGGCAAAGCTGTAGATCCCTACGTCCCCGGAGACCGGGCCGTTGGGCAGAGGGTAAAAAGCCAGATAAGGCTTTACCAGTGCGTTCACGGTTATGTTGCCACTGCTCAATTGGCCATTGCGAGCGGCGAGCGACGGTACGGTGTCGAGCATGCTTAAACCGAGCGACTGTCGCAGCCCCTCGTAGTCACCGAAGATAAACGTCTTGTCCTTCTGGATGGGGCCTCCCGCGGACGCCCCGAATTGGTTGCGATGGAAGGGGGCGATGGTGGGCCCGTCAAAGTAGTTCCGCGCATCGAGGGCGCTGTTGCGCAGGAACTCATAGGCGCTTCCATGGAAATAGTTGGTGCCGGAACGGTTGATAGCGCTGATCACGCCGCCCGACGTCCTCCCATACTCGGCCGATTGATTCACGGTTAAAACGTTGAACTCCGCGACTGCATCCGCTCCCAGGTTGCCGCCCAGGATGCTGCCGGGAGCCTGGTTGGTGTAGTCATTGATGCTGATCCCGTTCAAAAGATAATTATTCTGCTGGGGACGTCCTCCGCTAATGGACAACTCGACTCCCAGTCCACGGCCCAGCCGGTCGGTGCTGGAAACGGGTGCGATGTCACGTATGGTCGAAACGCCCGGCTGCAGAGTCGCCAAATCCGTCCACGATCGACCATTGAGAGGTAATTCGACGATGGTCTTTGAGTCCTCGACCCCGCTGATCGTAGACGACGTCAGTTGCAGGTCGGACGACACTGCCGTGACTTCTATGGTTTCGTTGATGGTTCCTATCTTCATTGCAAAGTTGAGCGCTTGCTGCGACCCGACATCCACCTTAATACCGTTCTGGATGGCGGTTTGAAATCCCAGCGCCGAGACTCTGGCCTCATAGTCTCCTGGCAGTAGATTCGGCGCACTGAAAATCCCCTGTGAATTCGTCGTGATCGTAGTGCCCACCGCGGTCGCTATATTCTTGAGGGAGACCTTTGCGTTTGGGATGGCCGCACCGGAGACGTCGGTGACTCGGCCGGTGATCGTCCCTCCGACCACTTGCCCATAGAGAGGGCCGGAGCAAAGAACGGTCAGCAGTAGGGTCAGGACTGCCGCAAAGCAAACTGCAGATTTCATTGAATCGATCTTGGACGCCATTGACCACCTCCTGAAGCGGTGCCAGCTAGAAGTTGGATTGAACTGTCTCGATAGATACCCCGGGTCTGCGAAACATTTGACCTGTGGCTTTCCTTGCGGCCCCAAAGTATAGACCAGAAAACCAGCCATGCAACAAGAAAAAATGAACTTGTTCTATATTTCGCGACATTTTTCGTGACGCTGCATACCTCGCGTTATGACACCAACGTGGAATCGATCTCCTCAAGCCGCCGCTTTTTTGGCTCGACTCCGAACTTGAGGACGACGAATATTTGCACGATCAGAAGCGCGATCAGAAAACCGAGAACGCCCTTGACGCGGTAGGATCTGAACAGAGCGACGACGATAAAGGGCGTTAGGATCGTCGCCCCGCGCCCGAAGGTGTTGCAGATTCCCGCTGCCCGCATACGAACCTCGGTCGGAAACAGCTCCGGTATATAAATTGCAAAAAGTACCGCGACCAGGACATAGATGGGAATCATGAGCAAGAAACCCACGATCAGCAAAACGGCAGGGTCTTTGACAAAGGGATAAACGCTGCCTACCAAAATCGTCAGCAGCGAAGCGCCTATGATGGTTGGCTTGCGCCCCCACGAATCGGCCGTGAACGCACCCAGCGCCGTCCCGAGCGGCGCCCCCAGGGAAATGATCAGGGAGTAGCTGAGCGACGACGCAATGCTGAGTCCCTCCTGGACAAAGAATGTCGGCAGCCAGGTGACAAATCCAAAAATTAACGTGTTGACCACGATTAGAGCAGTGGCGCCCACAATCATGCGCGGCAAAAGCACAGGGTTGAGAAGCGAACCCAATTCGCGCGAGTGGATCTTAGAGAGAGCAGGCACTTGCTCCGGAAGGGGAGCGTGATGGATCGACACTTCGCGTTCGATGGCCCTAAGAATGGCATCCGCCTCTTCCGTCCGACCGACTGATTCCAGCCAACGCGGTGACTCCGGCAGCGCCTTTCGCAAGTACCAGACGACCATCGCCCCCAGCCCGCCGAGCACGAACATGATACGCCAACCGAAATGGGGGATAAGGATGGTTCCCAGGAGTCCAGTGACTGGCAAGCCGCTCACCACAAAAACCGAGACGATGCCCAGCCATTTCCCCCGGGCTTGCGGGGGAACGAACTCGGTCATAGTCGCGTACCCCACCACGTTCTCGGCGCCCAGTCCCACTCCCATCACAAAGCGCAACAAGATCAGCACCAGCATGGACGGCGAAAAGGCTGCCGCGATGGAGGCGAGACCGAAGATTGCGAGGTTCGCTTGATAGGTAAAGCGCCGCCCGTATCGGTCGCCGAGGAAGCCCGTGAAGAATGCTCCCAACATCATTCCCAGAAATGTGACGGAGACGAACTCGGCGTTCTGACCCATCGTCGAGAAGCCGCTCTTGAGTGTCGCACCGAGGACGGCCCCGGCTACGTAGATGTCAAAGCCGTCGAAAAACATTCCAATGCCGATGAGCCACAAAATTCGACGGTGGAACGAGGAAATCGGGAGCCGATCAAGACGCGCGCCTGCGTTCGCCGTGGCAGCCAGTTCACTTCTCCCTTGCGAGCACGGTCAGGCTGCTCACGGTCAAAGCTTCGATCGCCAGACGGCAATTCTGGGCAAAGTTGTTCTGTTGGGCGGTCTGGAAAAATTCCTTGCACCGCCGCACTGCGGTCGGATCGAGCTGAAGAATGCGCTCGACAACGGCATCGGCCTCCTCAGACAAACGATCAGCTGAACAAACTTGCGAGATGAGACCGATCTGCAAAGCAGCTTGCGGCGTGATGGGATCTCCAAAAAGTACAAGCGGAAACGTAAAACGCGGCAACGCGTACTCACCCAGATAGGCCATGATTGCTGCGGGAGGGAGGCCGGAACGCATCTCAGGAAACTTCAGGCTGGCACGCTCAGCGACCAGGACGAAGTCACACAAGATCGCGAGCCCGAAACCGAAGCCAAAGGCGTCGCCCTGCACTTCCGCGATGCTGATCAAAGGCGAAGTTCGCAGCGAACGCTTGACCTCGATGATGCGAGCGGCTTCACTGCGGATCGCCTCGACGTCCCGGCCCGCGCGCTCTCGTCCCGTGCAGAATACCTTGCCACGAGAACGAATGCGCAGTACTCGCGCGCTGTTGCGAGATGTTTCTTCCTGCAGCGTGGCCAACATCGCATCAAACATCGCTCCGGTGACCAGATTACCGTGGTCAGCATTGTCCAGAGTAAAGGTCAGAACATCTCCGGTCCGCTCAATTACCAGTCCAGGGACGGCGGGATTAGACAAGTGGAGAGTTTTCTCAGGTGACACGCCGCCACGGTATACAGAAACTCACCCACTGTCAACAACCGCAGCAAAGACTTACAGTAAAGAAGTGCCCCAACGGAGAACATGCGTTACTCGCTGGTCGCGAGCCGCGTATATTAGCAATGCGAGTCGGACACAATACGTTGAAAGTCACCATTGTCTTAGAAGACCGCCCGGAAAGAAAATGGTAATCAGAAGCGTCTCGGCGGAAGCGCTACAATTCAAACCGCTCCTGACCCGCAACCAGGTGCGTAGCTTCTGGGCCGCGTGGGGAGGGTGGACCATGGACGGAATGGACTCTTTCATCTATTCCCTCGTTCTGGTTCCGGCTTTACGCGATCTGTTGCCCAGGTCCGGGATCCCCGCCACCACAGCCAACATTGGCTACTACGGCGGACTCCTCTTCGCCCTTTTCATGATTGGGTGGGGGATGGCTTTGTTTTGGGGGCCCATCGCCGACCGCTTCGGACGCGTGCGAACCATGATGTTCAGCATCAGCTGCTTCTCTTTGTTCACCCTGCTGGCCGCATTCGCCACTGGTATCTGGAGCCTCGCGATCTTCAGGTTATTGGCTGGGGTCGGCATCGGCGGAGAATGGTCGATCGGAGCGTCCCTCGTCTCCGAAGATTGGCCCGAGGAGCGCCGAACCATGGGTGGCGCTTTGATGCATACCGGTTACTACGTTGGGCTTTTTTTGGCTGCCTTGGCTAACTACTTCATTGGCAGCCGCTTCGGTTGGAGATACATGTTCGTCGTGGGCGGAACGCCGGCGCTCCTTGTAGCTCTCATACGCAACAATGTCCAGGAGCCGCTTCGCTGGGAGAACAAACGGCAGCAGCTCGGCAAAAATTGGAGGATGCACCACGCCTTCTTCGAGCTTTTTTCCCGTCGATACCGCCGCCGGACAATTTTCAATTCGATTTATCTGATGGTGTCCCTCATCGGCTTGTGGGCGGGATCCGTCTATGTGCCAGCGGCGATGACCTACGTCGCGACCAGAGCCGGCCGGACAGCAATGGAAGCAGCGAGACTCGCCTCTTATGCTACGGCGCTGCTCGGAATCGCAACTGTCCTTGGGGCCCTGATCGTCCCCTGGCTTGCTGAACGGCTGGGCCGCAGGTTGACCCTTGGCCTTTTCTATAGCGTCATGCTTTGCTCAGTCTCGACGGCGTTTGGACGTGTGTTTTACATGCAACGAGACGCAGTCGGGTGGTTCATGGCGTTCGCTTTCTTGCTTGGCCTGGGAGGAGCGAACTTTGTCGTTTACTCGTTCTGGTTACCCGAACAGTACACGACGGAATGCCGCGCTAGCGCATTCGCCTTCACTACCAATATCGGACGCTTCGCAGCGGCCGGCTTCACTTTTCTCGTGGGCGCAGGAGTTCGTCATTTTCAAACTCTTGGCACGCCCGTCGCTCTCACGGCCTTGGCTTTCGTCGTAGGGCTCCTGCTTTTGCCTTTCGGCGAGGAGACAAAGGGCAAGCCGTTACCTGCCTGAGGCGAGATCTTTATAAACATGAAGCTGCGCAGAGCGCCTAGGGAATGAAGCTCACGTACAATGCTGCTGCGCACGAAGGAGTTCAAGAATTGGGAAATCCTGGCAATGAACGAGAATCTCACTCAGAACACGCTAAGGTTAAACCTGATCCTAATCGCACGCGTGGCATGGCGCGTGGCCTGACATTGTTAACCATACGTCGCAACGGGGAATACCGGCTCGGCGTCAAAACTAACAAAGGCATACTGGATGCGCCACGGGCAGCGGATCTTTTGCACTTGCACGCTCCGGCCACAATGGACGATCTGCTTCAGCATGAAGACGGCCCCAGCCTGAATGCTGTGGTGAGTGCTGCTCTGGAATCCGGTGCCGTGCATACGGCCTTTGTCAACGAAGACAGCATTGAATACGGACCAGTGGTCACCCGTCCGGAAAAGATTGTGTGCGTAGGTCTCAACTATCGGCGGCACGCCAAAGAAGTCAATATGGCGATCCCGGTACAACCGGTGCTTTTCAATAAGTACAATAATTCACTCAGCGCCCATCGCAGTGCCATCAAGTTGCCGGTCGAGGTTGCCAAGAAATTTGATTACGAAACCGAACTGGTGATCATTGTAGGCAGAAACGCAAAGAACGTCAGCGAGGGGGATGCGCTTTCGTACGTAGCCGGTTATTGCACGGGCAATGACTTCAGCGCGAGGGACCTGCAGTTCGACACCGGTGGTCAATGGATGGTGGGAAAAACTCCCGATCAGTTTGCTCCCTTGGGTCCGTATCTGTTGACCGCCGACCAAGTTAATCCAGACCAACTTAAAATTGAGTGTCGAGTCAACGGAGAAACTCGACAGTCTTCGAACACTGAGGATTTCATATTTACCAGCGCACAGATTGTCAGCTATATTTCCCAGCACATGACGCTTAAGGCCGGGGACATAATTTTCACGGGGACTCCAGAAGGCGTAATTCTAGGCCATCCTAAGGACAAGCAGGTTTGGCTCAAGGTTGGCGACAAAATCGCCTGCAGCGTGGAGAAACTGGGCGAGCTAGAGTTCGAATTGATCTGAGTCTTCTGGACTGTAATGCAGGCACGATGTATAGTAACCTGCATTTCTGAACTTGTTCTTTTTTCCCGCAATCAAATAAACTGAGTGTCACCCTCGGGAGATTTGGCCAATGGATACGAGTTTCATAGGCAAGCCACATGAATGGGATCCTCGCCGCGTCTACAGCCAGACCGGCGCAGACTGGCAATACCGCGTCGACTTCGACCGGCTGCGCAAAGATCGGTTGCAGCGCGTGAAGGAACAGATGAACGCTCGTGACCTGGGCGCTTTGGTTCTGTTCGCGGGCGCCAATATTCGCTATGTCACCGGTTCCTATCAAGGCAATTGGAAATACAACATCAACATCCGCTACGCGGTGCTACCGAACGGCGCTGAGCCCGTTCTTTTCGAGACTGCAGGATCAGACCTGCACTGCGCCGAGATTGACCTGCCCTGGATGGAAGGCCGCATCAATCCAGCCATTACGTGGCAATGGGCGGAGGGGGCGGTTCCAGTCATGGCCGGCAGAATGGCGCAGAGCGTGGTCGACGTCCTTGAGGCCCACGGAGTTCGCAAGGAACGAATTGCCATCGACAACTTCGATATGCCGGCGCTGAAGGCATTTCAGGAATGCGGCCTGAACATCGTAGATGCGTGGCCGGCAGTCTCGGCCGCGCGCGTGGTCAAGACTCGTGATGAAATTGAACTTCTCAAGCAGTCAGCTAGCATCGGCGATGCCGCCATGTGGCGGATTAAGAACGAGTGGCTTAAGCCCGGAGTGCGCGAGCGTGAGATCGAAGCCAAGGTCCACGAGTTCATGCTGGAGCGAGGTTGCGAAATCATTTACGACATCATCGTCGCCTCTGGAGGCAATACCAGTCCGTATCGCCGCTGGGCGACTGAAAAGATTATCCGCCAGGGTGACTTGGTGATCGTGGACATCAATGCCGTGGGACCTTCCGGATACTTTATTGACTTTGTGCGCTGCTTCAAATGCGCGGGAAAGATGAACCAGAAAGAAATCGACCTGTATCGCGAAGTCTACGATTCGATGTATGCCGGATTAGAAAAACTGCGACCGGGCAATACCACGGCAGACGTCGCTGCGGCCTTCCCCAAGTACGACGACGACAAATACGGAACGGTTACTTTGCAGCAGTTCGCCCACAGCATCGGCCTTACTCTCTATGAAGGCATGTGGGTTTCCCGAGCCTATTCGCTCAAATATCCAGCCGAAATAAAAGAAAACATGTACTTCGCGATTGAAACTTTCGCCGGGCATCCCGGCCTTCAGCAGACCACGCGTCTTGAAGAGAATGTTCTGGTTTCAGGCCAGGGGCCGGTGGTCTTCACACTCATGGAGCACATGGAAGAGGCGATGGCGCGTTAGTATGTCGCAATTACTGGTCGCGGTGGCTGACTCTGTTTTCCCGGACCTTGATCCAGCACGGGCAGTGCTGTCGAAAATCGGCGCCAAGTTGCGCCTCGCAGAAAAACCTACGCCCGAGGCCATCGTGCAAGTCGCACGAGATTGCGACGCGATGCTCGTCACCTATGCCAAGATTACAGCCGACATGATCCGGCAAATGCCGGATTGTCGAATCATCGCTCGATTCGGAATCGGCGTAGACAATGTTGACATTGCAGCCGCAACCGATGCGGGCATCGTCGTCACCAGGGTCCCCGATTACTGCATCGATGAAGTTTCCGATCACACGTTGGCTTTGCTGCTTGCTTTGGCGCGCAAAATTCCATTCGCAAATTCAAGCGTACATGCGGGCCGGTGGGAGATGTCTGCGACTGTTCCCATTCATCGCTTGCGCGGTAGGGTTCTTGGTTTGGTGGGCTTCGGCAGGATTCCACAGTTGGTTGCGCCCAAGGCGCAAGCTTTTGGTCTCAAAGCTGTGACCTATGATCCCTTTGTGCCACAAGACATCGCGAACACTGCAGGTGTCGACAGAGTTGATTTTGCCCAGTTGGTAAAAGTCTCCGATTATGTTTCCATCCACACTCCGCTGATGCCGGAAACTAAGCGTCTGTTCAACGCCCAAGTGTTTCGTCAGATGAAGCCGACCGCTTATCTGATTAACACCGCACGCGGCCCGATCGTGGACGAAGAGGCTTTGGCGCACGCACTCGACGCAGGACAACTTGCCGGGGCGGCTTTGGACGTCTTGTCGCAAGAGCCGCCGACTGCCTCACCCCTTCTTGGTCGCAACAACGTAATCCTGACCCCACATATGAGCTTTTATTCGGTAGAGTCGCTGGTCGAATTGCAAACCAAGGCGGCTGAGGAAGTTGTCCGCGTTCTGACTGGTCAGACGCCTCGAAGTCCAGTCAATCCGGAGGCTCTGAAGTCGAGGCAAAACGCGACGCCACATTGTGATCGCCGGATATGAACATGTTCGTAAATGTTGGTTTATAATTGGACACCGCCGGGGCGGTGAAATAAACTGAGTTTCTGCTCTCAGAAAGCGCAACCTCTTGCGAGAATTCGTGGAATAGTTCTTCGAGTCGCTTTCCTTCAACGCTCCTCCAATGAGGAGGCTATTGGATGGCTACAGTCAGGCAGCTAAACATCAACGGGCACGTCTATACCATCGAAGTGGATTCCGAAGCCATCCTGCTCTTCGTCTTGCGCGACCATCTCGATCTGACAGGAAGCAAATATGGCTGCGGCGAGGGCCAGTGCGGTTCCTGTACCGTCCTGATCGATGGCAAGTCTCGCCGATCCTGTATTACGCAAGTCGGCGATGTCGCCCAGAAACAAATCACTACTATTGAAGGCCTCGCGCAAGGCGACCGCCTGCATCCCGTGCAGCAGGCATTCCTGGATGAGGGCGCCATGCAATGCGCCTACTGCACTTCTGGAATGATCATGACGGCGGTCTCGCTCTTGAACGCCAGGCGCGATTCGTCCGCGGCGGAGATCGCTCGCTCGATGGAAGGCAACATCTGCCGCTGTGGAACCCAGCCACGCATTGTGTTGGCTATTCAAAGGGCAGCGAAGGCCATGGACGAGTCCAAACAATGAGCAAGGATTTTAATTTCGAAACTTCGTGGGAACCGGAACGGTACGAACTTGCCGCGCCGCCCACGTATCACTTCGATGTCGATCGACGTGAATTTTTCAGATTCCTGGGCGCTGGCGTTTTGATCGTCTGCGTCTTGAAAGACGCGCGCGCCCTGCAGGAATCAGGCGCTAATCAGGGGGCACAGAGCGCATCACTTCCGAAAGAAATCGGAGCCTGGCTGCACATTGGTGAAGACGGCAATGTCACGGTGTATACCGGCAAGGTCGAGGTCGGGCAGAATATCCGGACGTCCCTCACCCAGGCCGTCGCCGAGGAGTTGCACGTTCCTGTGAGCGCAATCCAGATGGTGATGGGCGATACCAAGCTCACCCCCTATGACCGCGGCACATTCGGCAGTCGCACCACTCCGGAAATGAATTTGCAATTGCGGAAAGTCGCGTCTGCCGCTCGCGACACTCTGATCGCCCTGGCGGCAACTCAATGGCAGGTTGACCGCAAGCATCTGATCGCCGCCGACGGGAAGATCACGGATTCAGAGAGCGAGCGCACGGTTGAATATGCTGCGCTTGTAAAGGGCAAACAGCTCACTGAAACCCTGCCGGTCGAAGACCCATTGATTCCCGCCTCGCAGTGGACAGTAGCCGGTCAGCCGCTGCCCAAGGTCAACGGCCGCGATTTTGTCACCGGCAAGCATCGATATCCGTGCGATCAGAGACTGCCGGATATGCTCTACGGCAAGATCCTGCGGCCGGCTTCTTTTGAAGCAACCCTAGCCTCGCTCGACACGCAGGACGCCGAGAAAATTGCTGGTGTGGTCGTCGTCCATGATGGTAACTTCGTCGGCGTGGCAGCTCCGACCGGAGAGGCTGCCTCTCGAGCGTTGAGTGCGATTCGCGCTGAGTGGAAATCCCAGCCCCAGATTTCAAACAAGGAACTATTCGAGTATTTGAAAAAGAATCCTGCCGAAGGGGGTGGGCCACTCGATTCGCCGTTCCGCTACGAGACAGGCTCAATGGACAAGGCATTCACATCTGCCGATCATCGCCTGCAACAGACCTACACGACCAACTACATTGCACATTGCCCGCTCGAGCCGCGGGCTGCGCTGGCTCAATGGTCGGGAGATGATTTGACAGTATGGACCGGCACGCAACGTCCCTTCGGTGTGCGAACGGAACTCGCCGCGGCTTTCCGTATGCCCGAGGAGCGCGTCCGCGTAATTATGCCGGATACGGGCTCCGGTTATGGTGGCAAACACACCGGCGAAACCGCGATCGAGGCCGCAAGACTGGCACGCGCCGCGAAGCGGTCGGTCAAGGTAACGTGGACACGGGAAGAGGAATTTACCTGGGCGTATTTTCGTCCTGCTGCGGTCATTGAGATCACCAGCGCGATGCGCAACGACGGTAAGATTACTGCCTGGGACTTTCAGAATTACAATTCCGGTGCGGCTGGAATTCCGACCGTCTACGATATCGAGAACCAGCGAATCCAGTTCCATCCCGCGCGATCTCCTTTGCGACAGGGCTCATATCGTGCCCTCGCTGCAACCGCGAACCATTTCGCCCGTGAGTCGTTTATGGACGAACTAGCGCTGCTCGTGAAGATGGATCCACTGGAATTTCGCCTCAAGAATTTAAAGAACGAACGCCTC
>Ga0308309_10002436_pt1 | contig 11096 bp, 9 predicted proteins | sample HubBroMetageWFT5_FD_192491 | JGI IMG/M metagenome (GOLD analysis project Ga0308309, IMG submission 192491) | Warmed and freeze-thawed soil microbial communities from the Hubbard Brook experimental Forest, New Hampshire - Hubbard Brook CCASE Soil... | ecosystem: Environmental > Terrestrial > Soil... | reverse complement strand
GCCAGCGGACAGGCCGCCGCGCCAGGGCACAGCCCATTCCGAAGCCCAGGAAACAGAGCAGCAGAGCCAGATTCTTTACATAGGCAAAGATGCGGATTTCCGTGCCGATCCAGCGGATCAGGGCCAACTCGGCGAAGAGGGTGAGAAAGCTGGCTAAAATCAGCTGCTTCCAGCTCCAGCTGTCACACTCGGGCGCGGGGATCGCCGGCTGGGCGGTTCTTCTTCTCCAAACCAGCCAGCCGAAGTAGTAAAGCAGGAGTACAGCGGAAATGAAAAAGCCGGCAACACGCCAGTTCATCAAGACTCCGGGAAGAACTTACGGCAAGCATATAACGGCCACGGCGCTACCGCACAGCCCGGAAGCCAGGAGCTCACTTCCGATACTGCGTCGGCTGAGGACCCTTCTCCAGCATCTCACGATTCCAGATCGCTCCCTCGCGGGTATAGCTGGCGAGCTCGAAGTCCTGGGTCAGTTCCAGAGCGTCCACAGGACAGGCGTCCTCGCAGAGTCCACAGAACATGCAGCGGCTCAGGTCATAAGTAAAGTTGGTGAGTTCCTTGCGGCGGGTCTGCTCGTTGCGGGCGCTCGTGACCACGATCAGGTTCTCGGGACATGCCAGCGCGCACAAGTCGCAGGCAATACACATGGTCTCGTTAGTATCGGGATTCACGTTCAGCCGGGGCGCCCCGCGATAACGCTCGGCTACCTGCGGCCGCTGCAAAGGATACTGTTCGGTATAGATCTCTCTGGGATCCTGGTAGCGAAACGTGACCTTCAGGCCCTGAAGTAAATCCAATAAGAAGACTTTGCGCAGCAGCTTCGGAATCCCCATAACGGAGCAAGCATATCATCATTCGCAAGAATCGCAGAAGTGGCCCGCGCCTCTATCTGCGGGAAGGAAGTGAGGTTGCATCCACCCGAGCGAACCAGCCTTTTTCCGAACTCGATACAATGACCGTACACACCGTGTCCCCGAACCAACGACGAGCGACCGAAGACCAACGATCAACAACTGTCTCAGACGAATTCTGGATGGAAGAGGCTCTCCGCGCCGCACAACGAGCGCTGGAAGCGGGCGAAGTTCCAGTCGGCGCAGTGGTCGTGCATGCCGGCGAGATCATAGGTCGAGGCTGGAATCGCAATATCACCGACTCCGACCCCACCGCCCACGCCGAAATTATTGCCCTTCGCCAAGCCGGCTCGAAGTTGGGCAACTACCGCCTGGAAGATTGCGAACTGTTTGCCACGATTGAGCCGTGCGCCATGTGCGCAGGCGCGCTGGTGCATGCACGGATAAAACGCCTGGTATACGGCGCGGACGATCCAAAAGCAGGCGCAATCCGTTCGGTGATGGAGGTGCTGAACCATCCCCAATTGAATCACCGAATCGACATACGCGGAGGCGTTCTGGGGGGGCGTTGTGCCGAGCTATTGCAGTCGTTCTTCAGAGGCCGGCGAGCGGAAGGGCGTTAGTTCACGAAGTCGGTATCGAACGGTGCAGTCCAGCCGCCCGGACCTGCCCAGGCGTTTCTCGCCGCACTGCATCAAGTGGCGAGCGAATAGCGCGCGAGCTTATCCGCAATCACCAAGATCGAATTCACGCCGCCGTCGCAAGTCCGCCGTGTATCTCAAGGCAGGTCTTCAGTGCACGAAGAGCATAAAGCGCGTCGTTCAATGCATCCTCTTCCTCAATGTTGTCGCCGGAAACCTGAAATAATTCTCTAGCCCGCACCAACATTACCTGCTCCGCATCCGTAATGCGTACAGACATTCTGTCATTATCCGCTTCCATCAAAGCGGCAACGTAAAGGTCTCGCCAGCCCCAGGCTAGCGAGGATAGATTCGCACTAGTGGCCATTTTGCGTCCTCCGCCCGCGTATACACCTAAAATACCCATTTACTAGAGAACAGGTGCGCCTGCAATACGGTTAATCCTGTAGGCAGTTCAGATTGCCTACGCGAGGTGGACTAATTGTGGATTTGAGTGAAGTCGTGTTATGAAAGAAGAGAATTACTGGAAGGATGGCAACCTATGGAAGCTGTGAGCGGAGTATTTAGTTCGCGATCAGACGCGGAGCGGGCAATGGCCGAGATGCGCTCAATCGGTCTGCCGGCAGACCAGATGACGCTGTTGACCCCGGGCCAGGCCGAGACCGAGTTGCAATCGGTTCCCGCTGATGCTGCTGAGCAACCGGGCATGGGTAAGGCGATCGGCGCCGTTGTCGGAGCTTCTGCCGGACTGTCTGGCGGCGCGCTCGTCATGGCGGCAATCCCGGGCGTGGGACTAATCACGGCGATTGGCCTGTTGGGCTCCGCAGTTCTGGGCGCCGCTGGAGCCGGTATTGGCGCCGCTGCTGGCGGGAGATTGGAAGATTCTATGACCGAGGGACTTCCCGAGGATGAATTGTTTGTCTACGAAGATGCTTTGCGGAAAGGCCGCAGCATCGTGATTGCTCTCGCCGACGAAGCCAAGACCCCGCTTCTTCGGGAACTGCTTAAAGCCGAAGGGGCGGAAGCAGTCGACGCGGCGCGCGAGCAATGGTGGATCGGTCTGCGTGATGCTGAGCACGAGCATTATTCGACTCTCGGGAGGAACTTTACCGAGGATGAAAAGTTTTATCGACTCGGTTTCGAGTCCGCGCTGCATGCTCGCACCCGATGTAAGGAATACGATCAGGTAATGGGCGAGATGAACGCTGAAATCGAAGAACTCGAGGGTCAGCATCCCGGCGTAGACATAGCCGAACCCTTCACGCGAGGGTACGAACGCGGTCGCGACTACTACCAGCAGCTTTGCAGCGAATCAAGGGCTGCATAAGAAGAAGACTTTCCCACCACCCGAATCGAAATCCGTATTCGGCCATGGCGCCGGCAATCAGCCTGCGGCCAGACGGAACCGTTGTGATAAAGAGAGCGGGTTGTAGCGAGCTTCTTCCGAAGAGACCGTGGGGGAGGCAAGCGGAACCGTCGGATGATTTGCTATCCTGATCAAAGTAGTTTCAATTCAAGCGGAGATATGGCCGAGTGGCTGAAGGCGCGCGCCTCGAAAGCGTGTATACCTTAACGGGTATCGGGGGTTCGAATCCCTCTCTCTCCGCCAGAAAACCTGGGCCCTCCAAGCTAGATCGCTGGATCTCAACATTCTCACTTCACAAACGTCAACCCGTGCGGCACTGCGGCGCGGAAAACATAGGCATACAGCATCACGATAATTCCGACGATAGCTCCCAGAGCCACCGAGTGCCATACCACAAAACGAAAAATGATTCCCTCGTTGCCCACTTGCTCGGTGGCTGCGGTGGCAATCGTAATGGATTGGGCGTCGACCATTTTGCCCATGACTCCACCAGCGCTATTCGCCGCGCACATAAGCACTGGATCGATGCCGAGTTGCTGAGACGTGATTCGCTGCAAACTTCCAAAGAGTGCATTCGAGGACGTGTCGCTGCCGGTGAGCGCAACCCCCAGCCAGCCCAGGAACGTGCCAAAGAACGGATAGAGCCAACCGGTGCGGGTGAATGCAAGCCCCAGCACGGCATCCAGGCCTGAGTACCGTGTCACGTAGCCCAATCCCAACATGAATGAGATCGCGATCATGGCTAGCCGCATGCGCACCAGCGTGCGCCAGAAAACTTTCATGAGCTGAACTGGACCCAGCCCCAGCAACAACCCCGAAACAATCGCGGCGAAGAAACATCCTGTCCCAGTTGCCGATAGCCAGTTGAAATCGTATCTCGCGGGTTCGGCAGTTGGCTTGGTCACGACGGGTGCAGCGCGATAAATCGCGCCGTGCAGGTAGGGCACGTCCCACCCGGGCGGACCCGGTCTCGGTTTGCCGTCCGCAAGTACGACTCGAAAAGCGGGCGTGGTTGCACGGTTCATGGCGAGCTTAATCGACGGAAGCCCCCACAGAAGCACAAAGACCGAGAGGACGGCGAAAGGCATCCAAGCCCGCAAAACTTGCCCAGCGGTGTAGGGACGAACCTTGACATATCCGTCAAACTTCTCCGCCGACCATTCTCCGCCAAACTGGTCTACGACCCCCGCAGTGGGCGGGGGCAGGGGCTTTGCATCTTTGTCGTAATCGAAGCGCCAGATCTTCTTCGGCTTCCAGAAACGGAGAAAGACTACGATGGCAATAATCGAAACCACTCCTCCCATAATGTCGACAAGATTGCTGTCCACATAATTCGACCAAAAGAATTGGGTCAACGCGAACGAGACTCCGACTACCAGGATGGCTGGAAGCACCTCAAACGTTTCCTGCCAACCCACCATGGTTCGCACCAGCCAGAAAGGAACGATGACAGCGGTGAAAGGAAGGATGCGGCCAATCATGGCGTTGAGATCGGACTCAGGAAGTGCGGTGACGGCGGCAAGGGTGTGGACGGGCGTCCCGATAGCACCCCAGGCTACCGGTGCGGTGTTGGCAATCAAATTCAGCGCAGCGGCATGAAACGGCCTGAATCCGAGACCAATCATGAAAGCTCCAGCGATTGCGACCGGCGCTCCAAAGCCGGCCGCGCCCTCGATGAAAGCTCCAAAGCAAAACGCGACTAACAGAACCTGCAGCCGGCGGTCGGCGGTGATTCCGGCGATCGATTCCTTCATGATTTCGAACTGCCCGGTCTCGACGGAAATGTCATACAGATATACAGCTGCGAGAACGATCCAGGCGATTTTAAGCAAGCCGAAAGCGACACCGTAACCGAAACTCATCGCGGCCAAGGTGAGAGGCATCTTGAAAAAAAGAATTGCAACTGCCATTGCCGTCAGCGCCCCGGCAATCGCGCACCAGTGGGGTTTCACCTTGAAGCCGGCCAACAGGCTAAAAAGTACGATAATCGGAAGTCCCGCTACCAGTGTCGAGAGCCACCAATGACCAAACGGGTCGTAAATTTGGGTCCAGTGCATACACTGCTCCCTTCAAAAGAGAGTCCGATGCTCAACTGAAAATTTGCGGCAAGAATCAACTCCACTCCCAGCTCTTTGGAACATTCACGTACGAACGGTCCAAGGCCGTGATGGACGGGCAACCGAGCAGCCTGAGGGTGCGTTCGACATCCGTTCGCAAAATCTCAATCGCGCGCTCCACCCCTGCTTCACCCGCTGCAGCCAGACCGTACGCATACGCGCGCCCACACAAAACCGCACGTGCGCCCAGGCAAATGGCTTTGACGATATCGGTTCCCCGACGAATGCCGCCGTCCATCAGCACTTCGACTTCACCGTTCACCGCTTTGACAACTTCCGGCAACGCTCGCAAAGACGCCGGAACGCAATCAAGCTGGCGGCCGCCGTGATTCGATACCACCACCGCTGCGGCGCCCTCATCGACGGCGCGACGAGCATCCTCGCCGGTGAGGACGCCCTTTACCACGATCGGTCCTCGCCAATGGTCACGAATCCAACCCAAGTCTGCCCAGGTGACCGCTGCGCTGGCTAGGGCCGCGTTGATATCGACGAGCGTCATTGGTCCCTGCCCAGGAATCACAACATTCGGAAGTCCTGGCAGGCCGCCATCGCGTAGAAAGCTAAACAGCCATGCCGGACGACTCAATAAGTGGGGAACAAACGGGATCTTCGCCAGCAGACCGCCGCTGATCAGCTCCTTCATGCCGTTGCGAAAGTCTCGCTCGCGCATGCCGGACACTGGGGTATCAATCGTCACTACCAGCGCGGAAAATCCCGCGACCCGCGCTCGATCTATCACAGCTTCGGCTGCCCCGCGACCGCCCATCAAATAAAGCTGGTAGAAGACTGGACCGCGGGAACCCGCTTTTACATCTTCCAGCTTGTGCCCCGAAATCGTAGACAGAATATAGGCCGTGCCCGCCGCACCAGCTGCCCGCGCAGCTACAACTTCGCCGCCGGGATGCATGAGACGGCTATATCCGACGGGAGCCAGCAAAAACGGAAGGGAAAGCTCGAAACCCAGCACGCGCGTACACAACTCACAGTTTGCATGGGCCACTGCGTGACGGGGACGGAACGTAACATCCTCGAAAGCCCTGCAGTTCTCGCGGAGCGTCACCTCGCCTTCCGCACCACCGTCGAGGTAGTCGAAGACCGCCCTCGGCAATCGTCGACGCGCGAGGGGCCGAAAGTCATCGATACTGACGACGCGCGGCGACGCTACTGCACGGGATGTTGTCGTCATCGGCGATTCCAGTAGCTCTACAAAATAGGTAGATGGTACCACTTGGAAAACCGAAAGAGGAAAAACAGGGAGCTTACCCGAACCTATATATCAATCCGCTTGTCCGTGTGCCGGTTCACATACCAGCACGGAGTGTAGCCGAAGTGAGGAAATATGGAGCGAACGCAGACCTGGGTTTGCGGTTGGGCGTAATCGTATTCGGTTCGCCCATTCTTCTCGTGGATCGCGTAATAGGGCTGGATGGTTACAGTGGAAAATGGATCGCGTCCGTTTGGAATCTTGTAGCGGACCAAAAGATAGTCCCCCGCATACGTGAGGAGCGTCAATATCACAACGAAGGCAGCGATACGGAGGAGTATGCGTTTCAATCGTTTCTTTCCCTAGCCGGCTTATTGGTCTCGATCTTGATCGGTGCAAATCCGCGTAGATCCGTGGCAAATCCTCCTAGACCACAAAGTACTTTGCCTGCGGATGATGCACGACGATCGCCGACGTCGACTGTTCCGGCTCTAGCAGGAATCCCGTTGTCAGCTTCACGCCGACATTTTCCTCCGGATGCAGCAGCGCAAACAGCTTGGTTTGATCTTCCAGGTTAGGACACGCTGGATAGCCAAACGAATAACGCGAGCCTTGATACTTCTGATGGAAGAGATCGCGGATGTGGGCCGAGTCCTCGCCCGCAATGCCCAGTTCCTCGCGCATCTTCTTATGCAAATATTCCGCCAGCGCCTCCGCGGTCTCGACGCTGAGCCCGTGAAGATAGAGATACCGCGTATACTCCCCGCCTTCAAACAAGCGCTGCGTCTCCTCCGAAGCCTTCGATCCTATTGTCACCAGAGACAGCCCAAGAACATCCATCTTTCCAGAGCTTTTGGGAGCAAAGAAATCGGAAATGCAGAGCTTCCGGCCTTCGCGCTGCCGGGGAAATGTAAAACGAAGCAGTTCGCCTTTCCTTTGTGAACCTTCATGTCCTTTGTTCGGTTTTGACTCGGACTCGTACACAATCACATCATTCCCGTCCGCTTGCGCCGGAAAATACCCATACACGACTTTAGGCTCAAAAATCCCACCGGCAATAACCTCTTCCTGCAGCTGCAGTTTGATGGGACGAAACTTCTGGTCCACCAGCCGCACGTAGTCTTCCTGCGATGCCGTCTTCAACTGCCACTGATTCTTGAACAGCGCCGTGTCGTTGATGTACTGAAACACTTCTCGCAGATCGAAATCCTTGCGCACTCGTACGCCCCAAAAGGGAGGCGTAGGAATGCTCGGAGCATCGCTCACCACCGCGCTTCGCTCGGCGAAAACCGGCCCGGTCTCCTCGTCGACCGCGGCCGCCTTGGCATACTCTTTGACTGTGCGTCCCTCTTGCAACCGGGCTTGCTTCTTGCCATTCGCCGTGGCTAGGTCTTCCATTATGTGCAGACCCGCGAAGGCATCGTCAGCATAGAAGACTGCGTTCGAATACTCTCGCCGCAAATCATCCTCGACATACTTTCTGGTTAACGCCGCGCCACCGCAGATCACTGGAAATTCCAGCTTCTGCCGCTCCAGGTCCTGAATGACGTATTTCATCTCCAACGTGGATTTCACCAGCAATCCGCTCAGTCCGATGGCGTCTGCCTTGTGGTCCTGCGCCGACTTGATAATCGTATCGCCCGGTTGCTTGATTCCGAGATTGACCACCTTAAAACCGTTGTTGGTCAGAATAATGTCGACCAGGTTCTTCCCAATATCGTGGACATCACCCTTCACCGTCGCCAGCACAATGGTGCCCTTCTGCTGTGAGCCGGCCTTCTTCTCCATCTTCGGTTCGAGATAGGCCACGGCCTGCTTCATGACGCCAGCCGAATCGAGCACCGATGGCAATTGCATCTTGCGCGCACCGAATAATTCGCCCACGGTCCGCATTCCGTCCAGCAGGACTGTATTAATCAACTCCAGCGGCGTGTACTCATGGAGCGCGTCTTCGAGAAGCTCTTCCAGCGTTTTCTTATGTGCGCCGTCGCCCACTGCCTTTTCGCCGTTGATGATGGCGAACTTCAACTTGTCGTCGACGGAGAGCGTCTCCACATGCGCCGTCGTGGACCCTTGCACCTTGCCCTTGGTCCCGGCAAAGTGCTGCATGTATTTCTGCAGCGGGTCGCCGTCCGACCGGTCCTGGTAAATCAGTTTACGGGCAAGTTCAACCTCTTCATGAGGAATCTTGTATAACGGATAGATTTTTGTGTAGTTGACAATGGCCATATCCAGGCCATAGTCCACCGCCTCGTGCATGAAAACCGAGTTCAACACTCGCCGCGGGTAAGCATCCAGACCAAACGAGATATTGCTGACGCCGAGAATCGTCTTCACGTCTGGCAGTTCGTGTTTGATACGCTTGATGGCATTCAGCGTCTCGATTCCTGCTGAGCGATACTCTTCTTGCCCCGTCGAAATGGGAAGCGTGAGCGCGTCGAAGATAATGTCCACTGGACGAATGCCGTACTTCGTCGTTGCCAGCTCGTAAATGCGCTTGGCAATCGCCGCCTTCTTCTCGGCGGTCAGCGCCATGCCCTCTTCATCGATAGTGAGCGCAATCACCGCGGCGCCGTAGCGCTTTGCCATGGGCAACACTTTCGAGGTGCGCTTCTCGCCATCCTCCAGATTGATCGAGTTGATGATGGCCTTCCCCGGAATGCGCTTGAGGGCCTCTTCGACCACATCGGCCTCGGTGGAATCCACGAGAATGGGCGCAGGCACCCGCGTCGCAACCTTTTCCAGAATCGCGGTGATGTAACCCTTCTCATCCTCACCGACGATGGCGCAGCACAAATCAAGCATGTGCGAGCCTTCGTTCACCAGTTTCTTGGCCAGCGCCAGAATATCGTCGTATTTCTTCCCACGCACCAGGTTGCGGAAGTGTTCGACCCGCGTGGTAGTGTTCATTTCTTCAGCTACGACCAGCGGCTTGGGATCGAGATCGAGAGGAACGGACGTGTAGGCGCTCGATGCGGCCGCCGTCGGCTTCACCTCACGCTTGGCCGGTTCAATGCCGGAAACCGCGTCCACCACCGCTTTCAGGTGTTCGGGCGTCGTGCCGCAACAGCCGCCCACAATGCGAACACCGTAGTCCTGAACAAAATGCTTGTGATACTCCGCCAACTCTTCCGGCGTCAGCTTGTAAACGGCGTGGCCGCCCTCATTCTGTGGCAGTCCTGCGTTCGGCAGTACTGAAACATATTTGGTCGAGTTCGCCCCGAGAAAGCGCACTGCATCGTTCATCTCGACCGGCCCGGTCGCGCAGTTGAGGCCGATGATGTCCACGTCGAATGGCTCAAGCGCAGTCAGGGCCGCGCCGATTTCCGTGCCCAGCAGCATCGTGCCGCTCTCTTGCAGCGTAACTTGTACCGTAACTGGCAGACGCTTTCCGGCCTTCTGCATGGCCTCAAACACAGCCACCACCGCCGCCTTGGCCTGGCCAAGATCCTGGGCAGTCTCGATCAGCAGGACATCGACGCCGCCTTCGATTAGCGCGAGAGCCTGTTCTACATAGCTCGCTACCATGTCATCGAACTTGATGTGTCCCAGTGACGGTAGCTTGGTTGTAGGCCCCATCGATCCGGCGACAAATCGTGGCCGGTTTTTCGTCGAAAATTGTTGGGCGACTTCCCGGGCGATCTTGACCGCCGCGAGATTTATCTCCGCGACCCGGTCCGCCAGACCGAATTCGCCCAGAACGATGCCCGTCCCCCCGAAAGTGTCGGTCTCGACCACATCGCAACCCACACCAAAGAAGTCGGCGTGAATGTCACGAATAATGTCGGGCCGGCTTAGCACGAGCACTTCGCTGCAGTTTTCCTTGCCCCAGTAGTCATCCAGGGTAGGGTTGCGCTTCTGAATATTCGTGCCCATCGCGCCGTCGTAGATGACGACGCGCTCGCGAACGGTTTGGAGGAAATCAGACATTGATTTTTGTCGTTGGTCCTTGGTCCTTGGTCAGCCGTGTTGAATCCACGCGACGCGACGCCTACCGGCTAATTTCTGCCTTGGCTGACGACCTGCGGCCAACGACCGTTTCATGCACAAACGCCGGTCCTCGGTTGGGGGGACCGGCGTTATCCATCTCTTGACTGAAACTGGAAAACCTAGCTCCCTGGTACCGGCACTGCCGGCGCGCCCTCCGCCACCTCAGCTTGATTGAACACCGCGTTTGCTCCCATGTGCGCTGGCCGGGGGGCCAGCATCTGTTCTTTGCGGTAGACCAAGTTGCTGGCGTTAAAGCTCGCGATTTCGAAGCCGTGCCCGTGGGTGATCGCATCCGTCGGACAAGCCTCGACGCAGTATCCGCAGAAGATGCATCGATTGTAGTCGATGTTATAAACCTTGGCGTAGCGCTCCGCCCCGCTTACTCGATGCTCGGCCGTATTCTCCGCCGCCTCGATGTAAATGCAGTTCGAGGGACAGGCTGCCGCGCACAGAAAACAAGCGACGCACTTTTCCAATCCGTTCTCATCGCGCTGCAGGACGTGGACGCCGCGAAAACGTTCCTGGAACTTGGCGCCCCGAAGCGGTCCCGGTCCATCGGGATAGTTCTCCACCTGCGTGGGCTGGAACATCTCCATGAACGTAATGCTCATGCCCTTGGCGATGGCCGCAATGTTTTTCAGCACTGGCATACCTGATTAGTATATCGGAAGCAGCGCGGGCGCCGCAGGATGAGACAGTGAGTGGGGCCCTGGGGCTGGCGGAAGGTTGAATTTCGCAGCGCGGCGGAAGTGACGAAGGTTGGCTCTCCGAAGTCGCGTCATTGGCAATAGTGGCAAAAGTGATCGTGAGAAAAGGCCCGGTCCAGGAGGAGATCCGCGGGCGCCGGGCCATTCTCAGGTGATGCAGGCGGAATTGTATCGAATTAAAAAGACAATGTCTAGTACGTTTATGGACAATATATTGTAT
>Ga0308309_10002432_pt1 | contig 11103 bp, 9 predicted proteins | sample HubBroMetageWFT5_FD_192491 | JGI IMG/M metagenome (GOLD analysis project Ga0308309, IMG submission 192491) | Warmed and freeze-thawed soil microbial communities from the Hubbard Brook experimental Forest, New Hampshire - Hubbard Brook CCASE Soil... | ecosystem: Environmental > Terrestrial > Soil... | reverse complement strand
AAGGCTCTTAACCACTGAGCACGCGGAGAAACTCAAGCCGAGCCACCTAGCGGAAAGATGCTAACTATTGACAATTTCGAGACAACTCTTCCCGCCCACCACGGCTAAGATCAAGTCCTCGCAATGCGGTGGTTGGGGGCTTCGAAGCCGCATTCGGAGGATGCACCGATCCATGCCCAGCACGCCGCGCTACGTGACCGCGCTGGTTTCCGCCCTTCGCTTCCGCGATGCGCAGCCCGAGTTGCTGCGAGCGCTCGACGATTCCGAATGGAACCAGCTTCTGGTTTTCGGCGATCACATGCATCTGACCATCCCCCTGGCTCAGGCGCAGGCCGACTATTGTCCTGCCCGGGTGCGCTCGAAGATCGATCAGAATATCGCCGACAACACCGAGCGCTTCCGAACGATCAAGGAGTCCTACGCCGAGATCGCCGGCGTTTTGAAGAGCGCTCACGCCGACTATGTGGTTCTGAAGGGTTTCACCAAGTCGCCCGACTATGCGCCCGAACCACGTCATCGCGTCCAGGGGGACGTCGATCTGTTCTGTCGTCCTGAGAGCATGGAGCGCTCCGCGCATGCGCTCGCCACGATCGGTTATGAGCCGATCTACCGCTTCGACGACATGCCCTGGGACCATCTGCCTCCTTTGCGGCGAAAAACTTCATGGCAATGGCGGGGAAATGCTTACGACCCGGAGATGCCACTTTCCGTAGAACTGCACCATTGCCTGTGGGATTACGCCGCCGTGCGCTGCGGGCCGAAAGATCTGAGTGATTTCTGGGAACGGCGCGTGGTCAGGCAACTGGAAGAGATGGCATTTCCGTCTCTCAATCCGGTCGACAATCTGGGATACCTGGCTCTCAATCTACTTCGCGACCTCTTACGCCTCAGCGTCCTCGCCTCCCAGGTTTACGAGCTGGCATGGTTTCTGCACCGGAACTCGGACAATAACGAATTCTGGCGACGCTGGACCACGGAGCATGACGAGGAACTGAAACGAGTCGAGTCGGTTTCGTTTCTTCTGGCTAAAACCTGGTTTCATTGCGATTTGCCCGGAGCCGTCGTGGAGGAAATTGAGCGGCTTCCCGTCGGCGCCCGGCGCTGGTTCGAACTCCCGGCTACTTCGCCATCCCCGATGGGATGGATGCGCCCCACGAAAGACGCTCTCTGGCTGCACAGCACCCTGATAGCGTCCGCCGCGGAGAGGCGTCACGTCATTTTTAAGCGGCTTTTTCCGGGCCGGGTGCGCCCGGTGAATGTCGTCGTAACAGAACAGACTCCAACCGCATCCCGGGCGAAGGTGTCGTTGTCCATGCGCGTTCATCGGTATCTGGGTTACCTTTTCGCGCGCGTGAATTATCACTTAGGGCTGCTTCCTCCTACGCTCTGGCACGGAGTTCGCTGGTGGTGGTCCTGCAGGAAATTGACTCGCGGAGCCAGGCCATTCGGGCGTCAGACCGCCGAGCAGGCAGATGAATCAACCGCTCCCGCGCGACAATCTTCGCCGATAATTTAACTGTGCGGCTCCGCTGGTGACTTCGCCGGTACTTGCAAGTGCGAGCCGCAATGGATTCTGCTAATCTCCTTTCAGCCCTGTTGTATCTGTGAACTTACCGGAAAATCCGTCCGGACGAGAGCGCGCCATGCCCAAGGCAACCCAGCAACAGGATGTCGCAGTATTGTCGTCATCCAAGCACGGACTCGCCTTTCTCACCGCGAATGACTGGGCGCTCATTGCCGATAAAGCCACACGCATGCAGTTCAAGGTGGGCGAACGGGTCGTGCATCACGGCAAGCGGACTCATGGCATCTATCTCCTGCTGACGGGCACTGCGACGGTGCAGATTCCCCGGCCCGCTATTTCCCCGTTCGCGTTGCCGGCCATCGGTCCGGGGGAAGTGTGCGGAGAAATCTCATTTCTCGATGAACTTCCAGCGACGGCGAGCGTCGTTGCCAAGGAACCGGTCGAGGCTTACTATCTTGACCGGCCCACTCTGCAATCTCTGTTCGAGCTGTTTCCCCACCTCGGCTCTCGCTTCTATCGATCGCTGGCCTGCAGTCTGTCGCGCCGCTTGCGCGAGTGGATTGGCCCCGCCGATGCAGTAAAGCCCGATCAATCCAAGTAAGATCAATCGAATAGAATGGCTCGCTAAGTTCGAATTTCTCCGCGAACTCAGCGGCTTTTCTTTGCGTGCTTAGCGGTTAAAGGCTTTTTAACCGCTGAGAACGCCCGAGAAAAGCCGCTGAGTTCGCGGAGAAATTCAAATTCGGTCACTCAAGAGCGGGCGCGCCCTCTCCTCGATTGGCGTGTGCTAGGCTAGAAACCTGTTTCCGGGCAGCAGCTTCGTTTCTGTCCGGCGAAGAAATTCCGGACGGCGCCCGGCGCGCCCTCGCATCCCATATTTATGGTTGAGGTTGCCCATCTGCGACTGGCATTGCTGTCGGCCGCCGTCCTCGGCTTTCGTCACGGCCTCGATTACGACCACATCGCTGCCATTACCGACATCAGCAGCGTCCAGGCCAAGCCAAGCGACGCCATGCGGTACGGCCTGCTCTACGTCGCTGGCCACGCCACCACGATCGGGGTGCTGGGCACGGCTGCGATCGCCTTCCGGATTTCCCTGCCGCCGGCCAGTGATCGCTGGGCCGAGCGATTAGTGGGCATTACGCTCGTCGTGCTGGGACTTTACGTCCTGGGAACCTTCTTCCGGCCTGGACACCATCACGCCATCCGGCCCCGTACCCGCATTACCTTGCTGGCGAACGGAGTGCTGTGGCTTTATTGGCGTCTCTCCCGGATTCTGGGCGGAACGCGTGTGGAAGCTCCCCAGGTTTTCCAGGATGGATACGGAAACAGCTCCGCGTTCATCGTCGGCGTCATTCACGGACTGGGCGCAGAAACTCCAACCCAGATCCTGCTGTTTCTGATGGCGGCGAACCTGGGCGGGACTTGGGCCGGTCTGCTGGGCTTGCTGATGTTCATCGTCGGCCTGCTGGTCATGAATACGCTGATGTGCGCCTCAGCCGCCGGGCTGTTTTCTTCGATTCTGGCCCGGCCAGCCGCCCTGCGGGCCCTGACGCTCCTCACTTCAGCCTACAGCGTAGTGGTGGGGACCGTCTTTCTGCTGGGTGCGGCAGGCCGTCTGCCGTCGTTAACCGGGTGAGGTTTCGAGCAATTAAATCTCACCACAAGTTGCAACACGGTGGTCTAAATGTGCATTATATTGCACTTCACTCCGGCGACGCTCCTCTCCAGAACCAACCTATCTAATTGATAATAAGTTAGTTAATTTTCCACGGCGCGTGGCCCCCAGGCTGCTCCCTTTTGCGTGCGCTGTTTCGTCTCTCGTAGTGTGTCTACGATCTCGAAATGAGAAGCGCAGCTTCCAAGGAGAGTAGGATGAAGCGACTTGTTGTGATGGCCCTTCTGGCCCTTGCCCTTCCGTTGGCGGCATTTGCCAGCAACTCCGTCGACTTCACGAATCTGGGCGGAACGCTTTCTGGAAGTAACGCCGGGTTAAGCCTCAGCGGGTCCAGCTTGATTGCAGTGAATGGACTTAGCGGCCTTGGAATGGTGACCGGCAAGTTGGGTGGCATGAGTTTCTCTACCGGGGCCCTAGTTTCGGGCAGCCTGTCGAATTGCACCACCGCCGGGGTCTGCGCCACCTTCGCCTCCGGGGGCAGCTTCAAGATCCGAGGAAACGGGACGGACGGCATTCCTAATGGAGTGATCTTTAGCGGCAGTTTCAGCGGGCCCGTGACTTGGTCTCTGATCCAGCTGGCGAATGGGACGAACAGCTACACGATGAGCGGTGCGATTACCGGCAAGTGGTGGAACGGCGTGGCTGGCAACGGCGCCATCGTCCAGCTCACCATCAACACCGGAACTGGCTATTTTAACGGCAAGACCCTGATATCCAGCGGGGACACCAACATCTCCTCGCCGAGCGCTGTTCCCGAGCCTGGGACGCTTGCTCTGCTAGGCACAGGATTAGTGGGACTGGCAGGAGCCCTGAGCCGTAGACGAAAAACGTAGGATCCTCAACTCTTCCCGGCAAAGGCCCCGCGAACGCGGGGCCTTTCGTTTTGTCCCCGCGCTCGTTCCCAAATCCAATCAGTTCCCGCTCTTGACGCTTTCTCGTCCAGGTCACGGTTACTGCGGTAATCCACTGCAGGGGATTAGCGTTGACCCAGCCAGTGAATGCTTCTTAAATTGCCAACAGGAGGTCGCATGAAGGATATCCATGAGGTCCTGCGGCAGAAGCAGGCGAAATACGCCCAACTCGGCAAGCACATCGAAATGCTGCAGCAAGCGGCGGAGAAACTGCGCGAAGTTGCTCCCTTGCTGGCAGAAAACGACGACGAAGACAACCACGTGCTGGCAGAAGTAGACGAAGCCTCGACTGCGGATGAGGCGATGTCGGCCAAAGCTGGCGCCAACTCCAGCGGTGCTGCCGCGTCACGGTCCAATCGGCCTGCCGCTCCTCGCTGGCCCTAAACCAAACGGCTGCCGCTAACTCGATTTACTATGACGCTCCAGTCCTTACTGGTTTCGAGCGACGATTCCGCTGCCGAAGTTCTGGGCCGGGTTCTGCCCACCTTCGGTATCGCGATGGATCGCTCCAGCGATCCTGACACTACGCTGGCCCGCATTCAGCAGCAGAGGTTCGACGCGTTTATCGTCGACTTCGACGACGCCGAGCTGGCCAACGGAGTGCTCGAACAGGCGCGGCGGCTGGGCCTGGCTTGCATTACCGTCGCACTCGTGGCCGATCCTGCGAAGGTGCGCGGCATCCTGAGCAGCGGAGCCCACTTTGTTCTCTACAAACCAATTTCCGAGGAGGCGGCGCAGGCCGGCCTTCGAGCCGCAGCCGCCCTGCTGAGCCGCGAGCGGCGACGAGCGTTCCGCGTCCCGGTGCAGGCTCCGGTGGAAATTCGCCTGCCCGACGGAGGCAAGGCTGACGGCATCCTGCTCGACCTCAGCGAAACCGGGATGGACCTTCTGACCCCCGAAGCGCAGAGTGCCGGAACCCTGCTCGGCTTTCACTTCCAATTGCCCGATGGCGCGCTTGAAATCGAAGCTCACGGCCAGGTTGCATGGGCCAATCCGAATGGGCAGACTGGCGTTCATTTTCTGGATGTCTCGGAAGAGGTCAAGATCGAGTTAAGGAAATGGTTGAACGCTGCCGCCACAAGTGCAGGAACCGGCCCCAACGAAAACGTGCCCCACTGCAAGCTGACCGACCTCAGCCTGGGCGGATGCTACGTGGAAACCGACGCGCCGTTTCCCGAGCAGGCTCTCGTCGACCTGTGCCTCAAGACCAGCAAGATGGAAGTGCATACCGAAGGCATGGTGCGCGTGGCGCATCCCGGGCACGGCATGGGAGTGGAGTTCCCTTCCCGCACCGCCGAACAGCGCGCTCAGGTCGGCAGCCTGATCGACGTTCTGCGCAGCAGTCCGGATTCGACTCCGGAGTTGACCATTTCTCCCAAGGCCTTGGTCGCCGACCTTACTCAGTTTGTACCCGCCGACAAGGCGCAGGACGCCGCCCAGGAGTCAAATCCCGAATCGAACTCAGATTCAACCGAAGAGATGGAAGATCCCCTGCTTGAGCTTCTGCGGCGAGGCACTTCGTTGCGGCAGGACGAATTCCTCGCCGAATTAACGCGCCAGCGCAGTCCGGAAACCGCTTCCGTTTAGCTTCCCGCAACAATCCATTTTCCACGGATCATTTGGGCCCCTAACGCCTCCAAACGATCACGCGCGCCAAAGCCCCTCGTGGCAGGTTGTGGGCAGAAAGCTCATCGGGAAGAAGGGCAGGTGGGCGCAAAAGTTCGAGGGCGAATGTGAGGGCGAGAGGCTTCGGCGGCGAATCAGATTCAAGAGTCGAAGAACCCGGGCCCCGTCTCTGGCACGGGCCCTTCAACTCTTCGTGGTCTGTTCCACCCCTATGCGAGTACCGTAATCAATCTCCATTGCGCGCTGGTTTCAGGAGTATTAAATCTGGGTTAAATTGTCAGCGCCCAAATCATGCGGCTTGAATGTAGACTGTGCTGTCGCGCCGTGCGGACGTAACACGCGCGCATAGACATTGTGTTGAACAAAAGCGCCCGCGAGGATCCCTCTGGAAAAACCCGGCTCCGCACTTCGATCGAACCCGGCCCCTTCAAGTTTCAGTCGGGGCGGATCGCTGTTGTGGACTCCCCTGCTGCTGATTTGTGCCGCAGCCTTCGCTGTGGAAATTCCGTTCTTTTTCTTCGGCACACCTTCCGGACACGACGTTGAGTTCCACCTTTATTCCTGGCTTGATGTGCTGGCGCAGTGGAAGCACGGAATCATCTATCCGCGCTGGGCGGCGCAAGCGCACTTCGGATTCGGCGAGCCCCGCTTTGTGTTTTATCCGCCAGCCTCGTGGATACTCGGCGGATTACTCACTGCGCTGGTTCCCTGGAGAGTCGCATCGGCCGTATACGTCTGGATTGCGCTTGTGGCCTCGGGCGTTTCCATGTTCATGCTGGCGCGAAAATGGCTCGATCGCCGCGACACCATCTTTGCCGCCGTTTTCTACGCGGTGAATCCTTATCATCTGGTGATCGTTTACTGGCGCAGCGCCTTTGCGGAATTGCTGGCTAGTTGTCTGCTCCCGTTGCTGGTGCTCGCGATTCTGAAAGTTGTGAATGACGATGATGGCGACGGCTGGCGAAGGGTTGTGCCTCTGTCCTTCGTGCTCGCCGCGGCCTGGCTGACCAACGCTCCCGCAGCCGTGATGATTCACTACTCGGCCGCTTTGCTTCTTCTCTTTTTCGCCTGGCAGCGACGCTCACTGCGCGTCTTATTGAAGGGAGCAGCGGCTCTTGCGCTAGGAGTTTGTCTGGCGGCGTTCTATCTGCTTCCGGCGATCTACGAACAGAAGTGGGTCAATATCTCTGAAGCGGTTTCGGCCGGGTCGCGCCCGCAGGATAATTTCCTCTTCATGCGCACGACGGACGCCGCCCACGACGCCTTCAACGGAATCATTACGTGGGTGGCCGCGCTTGAAATTGTGGGCACGCTCGCTGCAGCCTGGGCGGCCAGATCATGGCGGAAAGAAAAACGGGCGCTGTGGGAGGCGCTGCTTGTCTGGGCTCTGGCTTGCAGTGTGCTTATGTTTCCGGCGACCGCGATCCTGTGGAAATTCCTGCCCAAGCTGGCTTTCATGCAATTTCCGTGGCGCTGGCTGCTCTGCCTGAGCATGATCTTTTCCATCCTGCTCGCGGCCGGAGTGCGTCGCTGGTGGACGCGCACCGCCGTTTGCCTCGTCGCAATTCTGGTAATCGTGGGCGCATGGCATCGCATCCAGTCGCCGTGGTGGGACGACTCTGGCGCCCTGCGCGAGATGCGGGACAACATGATCGACGGCATCGGCTACGCCGGAACCGATGAATACACTCCCGCCGGAATCGACGCCTCGGGAATCGATCAGGCCGGTGCCGACGCAGCCGATAACGGTACCGACGATGCGATCCACGCCGGGGCGAAGCAAAAAGCGCCGCGCAAGGTCTCGGCGTACGGGTCGGCGCAGGCTGACATTCGAGTCGACCGCTGGGACGCCGAGTCGAAAATGGTTACCGTGCAGACATCGTCGCCGGATCAGGTGGCGCTGCGCCTGTTTCCCTATCCGGCGTGGCGCGTGGAGGTCAATGGCCGCGTTGTGCAGACCGCGACTGCCGGAGAGACGAGCGAGATGCTGGTTCCCGTAGAAGCGGGACTTAGTCGCGTGCAAGTCACATTCATCCGTACCTGGGATCGCGAGGCTGGCGGATGGATTTCCGCAGTAACGGTGTTCCTACTATCCTTAGCGATGCTGGTCCCAAGAGCACGCGAGGCGCATTCTAAAATGAACTCACGATGATTCTCGCAGTCCCCTGTGTAACCCCGTGTCCTCTGTGGTTATGATTTCCTTCGACCCATGCACAAGATCCTCATAGCGACCTCGAACCCCGGCAAACTCCGCGACTTCGCCGGGGCCGCCGCCGCGCACGCAATCGAAATCGCCGGCATTCCAAACTTCTCTTCCCTGCCAACGGTTGTTGAAGACGGCTTGACCTTCGAAGCCAACGCGAGAAAGAAAGCGGAGGAATACAGCCGCGCCGTCCCTGGCGAAATGGTCGTCGCCGATGATTCCGGCCTGGAAGTGGACGCGCTGAACGGCGCTCCCGGCGTACACTCCGCGCGCTACGCCGCCGACCAGCCGCATCTCGCCGATGAGAATACCGACGACGAGGCCAACAACGCGCGTGTCCTGCGAGAGCTGCGAAAGTTTCCGCCGGACCGACGCACTGGAAGATTTGTGTGCGTGCTTGCCGTCGCTCGCGATGGAACAATATTGGCCATATTTCGCGGCACTGCCGAAGGAACGATTCTCGACTCGCCGCGGGGCACGAACGGTTTCGGCTACGATCCGCTATTTTATTTTCCGCAGATTCAAAAGACCTTCGCCGAATTAAGCGCGGAAGAAAAGGCGCGCTATAGTCACCGTGGCGCAGCCTTCCGGCAATTGCTGGAGTGGTGCGCTTCCGCAAAGGAGGTGTAATTATTTCTTTCCCGATTCGCGCTGGCCGCGCGAAAAACTGTGCTTCACGTTCCTTGACTTCACTTCTCACGCCGCCCGATAATGTAAGGTTCTTTCATCATCATTGAACGCATAAGCTGAACTCATAAGGAGTGTTCGTGGCGTCCGCCAGTTCTGCCGCCCCCGCTGTGCCCAAAGCCTTAGCCCACGGAGTTGCGCCGCTACGCGTGGGACAAGGCACGTCGTTTCTTCTGCGCCGGTTGCATTCGCTGTCGGGCATCGTCCCAGTCGGCGCGTTTCTTTTCGAGCACATTCTGGTTTCGAACTCGACCGCCATCAGCGGGCCTGACGCCTACGCGCGCCAGGTCAGCTTTCTGGCAAATCTTCCGCTGGTTTTTTTCCTCGAGCTTTTCGGAATTTGGCTGCCGATTTTGTTCCACGCGCTCTACGGCTTCTACATCTGGTATCGCGGCGACGGAAATACGGTCGCATATCCCTGGACTGGCAACTGGATGTATACCGCGCAGCGCTGGACTGGCGGGATCGCGTTTGTCTATATCGTTTGGCACACCTGGACCATGCGCTTCACCGGCGTCGACCTGCACGCCGATCCCAGCGCCTCGTTCGGCAAAGTACAGCTGGAAGTCATGCACGCGCCGCTGTTCCTGTTCTACGTCGGCGGCCTGGTCGCGGCGTCGTGGCACTTCGCCTACGGAATCTGGCTGTTCTCGGCGAAGTGGGGCATTGTATCGGGCGATAAAGCGCAGAAAAGATTGCTGCGCCTTTGCCTCGCGTTTTTCCTGGTGCTGTGCGGAGCCGGATTTGCAAGTTTATATTCCTTCCGCTCGCGTCCTCTGCAGGATGTAGGGAGGAACGGCACCATCGTCGACTCCAGCCGCAGCGTCCCCTCTGGAAAAGCTGGCGACGGAAGGCGGGTGCGATAGATGGCATCTCCTAAAATTATCGTCGTAGGCGGCGGGCTCGCCGGACTCTCCGCGGTGATCAAAATCGCCGAGATGGGCGGCAGCGTCGACCTGTTCTCGATCGTCCCGGTGAAGCGTTCGCACTCAGTGTGCGCGCAGGGCGGCATCAACGCGGCGAAAAATCTCAAGGGCGAAGGCGATTCGACGTGGAAGCATTTTGACGACACGGTCTATGGCGGAGATTTTCTGGGCAACCAGCCGCCGATCAAAGACATGTGCGAGGCCGCGCCCGGCATCATCGATCTGCTTGACCGCATGGGTGTGCCCTTTAACCGCACGCCGGAAGGACTGCTCGACTTCCGCCGCTTCGGTGGAACTCTATATAACCGCACTGCATTCGCGGGCGCGACCACCGGCCAGCAACTGCTTTACGCCCTCGACGAGCAAGTCCGGCGCTACGAGTCCGAGGGTAAGGTAAAAAAGTACGAGCACTGGGAATTTCTCTCGGCCGTGCTCGACGGAAACCGCGTCTGCCGCGGCATCTGTGCGATGGACCTGCGCTCGATGGAAGTGCGTACGTTCCCTGCCGACGCTATCATCATCGCGACCGGCGGCAATGGCGCGATCTTCGGCAAGTCGACCAACTCGGTGGTATGCACAGGCTCGGCGCAGTCGGCGCTCTATCAGCAAGGCGCGTTTTACGCCAACGGCGAATTTATTCAGGTCCATCCAACGTGCATCCCCGGCGAAGACAAACTCCGCTTGATGTCGGAGTCGGCTCGCGGCGAAGGCGGACGCGTCTGGGTGCCGAAGACGCCGGGCGATAAGAGAGATCCGAAGACAATTCCGGAAAAAGAGCGCTGGTATTTTCTGGAAGAGTGGTACCCGAAGTATGGAAACCTGGTGCCGCGTGACATCGCGACGCGGGCAATTTTCAAGGTTGTGTTCGAGTATAACCTCGGCATCGACGGCAAGCCGATGGTCTATCTCGACCTGACGCATATTGACCGCAAGCTGCTCGATAAGAAGCTGGAAGGCATTCTTGAAATCTACGAGAAGTTTGTCGGCGACGATCCGCGCGACACGCCCATGAAGATTTTCCCCGGCATGCATTACACCATGGGCGGGCTGTGGGTCGATTACAAGCAGTCGACAAATATTCCGGGCGTCTATGCCGCGGGCGAGTGCGAATATCAGTACCACGGTGCGAACCGGCTGGGCGCGAACTCGCTGGTGTCGTGCATCTACGGCGGAGGCATTGCCGGGCCCAACGCGGTGAACTATGCGCGCGGACTGCAGGCGCTGCCCGACGGCAACGGATGCTTCGAGGCCGAGAAGAAGCGCCAGGAAGACTACAACGCGCTGCTCATGAATAATCAGGGCACGGAAAATCCGGTGAAGTTGTGGCGCGAGCTGGGCGAGTTGATGACCAAGGATTGCACCGTCATTCGCTACAACAAGACTCTGCAGCAAACCGACGGCAAGCTGGTGGATTTACTGCTGCGCTTCCGCAACGTGAATCTGAGCGACCGCACGATGTGGGCGAATACGACCGTAGTCTTCGCGCGGCAGCTCTACAACATGCTGCAGTTGGCGCGAGTGATTGCCCAGGGCGCGGGCATGCGCGA
>Ga0308309_10002431_pt1 | contig 11106 bp, 10 predicted proteins | sample HubBroMetageWFT5_FD_192491 | JGI IMG/M metagenome (GOLD analysis project Ga0308309, IMG submission 192491) | Warmed and freeze-thawed soil microbial communities from the Hubbard Brook experimental Forest, New Hampshire - Hubbard Brook CCASE Soil... | ecosystem: Environmental > Terrestrial >... | reverse complement strand
CGCGGTACACGCCGCCGCGCACGAACATGCTGCAGCTCTCCACGTAGATGGCGCGCACCGCGTAGGAGAACAGCATGATGCCCAGAATGAACCAGGGCGCCGTCTTGCCGATGAACTGCTCGGCCTCGCCACCCGCGTAATACGCGGAAGAAGCGAGATCGTTCAGCACGATCGCCGCGGCGCGCCAAAACGAAATGAACGCCAGCATGGCCGTGGTGGCCACCAGGACTTTGGTTACAGGGCGGGCGCGACCCGGCGTGAATGTGGGACCTGTGGAATTGGAAACCATACGCTTTTGAGTGTGGACAGGAACTATACGTTGAAATGCGGCCAAAAAGGAAGTCTGCGCAGCGCGGCGCCCGGGCTATTGGTAACTACTCACGGGTTATTTCGCAGGGCTTCTGGGGCCCGACAGCCGCGAACAGAGCGCTACGCGGTGGTTTCTTTCGGCTCGGAACGAAATTCGCGCGCGCAGTCTTCGCAGGGGCAAATTTCGCGGAGATGCTCGAAACTGAAAATGCCCGTCGCGTGGCTATCCGAAAATTGAATCTGCAGCGCGTAGTTCCCCACCGCATTGGCGCTCTTGGCCGTGACGCGAGGCTTGTACATGGGCAGCAGCGGCGAGCTGCTCGTGGCGCCGCCCTTGGATTTCTTCTCGCGCTCGTCGTTGCACAGCGCGCAGGGGCAATGATCGCGCAGGTACGGAAAATCGTAGCGGCTGGCGTGCTGGTCCGACCAGGTGATTTCCACGCCTTCACCCGTCGAGACGTGCACCTTGATAGCTAGCGGTTTTTTTCGCGCATCTTGTGCGATTGGCATGAGAAATTTACCCAGTGATTCTAAGAAAACCGCTGCCGCGCTCGCGTGCGAGAGCGTGCAACGCTTCGAGAATATAGTGTGACATAAACATGGCCAATTCCGCTTTCAAGCTAGCTCAGGTTTCAGCGACGACGCTGCCGCTTGTACCAGATGCCCGTGTGCGAATTCGATGCGACGGTCGGCGAGGCGGCCGATCGTAGCAGCGTGCGTCACCATCAGGATCGTGTGGCCTTCGTTGTGCAGTTCGCGCAGCAGGCTGAGCACGATTTCCTCGTTGGTTTCGTCGAGATTCCCCGTGGGCTCGTCCGCCAGAATCAGTTTGGGATGATTGATCAGCGCGCGCGCCACCGCCACGCGCTGCTGTTCGCCGCCGGAAAGCTGCGTCGGCAGATGCTCGATGCGATCGCCCAGCCCGACGCGCTGCAGCGCTTGCCGCGCCTCTTTCTCATCGGTGGTGCTGTGAAAATACTGCGCGAGCATCACGTTTTCCACTGCGGTGAGGTACGGCACCAGATGGAATTGCTGGAAGATGAAGCCGATCTTTTCTGCGCGGAAACGGGTCAGTCCGGTTTCATCCAGCCGCGCCACGTCCGTGCCATCTACAATCGCTTGTCCGGCCGTCGGCGTATCGAGACCGCCCAGAATATTGATAAGCGTGGTCTTACCCGAGCCGGAAGGACCCATGATGGCGATCCATTCGCCGGCATCCACGCGGAAGGAAACTCCGTCGAGCGCGCGCACGTTCCCGAACTCCTTGCGCAGATTTTCCACTTGGACGAGCGTCGCCACGTTCCTCTATGCCCCTCGCAAAATTTCGGCGGGCTTTACGTTGCCCAGCATGCGCAATGGCAGCGCGCCGGCCAGCGTCACCAGAATCATCAGCGTGATGGTCACCGGAAAAACTTCCCAGCGCGGCGCGATCGCCGTGCCAAACACGCGCAGCCCCATCCAGTACGACAACGCCGCGCCTAAAATTGTGCCGAGCAATCCGCCCGCAGCACCCAGCACGCCTACCTCGGCGAGAAATATTCCCACAATGCGCGAGATTGAGCCACCCAGCGATTTCATCAGGCTCACGTCTTTGCGCCGTTCCATCGCCAGCGCGGCCATCGTTCCGAGCACGCACAGTGCTGTGAGAATCAGGATCAGCAGCACCATGGAAACAATCAGCAGGCGGATGCGGCCAAGGAGCGCGCCTTCCGCTTCGGCCACCTGGCTGATGGGCCGCACTTGATATTGCGGCAGCGCGGCGGTCAAGCGTGCAGCATAGTCAGCAATCACTTGCGACGTGCCGGTCACGCTCAGTTGTGCGAGGCCAATCTGCCCCGGCAAATTTGCCAGCGACTGCACGGCGGGCAGGCTCGCGAAAATCTGGTTATCTTCGGCGCCACCCGCGTCCACAATTCCAGCGACGCTGCATTGCGCGCTGCGATCGAGGTAATGGAGGTCGAGTGAATTCCCCACCGCAAGATGCAATCGCCGCGCGACATTGCGGCCGACCAAACAATGCGAATCATCCGCGCGCGATGCGACCCAGTTCCCTTCCAGTTCCCACGTGGCGTCGAGCTTCTGCGCCTGATCGAGCCACGTACCCGCGACAACGACTGAAATATTTTGTGCGCGCGCCACAATATAAAGATACGGCGCGGCAGCGGACACCTGTGCCGATGGCAACTGTTGCAGCGCGGCCAGCACATCGCGCTCCGGCATCAAGCTGGGCACTTCGGCACCGCTGATCTGCGCCGGCGCGCCATTTGCAGGCGAAATCACTATGTTCGCGCCAAGCGTGCGGAATTCCAGCGTCAATTTATTCTGCACGCCGAGATCGAGATTCAGCAGCGCGGAAATTACCGCCGCGCCGCTGACGATCGCCAGGATCGCGACGGCCAACCGTCCGCGGCTCCCGCGCAAAAGTTGAAACACCAGCCGCCAGAACATCACTCGCCCCTCAGAATCACGGCCGGACGAAAATGTGCCGCGCGCCGCAACGGAATCAGGCTGCCAGCCATCGCTATAATCGCGGCCAGAGTCACTACTACCGGAAAGAGAATCAAACGCGGCGACGCGGGCGTGCCGAAAACGCTCTCGCCGAGAAATCGCGCGAGCCCCGCGCCCACGAAAAATCCAATGGCGCCTCCGGCAATTGCCAGCAGCACCTGCTCCGCCAGAAAAATTCCGCCCACCAAAGCGTTGCTCGCGCCCAGCGCCTTCATCACGCCGATTTCCGCGCGCCGCTCTAGCACCGTGGTCGCAGAAGTAGCCGCGACGGCCAGTGCCGCCGCACCCAGCGCCGCCAGCGTGACAATCCACAGCAGCGTCCCGACGCGCGTCAGGATGCGGCCTTCGGTTTCGGCCACGCGCCGAATGGCGTGCACTTCGGTTCCGGGCAGCACAGTTCTAATCTGAAAGCCGATGGACGAGATGTAGGGTGAGCAGAACCAACGGTCGTACTCGGTAGGCGTGAGTTGAATATTCTTATCGGTTTGCGCGCGGTCGCCGCGTTCGGCCAGCGCATCGGCTGGCTTCGTCAACGCGCTCACAAAAAGCTGGCGGAATTTGCCGGGATGACCGGAAATTTCCTGAGCGACGGACAGTGGCACCAACACCGCATTATCTTCCGCATCGCCCGTGGAAATAATTCCCGTCACAAGCAGCGAGCGGCCACCGCTGGAGGCTCGGCCGGCAGCCACGTGTATGGTTTTCCCGGGCGAAAAGGCCGCAGGATATTTCTCCGCGAGCGTCGAGCCGACCACACATTCCTCGGCGCCATCGCGGAACCAACGGCCGCCGACTTTCCACCAAGGATGAGTAGCACTCGCGCCCGTCTCGAATTTCGTCCCGTCGGGCACCGGGACTTCGTGCTGGTACCACGTGCCGATCAACGTCGTGGCACCACCGGTTTCCGAAACATAAGCGGGAACATCGAGAAACGGCGTGAATCCCAAGATATTATGCCGCCAGAAAATTGTTTTGAGTTTGCCTAGGTCCGCTTCGTTGAGGTACGCGCCTTCATCCACTGGGCGATAATCCACACCGCCAATTTCGACCGGCAGAGTATCCGATTCCGGAGTGACCAGCAGGTTCGCGCCAAGGCTGCGAAATTCGCGCGCCAAGCGGTCGCCCACTTCCAATGCAATTGTAAGGGTAGCCGTGGCGACGGCCATGCCAATCACCAAGGCCGCAGCCGTCAGCACTTTTCGCCGCGGATTGCGCGCGAAGGATTCTCCTAGCAGGCGGGCAAACATTGCGTCAGGAGTGAATCTTGGAGGCGGCGTCGCCCAGCGCCGAGAGGTCCACGATCACTTCGCCTCCTTCCACGCGGGACTTCACGCTGATGGGATTGCAGCCGCCGGACTGGCCGATGGAGGGAATGTAAATCGCCGCGCCGCAATTCCGGCAGATCACGCTTTGGCCTTCCTGGCGATATCCGGCTGTGCCGCAAATCTGGCAGGCATCCAGCGCCACCGCGTAATCGCCGTTGAGCTTGTGGATCACCAGAAAGCGAATCACGCTGCCGTCCACGTCCGCCGTGTAGAAATGCAAACTGGAGTCGGTGAGCTCGGAAAGCGGGATGCGCACCAGATTATCTTGGGCGGTCAGCGTGCGCGCTGGCGAAGGCGCGGCGGCAACGCGCCCATAAACGTAATCTCCGGCGAATGAAACAACCACGCCGACACACAAAATCGCCGCTGCGAAGCTCCAGCGTCGCTGGCGGCGGAATTCATACTCGCGCATGCGTCGCGTTGCGGGATTGGCAGCCTCATCGGCCACCGGCTGCTTCGCGCTGAACCATTCGCGCAACACCACCAGCGCCGCCGCGCCCAAAATCAAAACAAAAAAGAAAACTTCGTTGCGCACAATCGGCCCGATGGTGGACATTTCCAGTTTGCTGGACTTGATCCACATTGCTTCGCTGAGCTCGTGCACCCCGGTAAGCGCCAACTGGAACGCCACGACCATCAGGATCACGCTGGTCGCCTTGAAAAACCGCTGCAAAGGAATGCGCAGCGTGCCCTGAAAGAAGAACAGCCCCACGGCCACGGCAATCGCAATCCCAATCGCCGTGCCAATCCAAACCTGCACTCCGGCGCTGGAAAGTTCCACGGCGCGCAGCACCAAGACCAATTCGGCGCCTTCGCGCACCACCATCATGAAAACAAACGCGCCAATCGCCCAGCCCCCGGCACGCGTGGATTTCTGCGCATACGCTTCCACGCGGTCTTCGATTTGTTTCTTCAGATGGCGCGCCACGCGGTTCATCCACACGATCATGGAAATCACCAGCGCCGACGCTACCAGCATCAGCAAGCCTTCGAATCCATCCTCGCTGACCTGCCAGCGATCCAGCAGCAAAGCGGCCGCGAAGCTGGCCAGCAGAGCCAGAATCACGCCGCCCCAGACGTAGCCGGTGAGCGCACGCCGGCTCGTGCGATTCAGATACACCAGGACAATGCCGACCACGAGCGCGGCTTCAACGCCTTCGCGCAGAGCTAGGAGGAGTGCGGAGACCATAAGTTTTCCAGTTGTAAACCAGTTTCAACTGGAAAATCAAGTCTAGCGCCGGGGTGCCGCAAAATCAAGCAAATTCAATGCCCTTAATTGCTTGCTCACGTTTCCCTGTAGAATGACATCTTATAACCGATGACTTCTCCGCACCAATCCCCCATGCCCGCCAGAAGCCGCCAGAACAGCGGCCCAACTGCGCCGCGCAGGGGCGTGATTTTCACCGGCTTGTTTTTCTCCTTGGTGGCGACGCTGTCTGTACCGTCATTGAGCGCCATACAGCAATCCGGCGCGAATTCCTCCGCCGCCACTGGCACTGGAACTGGAACTGGCGCGCAACAAATGCAGCCTCCCGCGGCGGCGCAAAATATCACGCCGGCTGTCGAACAAAAACTTCCCGCACCTCCTCGCAAGCAAGATGTGAAGAAGGCCAAGGAAGCCTACAAGCAAGGCCTAAAGCTGGAACAGAACAGCGACTGGCAGGCAGCTTACGACGCGTACTCCGACGCCGTGGAATGGGACCCCAGCAGCCGTGAATACCTAGTGCGGCAAGCCGTCGCCAAAGGCCAGCTGGTACAAATGAAGGTGGACCTCGCCGAACGCGAAGCGGTCTCCGGCCATTTTTCCAATGCGCTGCACGCCTTGCGCGATGCGATGCAGCTGGATCCTTCGAACCGCACCATCCGCGAACGGCTCACCGAAATGGAAGCGCTCGACCCCGCGCGCGCGCGGCAAATTATTAAGGATCCGGTGATGGTGCCCGCGGTGCGGCTTGACCACCGCCCCGGCAAGCAATCCTTTCACTTGCACACACAAACGGAATCCGCCTATCAGGAAATTGCGCAGCGCTTCGGCGTGGAGGTCGCCTTCGATGTGGATGTGCGCCAGGTTCCGGTGCAACTGGATCTGCAGGACATGGATTTCGCGACGGCCCTGCGCGTTCTGGGGCAAGCCACCAACACATTCTGGAAGCCGCTCACGAAGCGCCTATTTTTCGTCGCGCCCGACACCACGCAGAAACGCAAAGACTACGAAGTTTCCATCGTACGGACTGTGCTTCTCGCTTCTTCGGAAACAAATGAACAGATGACCGAGCTATCGCGCCTGGTACGCGAAATCGCCGGCATCACGCGTACGGATCTGGACACCAAGAGCCGCACGCTGACCATGCGCGCTTCGCCCCAGGCGATCGCGGTGGCCACCGGCATCATTGAAGACCTTCAACGCCCACCGGACGAGCTGATCCTGGAACTGGAAGTGATGGAAGTGGATCGCAGCAACAACCTGGCCGCGGGCCTGACCGGCCCGCAAACGGCGACAATTTTTTCGATCCCGACAAACGCCGCGCAACTGGTGCAAGAGGGCGGCGCTGCGGCTCTGAACGCATTGCTCACCCAAGTGTTTGGATCAGCTTCAGCGATTCCGCCGGTGCTAGCCTTCGGCGGTGGCAAGACGACCTTCTTCTACACCTTACCCGGCGCCACTGCAACTCTTTCGAATTTTCTTTCGACGGTACACTCCGGCCGGCGAGTTTTGCTTCGCGCGGAGGATGGCCAGCCCGCAACGTTTTTCGTCGGCGAACGTTTCCCTGTTTCGCTGGCACAGTTTTCCTCGAGCCTGGTCGGCACCGCCAATTCTGTGGCTACGCAGACTCCCACAGCTTCTGCCTCCACCTCGACGTTGCCCGTCGTTACGGTTACGACGGGAACGAATCCCGACTTCGTGGTAACCGCGGACTTCAATGACGATAACTTTCAGGATTTCGCGGTAGCGAACTTCACCGACGGAACGCTAACAGTCTTCGACGGCAATCCCACTACTCCCGGTACATTCTTGGCCGGGACCACGATCCCCGTCGGCGCCGGTCCCGCCTGGATCTCTACGGGATTCTTTAATGTGAAGAACGACACGACCAACACGGTGGTGGATCTCGCCGTCGCCAATCAGACCGCCGGCACAGTTTCGATCCTGCACGGAAATGGTGACGGAACTTTTACTGCCGAGCCAACGTTGACGCTGCCCACCGGAGCGGGCCCCACCGCGATCGCGGTCGGCGATTTCAACGGGGATGGCTTCGCGGATTTGGCGGTAGTGAACAAGGACTCCAATACCGTGAGCATATTCCTAGGCAATGGCGACGAAACGTTCCAGACGCCGACCACGCTCGTCACCGGAAATGTGCCCACTTCGATCGTCGCCGAGGCTTTTAATCCCAACGCCCCGGCGACCATTGACCTCGCCGTCACGAATTCCGCTGACAACACGCTGCAAATTTTTCTCGGCAACGGAAAGGGCGCCTTCACCAACGGCGTCACGTACAATACCGGCGTCACTCCGGTGTACGTCGCGTCCGCGGATCTGGACCTCGACGGCAACCTCGACCTAGCCGTCGCGGATAGCGGCGCTGCCACCAGCGCGAATGCCGTGGGCAACAGCATTTCCGTTTTTCTGGGCAATGGCGACGGCACGTTCATCAAGCCCGGGGGCACGCGGATGGACTTCGCCGCCGGAACCACTCCGACATCCTTCGTCATTGCCGATTTCAATGCCGACGGCATTCCGGATCTGATCGTTACCGCCAGCGGAGACAACGCCGTTGGTCTGTTGCTCGGCGCTGGCGGCGGCTTTCTTAATGCGCCTATCGAAGTACCAGTGGGCACAACGCCCGATTCCATTGCGACCGCCGACTTCAATGGTGACGGCCTGCCAGACGTCGTCGTTTCGAATTTCGGATCAAACAACGCATCCATCATTCTGGACTCGACCGCTCTTATCGGTCTTCTTTCCGGCAGCGGCGTCGGCACGCAGTTCCCCAACGCGGAGTACATTGATATCGGCTTGAAAGTGAAAGCCACTCCGCGCGTGCACGAGAATGGCGATGTCTCGCTGCAATTTGAATTCACGCTCAGCAGCCTGGCTGGCAACAGCCTCAACAATATTCCGGTGGTGAATAATCAGGAAATTCATCAGAGCGTGCGCGTGCACGCGGACGAATCAGCGCTGCTGGCGGGTTACCTGGCGCCGCAGTACATCACAACGCTGAATGGCACGCCGGGGATTGCCAACCTGCCGGCGAACGGACTCGTGGGAGGCACTACTTCGACGCAGTTTACGAATACAGAGGTTTTGATTCTGGTGACGCCGCGGATCGTGGATTCCGCGACGCGCAACAAGGAACATTTGATCTATGCTGGTCGCGGCCAGCTGGGTGGTGCGGGAGCGCTGGGCTCCACGATTCAAGAACGCCGCGGCGGCGGATTCGTGAGTCCCGTGGCGCCGCAGCAGCAGCCGGAACCGATCGCCGCGCCACCACAGCCGCAGCCGCAACCTGAGCCAACTCCGGCGCCGCAACCGCAACCCGAACAGCAGCAGCAAGCGGCTCCGCCGCCAGCGCAAACACCGCCAGACCAGCCGCAAACCGTCCCGCCACAGCAATCCGATTCCACGCCGCGGTAGTGACGGCGCACGAAGAGGTCACGCGGCTGCCGCGTGCACGCGCAACAAACTCATCTCGATACTACGCACTACGGCGCAGCTTCCAGCACCACTACCGGCTGGTACGTGCGCGGCACCACCGGCTCCGCTATCGCAATCAATTGCCCTTGCTGGCTGAAGACGCGCAGCCGCGCCGGCTTCCAATCCCCGGAATCCAGCTGGGCAGGAGCGTTTTGCGCCACGTTAGTCTGCCCCGGCTGAATCTGCGCAAGCGTGAGATTAAATTTCGCGCCGTGCCGCACGCGTCTTTCGATCACCGGCAAGATGGTGGCACGCGGCAAATCCATCAGCAATTTCTCCAGAGGGATCACGCGCTCGAGCAACCGCCCTGCCCGCGCGTCCTGCGCCAGATCGGCAAGCGAGACGGCCTGGTCCAGCGTAAATTCGCCGACGGCCGTGCGCGCGATCTCCGCCAGGTGCGCGCCGCTGCCCTGCAGCTTCCCCAATTCATACGCGAGCGAACGAATGTAAGTTCCCGCGCCACATTCCACCACAAAGCGCGCCACAGAACCTTCCACGCCCGTGAGCCGGAATTCGAAGACTTCGACTTCCACCGGCTCCAGATTTACCGGCTTGTTTTTCCGCGCGAGTTCGTGCGCAGGACGGCCACGGATTTTCTTCGCGGAATACGCCGGTGGAGTCTGCTGAATCTTCCCGACGAATCGCGCCGCGTGCGCCGCGAGTTCGTCGGCATTCAAAGCCGGGGCTGAGTCCGCACCGAGCGCTTCTCCATCGGCGTCGTACGTATCGGTCTCAAATCCGAAACGCACCGCGCAGGTGTAGCGCTTGCGTCGCCCGGTATAGAAACGCGCCAGACGCGTGGCGCGGCCCAATGCCAGCACCAGCACGCCGGTGGCCTGCGGATCCAGTGTGCCCAAATGACCGATGCCGCGAAATCCCGCGAGCTGGCGCACGGTTTCCACCACGTCATGCGAAGTCTTCCCCGACGGTTTGTCTATAACCAGAATTCCATCAACGGGTGGCTGCTTGGGTGTGCGAGACATGAATGTTTTTGTGGATAGCAGGACTTCGGCGTTCGCACGCCTGCGCAGTCTTTATCGCGCGCCGATCGCGAGCGCGACGATAGGAATGCGCCGGACGATTGCCGTGCTACGAACTGCGCTCCTCGGGATTTTTGGCCTTGCGCAGCAGGTTCTCGATGCGATTGCCGTACTCTTCCGTTTCGTCGAGAATGAACAGCACTTCGGGCGCCCGCCGCATGTGCAGGCGCTCCACCAATTCGTGCCGCACATACCCTTTCGCGGCCTGCAGACCTTCCAGGGTCGTGGCGCGCTCCGCTTCGTCGCCGGCCAGGCTCACAAACACGCGCACCGTGCGCATGCCCGCGCCCATGCGCACTTCCGTCACCATCACTGGAGCGGCCAGGCGCGGATCTTTCAGTTCACCCGCCAGCATCAGGCTCACTTCGTTGCGAATTTCTTCTGCGATGCGTTCCGAGCGGTGCCCTTGGATGGTCATACGCCTTCCTCGTTCTGGCCTTCGTTCTGATCTTCGTTCTGATTTTCGTTCTGATCCTCGAAATATTCCACGTTCTGCGAAACCAAATCGCGCCCCAGCAAGCGTTCCGATTCCGCCGCGATCTCCGCCAGCGTTTTTTCCAGGTACCCGGTGTCTCCGGAAATCGTCACCACGCCCACGCGCGAGCGCTGCCAAGTTTCCTGATGCTCCAGTTCCGCCACGGCCACATTGTAGTGAGCGCGCAGCCGGTCTTTCAAGCTGCGCAATACCTGCCGCTTGTCCTTGAGGGACTGCGCATCCAGTATGTGGATTTCCAGGGTAAGGAGGCCGATCGGCATTTCCGTGTGGCGCAACAACTCCTGCTGCGCTGTTGAAGCTTATACCATCAAGAAATTCTGTGCGTCCATGCGGGACGCTGCCTACGCGCTTTCCTGCCGTGGCGCGCGAGGACGCGGCGGTGGTGGCGGAGGCAGCGCCGCGATCTTTTCCACGGTGAAGCACTCCAGACTGTCGCCCACCTTCACGTCCGCGAAATTCGCGATGCCGATGCCGCATTCAAATCCTTGGCGAACTTCCTTGGCATCGTCCTTAAAGCGTTTCAGCGAATTGATCCGGCCGGTGAATATCACCGCCGCCTCGCGAATCACGCGCACTTCCGCGTCGCGCCGGATAATTCCTTCCGTCACCGAACAGCCCGCAATCGTGCCCACACCCTTCACGCGGAAGGTGTCGCGTACTTCGGCCCTGCCCAGATGCTGTTCCTTGATGATCGGAGCCAGCAAGCCTGCCACGGCCTTCTGCAATTCGTCC
>Ga0308309_10002430_pt1 | contig 11108 bp, 9 predicted proteins | sample HubBroMetageWFT5_FD_192491 | JGI IMG/M metagenome (GOLD analysis project Ga0308309, IMG submission 192491) | Warmed and freeze-thawed soil microbial communities from the Hubbard Brook experimental Forest, New Hampshire - Hubbard Brook CCASE Soil... | ecosystem: Environmental > Terrestrial > Soil... | reverse complement strand
CCACTGTCTATGAAGCAGGGGAATTGAGAGTCAAGGTGAACCGAAGGAGCTTTCCCCGCTAACTAATAAGGGTGACAGAACTGGCGAAAAATAGCGGAATTGTGACGGGCAGAAGGGCGAAAAAGGCAACAGGTGAAGGACCTTTGGGGGAAGAGGAGTTTGGGAGCGAAAGCTATCAGTTGGTACGACAAAATGATGAGACGAGACGGAGAGGGCGGCGGATGACGATGATAATCTGGAATGGCAAATTAACCCCATGCTATACGACACGATGCGAAGCGAGGGACTGCGGCAGAGCGACCGCGTGAGTTTCCGGATGCCCGTAGAGGCATCGTGGACCACGAGCGAGGGAACCTCCGCGAAGCATATTGCGGAAACGCTCCTGGTCAGCCGCAACGGCGGAGTCGTGCGCCTCAACGAAAAACTGGTGGCGGGACAAGAGATTACGCTACGCCGGATGGAAGGCGATGTGGTGAAGACCACCCGTGCGCGCGTAATGGCGGAAATCGATCAGGAGCCCGACGGATTTTTGTACGCGATCCAGATCACGGAGCCGAGGGCTGATTTCTGGGACATCGAGTTCCCTGCCCCCTACAAAGCGGATGAGGCGCTGGCAAGGCTATTGATGGAATGCGGATTTTGCCAGAGGCGCGAAGTCGTTTATCTGAATGAGCTGGAGTTGAAATCGTTCGAAGTGCGGAAATGCGTGGCGCGGCTTTGCAAACATTGCGACACGCCTTCGATCTGGATCGAGGCGCAGGCGGAAATCAAGACGCAGGAAAAGGGAGCGGCTCATCCTTTGACTGTGGAAGAACGCGTGATTCCGCGGAGGAATCGAACGCGAGTGAAGGCGCGCGTTTTGGCGTGTATACGGCGGCGCGGATTTCAAGAGGAAGTGGCAGTTTGTGAGGACTTGTCAAAGGGCGGGCTTAGTTTTCGGAGCCGGAACGAGTATCCCGAGGGATCGCGCGTCGAAGTGGCAGTGCCGTTCACGCCAGGGAGTGGAGCGATCTTTGTGCCGATACGGATTGTGTTTTCACAAGCGATTCCGGCGGCAGGTTTGTATAGGCATGGGGCTGCTTATATTCGGCCGCCCAGTGATTCCGCGGATTGAAGCAATTCCCTCCTCTCAAGAAAAATAGTTAGAAAAACTCCCGACAATCAATCCATGACAGAAGCGATGTCGCGTTCGTGACGGCGCCGATGGAGATAGTGCATGGAAATATTCAGATAAGCTTGCCCGCAAGGGGTTTCGATGGCGATGACCATGGCTTCGGTGTCGGCGCTGCCTCTAAGACCCTCGTCGTTCATGTGAATTTCTGGCGGAAAAACCTTAAAGCGAAAGCCCTGGTCGTTGAGAAGAGTGACCGAGTTTCCGATGACCATATTTGCCAGCTCGCAGACGGTTTCGCGGACGACTTGATCGCTACTGGGAACATCCTCGCCGGCGAGATGGCTGGCTACTTTCATGGCGACTTCTGGAGAAAGATCGAGGATGACGCGGCCTTCAATGTCGCCTTTGATGGCGATTAGCGCGGCCACGCCTTTGCGGCGATAGGTGTTTTCATCCATCGAGAGGTCGAGGATTTTAGTCGGCGACTGCAGCGATTCCGCGAAGACTGCGTCGGCAGCGTTGATGAACGGCTGGATGAGTTCCATTCTCATGCGCGGTTCTCTCCTGCGAAGGCGACGGGCGCGCCAGCGGCGTTAGGATCGTCACTGAGAACATAACGGAGAATCTCGTAAAGGACTTCGGGCTTGACGGGTTTTTGCACGAAGTGTTTCGCGCCCTTCTGGAGCGCCGCCAGGATGTTTTCCTGGTAGCCCACCGAAGAAACCATGACGATGCGCGCGTCGCCATGCTGGCGAACGATGCGCTCGACGGCCTCGATGCCTTCCATCTGCGGCATGGTGATGTCCATGAGCACGATGTCAGGCTTGGTGCGGTTGAACTCGGCAATGGCGGTGAGCCCATCGCCGGCTTCACCAGCTACTTCGCCGCCGAACATCTCAATCATCTTGATGATGTTCTTGCGAGCGAAGACGGAGTCGTCCACCACGAGGTAGCGAACGGGTTGATTGTCTTTCCGTAACAGAGCGGCAAATTGTTGCATGGCCTTCTCCTTCTCCCGGCACGGTGTTAGGTGCGATGGGAAGAAACGGGTGTCCTTTCCGATTTCTCGTTCTTGTCGTTCTTATCGTTCTTGTCGAATTTTTCTAGGCTGGAGCGATCTCCGCCGTAGTTTTGAACCAGGTATGCGGCGATGCCTTCCAGCGGAATCACTTTGTCGGCGTAGCCCTTCGAGATGGCCGCCCGGGGCATGCCGCTGACCACGCAGGTGTCTTCACTTTGCGCGATGGTCACGCCGCCGGCAGCTTTTAGCGCACCGAGCCCTTCGGCTCCATCTTCGCCCATACCTGTCATCAAGAGGCCGACAGCGGTGAGGCCAAATTGCTGGGCGACGGAATGAAAGAGAACGTCGGCCGATGGCCGATGACCGTTGACAGGAGGGCCGTCGGACAGAACGGCCATGTCACCGCGTGGCATACGGCGAACCATAATGTGACGATTGCCCGGACAGATGAGGACACGCCCGGCGACGAGCAGATCACCAGAACGAGCTTCCTGCACTTCGATAGCGCAGCATTCGTCGAGGCGTTTCGCGAACATTTCCGTAAAGCCTTCCGGCATGTGCTGGACGATCAGGATGCTTGCCGGAAAATCCGCGGGTATCTGGGAGAGAACGTACTGAAGAGCGTTCGGGCCGCCGGTGGAAATGCCGATGGCAACGATGCGATTCGGGGGAAGCGCGGAGCGCTCTTTCTTTTTGCTCTTGGGAGGATCATCGGAAACGACGGCTGCGGGCAATTTGCGTCCGGCGGCGCGCTTGGCAACTTTGATTTTTTCGATGAGCTGATCGGCGATGGAATCGAGATGTCCGGCCGCGGCGTCCTGAGGCTTTTGGACGAAGTCGATGGCGCCGAGAGCGAGAGCTTTGAGAGTCGCGTACCCGCCCTCCTTGGAATGGGTGCTGAAAAGTACGACGGGCATCGGAGCGCGGCGCATGATGAGACGGAGAGTTTCCATGCCGTCCATGCGTGGCATTTCGAGGTCGAGCGTGACGACGTCGGGATGTAGCTCCTCGATCTTTTTCAGGGCAAAAGCGCCGTCCATTGCGGTGCCGACAACTTCAATGGAAGGGTCGCGGGCGAGGACAGATGGAATGAGCTTCCGCATGAGGGCGGAATCATCGACGACGAGAACGCGGATGCGGGCGCTCATGCGATCGCTCCGAGAGGAACAGCGCGAGAAAGGCGCGAGAGGACGGCGGGCACGTTCAGAATCAAGACGACCGTGCCATCGCCAAGAATGGAAGCGCCGCTAACGAGGTCGCTCGCGACGATGTCGCTTGGCAGAGCCTTGATGACCAACTCTTCTTCTCCGACCATGCTATCCACCACGAGGCCGAAGCGTTTTTCGGCGGCGCCGATCACGATGACAAAGTGTTTCTTTTTCGCAGGTTCGGTGTCTATCGAGCGAAGGCGGCTAAGATGTTCGAGCCGGACGAGCGTGAGAATTTGATCGCGGAGACGGAGCACCTCGCGCTGGTCGATGCGATGAATTTCCTGCTCGTGTATACGCGAAATCTCGACAACGGAGGAGAGTGGGACCGCAAAGAGGCGGCCACCGACGCGGAAGAGCAAGGTCTGAATGCTGGCCAGAGTCAGCGGGGCGCGGAGCTGGAATGTGGTGCCGCGAGCTTTCTGCGTAGATATGTGAACCGTGCCTTTTAGCTTGTCCAAAACGCTGCGCACAACGTCCATGCCGACGCCGCGGCCGGAGACTTCTGTGACTTCAGAAGCTGTGCTGAAGCCTGATTCGAAAATGAGATTGAGCGCCTCCTGGTCGGTGAGGCGAGCGGCTTCTTCAGCATTGATGACTCCCTGCTTAGTAGCTTGTTGTCGAACATGGGCAGAATCAATGCCGCGTCCATCATCACGCACTTCGATAACGACCTGAGTACCTTGGTGATAAGCCTTGAGATAGACAGTGCCACGCGCAGGTTTTCCAGCAGTCAGCCGTTCGTCTGCAGGCTCGATGCCGTGATCAACGGCGTTGCGGACAAGATGCATCAGAGGCTCGCCGAGGGAATCGAGAATGCTTTTGTCGAGATCGGTCTGCTGCCCAGAGATGTCCAATGCCACGTCCTTGCCGCACTGCTTGGCGACATCGCGGACGACGCGGGGAAAGCGGCGGAAGAGCTGCTCGACAGGCACCATGCGAATTTTAAGGACGCATTTGTGGAGTTCGTCTAGAACGCGGGATTGAAATCCGAGGGCTTCGGCTAACTTTGCGCGAATTGGGTCGCGTGCATGGCGCTGGTCGAACTCTGTCAAGGCGCGATGCAGCATGGACTTACCAATGATTAATTCTCCGACAAGATTCATGACCGCATCGATGCGGCTGGCATCGACGCGAAGAGAACTCTCCGCAACAGTGGCGACCGCGGAAGCTGGCTGGCTGGATTTGGCGGCTTCAGCGGCTTCGCTATTCTCGGCGGCATTGGCGACAACCTGAGCAGCCTGAGCGTCGAGAAGATCACCGAGGAGCTCATGCTCGGGCGTCACGGCGGTTGCGGCGCGCTCGACGCGAACGTCGGAAACGATGCTGGGTATGCAGCAGCGTTTTTTGATGGCGTCCTCGGGTTGAACGCTTGCGAGAGCGGCTTCGACGATTTCGACGGTTGCGGCGGCGAGATTGTCTTCCGGACGCAGGGCGATCAAAGTGCCGCAGCCGTGGAGCACGTTTCGAATAAGTTGAAATGCGGCGGCGCGCATGAGACTGTCCGGATCGATGCGCAGTGCAACGTTGTAAACCTTTTCGCCTCGGTGAACGGCCTCCGAGATCATGAGCTGTTCGTATTCGGTCCAGGCGAAATTCGCGGGGATTGGCGCACGTGCTTGCGGAGTCTCGGCAACCGGAGCAGGTGCCATATCCACGAGTAAGCCACGAATCAAGCCGTGGAGCTTCTCAAGAGACGGAAGCTTCTTGCTGCGCTGATAAGCGGCGAGCATGGCTTCGAATGCATCGGCAGCGGCAAGGACGACCTCGGCGAAACGGGAACCATGTTTCTGCGCGACTTGGGGCGTGAGAATATCTTCGAGTTCATGGGCGAGCTCGCTCAGCTTGTGAAAACCACAAGCAGCAGAATCACCCTTGAGCGTGTGCACAGCACGGCGGACGCGACGAATGACCTCTTCGTCCGCAGGATGAGCTTCAAGCTCGAGCCCTGCTTCATTGAGCGACTGCAGCAGCTCATTCGCGCTTTCGAAAAAGATAGCGCGAAGTTCCGGGTTGCGATCCTCGGGAGACTTGCTCAAGAATTCGCCTCCACGCGTTGATAGGCCGTGCCGTTGTTTTCATGCACCATGCGGAACTTTTGCGTCAGCCCGAAAAGGCTCTCCGCGTGGCCCACAAAAAGATAGCCGCCGGGATTCAAGCAATGCCAAAACTTCTCAATCAAGCGCTTTTGTTCGGCTTCGTCGAAATAGATCATGACGTTGCGGCAAAGAATGATGTCGTTACGGCGAGGAAGAAATTCGGTTTTGAGATTGTGAAAGTCGAACTGGACGAGCTGCTTCAGCTGAGGCTTAATCGCGTATTTGTCGCCGGATTTTTCAAAATAGCGCAGGCGGCACGTGTAATCGACGGGCTCCATTTGTTGTTCCGTGAAGACGCCTTCCTGGCCGACGCGCAGACTGGCATAACTAATGTCCGAAGCGACGATTTCAAGCTTCCATGGCGGAGGAATCAGAGGCTTGGGAGAAGGCATATCGAAAGGAAGGGGGTTGCGCAAATAGTAGTAAGCGAGAGCGTCGCAGATCAGGATGGCGACGGAGTAGGGTTCCTGGCCGCTGGAGCAGCCGGCGCTCCATACACGAAGATTCCAATCGCGGCGTTCCTGCTTCTTGCGCAACAAGTCTTCCAGGACAGTTTTCTGCAAAAGATCGAGCTGCGGCTTATTGCGGAAGAAGCTCGTTTCGTTGACGGTGAGATTTTCGAGAAGTAAAGCAAGCTCCGCCCGGCCTTCACGGCTGGTGAGCAAACGGTAGTAGCTATAGAAAGAATCGAGCTGGCAAACTTTGAGCCGGCGCTGAAGACGGTCTTTCAAAAAATGAGAGCGGCGCTCGTCGAAGAACATGCCGCATTCTTGATAGACAAGCGTCTGCAGAAGCTTGAGTTCAGCTTCCGTGAGTTGGATCTGAGCGGTTAGCGTTCCCATGAAATGAGCGGTAATCCGGCAGTTCGGCTGGCCCCAATGCAATCGGGCCAGCGCTACTTTGCAGTGGCGACGGTTTCCGCGGCCTCCTCGAGTCGTTTGAGCTCCGGCCGATGCAAAAGCTTGGAAATATCGAGCAAGATGATCAGGCGGCCTTTAAGTTTGCCAACACCAGTGACGTATCCGGACTCGCCATCGGCAAACACGGAGCCGGGGGCTTCAATTTCAGACGGCGGAATCTTCAAGACTTCGGAAGCGGAATTGACGATGAGGCCGAGCAATTTGTTCTCAAGCTCCACGACTAGAATGCGATTCTTCTTATCTGAGGTAATCTCCGTATGGCCGAAGCGCTTGCGGAGGTCCATTACGGGGATAATCTTTCCCCGCAAGTTGATTACACCCTCGACGGTATCGGGCGCGCTCGGGACCGCCGTGATTTCCGGGACGCGGACAATCTCACGCACGGCGCCGATTCGCACGCCGTAGGTTTCATTTCCGATTCGGAAACCGACGATTTGTAATTCCTTTTCCATCAAGCGATCTCCGCCTTCTTAGGAGCGCACGAGCTCGGCGTATTCCGACTCGCGTTCACGGCTTGAACCCTGGTGCCCGCGACGCGGAGCGGAGGGCTGCTCTGAGTGGCGACCGCGGTTTTGCGCGGAACGGTCCAAAACAAACCGGTCCATGCTATCGAGTAAGTTGCGGGAGAGCTTGAGCATCTGCTCGGCGGCAGCCGAAAGCTCCGTAGAGCTGGAGGCTGACTGCTGAACGAGCTCACGCATTTTATCCATGGCGCGGACAACGGCCTGAGCCCCCGAAGCTTGCTCTTCGACCGCCGAATTGATTTCCTGGGTGATTTCCGTGAGGCGGCTGGTAGCCTTTGCGATTTGCGAGGAACCGACGGACTGTTCGTTGGTGGCGGCACCAATTTCCTGAGAGAACTTGTAGACTTCGGTGACCACATTGGAGATTTTGTGGAGAGCAGTGCCGAGTTCGTTGCCGAGGCTGAGCCCTTCTTCGACGATGCGCGTGCTGCGCTCCATGTTTTCGACGGCCTGGCGTGCTTCGCGCTGGATGCTTTGAATAAGGTCAGCGATTTCCTTGGTGGATTGCGTAGACTTCTCAGCGAGTTTGCGAACTTCGTCGGCGACGACGGCAAAACCGAGGCCATGCTCGCCTGCGCGGGCCGCTTCGATTGCGGCGTTCAGCGCGAGGAGATTTGTTTGCTCCGCAAGGTCGTCAATAACTTCGATGATTTTGCCGATGTCATCCGCGCGGTGGCCAAGAATATTGATGATCTCAGCGGAAGATTGAATGGCTTTGTTGGTGCGGTTCAGGCCATCGGTGGCCTTTTCCATGGTCTGGATGCCGGTGACGACTTCTTCGCGAGAGCGATTTGCGATATCGAGAAGAACTTTTGCGGTGTCCGCGACGCGTTGAATAGAAGTGACCATCTGATCGATGGAAGCAGACGTTTCCGCGACGCTGGAAGCTTGCACTTGCGTGTTCTTCACGACGTTTTGCACGTTGATGCTCATCTCGTGCATAGTGCTGGTGACTTCTTCAATTGCGGAGGAAGCCTGAACGCTTACTTTAGCGGATTCATCGGCTGCGCCAGCGACTTGGTTGGAACCGGCGGAAACCTGGCCGGCCGAGTCGCGGGTCGTGCGCACTAATTCCTGGAGACCGTGAGACATACGAAGGAAAGCATTGCCGAGGGTGTCGCGCTTGGATCGGGGCACGACTTCCACGCTTAAGTCGCCTTCGGCGACGGACATGGAAACGCTGGCCATTTCTTTCAGGTAGGCGACCATATTGTTGAAAGTAGTCGCGAGAGCGCCGATTTCGTCGTTGCGATGGATGTCGATGTTTTGATCGAGATCGCCGGAATCGCCAATTTCGCGCGCCACGGTGATGAGGTGCGTGAGCGGTTCGCTGATGGACTTGGCTGTCTTGTAGGCCGCGCCGATTCCGAATAGCAGAGCGACAAGCGTGCCCACGGTGGTCACGCCGGTACTGATGTTACTGGCACTTCTCGCCGAGGCGTCGCTTGCGTCATGAGATTTAGAAATGTCGGAGCTAGTTTGGTCCAAAACGACGGATGATTTTGTCAACCAGGAAGCCGGATCCTTCTGCAGATAAAAGATTTGCAGGTCGGAGACGGTTGCGTCGCCGGAATCCACCTGATGGCGCTTCGCCAGAAGCGGTTTGGCGAAATTGTCGGCCCAGCTGGCTTCCGTGCTTTCCACTTGAATGAGCGCGGTCTTCACGCTGTCGCTGGTTGTTTGCGCCTCGCCACGCTTGATAAGGTCATTGATGTCACCAAAGCCCTTATTGACCTTTTCTTCGTCGCGGGGATCACCGCTCAAGAGAAAATTGTCCATGTTGTGGCGGTTCAACATGATCTGGTAGCGCACTGACTCAATAGTGCCTTTGTTATCCAGCGCCGCCTTGGCGTCATTGCGTGCGGACTGGTTCCTGAGACTAGCGACGATGTTGACGATGAACAGCAGGCCCAAAATGCCCAAAATCACGCCAAAACCTAAGTACAGCCTTTTCCCGATCGTCATTGCAAAATGCCTCCACTCCCCCGGCGGCGCGGTTTGATGTAAACCGCTCCTGCCGTCTTGTGCGAATCCCCTAGTTTCCCGAAGCGCTGAACTCAAATTCGACGATCTGCGTGCTTTCTTCTGGCCCAGCCGCAAATTTCCATTCCTTCACCGCATCCTGGCAAGCCTGAACCAGAAGCGGATGACCGCCAATCACACGAGTGCTCTTGACGCGCCCGTCCGGAGTAATCACGACCTCGATTTTCACCTTGCCGGAGACGCTCATGCGCTTGGCAAGTTCGGGATAAGCGGGAGCGACTTTGGATTTGACCTTGCGCTTTCCCTCGTCAGTGGACCCCGTCTGCCCGAAACTGCTGGCCCCCAAGCAAAGAGCGACAGCCGCCGTTGCGGCTCCGCGCACAAACCTTCTCCATCGCCATTCGGATCTCATTGACACCACTCCTCCTAAGAATGGGGAAACCCCGTGGTAGAGAAGGCACGTCGGGTGCCACGGCGGAGGCCGCTCGTTGGACCGAGAGTAAGAGAATGGAAACAACGCCAAGTCGCTTAGAATGAGGGGGTAAAGCGTTTTTCCCTGCGAAGAGTGAAGTGGGCGGGAGGGGCAACGTGTCTCAGCAGGCAGGATTCATTTGTCGTGAGGTCTCATGCTGAGACGCTAGTGACGCGGAGGGTTGCGCAAGAGTAGACGATTCGGCAACGCCGTTGAGAACGGCGATTGACTCAGAATGAGATGACTCGGTAGGGTGATAGTGAGCGGCTGAACTCAACTTGAGACGCGCGTCCACCCCAACCCGTGATGCGAGAGACTAAAGCGATTCGGGCTACGCCTTTGACCACCCGGTTAAATAAGGCTTCTTCTGTGCCTCCTTCTTCAAAACAAGCGGAAGAATTGATGGAGCTGGCTGTCGACGCCGCACAGTCGAGGCAACTTCCGGAATTTCTGGTACGGTTTGCGGGGCGGGCGGCGCGGATGTTGAACGCCGCGTGGGGTGGGGTGGCGGTATTTCGCGGGCGAGAAACTGATCTGTACTCCGCATCTGAGAACGAAAAAGGTGTGAGCAGCGCGATTAAGAGCTGGATTATCTTGTCCGCTCGCGAAAGCAGAGTTGCCGCGGTCGTCCGGGCGCTGCCAACTGGGGAAGCCGGGCCAGCCGAAAGTACGGCAACGGCCATGAACGCAGTGTTCGTGCCGGTGAGCGCAAGCGACGGAGAACGGCTGGGTATGTTGTGCCTCTTGCGGCGTCGAAAGAGTCTTGACGCCAAGGAGAAGAAGCTGCTGCACGCTTTAGCGAGCCATGCAGCGTTGTCGCTGGAGAATTTTAGACGGTTTTCACAACTGGAAAAGTCGAAGCGGCAGTGGGTCGAAGATATAGACGCGATTAGCGACTATATTGTCGTGCACGACCGGGCGTGGAAAATCGTGCGCACGAACCGCTCGCTTGCATCGCATCTGGGCGTGCCGCCGGTGGCGCTGGTGGGCGAGGCCATGAGCGGACTTCGGCAAATCGCGGAAACGGGAAGCGATCTTCCCTGCCCTTTTTGCCGCGATACGCAGCGGCCGCGCGAGGAGTACGTGGCGGCATCGGCGGAGCGCATCTTTCTTGTCTCCACCTCGAGAGCACCGGGGGTGGTGGAAGACGATACGCGGACGATTCACGTTTTGAAGGACATCACGGACCGGCGGGAAGCAGAACGGAAGTACCGGGAGCTATTCGACAGCATTCAAGAAGGACTTTTTTTCGCGACGCCCGACGGACGTTTTCTGGATGTGAACGATGCGATGGTGCGGATGCTGGGCTATGCTTCGCGCGAGGAGATGTTGCGGTCGGATGTGAGCCCTCACCTTTACCCCGCACCGGCGGCACGCGAACGGTTTTTGCATGCATTGGCCGAGCGGGGCGTGTTGCGAAATTATGAAGAGACGCTTAGGCGCAAGGATGGGGCGCTGCTGCATACACTGCAAAACATCACGGCAGTGCGTGACGCTCAAGGTCGCATCGCGCAAATTCGCGGATTGATGCTCGATGTGACGGAGCAGAAGTCGTTTCAATCGCAGTTGCAGCGCGAGCGCGACTTCAACCAGAAGATTCTGAATACCACGCAGAGCATGATTCTCGTTTTAGATACCGCAGGCCTGATTAGCTACGCCAACCGGCGGTGCTACGAAGCGGGGTACCGGGAAGATGAATTGATAGGGCACCGGCTCGTTGATTGGGTAGAGCCTTCTCACCGAAGGGATTTCGAGGGGGCACTGGAG
>Ga0308309_10002427_pt1 | contig 11113 bp, 9 predicted proteins | sample HubBroMetageWFT5_FD_192491 | JGI IMG/M metagenome (GOLD analysis project Ga0308309, IMG submission 192491) | Warmed and freeze-thawed soil microbial communities from the Hubbard Brook experimental Forest, New Hampshire - Hubbard Brook CCASE Soil... | ecosystem: Environmental > Terrestrial > Soil... | reverse complement strand
GTTGGGCACTGCTCGAAGTGCATCCCACTCGAACATGGGGTTCGGGCGCATCGGAGGCTGACATGGCAAACTCGAGAGCTGCTGCGATCTCTCGGACATGGCGGGGATGGAGCAGAGCGTGAGTGGGAGTCTTGCGCAGGCGGCGATGGAGGGAGACTCCGGCCATCATGAGAACCGCGAGGGCTGTGGCCGCGACGTGCCAGCGCTGCCGAGGAATGATGCGGGACGCTTCCCCCAAAAGCGTCAGGGACATGAGAAGGAGCGAAGTCCACTGAGCTTCTGAGAAACCGAAGAAATAAGCACGGTCAGGATCGCCGCGCAGAAACTCGAAACAGAATCGTCCAAAGCCGTAGGCGACAATGTATGAAGCGAAAACCGTGCCCGAGGTGCTGCCACGAAGGACGGCGGCCGCGCCAACGGCGACAATGACGAGCGCCCACAGAGACTCCAGCGCTTGCACCGGAAACAGCGAAATGCCGATGTAGTAGCGTGGGAAACCAGCGAGCGCGTACTCTTCGCCATAGCAGACGCCCCAGCGACTAGGGCGACCGTGGCAGCATCCCACGAGCAGGCATCCGATGCGTCCGCAGGCGAGGAAGAGTCCGAGGCCAAGCACGGTGATGTCGAGGAAGGGGAGCACCGGTTGATGGAGGAACCGGAGGAAGAGCGCGGTTCCGGAGAGGACAGCGATTTCGTGGTGGTAATTAATGATCCGCTCCTGACCCCCAATGATCTTGGTTGCCATGACGAGGGCGAGGAAGATGGCGATAGCGACGGGAATGATGGCGAGCATCACCCAGAGCGATAGACTCCGGTGGATTGCCAAGCCGCCGGTTAGCCCACCGGCCAGCACGAGTCCCGCGCATCCGCAAACGCGGAAGGCGGATGTCAGCCTCTGTCTCGGTAGGCTCAGCTTCAACCCTGCTTCGGCGAAGGCGTGCATTCTTTGACCATTAGCGAACTGAGATTGGCAAGTCATAAACACGAGACGCTCTGGACAAACCTCTCCAGTAGGGGTCGAGATTGTTCGAGCCTTGCTTCAGGAACCCGATAGCCGACGAGAACGGGAATACCACTGCGACTGAACCCGATCACGAAAATAATTGTTCGTTCTTTCGGGTGGTCGATGTGGACCAGACTTCCTTGCTCGTGGCGATACTCTCGAAGGCTCTGCCGCGTAACCAGAAGACGAACTTGCCTGGCTGGTTCTCCGCAATAAGTGACGGCCCTGTCGTCGATGGGAGAAACGGTCGTGATTAGGTCGGCAGGCGACGAAATAAACTTCTCCAAAGTTTCGTTTTCTCCATAACGCAGGAAGATGAGGGTGTCATTGGCGGCGAGGCGCTGATATATGTTCTTTCCACCCTCTATCTCGCTTGACTCGACGGCAGGCTCGGGGCAGAAGTCGATGGAGAGGCCGACTTCCGGGAGGATGCGCCGATGAAATAGGTTTTCAGTGTCGGACATTCGTGCCTCGTTGCCACGCTTCGCGGCCGGAGATGCTCATACCGGAATTCCCAGATCAGATTTGATTTGGCCCTGTTGAGTGGGGTTCGTCACGTTGCTCTCTACCAGGTCGCGCCAGGCTCGATTGCGGGAAATCTCAGCCCGGTCGGCAGCATTTAGGACGCCACCGGCGGGAGCGGGACCGATCCCCATAAAAGCCTGAACCTTAACCCGGAATGCGGGGAAATCCGCTCCAGGCCCGGCGGCAATCAGGCTCCGAAGGTTCTCGAGACGTACTGAAGCAGCGAGGTTAATCCCATCCGGAATCAAATAGTTGTCAACTTGCTCTCGGAACCCCAATGTATTGTCGTCGTAAGCAGGCTTCACGAAGGGGTAGGTCGCCGAACCATACAGGCCGTCGAAAATAACGCGTGCGCGGGGTGACTTTGGCCCTGGAGGCGCCATGCCCGGATCATAGGTGGTGCCATAGCAACGGCCGACCACGCCACCGCAGGTGGGAGAGTCTGGAGGACCATAACGACCGTCCATCCAGTAAGCCCGGAATTCGGTTTTGTATTTTTCGATGGGTGTGCCGGCACCTGGCCTCACATCCAGGCGGTGCATCGATTCATGCACCACGAACAGGATGACCTCGTCATCGCTCCTCTTCGAGGAGGAGGGTACATCCGGAGTTCGGTTGATCACGATCTCGCCGCTGGACAGCGTGAATCCCGCTGCCCCGACCACCGCAGTAAAGCTTCCGGTGGCATATGACGGGCCCATGAAGTAGCCCTCCTGGTTGGGGTTTGCGGCGCCGGTGTGGGCGACAACGAAGGCGGCTGAATCGTGCCGGCTGGTCAAGGCGTGAAGCGTGATCTTGCCGGTGGTAATGGCTTCCGCAACGTTCGCGGCGACTCCCCCGCGAGCAGTCATTTTTCCGAGAAGACCGGTTGGAGCGGCATTGTGAAGATAAACCTCGTCAACCGCCGCCGCGTGTTCGGCCTGAGCCTGCGTAAAGGCCGCTTCGCGGCGTACCGACGTGTGGAGGGATTTAGTTCCGAGTGCAGTCATTACTCCAGCCGCCCCGGGCTCCAACATGCTCACCCGAAAAGTCAGGGGATCGCCGGCAGGAGCGGGCGGGTTTGTCGTTGAGCCAGACCAGAGCCTGGTCCTGCCCGTCGATATCGGACACAACCTTTAATATCGAGGGCGCCCCGGGTTGCGAGAGCCGAACCAGACTGGCGCGCGCGAATCCGTTGGTCGAAGCTACGACTGAGGCATTCGGCTGGACGGGGCCGGGAATCGTGAGGGTTTGGGCGCGGTGCGTTTCCTGGACCGTTATGGTGAGGTTGTCGCCCCATACGCCGGGGCTCGAGGCGCGAATGCGCCATGCGTCGCGCGGCACGACGGCTGCACTCTGCACATTGGTCGCGGCGGGTGCCGCGCCGCCGACCGGATCTCCAGAGGCGACGCGAACAATCACACAGCGACGGCCTCCGTTTTCAAAGAATGCGCGTACGGTGTACGCTAGGAAGCCCACGCCCGTAAACGTACCGAACTGAGCCTGGAACTGGCGAAAGGATTCGACCGGAACCGCAGTGTCGACCAGGCCGCGCGTAGCGATGCCCACGAACCCGGCGACGTCAGTGCGGATCGCAGTGATCGCCGGGGGACTGGCGTCAACGCGCTGGTAATAGATTCCCGGGGTGAGGTACGTCGCCATGATCGGATTCCAGGTTTTAAGTTCGCCGTCTCAGTTCGCGGTTTGCGCGACTCAGCTTTCCAGAGTCAGGCCTTCATGCACCAGTTCCACCGACTCCACGGCCACCTCGTTTGCGGTGGCGTTGAAGCTGGGCGCTTCAATCTTCTTGATCCAGGCGTTTTCCACGCTCCAGCGCATGACGTCTTTGCGGGCTTCATCCATGAGGATGATGGAGCCGTTACGACGGTCGGCCACCCCGTTGACGATGTTCTTATACCAATCCCAGAGTTCGGTGTTGGTGGTGTAACCTTTTTTCAAGGTGATGTTGGAGTAGGTTTGCAGGCCGACCAGTTTGCGGACGGAGCGTGGCTTGTCGGTGCCCTCGCGATAGTCGATGGAATTGCCGTCCGCCGTCAGGCCGCTGCACTCGCGGAAACTGCCCACGGTCAATTGGTCAAACTCCACGCGAAAATTAAATGATCGAAATGGATCCACGCGTTCTGCAGTTGGCATGAGCTGATCTCCTTCTCATTAGGTTTGAGAACCTGCGGTCCAAAGACCGATGCGAATGATCACGAACTCGGCCGGCCGAACCGGCGCCACGCCGATGACCACAATGAGCCGGCCGTTGTCGATGTCGTCTTGCGTCATGGTTGTGGCGTCGCACTTGACGAAGAAGGCTTCTTCCGGCTTAGTCCCTTCCAATGCGCCATTGCGCCAGGCCGTGGTGAGGAAGTTCGTGATCGTGCGTTTCACCCGCGCCCACAGGGGCTCAGCGTTGAGCTCGAACACGACCCACTGAAGCCCCAGGTCCATCGACTGCTCCAGGAAAATCATGAGACGGCGCACGTTGACGTAGATCCAGTCGGGGTCGCTGGTGATGACCCGCGCGCCCCATATCCGGATGCTGCGGTTGTCTTTGCGGAAGTCCCGAATCACGTTGATGTTCACCGGGTAGGGATTCAGAATGTCCTGCTCGCCCTTGTATAGCGTGCGCTGCAGGCCGATGATTCCATTCACAACCTCGTTGGCGGGCGCCTTGTGAACCCCGCGCGTGTCATCGGTGCGGGCATAGACACCCATCACGTTGCCCGAGGGCGGAATGGGGAAGTTGGCGATCTGCTGCAGATTCGTCGGGAACGGATCCTCGATCAGCAACCAGGGATGGTAGAGGGCAGCGTATTCGGTGTCGAATTGCTGGCGCTGGTTCTGCACGTCGGCAATGGAATCATTTGGCGGAGGTGGGCCATCGAGCACCGCAAAACGGTAGCGGAGGGTTTCGCATTGATCGATCAGCGCTTGTTGAACGGCGGGAGTCGTGCGTCCGGGCACTGCGAGGATGCTGACCTCTTCGACGCTGACCAGACTGAACAGGCCGGTGCGCTGCTCGGGATCAGCGTTGTCGTCGCCCATATAGGTGTGGTCGTCGACCGTGTTAACGGCGTCATCCCCGTGTTCCAGCGCTTGCCGCGCCGGTTGCTCCGCGCCACTAGGAAGAATGTCCACCAGCGTCTCCGGTCCCAAGCGCACACTCTCCAGAGTCGGCCTCGGATCAGGAAGAATATCCTGGGCCAAATCATGTACGCGTACGTACCAGGACTGGCCTTCAGGACGGCGATCCTCAAGGCGCAGGGGCCCGTTGATATCGCCGATGATGGTTTGCACGTAGCGACTGTGCCGGGAGTCCATGGAAAGATTCCGGAACACCTCGGTGTCAATCACGGCGTTGTCGCGCGCGGGCAAAGCCGGGTCAGGTTGATGCAGCAGGTAGACGGTCACACGGAATTCACGCGAGCGCACGCCGAGAGCCTTTGAGGCCGCAACGGCATTCGCCTGGGCGGTCATCTGTGCCCCGGTCAAGGCAGATTGCAGGGTGATGGTGTTATTGGAATTGCGATCGACCAGTACCACTTTGAGAGGAGTATCAACTACCGCGTCGTTATTCAGAGGATCGAGCAACTCGAGGATGGTTCCCGCTTCCACACCCGCCGCCGAGGCGAGCCGGATATGCGTGGGATTAATAATGGTGGCGAGAGTCGTGCGTGAGACGAGCCCGGGGGATTCATCCTGAACGCTGATGCGAAGCCGGTTGCCCCAGGCTCCCACGTCGAGTGCCTGCACCTGAATGAGGGGATTGCGCGGCACGATCAACGAGCCGGCGGGGTGAGCACGCTCCAGCGGATTCTGCAGTGTGACTTCGACGGGACCCGCGGCCCCGGCCGCACCGATGGCGTGATAGAACGTTTCGCCGGTGGGAATGGTGACGCTCAAAGATGCTGCGGCCGCGTAGCCGCTTCCATCACTAAGGAGCAGTGTCGCATCGCCCTGATCTGCCTTTAAGACCAAGACCGTGGTAACTGGGGTGGAGGCTGTATTGGCTGTGGGAAAAGGTACTCCGGCGACGAGACCGGCAGCGGGCTCCGTCCAGTTGACACCGATGTTCAGGGTGGCTTGGAGCGTTTCGGACCCGGACACCGTGCTGGCATAAACCTTGTATTGAGTAACTCCAGTTTCGGCAGCGGGAGAGGTCACCACCAGTACGTCGTTCGCCGGGATCGGGAGACTACCGCGCGGGCTGATCGTGGTTTCACCAGTCAGCGGGTTGAAGTAGGTAAGGACCACGAAGTAAGTACGAGCGGCAAGTGCACCCAACACGGCGGTAGAGAGGACCGGGGCGGCTGGAGGCGCGGCTGCTCCGTTTTGCTGGATAGGATTGAGGGTAGGCGGAAACTGCCTTCGAAGAGCGTCCCCCGAGGGATGGTCGAGGACCAGAGCGTGATCCAGGACGACGTTTCCGGAATCTGGAGCCACGCCCGCCGGGCTGCGGTTGGGAATGCCTACGATGGTTGCGTACTCCTCCTGGGGAGCCGTGCCGACTCTGACTACATCTCCGACGGACAAACTGATCCGATTGCCCAGAGCCACGACTCGCGAGCCAGCAGGAGCAGCGGATGTCATCGTCTTCAGACTCAAGGTGGGAGTAACGGGCGCGGCGAGCGCGTGGGCATTTGCGAGCCCGGTGGCAAAACTGATTTGGTTGGCTCCGGCGTTGACCGACTGGATGACCTTCGATTCTTGTATCAGGCCGACATCGACCAGGACAGTATCGCCTGCGCTTAAGGAGCTGACGTCGTCGAGCGTGATGGTCTTGTCCGTAATGACGGAGGCAACAGTCAAGTGACGATCGTCGTCGACGAGCATGACTGGCTTCACGATGGCGTCGACTGGATATTCCTCATAAGCGTTGGGCGTGATATCGACTTGGAAAAGATTCCCGATGCGGCGCACCTCATTGCGGGCAGGATCATTGGCTGCGACGAAGACAAGATGCGTGTGATCGTTCAATACACCGCCACGGTTATCGACGAAAATCAGCGAGTCCCCGGTGTTGCCATTCAGCGTAAGTACGGGCAGGGGTGGCGGAGGCGGGGGAGCAGAGGGACCGGCGAGTGGATTCACGCTAGCCGCGGCTGCATACGACATCGTTAGCGGAGCTTCCAGGATCACCGTGGCGGCGGTTCCCGAAATCGTGGCGCTCTGCGCAAAGTGGTGTTCGCCGAAGGCTCCTCCGATTTCGAGAATCTGGCCAGCGGAGCCCTGCAGCTTGCTCAAGTCGGCAGCAGCCCCGGTCACGACAATGGTGATCTCTCCCTGGCTGGCGGCAACACTAAGTGTGAAACCTGCGCCATAGCCCGCGGCAGGAGCGGACGCAAAGTCCTGCACGGTGTTCGCGCTCTCGTGTAGAAAATTCAGAGGAAGATTCAGCGGAACGTGAGTGTTGTTGGCGACCGTGCCGAAGGCGACGATTTGCTGGTACTCGGCCGGGCTGCCGTCACCGATGCGGATCCAGTTGTTGGGCGCGACATCGCTGAGACCGGTGGGATCGAGTACGTAGAGGAGCGGCGGATTAGCCACCGACCCGGTACTCTCGGCCGCCGCGCGCAGGATCAGAGTCTGGGGAGCCCCTACAGCGCCGCGATCAAAGAGGTCCTGCGTCGCGGGCAAGGCGCCCTCTCCGGTGACGCGAACAATGAAGGCGCGTTTGCCTCCATTGGTGAAAAAGCCTTCGACCGCATGAGGCAGATAGCAGTGGGCGCCGGTCGGGTTGGAAAACTCGTCGATGGGAAGGTATCCGCCAAACCAACGCGCGTATTGTCCGTAGCTGGTGACGAGAATGGGAACATTCACGGGACCGCGCTCGGTCAGGCCTTCTATTCCCGCAGTGCTGGTGCTGACGCCTTCTATGGGCTTGTTCCCAGTATCGATTTCTTCTACGTAAACGCCCGGTGCAAGATATTCCGGCATGGTTGTTCTCCTGTTTCTGCTGACTTCTAGAACACGACGTCCACTTTGTTTTCTTCCTGCGAATAGTCGGGCACAAACTTTTCTGTGATGGGCGGCGGAACCGCGCCGATATTGGCTTCTAAGTTGAGTTGAGCAACACGACTCAGGGCTGGGAGGCGATAAAAACCCAGGGCATCGGTCGTGGTGACGAAGTAGCTCGCTGCGTGATACTCGTCGGGATTGGTACCGTCAGATACCTTCACGGTGGTGGCCGGCTGCAACGTGGCCACGCTGCCCACGAAAGCGCAGACATCGCCCACAATTGCATCCGCCGACAACGGCGTTGAGGCACCCGCAGCGCCGAGGTTCACTTTCCGCACTGGCGCGTTGAAGCGATGCGTCGTCTGCAGGGCGTAGGTCAACTGGATTTTCGCGGGCTGGTCGGGGGTGCTCGCCGCGAAAATCGCTTTGATGGTCATGTATTCGGTCCGGTTGGGATCGTCGCCATCGACGGCGAGCACGTCGTTGATGGCCAGGCCTATGCAGTCGGAGAGTTGAAGGAATGCGTCGCCTTGCTGGGCGTCGAGCAAAAGACGCTTGTCCGCTCCGACGACCGGCACCAGGGGTTGCTGCGTGATTTGGGTCGCCGCCGACGATCTCCCGAAGTAGAAGCCGGGCATCAACGAAACCAGGTCAGGCGGGGAGGGCGGGACCACGACATTCACCGGTGGCACGGTTCTCCAAATGCCAGTAACGGAAACCGCCGCCCCGGGCGCTGGAGTGTTGGTGACTCCCGAACTCACGGCGACGCGTCCTCTGATGGCCAGCGGCGCGCGATGTAGCGCAACCTGTCCAACGTCGGTCGTGTTGAAAAGTGCGGGGAACGTTGGAATCGTGATGATTGGTACTTGCATGTTCACCGGGATGTAGCGATTCGCGCTGATTGTCAGGTCAACGGTGTAGCTCACGGTCTTGAGTTGGGAGAATGCGTGCACGGGAATACCAGCCAGACCAACGATTCCGTCCTCCGCCACTCGGGGAAAAACCCCGAGGTTCGTGGACTCGATAGTCAACGGAGCGATCGGAGGTTGCCCCGTGAGTTCATCCACAACTTCCGCCTCCACCAGCGCCCAAGTGCGTTCTCCCAGGGGCACTTCAACCTCGGGAGCGATGGTGTAGGTGATGCTGTTGTCGATGTAGATCTGATGCGGCAATCGAATTCCCCCGTAACAGCGTTCTAACTGGTACTGACAATGACTCCCGGTTCCGTCAAAACGACTCTGACTGGACTGACCTGCTCCGTCAGTTCGGAGTCGATGTACACCACCGTGACTTCATACGACACCGACAACTCATACGAACGCTCCAGCGCGTACCAAACCTTGGTGATCTCTTCAAGGCTCATTGATTCCAGGCGCGCCGTGAGTTGCAACGGAGTGCCGCTGAGGTCTCCTTGAAGATCGCCGCCGCTCAGCGTGGAATGGTCATAAAGGACTTGCAACACTTTCCCCAGAATGGTTTGCTCCGTCTCCGCTCCAGTCGGATTCGTGGCGGCGACCGTCGGCGTTACCAGATAGTGCAGCCGCAATGGCAAAGGAGTCTTGCGGGTTTGCCCTGGTCCGAGCCGGAGCGGAGGAGCGTTGAGGCGTTCGTCGTCGCGCGCAATGCGATAGAGCCAGACCGACAAACCTTCCTGAGCATTCTCCGTCATCTCTTGCGGAGTGCCCAGGGAAACGACCATCGTTCCACCATGAAGCGGGTCGAACAGGGATTTCAAATTGAAGTCTGACTCGAGACTCTGGCGAATGTATTGCGCCAGGGTTAGACTCGTGCCTGCGATCGCGGTGTACATGGTCTAGGCTTGATCCTCGTGAATCGCTCCGTGGGCCTGCTCGTATTCCTCAATCGACTTCAGCAGTAGTCGCAACAACGTGCGGCTGTACGCAGGATGGAGAATGATGCGGGTGTGCACCTCCGCCACCTGGTGGTTTGAGGCCGCCTGCGCGAAGTCGATCACGAACTCGAAGGCGCTGTATCCGACCCGAAAACAATTGGCATAACGTCCTTGAAGCCCGGAGTTCTGCCAGACCACCGCGTCTTCGTCCAACGAACACCTCGTCGTGCTGGAGACCACGAAGCCCCGGCCTCGGACACAGGCCGACCGCCGGAAGACACAGTGCACACGCTGTGCCGACGTTGGGTTTTCAGTCGAGCCGCGGCAAGTTCATTGTTTTGAGTGAGACGCTTCTGTGCAACTCAGCTTCAGACGTGGCGGATGTGATCGTGTTGTAACAGGGGGAGAAACACAATTTCGGCAGCGCACCAAAATGTGGCTGCGCAAGAATTGCGAAGATGCTCGACCTGGAGCGCTCTCTAACGGAGATTTAGTCGCGAGTTGCTGTCTGTAACGTCCGGTGTCACAGGAGTGTGACATAGGAACAGAACACCACTCGAGATTTCAACAATTCAAAGAGCCGGCGAGAATAACCGCGGGCCCGCTAAGCGCAGAGACGATACTTGGCGATCTTGCGGTAGATGGTCATGCGCGACCAATGCAATTGCTTGGCAGCTTTGCTCTTGTTCCACTTCGTGCACAGGAGTGCAGACAGGAGACGATCGCGTTCACTGGCGGGAGTGTCGGCAGCATCGCTGATGCGGCGGGAGAATTCGATTGGCAGGTCAACGTGAGTGACGTCCTCTTGCGGCAGATTGACGAAAATGGCCTCCAGAAGATTCCTAAGCTCGCGGATGTTCCCCGGCCAGCTGTGAGCTAACAACCGGTTGTAAGCATCTTCGGTGAAGCCCACGACGGTTCGCCGAAAACGGCGATTCATTTCCGCGATATAGTGATGAAACAGATCCGGGAGATCGTCCCGGCGCTCTCTCAAAGAAGGCAGATGCACGCCAACGATGTTGAGCCGGAAATACAGATCCTGGCGAAACCGGTGTTCCGCCGTCAGCTTTTCCAAGTCCTGATTTGTGGCGGCCACAAAACGGACGTTCAGCCGGATGGCGGCCCGGCCACCCAGACGGTTGATTTCCTTCCCTTCAATCACGCGCAGGATCTTCGCCTGCGCGAACGGGCTCATTTCGCCGACTTCATCGAGAAATACCGCGCCTCCATCGGCTCGCTCCAGTTGTCCCGCGGTCTTGCATAGGGCACCAGTGAAGGCACCTCGCTCAAAGCCGAACAGTTCGCTTTCGATGAGGCTGTCGGGGATGGCCGCACAGTTGATGCAGACCATCGGCTTGTTCCGCCGAGGACTGGCGCGGTGGATAAACTGTGCCGCCAGTTCTTTGCCGGTCCCGGTCTCGCCGGTGATGAGAACATTGCTGTCGGCTGCGGCAATTCGGGCAAGGCAGGATTTTATTTCTCTCATGGCCGCACTGTTGCCGACCATTTGCCCGTCCGCGTCTTCGCCCGCATCACGCGGTTCGGCAACGAACCGAGCGGGCGGCGGATTGGGTCTGCCCAGAACACGACTGACAGCCGCGACCAGTTCTTCCACCCGAAAGGGCTGAGCGACGTAGTCGCTCACCCCAGCCCGCAGGGCGCGGCCAGATCTTCGGAGCTATGGGTCGCGACAAAAATTATGGGCAGGCACGGGCAGAGGTCCCGAAGCTGTTGCATGAGTTTGAAAGTCCGGGCACCGTCGCCCGGGGAATCGCCGCAGATGAGCA
>Ga0308309_10002426_pt1 | contig 11115 bp, 8 predicted proteins | sample HubBroMetageWFT5_FD_192491 | JGI IMG/M metagenome (GOLD analysis project Ga0308309, IMG submission 192491) | Warmed and freeze-thawed soil microbial communities from the Hubbard Brook experimental Forest, New Hampshire - Hubbard Brook CCASE Soil... | ecosystem: Environmental > Terrestrial > Soil... | reverse complement strand
CGTCCTGCATTTCAGCGCCGGCGAGGCAAAGTCTTTCGACCTCAAAAACGCATCAGGCGAACTAGCCGCCGCAAGAGATCACGACGCCTGGACGTTTACGAAACCCAGCAGCGCGTCCGGCGACGCAGACGCTATCAACTCGCTTCTGTCGGCAGTCGCCAACGCCAGGACGACCACCATCGCCAGCGAAACTCCGGATAATCTGGCCAAGTACGGCCTGGCAAGCCCGCCAATTTCGTTCGCCGTGTCGGACGCCAAAGGCAAGACCGCGACACTCTCGGTAGGGAAGAAGGAAGGCGACGAATATTTCGCGCGCGATACTTCGCGCCCCACCATTTTCCGCATCAATCAAGACCTCTACAAGAAGCTCGCGGAAAACTTCGGCGGCTTGCGCGACAAAAAACTCGCTCACTTCGATCCCGCTAACATTGCTCACGCGGAGATCCACAATGCCAGCGGCACGATCCTCTGCACGCGCAAGAACGAGACAGACTGGACCTGTGACGCCACAGTCCAAAAAGATGAGAAACCGAAGCAGGACGCCCAGCAGAAAAACGATCAGCAGAAAGACAATCAGCAGGCAAAGCCGGTAAGTCTCGACAAGCTCTTCAATCCGCTGCAGCAAGCCACCGCGGGAGAAATCCTCGACCATCCCACACCGGTGCTGCTCGGCAATCTGGTTAAGCCCGCCTTCTCGGCGATTCTCACCGACAAGAACGGAAAAGTCCTGAAAATTGAAATATCGAAGGAATCCGGCGGGTTCGTTTACGCACGCACGAATGAAGACCCAACCATCTATAAATTGAAAGCCCAAATTCTCATCGACTTGAACTTTAAAGCCTCGGATCTCACACTCTGACCGGGCGGGAAACCGCTCGGCATCAGCCCAGCGGCCACACCGCACCGCCCGCGCGGCTCACGCTAGGCCACGGTCTGCATTACTTGCAGCGCGCCCTCCGCAGGCCAGGTTGCCACCAGCAGCACTTTGCCCGTTGCGGGAGAGATGTGCACATAAAACACGTGCGCGTCGCTTTTAATCTCGTACAACTCAGGATGTTTCGGATCAGGAATCGCCTGTGCGCCACTGGCCAATAAATGGCACAGCTCCACAATCAATTCCCTTGGGTGGTCTCGCAAGTCTTCGATCTGCATTTCACATGCCCAGCCCATCGCCGTGTTCCTCCCCCAGGCCTTCATTCGTACCTCATCTACTTATACGGTTGGATGCGGGCAAATGTTGCAAAGGCTCCTGGTTTTTTCAGTTTAATTCCGCCAAATTGGCACTCGAACCCCATAGCGTTCACCCAATCAAGTATACGAACGTTAACCTCTAACTTGTTACTTGCGCGGCCCTTCCAAACTTGCCATAGTCCCCACAGCGGAGGGACCCACTCATCGTGACTAAGCAGAGGCTCAAGAAGACCAGCCGCATGAAGCGCGACAAGCGGCGTAAGCACCACCATTGGCAAGTAACCGTGTACTACGCCGACGGCGAAAAGTTTGCTCGCGTTTATATCGATCGCGATCGCGCCCAGAAGTTTGCCGACCGGCAGAAGAAATCCCCTGTCGTCAAAGCCACGCGAATTATGGAAGTTGATTAACTCCCGGTTCGGCGGCGCTGGCGCTCGCAGGTGACATCGCGAAGACGCCCCGCCGCCTCTTCCATTTTCTCATCCTGTCCCAAACGTGATTTCGATCGCCGTGAAGTGCTGCCTCGCCTACCCGGCCAGCCTCTTCTGAACCGCGTCCCATTTCTGCTATAGTTGCCGCCCTCTGGACCACTTGATGTAAGTTTCGTTGTGCTGCCGCGCACCAATGCGGTTGCGGCCAGAATCTCCAGCGGAGTTTTCAGCGGCTATGCCTGACCAAACCTACATCCCCCACCCAGTGGAGACTTCGCAAGTGAACCTGGATGATCTGCAGTCGCTGCTCGAAGGCTTGGCCCGCAACGCGCACGAAATCTGGGCGCAACAGCGCCTGCGCGATGGCTGGACCTACGGCGCGCATCGCGACGACGTGAAGCGCACTCATCCGTGCTTGGTGCCCTACGAAAATCTTTCGGAGTCCGAAAGGGAATACGACCGCGTCATGGTCAACGAAACTTTGAAAACCATCCTCGCCCTGGGATATCGCATCGTCAAAAGGTGAGTGATGCATAAATCGCAACCACCGAAACCCAGGCTCGTTTTGCGCATCGGCGTTACTGGGCACCAGCCCAGAGATCTGCAGCACACCGACACCGGCCAGCTGCAAAAGCAAATTCACTCAGTGCTGCAATCGCTGAAACAATTCGCGCTGGAGCATCCGCGCGTCTCCACGTCTTATCGCGAACGCGACGAACCCATCCTGCGTCTGGTGTGCTCCCTGGCCGAAGGCGCCGACCGCTACGCCGCGCAGCAGGCGATTTCACTCGGCTACGAATTGCAATGCCCGTTGCCCTTCGCCCGCGATCAATATGCCAATGATTTCGCGGCGGATGCCTCCTGCCTCGAATATAACCGGCTGCTCGACAACACCGAGACCACCACCGCAATCCTGGAACTGGATGGTTCCCGCGACCGCGCCGCGGAATCGTACTTGGCGGCAGGCCGCGTCGTTCTGAGTCAATCCGACGTTCTGCTCGCGATCTGGAACGGTCAAGATCCGCGCGGCGAGGGCGGCACCGCGCAAATCGTCGCCGAAGCCGGCTTGCGCAATATACTGACGATACGCGTTGATCCGGGCGATCCGCATCACACTCTTTACCGCCGTTCGGGCGGCGAATGGGAATCTTCCAACGAAGCTAGGGACTGGCTGCTCGACCAGTTGCGCACGATGCTGAATCCTCCGCGCCACACCAGAAAAGAAAAAGAGGAAGAGCTTGCCACGTCTCCGCAGGACTACTTTTCCGAAATCCAACGCACCCGCAATTGGGGCTTGCTCTGGATCCCGTTCCGGAATCTGTGCTTGTCTCAGCCCACCAAGCCCCAGCGCAAGGTTCCGGACTTTGCGCTGTCCGGCGTGGAGGAGTGGATTGCAGTTCTGAAAAACACTCCGGCGTTTTCGGAAAGTGCGATTCGCATCATCGATAGTGCTCGTCTTTGCGACCATTTCGGATGGGCCAACGGCCTCGCCGAATACTACGGCAATCTTTATCGTTCGGCTTTTACATTCAATTACCTCATGGGTGCATTTGCGGTTTTTTTCGCGTTTCTGCACTACGCCCTGGAAAAATTCGACAAGTTACCGTTCGCAATAACGAGTCTTTTTTTCATCGCCGTGGAACTGGGGCTGCTAATCACCATAGCCAAGATCTATTCCGTTGGAAGGAAGCGCCGCTGGCATGAAAAATGGATAGACTATCGCTTGCTCGCGGAGTACTTGCGTCAATTATTTTTCCTCATTCCTTTAGGTCCTGGCGAACTCTCGTCGCCGCATCTCCCGAAATACATGTCGGCCGGCGATCCCAAAAGTACCTGGATGTATTGGCACTACTTGGCTCTGCGACGGGAAATTGGGCTGGTCGGCGGCGAGTACACTCCGAGCTATCTGGATTCAGTAAGGTCTTTCCTCGACAGTAGCGCTGGTATTCGCGGTCAAATGGATTATCACGAAAAAAACGAGGAGCGGCTTGAAAAGCTCGATGCCAGGTTCCATTCTGTCGAAAGCGCGTTTTTTAAGGCTGCGATCGCTTCGGCCGCATTGGCCCTGGTCAGCGCACTGGTCGCAATCGCGGCACAACACGTAACCCTGCCTTTTCATCTCGATTACGCTGCTCGCGTCCTCGATTGGGATCCTCTGACTATACTGATAGGTCTGCTTGCCACTGTCTTTCCGGCCTTTGGCGCCGCGTTGGCAGGTATTCGCAGTCAGGCGGAATTCGAGCGTGTCAAGAAACGCTCCAGAGCTATGCTTCAAACCTTGCGGCACATTTGCAGGGAGCTCCACGCCACTCACCAAAACAGCACGAAATCCTCTTACACAGCTTTAAACCTGATCGTCGCCGAAGCCGGCCAATTAATGGTGGACGAACTTCTCGATTGGCGAATCGTCTTCAAAGACAGACCGCTTCCCGAGCCAGGATAACCCAAGCGATCACGCCTGCCCGCGCCGCCGAAGCTCACCCCAGGAAACTCATCGTCGGCGTCGTGAAATTCGGCAGATTCGGAAATACCGTAGGCAAATCCGCCGCTGCCACGCCAAACCACGTCGCCAGCGTCGCGCCATACTGGTCCACCGACGTGCTCGGAATCCACCGGCCATTGTTGCCGACGTCGTCCGGTCCGCCCAGCGCCAATTGTGGAAACGTTCCGTACACATCGCCTCCCACCGCCGCGCCGCCCATCACCAGGTGGTGGCTACCCCACGCGTGGTCGGTGCCGCCATTCGAACCCGGCTGAAAGGTGCGGCTGAAATCCGAAAGCGTGAACGACGTCACTTGCTGCTGCACCCCCAATTCCACGGTCGCGTTGTAGAACGCTGACATCGCCGAATCCAGCTGCGAGAACAAGCTCTGCTGCGTCGGCAGTTGCGCGCTGTGCGTATCGAATCCGCCCAGCGAACAAAAGAAAATCTGCCGCTGTAACCCGAGCGCGCTGCGCGCCTGCATGATCTGCGCCACTTGTTGCAATTGCCCGCCGAGCCCCGTGCTCGGGAATTGCGTTTGCAGGCTCGGCAAACTCTTCAGCGCCGTCGCCAGCACCGCGCTCTGTGCCAAAGACTGGCTCATCACTCCGCTCGTGTCCTGCACCAAAGAAATCCCCGAATCAAACGTCAGCAATTGCTGGAATCCCACCAGTCGGGCATTCGCCGATGCCGACCCCGACGAGTATCCCGTCAGTCCCGGCGATGAACCGGGGATCAACGCGTACGGCTGCGTTTGCGCACCCGTGCAAATTATCGCACCGCCCGCAACGGATGTGATTGGCGGAAACTGCGCCCCAGAATTCATCGGCTGTAACACGTCCGCCGTGCGTCCGGCCCATCCCGTCAAGCCTGAACCGTCGAACTGTGCCGTCTGCCACTGTCCCTGTTGGTCCGAATGCGAAAATAGATTCACCGGAATCGAACCGGTTCCTTGCTTGTACTGCGCTTGCGTCAACGGCTGCGACAGCGTGCCCACGTTTGCCACCACCGCCAGTTGCCCGCTGTTGAAAAGCCCCTGCAGCCCCGGCAATTGTGGGTGCAATCCGTAAGGCACTTTTCCCGTCTTGGCCACGACAGGCAGCAAAGATCCCTGCGCCAGCGCCAGGTTCTGCCGAATCGTCGCGTAATTCTGATATCCTGCCGTGTCGTTCGGCACAATCAAATTGTTGCTATCGTTCCCGCCGAAAAGAAAAATGCACACCAGCGCCTGATAGCCGCTCGCGGGCCCTGCCGCCAGTGCGTGAATCATATTCAGCCGTCCCAACGCGGCCGTCATGCCGAAAGACGCGGCGGTGCAGCAGCTGGCGCGCAACAGATCTCTGCGTGAAATTCCGTTTCCCCGAGCCATGTTCACACTCCTGCGGCCGCGCCGCTCCGCATCTAGTGCTGCACCTGATATTGCGATGAAGTTCCAATCAAGTAGATCGCCATCTGCGCCTGCTGTAATCCTTGTTTGCTTCCCGCGGGCACCGCCTGCATCGCTGTCAGGATCGAGCTTTGCATGTCCGAGGACATCGACCCGTGTAGCATCAAAGTATTCAGCGAACCGAGCAGCGCGCTCGGGTTCGACGCCTGCGTCGCGTAACTGGAAAAACTCACAGTCGTCCCAGGCCCGATCGAGCCAAACACGAAGCTGTTCGTCCAATTCACCCGATTTAACGATGTCGCCGTCGTCAATATTTGAAATTCCGGCCCGTACATCGTCGTTCCCGGAATCACATAGCTCGGTGAATAAAAATTGAATACGCTCGGCGCATACAACGCCTCCTGCCCCATGCCGCTACCGTAATAGGCCAGGTTGGATCCGTCACTGGCAGTTCCAAACGCGCGCAGAATGCCGGTCATGTAGAGAATCGGCTCTTGCAGATGCCCGTCGGTCCCCACTGCCGTTGCGGGGTCGTCGCCGCGCCGCGCTTCCGGGTCCATCAGTATCGCGGTGATCACTGCTTTCATATCGCCGCGCACGCCCGATCCGTTGTCATCGAACACGCTCGCCACCCGCTGAATGTACGCCGGGCTCGGATTGCTCGTCACCAGGTGCTGAATCAGCTCATTCGAAACGAACGGCCCCACGTTCGGATGGTTGAACACATTGTCGAGCGCGCCCTGCAGATCCTGTGCCGCCGATCCGCCCGCGGGAAGCATTCCGCCGCCCGACACTCCCGAATAAACTAGCAATTGCTTGGCAGTAGTATCGTGATTGGAATCCACTGCCACCATCGGCCCGGTCCAATACGCGGGATTATAAGTTTGCTGCGTCGCGCCGGGTGCCAGTGGGTACGTCCAACCGGTGTAAGCAAGCGCAAACGCCTCCACCGTATTTTGCGTGTACGTCGCAATCTGGTTCCCGCCGGAATCCAGCTGGTAGGTTCCGTCCGGATTCAGTTGCGAAGTCCCGATCGTAAAAAGCTGCATGAACTCGCGCGCATAATTTTCATTCGCGTGATCGCCCTTGCTGGTGTTCGGCTTGCCGTTGTTCACCATGTCCAACCAATCGCCCATCGCCGGCGAAAGTGTCACGTCCTGCATGATCTGCCGGTAATTCGTGAACGCGTCATTCTCCAGCAGCTGCAAGTAGTTGGTGTAACCAGTCGGATCCGTGACCTTCGCGCCGCCAATCACGAAAATCTGGCTCAGCGCAAACGCCACTCGCTGCCGCAACTGATCCTGCGCCGTCAGATTCTGCACAAAAAATCTCTGCTGCACCGCGCCCAACCCAGACTCACCCGACGCTGGCAGCGGATACTTCGTAATCGGCAGCGCGTACTGCGCCGTCAGAAATCCCTGCAGCCCGCTGTACTGCACTTGGGTGATCAACGCCGTCGTCGGCCCAAAGGTAGTCTGCTCCAGGAAACGATCGGCCACGTTCGCGGCGACCGAAATCGTTCCCACCACCTGCGCGTTCATGTCGTTCGAACCGATCGCGCCAGGATCGGGATTCATTACGGCCACCGTCACTGCTCCCACCTGCGCCGGTGTCGCCGTCCCGCTCGCGGTTAGTTGCGTGCTCGATACGAAACTCGTGGTAAGCGTCGTGCCTCCGAAAGAGACTGTCGCGCCGTTCACGAATTCGCTGCCGGTGATCGTCAACGTAAACGTCCCCACATTCACTTGCGGTGGCGAAATTCCTGTCACCACCGGAATCGGGTTCAGCAAGGTCACCGCGCTGCTCGCGGCCTCAGACGGCTTTGCCGTCTCCGCCGCTGCAATCGTGATGGTATTGGGCGTTGGCAGCACTGCCGGCGCGCTGTAATTTCCGTTCGCGTCAATCGTGCCCAGCGTCGCATTCCCGCCTGCGAATCCATTCACGGACCACGTCCAGCTTTTTCCGGCCAGCGACGGCGCGAACGGCTGCGCTGATCCCACGCGCACCGCAGCTTCCGCGGGCGAAAGAGTCAAAGTCTGCGTATCGGGGTTCGTGAAGCCTGGGGGCGTCAGCGCGCAACTCGCGCTCATCATCGCCAGTGACAGCACAACTGCTGCAAAACTCCAGCGGCGCACGGTGCCCTCCTAGGCTAGGCGACAATCCGACTGCGACGTGAAACCGGTTGAAATCTCTCGAGCGAAGGAGACTGGGTTCTAATTCGCAGGCAGGCCCGACTCGGCCTTGAATGTGGTGTGACAGGCTAGCAGCGCCAGCGTCGCCGCGACACTGACCTGCAGGACGGATTAGGTGTCCTGTTCGTAGGTACCATCGGCAGCCATCGAAACGCTTGAGAGCAGGGATCGCGGAGCTTGAAGAGAAAGAGAAGATAACGGGATAGAAGTGCGTGTTACGCGCGGACACGTTTCAAAATCAAGCTAACCTTGCACGGAAAGGTAGAGTCTGCGTAAGAAGTTGAGAATCTGTGCAGGTCGTGGCTTTAGTTCATCCTTCCAGCCTGCCCGTGGCAGGCAGGAAGGGCCACGACATGAACGCAGGGAAATCAGCGCGGCTTCGCCCGCTCAAGTACGGATTTTGCAGTTCAGACGCAGGCTCGGTAGCTGATCGCGAGATCTAAGGCTGCGGTTCGCTCTTGTTTTTATGAAATTTGCGGCGAATGTCCGGCCAGAATTCGTTTAGCACAATTCGTATCGCATCGTAACCCACTTGCGTTCCCCACACCGATGCCGTGTTCGAGAGCGTTTTATCGGCTTCGGGATGATAGCTGTAAGTCGAAATTGCGGCCGCCGCGAAGCTGCCCCCGACTTCGCCAAAATTGAAAGTGTTGTGCCCGGAATCCGTACGGGTAATCACCAGCCGGCTCAAAGCGTAGCCCGTGCGGTGCACGAAGCCGCCTTTGCCCAATTGATAGTAACGAGGATCCGTGTGAATCAACGACGGCACAACGGCGTTCACCATGAAATTCTCGATTGTGCCATCCGCGAATTCCGATCCGTAGCGTTTGGCATATCCTTCTGCGCCCTGGCCGTAACCCGGCTCGCTGTTTTGCGCCTGGCTGATTCCAGCCAGAACCGCGTACCAGGGATACTGCACGTAGTCGAATGAAGATCGCGCCGCAACTTGGAATTTTTGCTTCGCCGTCATCGGCGGAACATGCGATGAATTTTCCAGCGTCAGAAAATTCGGCAATGCGAAGAAGAGCCGGTCCTTCGAACCAGCGTCAGATTGGGTCGCGGTCGAAGAATTGTTGGGATCAGCGGGCTTCTGGCCGCTGCTCGCTTGGCCGGATGAAGGTGTGCCGTTCGGTGTCGCAGGCTGAGCTTGCTGTGCCGGGGTTTGTTGCCCGCCTGGCTGCTGGCCGGACGGTTGCTGCGCCGGTTGTGGCGGAGGTTCCGTTTGTGGCCGAGCGTAACCGCATCGAGCAAACACAAGCAGCGCAATCGCAAATGACGCCACAGGAAAAATTAGGGGCCGCCCACATCTGGTTGTCATGTAAATCTGTAATCCCCCGGCTCTGGGCCGCTATCTGAACACTCGTGCGTGCCTGGTCGCTAAGCGACGAGTACGTCGCTGCAATGCCGTGCATCTCGGCTGGCTGTGCTAGGAATTCACGACGAGCCGCTGTTAAGTTCCACAATTCGCTCGTCAGCGTCTGGAACACATGAAAACGCGCGCCATTTCGGAACGCGCTGCTAGCTTATGAAATGGGAAGTAACTCCAAGCATACCAGAATCGCGAATCCGCGACCCTCTATGTTGCTATTGTTCGCAATCCTCGGGCGGTTCTCTCCGCCCTGTTCGGTAAGCACATCATCACGGCTCTGCCGATGACGCCGGAAATCACGAACTCGCCGTAGTCCGTTCACCGCTGGCGTCAGCCAGCAGCAGAATCGCTCCGCCGAACATCAGCGTATCAAAAAAATAATTCACATTGACGATGTCGGCGGGACCTTTCACCAGCAGCGGCAAATAAACGAACAACACCAGAAGTAATATCATCAAACCCAGAAACGTTGCCGCCAGCCGCGTTTTCTTGTTCGCCAAAATGCATAGCCCCGCCGCAACCAGCACCGCACCCCCCAGATATGCCCACGCTACCCGCCCCGGAATCCACTCCGGGATAATCTGTTCCAGTGGAACGCCGGGCGCGAACGTCGGATGCAGAAAATGCTCCACCCCGTAGAACACTGCCGCTATCCCGATGGAAACCCGCGCAACGGTTACCAGTACCGGCACGCCTCCGGCGCGCTTCGCGCTCATCTGCCCTCCCGCAAGTGCCAAACCCCCGCTCGCGAAAGCAAGTTCTCGCAACGCCAGCGTCCAAGAAAATCGATTGTTCGGCTCCGCCAGGGCGGCGGGCATATCCATCAGCACCACGAACGAAATGAACATCACTCCCAAAAGCGTCGCCGCCAAACGCGACTGCACCTTCACCGCAATACTCAGCGCCGCGGCGATCAGCGCAACACCCACCAGATAAACCCAAAATGTGTGCGCGGGTATCCAGCTCGGAACCATCGTCGCGATGTCCGTCGTGTCGGTGAAATGCTCCGTTCCGAACACCGCGAGCGGAATCGCGAAGCACACACGCCCGAACGGCATGATCGTCTCGAGCCCGTGCGCTTGCGGCAGTTCATCCTTGAAAATTCTCACCAGGCCAACCACGAACACTACCGCCGCCGCAACATAGCCCCAGAACACGATGCCCGGCATTCCGAACGCAGCAATCGCAGCCGCGAAATCAACATGCGTCACGTCCTGGTAAGCGCATAGCATTCGGTCAATCTCCTTGGTGACTCTGAATCATGGAGCGTCGCAAGAGTTGCACGCTACGCTCGATCCCATAGACGTTCGCACGCACGCGTCGGGGAATTCTCCGCTGGTCGCATTCGTCACGCCCGCTCGATTCTGCTGCAATAAGTACTGGTATTCGATCGGAGAAGGTTGCGTCAGGTTTGATGTAACAAATCACGAATAGAACGCGACGGCGGGACGGAATTTACTCAGGCTGAAAAGCAGAAGGCCCACCTTGCGGCGGGCCTTCGAGGGGAGAAAGCTCCACGGCCACTGCGCGGTGGGCGGCAGAACTCTTTCCTCGGTCGCAGTCTAGTACGAGGTGCGGAAATCAGTCAAGCAGGAAAGGGCACTTTTTGACTCTTCGTTAAACTACTGAAACTAATAACTTTATTTGCAACAACGCAGCTTTTCCACCGGGTGGTCACTTCGGCGGATTTCGCTCGATCCCGTAGAAGTCCTCTGAATTGATGGGTTTACTGCCCAGCCCTAGCTGCAGCACTTGCATCGTGCTACTGCGATCAAACACTTTATCCGGCCAAAATCGCTTCACCACAATCCGAAATCCGCCGAAAGCTATTCCCGAAATCAGCGCAAAGCAGCAGATAATTCCCGTACCGATAATCGCTCCGACAATCATCGTAGTGATCGGCGGCTCTTTGAATTGAAAGGTCGGCTCGTTCCATGTGACCTCTGCTCCGGATTGAACCTGATCCAGCAATTTATCCGCCTCTGCTTGCGTGCGCGCGCCAAACACAATCGCCAGCAGCGTGATCGAACGCTTGCCGAATACCGGAGAATCATTCTGCTCCG
>Ga0308309_10002425_pt1 | contig 11117 bp, 11 predicted proteins | sample HubBroMetageWFT5_FD_192491 | JGI IMG/M metagenome (GOLD analysis project Ga0308309, IMG submission 192491) | Warmed and freeze-thawed soil microbial communities from the Hubbard Brook experimental Forest, New Hampshire - Hubbard Brook CCASE Soil... | ecosystem: Environmental > Terrestrial >... | reverse complement strand
AAGCCGCGTCGCTGCTCTATACTCGCGGGAATGGGCAAGCAAGATCCACCCTGGCTGCAGCAAACGCGCGATTTCTGCCTCAACTCCGGCATCAAAATTGTCGGCTGGGGCCCGGACCTGCTCACCGTCGAGGCAAAATCCCCGGCCCGCGCCGGCGACATCGCCGCGCAACTCGCGCCCTTCGGCCTCAAGCCCGTCCCCGACGCCGACAACGACTACGCCGGCCTGCTCGATCTTTCAAAAAATCCCTCCGCCATCCAGACGCAAAAGACGTCCGGCGATATTTCGCACCGCCGCTGGGACGAGCAGATTCTGCCGCTCATCTGGGCGGTCTGCTCGCTGTTGCTGATTCCTCAGCTCTACGACAAGGGCGGACGCGATCCGTACTGGTTGGGATTTCCCATCGGGCTCATCTCATTGATCATGTTTTTCCGCGAAGCCACGCGCATCTGGGGCTGGAAACTGGAGCTCCTACCGGAAGGCATCCATGTCCGCCGCAATTTCCGCTGGACCACAATCCCCTGGGACCAAATCCACTCGATCCAGGACGCCGACGCGGGCGGCCGCAACGAATCCGTAACCGTCAAACTCCTCGCGCATCATTCCGAGCGCCTCGGCACATTTAACGTAGCCTTCGCCCGCCGCCTCCGCGATCGCCTCCGCCAAGAACTTTCCCAACGCCGCGAAAGCTGAATTCGAATTTGCGAATCGCGCCACAGCGCGATTCGTCCTGAGATCCCGCTGCGCGGGATCGAAGGGTAGCGGCCGCGTACGGTCCAAACCCCCACCCTTCGCACGAACCAACGGCGCGAGGGATGGGCCGCCCGGAAAATCAACAGCATCGGTTCAGGCGGTGTGAAAGCATCGGCCACCCCCAACCACTTTGCGGAGCAAAGTAACGCAATCATATTACGGCGTGGTACTGTATACTTAAAGGCAATAAGTCCGCTTGACATTAGCACTTCGTGGGAGTAAGAGGTCTTGCAAATATCGGGCTTGCCTGTCTCTGCCGCGCTTAGTCCACGGCAAAGACCCGAAAAACACGGCGGTCGTCGTCTGGTCACGCTGCTGGCTGGGCAACGGTTACAAATTTCGAACAGCTTGAGGGCGGAGGTAGGCCCTACAAAGTTTTTGTGTCAGCGGGGAGTCTTGAACGGCTCACGCGGCTTTACTTTCAATGTGTGAGCAATTTTCCCGATGTTATTGAGGCTGATATTCTGGCGGCCCCGTTCAATGCGCCCAATATAGGTGGCATGAAGTCCCGCTTGTTCCGCCAGTGATTCCTGAGGTAGCCGCCCTTGGAGGCGCAGGCGACGAACTGATCTTCCAAATTGAAGCTGGATGCTGCGCATGCGCAGCACATTTTCATATTTCCGCGCCGTAGGACGCAGAATTTTAACAAGTGGAGCCTAGTCCGATGAGAGCAATAGCGAGACAGTTCCTTGCGATGTTGCTTTGTGTTGGCCTGCTGTGCATTCCAGCATTCGGCGCACAACAACAGCAGGGTCCAACTTCCAATGTGCAGCCCGCAGGTCCTTGCGAAACGGGCTGTATTGGTGGCTGCGGTGGCTCTGAGGGTTCACCCATCCTGATCGACACCACCGGGGAGGGATTCTTCTTAACGAATGTCGCGAACGACGTTAAGTTCGACATTTCAGGGACGGGAACTCCGGTCCAGATGGCTTGGACAGCGCAGGGTGCAAACAATGCCTTCCTCGCTCTCCCCGGTAGCGATGGACTGGTCCGCAACGGAAAACAGCTTTTTGGCGACTACACCCCACAACCGCCTTCCGGTGACCCCAATGGGTTCCTGGCATTGGCAGTTTACGACCTGCCAGAAAACGGCGGAAACGGCGACGGGGTTATTGATTCCCGCGACGCGATATTTTCTTCGTTGCGCCTCTGGATTGATACGAATCACGACGGCATTTCTCAGCCGGAAGAACTTCACACGCTTCCTTCCCTGGGCGTGTATTCGGTCAGCTTGGAGTATTGGCTCTCTAGGAAACAGGACCAATGGGGCAATCAGTTCCGCTATCGCGGCGACGTGAATCCCCGGGACGACCCTACGAATCCCGCCGATGCAATCGAGCGCGTCATCTACGATGTTTTTCTGACGGAAGGTTGACGGAGAATAAGGAGGAGAACCATGAGACGGTGGAGCTGGATGGTCTGCGTGGCTTTGGTCCTTGCCCTCGCAATTGTCTATGGCATTGCGACGCGAGTTATGATTGCGAAGGCAGTATTGCCGCCACATGCGACGCGATTGGAAATTCTAGTGGCTGCGTTCAATCCTCCCTATCAAATGGCCGCACCGCACTTCAATCTCCTCAAGCAGGTGCGTGGGTTTTTCAGACAAACAGTGGTCCATGCGCAGGTAACGTGCTCAACATCTCCGTGTGCCTATTTGAAACCATCGTCGTACTGCAATCCGAATTGTACAAACGGCGGCTGCTCCTGTCCAAGCTGCCTTAACCTTCAAGGTGACTGTACCCCCTGGCACTGCGTAACGGCTCCGAGCGCATCCGATGTCTGCGACGACACCTATACTAGCTGCAGTGGCGCTTGCCAGAACTGGGGTGCTAAGTGTACGCAAAAGTGAATTTTAGCTTGTTGGTTGGAGATCAGACCATGAATCTAACGAGGAAATGGCTCTCGCTCTGGATCGTGCTGCTGTGTTGCCCCCACTTCTGCAAGTCGCAGGACGTGCAGATTGACAAAGTGGCCGACGAGCACGGGGGCTACTTTATGAAGTGGGACACCGTGCAGGAGAGATTGATCGCGTACCGAAGCGCCACCGATGCGGCAGCGCCTGCGGCCCTTTTCTATGGAGGGGACGGGCACAGCCTTCCGGTTTATCCATTGAGAGACATTGCTGGATCGGCTGTCTTTAACGTATTCAACGCGGCGGCCACTCCGGAAGGCGGAATCGTTCTCGGGGGCTTCGTTGAATACGGCCCTCCCCCTCGTTCGCATTTCGACGTAAGGTCGGTCCTCCTCACTTATGGCCCGGCAGGAAACCTCGAAAAAGTTTGGAACGTCGCGCCATACGAGTTCGACCTTGTGGTGGTGGATGGCCAAGGCAATGTTTACGGCCTCGGAAATGCTGACCTAGAAGAGCCATATTTCGTTCTCGTGAAGTATTCACCAGAGGGCAAGGTGCTCGGCCAATTCCTCTCGACAAGCCTCTTTACGATCGGCGCTCACATTCTCTCTCCGGGCGGCGGTAATAACGGCGTAAACCAGATGTTCATTCAGGACAACGTGTTGTTCGTGTGGTTCGCGCGTACTGCGGAATTGCTGCGGTTTTCTCTCTCTGGCGAATTACTTAGCCGTGTCTCTCTCGCCCATTCACTCGGCGAGCTGACTGCCGCAAGCGGGAACGATCGAATCATTGTGCGTTCACTTGCGGCCGATGACGGGGGCCAAATGATCGCACAGGTCGCAGTCTGGAACACGCAGACAGAAGCGAAAGCAGGATACACGGGGAAATCGCTCCTCGTCAGGCTGTCTCCGGAAGGGTCATACGCCACGCCCCTTCCGATTGCCGGTGATCGCGCTCAGTTTTTGGGGAAGTCGTCGACGGGAAAGTTGGTATTTTACGAGCCGATCTCGCGAACCTTGAAACAGCATTGAAGCGAACCTGGCTGACTAGATGGCGTTGTCGGCTCCTTCTCCCGACCAGACTTGGTAGCGCTAACGACCAAGGCGAGGAATACCCTGAGTCACAACCTCAAATTGGTTGTTTTGCTGCTCTTGTGTATCGGATCAGCGTTTCCGGTGTTTGCACAGGCGCACAAACTTTCTGTGCCCGTAACCGATTCCACGGGCTCAAATAGCCCCTTGGCAATTCGCGGAGACATGACTTTTCCTGTCCAAGTTTCATCTGACAATGTAAAGACAGAATGGGATATGAATATCAGCCTAACCAATATCTCCAGCAAGCCAATTATCGCCTACGAGGTCGCCATAGAAGCGACGCCGGATCAAGGCGCGGGGGCTCACTTCCTCAAACAAGTCGAACACTTCTTTGGCCCGACCCTTAGCTTTTCGCCAGGGACACAAGAATTCATGAAGGAGCCTTCTCGGGTTTCGCAGAATTCGTCTCGCAGGGTGGGCACCCAGGCAGTGGATTCGAAGGCTGTCGCGAAAGTATCGTTTGTTGAATTCGAGGATGGGTCCACATTTGGACGAAGCAACTGGGGAAACAGCCTATCGGGAGCCCGGAAAGTAACGGTGGACCGCATTCAAGAAATCCTAAATACTGTTCAAGCTGCTGGGCCGGGTGCGCTCGAAGTATCTCTAGCGGCTGAAGTCGCTAGGCAAGACAATCCTGCTGAGACGAGGGCTTTAATGAATGACCTAAAGGAGACTCTGAAGGCGAGCGGTCCAGATGCAGCAGTATCCGCACTCAACGATTCGCTGAATACCGCAAAAGGGCGAAAACTCGTCCGCTAGGCCGCGAGTGCGTCCGGCTGCCTCTGGGAGGCGGGTGGCACACCCTTCCACAACACCCAAACGAACGCAGTTGAATTTCCGGGTGCCTGCCGCAGGCAGGGCCCATCCTTCGCGCCTTTGCTTCATGCGAGGGGTGGGGGGTCTAGGCGCTCGCCATCGACCAACACAGCAAAGTACAACGCATCTTTTCTATCGCTTACCCTCGTGCGTATTTCTACGAATATTCAGCCGATTAGGAATGTGTTAGCGTGAGTCGGGGCGCTTTTCGGCGCTGCTGAGGACGCGACATGGAGACTGAGGAACGGGCGAGGGGCTTGGCTGGCTGCGCGCGCAGGCGCGCGCTTGGCGATAGCGTCTCCGTGCGCCGGGTCGCGGGACACGGGCCGCGGAGTACGGATCGCGGGTCCCGGTTCACCACTTACCAATCACTGCTCACCACTCGCGCATTTCTAATCGCTAGTCGTCAAAATATTAAAAATCGAGCTAACTCGCTGACAACAAATGAGAAAACTTTTTCCAATCGCTAGTTTTTCGGCCGTTTCCGCGCCCCAGCCGCACCTCGCCACCCAAGACCCTCGAAGCACGGTGTCATTTCTATTCCGTACAAATAAACCCCACAAAATCAACATTCTGTCGAGAGCCGTGCTGAAAACAAAGGAGAAGCAATTTTCTATTCAATACAAATTTGCGGTTGGTAGCATAGGCCCGCCCGCCGCGGAGGGCCTGCCTGCGGCAGGTAGGCCTATGCTACCGATTATTTTGATTTTTCGAGTTCTTCGATTAGCGCGGGGACGATCTCGAAGAGGTCGCCTACTACGCCGTAGTCGGCTACTTCGAAGATGGGCGCGTTCTGATCTTTGTTAATGGCGGCGATGGTGCGGGCGCCTTTCATGCCGACGACGTGTTGGATGGCACCGCTGATGCCGAGCGCGAGATAGAGTTTGGGCGCGACGGTCTGGCCGGAGCTGCCGATCTGGCGGTCCATGGGGAGCCAGCCTTCGTCGCAGATGGGGCGCGAGGCGCAGATCTCGCCGCCCATGAGCTTCGCGAGTTTTTCGGCGAGGGGAATATTTTCGGGGGCTTTGATACCGCGGCCGACGGAGACGAGGATGGGAGCTTGGGTGAGGTCCACGGCCTGCTTGGCCTCGCGGAACAGATCGAGCGGCTTGGTGCGGATTTGTTCTGGTTTCAGTTCCACGGTTACGGATTTCACTGGCGCTGTGCCGCTGGAATGTTTGGTGGCAAGGTCGGCGCGGAAGGCGCTGGCTTGGAAGGAAGCGATCCACGGGCCGTCCCCCACGAAGACGACGTCCGCGGAAGTGCGGCCTTGAAACATTTGGCGGACGAAAATGAGCTTGCCGTTTTCGTAGCGGTAGCTCACGCAGTCGCCGATCATGCCTTTGTGGAGCGAGGCGGCTAGTTTCGGCGCGAAGTCGCGGACCTGGTAGGTGTGGGGGAACAGGACCAGGTCGGGCTTCGCGGATTCGATTATTTGGCGGAGGGCCAGGGCGAAACCGTCGGGGGTATATTTTTCGAGGAGGTCGTGTTCGACGGCGAGGACTTCGTCGAGTTGGTAGGCGGCGAGATCGTTGGCTAGCGCGGAGATGCCTTTGCCAATGACCACGCCGGTTAGAGTGCCCTTCGTGTGCTGCACGATTTGCTGGGCGGCGGCTAGAGTTTCAAAACTGACTTTGTTCCATTGTGCGTCGCGTTGTTCGGTGACGAGCAGGATTTTCATTTTTCGTCCGTTTTTAAGAAATGCAGAGCAAAAGCAGTTCCCTCACCCGCCAACGCGGGTTCGGGATGGCCACATAAAAATAAATCAAAGGACGCGCGCTTCGTGGCGCAGTTTTTCTACCAGCTTGGCTGCGATTTCCTTGGGCTGGCCGGTTATGAATTCGGTTTTCTTGGTTTTTTGCGGCATGTAGATGCGCTCGACTTTTTGCGTCGGCGCGTCCGGTACGCCAAGCGTCGCGCGATCTACCGTCGCGATTTCTTTTTTCTTGGCGGCCATGATGCCTTTCAGCGTGGCGTACCGCGGCTTGTTGATGCCGGACTGAATGGAGAGCACGGCGGGCAGCGGCAATTCGACGTGCTGGAACCAGCCGGCCTCGAGTTCGCGCTTGAGCTTCATGTGATTTTCGACCACTTCGATGGCCATGATGATGGTGGCGTGCGGGCGGCCGAGAAGTTCGGCGAGCAGCACGCCGGTCTGGCCGAAGCCTTGATCGTCGCTTTGCAGGCCGGTGAGGATCAGATCGAAATTCTCGGCCTGGATCGCGGCGGCTAGGGAACGCGCGGAGGCCAGCGGATCGAGTTTGAAGAAATTGGCGTCGGAGACGTGGATGCCGCGATCGGCGCCTTTCGCGAGCGCTTCCTTGATGGTTTGCTTGGCGCGCTCGGGTCCCATGGAGATGGCGACGACTTCGCCGCCGTGTTTTTCTTTCAGACGCAGGCCTTCTTCGAGCGCGAAGGAGTCGGGCTCGTTGGTCTCGAAACCGATGTCCGATTCGCGAATCCACGAGCTGCCATCGAGGATGGCGAGAGGAGCGTCTTTCGCGGGGACTTGTTTGACGCAGACTGCGATCTTCAAGAATGCCTCCGAAAAATGGCGGTGCGAATAATCTGATAGTTTCTATCAGAATTTCATATTTGGAGCAACGGGACAAATCGCGCGGGGCGGGGCGATGCGCGGCTGCGAACGCAGCGGCGCCAATCCCGCAAAGCGGGATGGCCGTTACAAAGTCAATAAAAACGACAACGTCAAAGACGCCCGCGTAAAAAAAGCGGGCGGCCGCGACCCTTCGATCCCACACCGCGGGATCTCAGGATGAATCGCCCTGTAGGGCGATTCACAAAGTCAAAAGCAAGTCAAAGGCGCACAGGCAAGATTGCCCACCTTCGGCGGGCGGGCCTATGCTACCAGCACCGTTACTCGACCCAGCGCTTGAAGAGCAGGGAGGCGTTGGTGCCGCCGAAGCCGAAGGAATTCGATAGCGCGTAGGTGACTTCGGCTTTGCGCGCGTGATTGGGAATGTAATCCAGGTCGCACTCCGGGTCAGGCTTTTCATAATTCACGGTGGGGGGCATGATTTGGTCGCGCAGAGCTAGGACGCTGATGCCGGCTTCGAGGCCGCCGGCGCCACCGAGCAAATGGCCGGTCATGGATTTGGTTGAGCTGATGGGGACTTTTTTGGCGCGCGCGCCGAAAACGCGCTTTAGCGCTTCGGTTTCGATGGCGTCACCAATGGGCGTGGAAGTTCCGTGCGCGTTCACGTAGCTGACGTCGTCGGGAGAAATGTTGGCGTCTTTCAGCGCGGCCATCGAGACACGGTAGCCGCCGTCGCCGTGCTCGGCGGGCTGGGTGATGTGATAGGCGTCGCCGGACATTCCGTAGCCGACAATTTCTGCGAGGATTTTCGCGCCGCGGCGCTGCGCGTATTCCAGCGATTCCAGAATCACCATGCCGGAACCTTCGCCGACGATGAAGCCGTCGCGATCGGCGTCGAAGGGGCGGCTGGCGTGTTCGGGATCATCATTGCGCGTGGAGAGAGCGCGCATGGCGGCGAATCCGCCGACGCTCATGGGCGTGATGGCGGCCTCAGTGCCGCCCGTGATCATCACGTCGGCAGCGCCACGTTGAATAATTTTGAAGGCATCGCCGATGGCGTGCGCGGAAGCGGAGCAGGCCGTGGCGGTGGCGGAGTTCGGTCCTTTTGCGCCGTGGCGAATGGAAACGTGCCCGGCGGCGAGATTGACGATGGTGGCGGGAATAAAAAACGGTGAGATTTTCCCAGGGCCGCCCGCGAGAAATTTGGAATGTTCGCGCTCGATCACGTCGAATCCGCCGATGCCGGAGCCGATATAGACGCCGGTAGAGTCCGCAATTTCCGGCATGATTCGCAGACTGGACATTTGCATCGCGAAATCGGCGGCGGCGAGCGCAAGCTGGATAAAGCGCCCGGTTTTCTTTAGCTCTTTTTTCTCGAGCCAGTTGAGCGGATCGAAATCGCGGACTTCACCGGCGATGCGGCAATCGAAAGCCGTGGCGTCAAAGTGAGTGATGGCGCGAATGCCGCTCTTGCCGGCCAGCAGATTGCGCCAGACTTCTTCGGTGCCAATGCCGCAGCCGCAAACCAGTCCGACTCCGGTAACCACAACTCGACGATTCAAAGGGGACTTCTCCTGTACGGAATGGGACGACGGGAGAGCGCGTTACTTGCCCTTGGCGTGTTTCTCGATGTAATCCACGGCGTCTTTGACCGTGGCAATTTTTTCGGCGTCTTCATCAGGAATTTCAATGCCGAAATTTTCTTCAAAAGCCATTACCAGCTCGACGGTATCGAGCGAATCGGCGCCCAAGTCGTCCACAAAGGAGGCGGTGGGAGTGACTTCGCCTTCATCCACACCGAGCTGCTCGACGATAATTGTTTTCACGCGTTCTTCGACGCTGGCCATTCTGATTGTTCCTCCGGTATCGGCTGTCTGGAAATCCCCGGTCCCACGACAGGCTGGGGTAGCGCCCTCAACACAACCTTGCCATTCTATGCGGGGCTTAATGCTGGGTCAACCTTTGACACGCGGTGGGGCGGCGTCGGTTGCGGTATTGTTGAGCACAACCCAAAGACTTAACGCAAAGGACGCAGAGAAAAACCAGGGCAAATCAGCGCGATCGATACGATTTCGCTCTTGTGTGCTACGGCGTGGCTGATTGTTGGTGCGAGACGTTGGGGGTGAGCTTGCGGATTACGAATTCCTGTAGGAGGTTGGTGGCGGCGGTTTCGCCGATGCCGATCAGGGAGTTTTCGAAGGTTAAACCCGCGCCGTTGCGATTCTCCGGCGGGTAGTAAAGATTGGATATGCCGCCAGCGGCCAGGCTGCCAAGAATGCTGGAATAGTTGGGTTGCCAGTGGCCGTTGTCGCCCTTGCAGATCACCGAATTGGCGATGGCGTAGAGAACGCGCGAGCGCACGGTGCCGGTGCCTTTGTAGAAATAGCGCGGGTCCTGTTTCAGGAGCGATGGAAGTATCGCGCCGCCGATGAACGTGCCGGTGACGAAGTCGGCGTACGAGGCGCCGTACCGTTTGCCGTAGCCTTGTGCGCCCTGGCCGTATCCGCTGGGAGTGTTGGTAGCCTGCTGGACTCCTGCGACAACCCCAGTGATCGCAAAGTTGACTGGATCAATGGTGCTGCGCCAGGCCAGCTGGAATTTTTGTTTGGAGGCGAGAGGCGCGGCGTTGGGATTGTAGCTGACATAGAAATTGGGAATCACGCCGAAGATGCGCTGCTTTTCCTCGACCTTGAGTTCTTCTTCTGCGATTTCGATCCGCGGGACGACGACAATAACCTGGGTGACCGCTGTAGCGAGAGCGAACACGATTTGCGGGAGAACGAGAATTTCGCCCGGACGCAGTATCGCCGTAACTTTCTGCGTGGTGAAGAGTTCGGACACGATGCTGATCTGAAACGGCCCAGGAGCAACGCCCACGAAGGAGAATTGGCCGTCATCACCGGAGAGGACTTCTTGTTTGGGGGTCTTATCGTCACGCGTGAGAACTACGTGTGCTCCGGTGACGGCCGCTCCGGAGGGATCAACGACGGTGCCGCTGACGCTCCCCGGCGATTGCGGATCGGCTGGTTGATTCGATTGTTGACTGGACTGCCGGCTCGACTGCTCGAGGGACGACGTCGCGGGTTCTGGTGCGGCTGACGAGCGGCTCGGTGCGGTCGGCATCGGGGGGCCTTGCTGAGGCTGGGCTAGGGCCGGAACGCCACAAAGCAGAAGACTTAACGCCAGCCATAGCAGGCGCGCGCGACCGGGAAGCGAGGTTCGCAGGTTTGTGCGTGAAGCCTTCTGATTTGAGTACATTTTCGCAGGGTTCACGGTTGTTAGTTCGCTAGCTTTCTTTCCTTTTTGGTTCAACCGAGCGTCGAAGATAGTTCCACAAACATGATACCAGCAGCGCGACGGAATGCGTGGAAGCCGCAACAAATCAAAATCGAGTGAGTAACTCCCACACTTGACCGACCTTTTTATCCTCAGTAGCATTCGCACCACTTGATCGCTGACCCAATTCAAACTGAGCCCTCCGCACCTAAGCTTTCTGTTCTGCGGCACATCGAAAGTGAAACCCGAATAGCCATCGTGCTGCTGGCATTGGGCGCGGTTCTGATGGCCAGCAACCGGTGGTTCACGCCGGTGGACGACGAAGTCGCCATCATTGATGTAGCGGGAACGCCGGCGCTGGCAACCATGAAATTGTTCCTGAGTGGCGGCAGGCAACACGCGCATCCGCCGCTCTCTGACCTGATACTGCACGAGTGGCTTTGGCTGACCGACGGAAATATCCATTTGCTGCGGCTCCCCTCGATTGTTTTCTATCTGCTGGGCGCGTGGTTCCTGGCCCAGGCAGCGCGCCGGATGGCTGGGGAGCGCGCCAGAATTTACACTTTGATCCTGCTATTGCTCTGGCCCTATGGATTTCACTTCGAGCGCCTGGCGGGCTGGTATTCCTTCACGTTCCTGCTGGTGGCGTTGCTGACCCTCGCGTATTTGAGATATGTCGAACACCCGTCGCCAAGAAATTGGATGCCGGTAGTGCTGTGCGCGTTGGCGCTGGTGTACAAGAATTATTACGGGTGGGCGGTGCTGGGTTGTC
>Ga0308309_10002423_pt1 | contig 11119 bp, 10 predicted proteins | sample HubBroMetageWFT5_FD_192491 | JGI IMG/M metagenome (GOLD analysis project Ga0308309, IMG submission 192491) | Warmed and freeze-thawed soil microbial communities from the Hubbard Brook experimental Forest, New Hampshire - Hubbard Brook CCASE Soil... | ecosystem: Environmental > Terrestrial >... | reverse complement strand
TGCTGAGCCTGAATATTCAACTGGATGTGCTGCGGCACAAGTTTCCCTGGACGCCGGAGCAGGCGGGCAAAGAATTGGAAACATTGCAAAAAACCGTGCAACAGGAAAGCGCGGAATTGCGTAGGATGGTGACAGACCTTCGGCCGCTGCGGGTTGAAAGCGCGGACATGAGGGAACTGATGCTGGGCTTTGCGGAACGTTTCCGCAATGAAGCAGCGCTGGCGGTGGATTTATTCATCGAGGACCGGAATTTGCGGTTGCCGGACCGAATTTGCCGGGAGCTATTCCAGATATATCGTGAGTCACTCAACAACATAAAAAAGCATGCGAAGGCGAGTCACGTCGTGGTAAAACGAGGGCAAGATGAGGCGAAAGTATCTCTCGTTGTAGATGATAACGGGCGGGGCTTCAGCTTCTCCGGGCGATACAGCAGCGAAGAGCTGGACCGGTTGCGACTCGGGCCAATTTCGATCAAGGAAAGAACACGGGGTGTGGGCGGGACGCTGACGGTGGAGTCGAATCCCGGGCACGGGGCGCGTCTGACGGTAGAAATCCCACTGAATTAAAACAAGATGACGAAAGCAAAACAGGTGATTCGCATCCTGGTCGCGGACGACCATGCCATTTTCCGTGATGGCTTGCGCAAACTATTGGAGGCCGCCGACGAGATTCAAATCGTGGGCGAGGCGTCCAATGGCGTGGAATGCGTAAAGATGCTCACCAAGTTGAAGCCGGACATCCTGTTGCTGGACCTTCGCATGCCTGAAAAGGATGGCCTGGGCGTGCTGGAAGAGGTGAATTTTGATTCGCTGCCGACGCGGGTGATCGTGCTGACGGCGGCGGAAGATGACCGCGACGTGGTACGCGCGATGCGCCTGGGAGCGCGCGGCGTGGTGCTGAAGCAATCGGCGAGCGATCTGCTGGTGAAGAGCATCCGCAAGGTTTCGGACGGCGAAATCTGGTTGGATAACCGGATGACGGCGGAAGTGATTGATGCTTTCAAGAAATCGGCGGAATCGGGGCAGCGGCGGGAAAAACCGCTACTGAGCGACCGCGAGAAGGAAATCGTGCAGCTGGTGGCGCAAGGTTTTCGGAATCGTGAGATCGGCGAGAAGCTTTTTATCAGCGAGCAGACGGTGAAAAATCATCTGCATAATATTTTCGATAAGTTGGGTGTTTCGGATCGGCTGGAGCTTGCGTTGTATGCCATTCATCACCGGTTGATTGACCAGACGTAGCGGATAAATTTAGCGGCTCGTGTAATTGTTTCGTATACTTGTTGGGCGCGTCTGTGCGGTTCATCCCTCCGAACGTTTCCCTGATTTTTTCAGCCCGCAACCCATTCCGCGCGAAAAGCGTCTAGAATATTCTTCGGTTGAATCATTCGAGATGAGCGCGACAAGCCCAAGCATGGTGAGCGAAGAGTCGCCACGCGTTTTTTCGCGCGAGGTGGTAATGCTGCTATGCATACTGGCGCTGCTGGTTTTGTTGGCGCTTACGGCGCTGTTTGCGCGGCTGTACCACAAGAAGGTGCATACGCTGGCGGACGCGATGTTCGCGCAAGGCACGGCGGACGAGCAGGCGGCGCAGCAGATGGCGGCGCCGGCGAAGGCTGCGCAGTTGAAGCTGGCGCTGACAGATTATCGCAATGCGCTGGCGTACAATCCGAACAATCCGATATTTCAATTTCGTCTGGCGAGGGCACTGGCAGCGGCGGGGCGCGACGATGAAGCGCGTTCGTACTTGCTGAACCTACTTTCTGAAACTCCTGGCAGCGGAGAAGTAAACCTGGAGCTGGCGCGCATCGCGGCGCGCCGCAATTCGCTGGCGGAGGCGATGCGTTATTACCAGAGCGCGATTTACGGAGAATGGGACAACGATCCCATGGCGATGCGCTGGCAAGTGCGCAAGGAGCTTTGCGAGGCTCTGCTGGAACGCGGGAGGGTGGAACAGGCCGCGCCGGAAGTGATCGCGCTGGCGCAGAACACGCCGACGGGCGATTTACCGCGACTGAAAATCGTGGGCCCGCTGCTGTTGCGCACGCAGCTATGGACGCGCGCGCTCGACGTGTATCGCGCGTTGCTGGACGCCGACCCGAAAGACGAAGAATCGCTGGCGGGCGCGGCGGAGGCGGCTTTTGAGCTAGGGCAATACTTTACGGCGATGGAATATTTTGACCGGCTGTCGCCCGAAAGGCGGGAACAGCCGGACGTTGCGTATCGTGACGACGTGAGCAAGCGGATACTCGCGGCGGATCCATTCTTGCTGAGACTTCCCGTGGAGGTGCGGGCGCAGCGGGTGGCGAACGCGCTGGCGCTGGCGCAAGCGCGCGCGGAAGCTTGCGCGCGGCAAACGGGACAGTCGCTGGAGCAACTTACGCCACAGACGGACTTGCAGCGGGTGTACGCGCAGGGCGAGCCATTGCAGAAGGACTGGACTCTGCGATACCTGGAGCGGTTTCCAGATCGGTTGGATGCTGCGATGGCGCACGCGTTCAGCGTGGAAAATGCGGCGGCTGCTGCGTGCGGAGAACCGCAGGGCGATGACCGCGCTTTGTGGTTGCTGGGGCGCAGCCGGTCAGCGGTGAACCGGTGAGCGAAGCGCCTGTTGTGCCGGTGACGTCTCCTTCGCCGGATGGAGTTGCGCCCGCGGCCGTTAACGGACCGGCGGAGCGGGGTCGTTTTCGCGCGCGTTGGGAATTGTGGATGCACGCGGTTTTCACGCTGCGCGAAGACCAGTTCTTCCTGCTACTCGCGGTGCTCATTGGCGTACTTTCGGGGCTGGTCGTGGTGTGTTTCCGGTTGGCGATCGAGTGGACACAGATCGAGCTGCTGGGCGGGTCGCTGGCTCCATCGTTTCCGCGCGTGGTGCTGGCTCCAGTGATCGCGGGAATTGTGGTAGCGCTGCTGGCGATACATGTGTTTCCACGCGTGCGCGGCAGCGGAGTGAACCAGGTTAAGTCTGCGATGTACATTTCGAATGGCTATGTGCCGTTCAGCAACGTGATTGGAAAATTTGTGGCGTGTGCTCTGGCCATCGGCAGCGGGCAATCGCTGGGGCCGGAGGATCCTTCGCTGCTGATGGGCGCGGGGATCGCGTCGCTGATCGGCCGAAGTCTGCGGCTGTCGCAAGAAAAAGTGCGGTTGATCGCGCCAGTGGGAGCCGCAGCAGGACTGGCGGCTGCGTTCAATGCTCCAATTTCGGCGGTGCTATTCGTTATTGAAGAAGTGGTTGGAACGTGGAGCGCCGGGGTGCTGGGGGCGATCGTGCTGGCGGCGGTATCGAGCGTGGTGACGATGCGCACGTTCCTGGGGCCTGACTCGCTTTTTCGCGTACCGGGGTTTCGCGTTGCCGGGCCTGGGGAGCTGCTGGCGTACGTGGCGTTGGGCGTGGCCGGAGGCGCTGCTTCGCTGTTGTTGCTGAAATGGATTGTATATGCGCGGCCCAAGATGCAAGAGCTTCCGCGCTGGACGGAATATCTTCAGCCGGCGGCGGCTGGATTGCTGATTGGAATGATAGGCATACGTTTTCCACAAGTGATGGGCGCGGGGTATGCCGTCGTGGATCAGGCCATGCACGGACAATTTGGGTGGCAATTGCTGTTGCTATTGGCCGGATTAAAATTGTTGGCTACGGGATTTTCATTCCTGAGCGGGACGCCGGGCGGGATGTTCGCGCCTGTCATTTTTATCGGGGCGATGCTGGGCGGCGCGGTGGGTTCCATCGAGCATCATTTTTTTCCTGCGCTTACGGCGACGATCGGCACATTCGCGCTGGTGGGCATCGGGACGCTATTTGCAGGATTTTTGCGGACACCGATTACTTCCGTGTTCATGGTGATCGAACTTTCCGGGAACTACACCGCAATTCTGCCGGTAATAATTTCCACGATGATCGCCTATGGGATTTCGCGGGCTTACCAGAAGGTTCCGCTGTTCGATCTGTTGGCGCGGCAGGACGGGATTGTGTTGCCTTCGATTGAGGAGCGGCGGGAGATGACGTCGTTCGTAGTGGAGGATGCGATGCGCACGGACGGCCTGCTGGTGTCCGAGCCGGGCGATCACATCGTGGAAGTGGCGAAGCAGGCGGAAGCACATCCGGAAGCGGCGCTGCTGCTGCGGATGCGTCCGGGGGAGTGGTGGCTGCTGGACCGCGAGGACGTGCTGCGGCTGGCGCCGGATGCAGCGCGCACAACTACGCCTATCCACGCGAAATCGAAGGGGCCGGTTCCGTACTTGTTCCGCGATCAGAGCCTGGTCGAGGCGCTGCAGGTGATGGGCGATTGGCCGATTCTGCCGGTCGCGAGCCGGGCGGACTTGGCGAAGCTGGAAGGGATACTTACGCTGGCCGATACGTTGCACGCGTTTCGCAAGGTACCGCACGAGGGGTGAGAATAGGACTCTCCCGCTAATGTCTTATGTTTCTGCGAGTTATCCTCAGAAGGACTAGTACTTCTGTACCAAAATGGGCTGCCATAATTGAGGCTTTGGCTCTATTGGTTCTCAGGCGCAGCGGCCCTACTCTACATGCGTACTTAGGGAGGTAGTGTCCTGTGGCTCTAAAAGAGCGACGTGCAACGCGGCGATTCCTCATGCGACTTCCGCTGACCGTTCGCTGGACTGACGAAAGCGTCGTTGGCGAAGCTGCGACAGAATCGCGGGAAGTTAGTTCCCGCGGCCTGTATTTTCACTTGCCCAAAGGGTTGAGGAGCGGCGCGCCGGTCGAGATCGTCATGACCTTGCCACACGAGCTCACTCAAGCGGGTCCGGTGCGCGTCCGGTGTCTGGGACGTGTATTGCGGACCAGTCCCGAAAATTCGGGCGAAGTGGGAGTGGCAGCAGCGATCGAACGTTACGAGTTCATGCGCAGCAGCGAATCAGCGGCATAACGAGTTTCTTACCCAGACCCTGCGGAGATGGGTGAGAATGCCGGGAGGCTCGGGTCCCTCAGCCTAGTCCTCCCGGTTCCTTTTTTATGTTTGCCGTGCGAGCGGCTTCGGACGGTTGCTAGACCACGCCTGTTATTCCTTACGCCTTCAGTAAAATCCAAATTGATTTGAGATCTGTCGGGCGAAATCTAACTTGCCTGCGAAACTTCGTTTAATCGAATTCGCGACGCGGCGGGGATTGTTGCGCGCTCACGCGGCCGGCGACGATTTCCGCTTGCGCGTAATTTTCGCCGCGAATTGGGGCGCCGGCGAGACGGCGCAGCATTGCGAGTTGGCCCACGTGCGTGAGCGAATCGGCAATCGCGCCCTGAAAGAGTTTTTCCGGCGTGCAAGAGAGCGGGGCATCGGAGGCGAGATAGTCATCGAGCGCTTTTATTGATGCGAAGAATCGCTTGGTGCCTTCGTCCCAAGTTAATGGGGCGGAATCGTGCCAGTCTTGTTTGCCGTTGGCCTGACTGAGCGCCCAATCGAGGAGATCGCCGAGATGCGCGAGGATCTGCCCGCAGGCGCGCGTGGTATCTCCGGCGCGGTATTCGGCGAAACCTGGCGGAGCGCCTTTCACTACTTTGCCGCCGCGATAGGCGAGCGTGGCTACGGCGTGGCGCAAGAGGTAACGGCTGGAGCCTGAAGCTGGGCGCTCAGGTGTAGAGTCCATAGTGGGGCAATTATAGGACAAAATCTGGCGTCAGGACACAAGCAGGTGTTGGCGGCGCCGTTGATACGGATGGACCGGTGCGTAAGCGTGCACCTATACTGATTAAATGGAATCGGGCAGCGCTCGTACCGCTATGGAACATCCTGAATCGGAATTGCTCGGAGCGCTGCGGCGTTATTGGGGATACGATTCGTTTCGTCCGATGCAGGAGCGCATTGTGCGCAGCCTGCTCGGCGGGCAGGACGCTTGCGTGGTGATGCCGACGGGCGGCGGAAAATCTTTGTGCTACCAGTTGCCGGCTGCGTTGCTGGCAGATCGCACCGTTGTGGTGGTTTCACCGCTGATCGCGCTGATGCAGGACCAGGTGGCGCAGTTGAGTCAGATGGGAATTTCGGCGGCGCTGCTGAATAGCACGCTTGAAGCGAGCGAGCAGAGTGCGATTTTGCGCGAGGCGATCGCCGGGCGTTACCGTCTGCTGTATCTTTCGCCGGAGCGATTGGCGCGGGCGGATACGATCGAGTGGCTGCAGCGGGTGCCGGTATCGCTATTTGCGATTGATGAGGCGCACTGCATTTCGGAGTGGGGGCACGAGTTCAGGCCTGAGTACCGGCAGCTGAGTTCGTTGCGGCGGCATTTTCCGGATCGTGCGATTGCGGCGTTTACGGCGAGCGCTACACGGCAGGTGCGGCACGACATTATCGAGCAGCTGGCTTTGCGCGAGCCGCATAAATATATTGCGAGCTTTCACCGCGCGAATTTGCGTTATGTGGTGAAGGAATGCAATGCGCAAATGCAAACCTATTTGCTGGTCCGCGCGTTGCGAAATTATTCCGGCAGCAACGTGATCGTCTATGCGCCGACGATTGCACGCGTGGAGGAGACCGTGGAGTTTCTGGCGGCGGAGGGAATCCGCGCGATCGGTTATCACGGCAAGATGGACAACGCCACGCGACGGCGCAATCAGGAAAAATGGATGTCTGACGAGGTGCCGGTGCTGGTGGGGACCGTGGCATTTGGACTGGGAATTAATAAAGCCGCGGTGCGCGCGGTAATTCACCTCTCATTGCCGAAATCGATCGAACAATATTATCAGGAGGCTGGGCGCGCGGGACGGGATGGCCTGCCCGCTGATTGCGTGATGTTGTGGCAGAAAAAAGACGTGGGATTGCTGACGCATTTCATGCAACAACTCACCGACCCGCAGGAACGAGAACGAGGCTGGCAGCGTTATCACATTATTCGCAATTTTGTGGAATCCGCCGGTTGCCGGCATCGGCAGATCTGTCTACATTTTGGTGAAAACCCAAAGTGGGCGACGTGCGGAGCTTGCGACGTGTGCGGCTGCGAAATCGATTGGTTGAACGCGCCGGTGCCAGCGCTAAAGTCGAAGCGGCGTGACAAGCGGTCCGCTACGGAACGTGCTGCTGCAAGTGCTGCGGAGGCTTCGATCACGTTCACGAGGGGTCCGCGCCCGAGCTCGGGCCAGGAAAATGAGTTGCCAGCGAGCACGTCGGCGGCTGCGGCCAGCACGGCGGGCTCAGGCTGGTGGGGCTCCGCGGCCAAGCGCGAAACTTCGGGAGCCAGTGCAAAAATCGCAGCCGGGATTGACCCGGAGCTGCGCGAATATATGCGCGAATGGCGGCGGGTCGCGTCCAGGAAGATGAACATCGCCGCTTTCATCATTATGCACGATACGTCGCTGGATCATTTGTGCCAGGTGCAGCCGCGCTCGTTGGCGGAAATTCGCAAAGTTTCGGGATTCGGCGAACGGAAGACGGAAATGTACGGTCCAGCGATTTTGGAGGCGCTGGAACGATTCCGCAACGGCGCGCGAATGGTGGGGGAACCGTTTGACGATTGAGGCGAGGGATTTCGGGGAATGAATCAGTCGCTGGATTTGCTGTTTGATTTGTCGGGCGGGAACCGCGTCGTCGTGCGTCCTGCAAAGATTGCGGAGTTGTGCGATGCGCTAGCTGCGGGCTTCAGCGAAGGGCCGGCTGAGCCGTAGGTGATGGCGTCGCGGGCTTTGGCCAGCGGAGCGGTGTCGAGGAATTTCACGGCGTTGCCGTCGCGCTCGATTCCCAGCTGCGTCCACAGCGCCGAAAGATCCACGTCATACGGCTGATCTTTCATTTTGGCGTAAAGATTTTGCAGCACTGGCACGCCTGTGGCTTGATCGCCAATGGTTAGCGCTTTTTCCAGCTCCCAGTCGTAGCGAATGTCGCCGCCCGCGTTCAGGATTCCGCGCAGAGCATCTTCCAGCCCCTTTTTATTTCCAGTTTCGCGGTGAATCTCGATATCCGCGAGAAAGCAGAACAGCGCGCCGCCCCAATATGTTCGTCCCCAGGTGTGCGTGTGGTCGAGACCCTCGTCCCCGGCGGCGGGAAGGCCTTGATGCAGGTCGCGCATTACTTCGAACCACATTTGATTCGCGTCGAAATGGCCGGCGCGCACGCGCGCGATGGGTTCGACATATGTCGCGATGCCTTCCTCGATCCAGTGATGATTTTCGGCGACGGACGGGAAGGAGAGGTGGACCATCTCGTGCGTCAACATCCAATCGCGTGCGAGATCGGAGAACTGCGCATCTTTGCCGACGTGAATGGTGATGAAGCCGCCATTGTCGCGGCCAAAGGTGCGGCCGCTGCGGACGCCTTTTCCGTCGGAGGGGACGATGCGGAGCAAAAGTTGCGGAACAGGGAAGCGGCCGTAATATGCGGTGACGGATTCCGCGGCCCAGCGGACCCACTTCATTAAATCTTCCTTGCTGGCCTGCATTGCGCTGGACTCGATGTTGACGTCAATGCGCGAGTTGCCGATGACTATGGTGGAGGTCATTTCGTCAGCTGGAAAAGCCGTGGCTGCGGCGAGCACGACGATAAGAAGCGCGAGCGCCGCGGTCCAGGATTTCCGGGCGAGTCGCGAGCTGCACCGAACTGCTTGCACCGGGCCGCGGTCCATACCTCATTGTGCGACTCGACGGTGATTAAGCCAAGGACGATCCTCCGCCACCGCGCAGCGCTCTGCGCATAGGTCCGTCCAACACGTGATCTAACGAGATCTTGCCGGCGCCGAAAATCAGGATCAGCAGGCCGACGAAGAGGTAGATGAAGGAGGCGGCGTTTTGGAATTTGTCGGGATCGGAAATGAACGCGAGCAGTGCGACATGATCCGCGGTCCAATAGGCGGTGAACATGTCAATCACCAGGCCGAGGGCGGCGATGCGGGAGAGCAAGCCGAGGGCCAGCAGAATTCCGCAGACGAATTCGAACGATGAGACGAAAGTAGCTGTGGCGTGCGGAGCAGGCAATCCGAGGCTCGAGAAAAATTCGGTGACTTTTGGCAGGTTGTGCATTTTAGCCCAGCCATTCTGAGAGAGCTGCCAGCCCCAGTACACGCGGACGAGCAGCAGGAACGGCGATCGCAAGGCCGAGACTACCTTCACGAATCCATCGTACATGCGCAGAATCGGGTTGCCAGGTTTGCTCATAGGGTGAGGCGCTCTCTTCCGGCCGGCGCTTACTTCCGCGCTGCCGCCTTTTCAGTTTTCGGGGATTTTTCCAGGCGGCAGAACCAGCCGAGCGCCGACCAGGTGTGGAACCATTTTTCGACGTGAGCCGCGCGGTCTGCGAGGGCGATCGGCGAGTGGCGCAGTGCGGATTCGATGGCAGCGTTTAGTGATTTGCCGGCATGCAGAGCAGAAAGTATTGCGAATTCTTCGCGATCGAGGCGGCGGAAATAGACGTCTTCATCCAGGCGATGCACTCCGAGGAAAATGGGGCTGGGTTTCAGCTTCGCGACGGCGCTAACGCGTTTGCGTTTGTGGCGTTCGCTGAAAGTGTTGCTGGCGACGTCCAGATCATCGGAATCTTTGCGGACCTCGAGCAGCAGATCATCCACGGGATAGCGCAGCGCGAGAAGGCTGACGTAGGGCTGCAAACGCAGGCGCAGCTTCGCGGGATTCACGCTCGCGAGATCCTCAGGCTTCAGTGATGGCTCTCGTTTGCCGTCGAACGCTTCAATGTCGGCCCACTCCAGTCGAGCCATATCCACTGCCAGATTCTGGCGTTTGCCGGCCCAGGCGGGATGATTTTGCAGCCAGCTCACCAGGCGCGAACCAAGATTGCGCAGGGTGAAGGATTGCGATGGGCAATCCACCAAATACGCTTGGGCCATGGCATCGAAGCGGCGACCTCCCAGCACGGCGCGCACACCGGGAAAATCTTCGGCGAACGCGGAGAGCACGCGGAACCAGTATTGGCGATTGTAAATTTCCAGGCGTTCGAAGGAAGTCAGGCGATCGTTGGGTTTGATGATTTGATTCGCTACGGTACGCATCAAGCGGCAATCGGGAGCGACTGTGCGCATGCGTTCGGAGCGCGTCAGCGGAGTCATGACGGCGCGAGCCATGCGGCGTTGCAGACTGAGAAGTTTCATACGGCGGTGGCGAGTGAGGCGCTCGCGAGAAAGCGATTGGCTTTGAGAGCTTCGTCGTGCACTTCGTCGAAGGAAGGGATGCTGTCGTCCCATTCGAGGAGCGTGGCGGTGTGGCCCACGCGTTCGATGGCCCGCGCGTAGAGTTTCCAGACTGGATCAATGACGGGATGATCGTGGGTATCGAGAATGTACTTGCGATATTTTGAATGTCCGGCGATGTGGATTTGCGCGACGCGTTCCGCAGGGACGCTATTGACGTAGGTGAACGGATCGAAGCTGTGATTCTGCGAGGAAACGTAAATATTGTTTACGTCGAGCAGGATGCCGCAGTCGGCGCGTTCGGCGACTTCGTTGAGGAATTCCCATTCGGTCATCTCGGAGACATGAAATTCGGCGTAGCTGCTGACGTTCTCGACCGCCACGGGAATTTCGATGAAGTCGCGCACTTCGCGGATTTTCTGCGCGGTGATGCGCGCAGCTTCGAAAGTGTAGGGCATGGGCAGCAGGTCGTGCGTGTAGCGGCCGTCAACGCTGCCCCAGCAGAGATGGTCGGAAAGCCAGGGAGTTTTGGTGCGCTGGGCTAGAGTTTTCAGGCGCCGCAGATGCTCGCGATTGGGGCGCTCGGCCGAGCCGAAGTACATGGAGACGCCGTGCTGCACGACTTTATATTGTTCCAGAATTTGATCGAGGATGCGCAGCGGTCGTCCGCCGTCAATCATGAAATTTTCCGAGATGATTTCGAACCAATCCACGACGGGCTTGCGCGTAAGAATATGGTGGTAATGGGGGGAACGCAGGCCGATCCCGATTCCGTAGTCCGTGTGGCCGTTAAAGCGATTGGCAGGCATTTACGACTCCGCTGGATGACGCGAAAAGAAAGGATGATGCGGAAAAGTGTTGAGGGCCGGTCATTGTGCGGCGGCCCTCAACACCAGACCGTTGGAACTTGCTACGATCGCCGAAGCGGCGAGTGTTAGTCGGGCATCTTCGAGCCGTCGGTTGCGCAGCCGCCCTTGCCCTTGCAAGAGTTCTTGCCTTTGCAGCCATTGTCGCTCGATTTACATCCGCCCTTGCCCTTG
>Ga0308309_10002421_pt1 | contig 11122 bp, 13 predicted proteins | sample HubBroMetageWFT5_FD_192491 | JGI IMG/M metagenome (GOLD analysis project Ga0308309, IMG submission 192491) | Warmed and freeze-thawed soil microbial communities from the Hubbard Brook experimental Forest, New Hampshire - Hubbard Brook CCASE Soil... | ecosystem: Environmental > Terrestrial >... | reverse complement strand
AGATCAAGCAGCGCCCGAATACCGCGGTAGAAGCATTCTTTGCGGTACGCCAGTTCCCAGTCCTCAAGGGTCGTCATCCTCGCGCGCTTGCTCTTCTTGAAGGCTGTGGCGACATCCTTCTCACGCCTGTGGCTGCCGAAAATCTTAGCCAGACGGTCAATCGCCTTCCAGTCAGGTAAGCTTCTGACCGAATGGGCCGTCTACTAAGATTTTTTTCGGCGCTGTTGGCGTGGTTGCGTAGCTCGCAGGCCCGACGCGAAGCTGAGATCCTCTATCTGCGGCAGCAACTCATTGTTCTGAGGCGGTCGGCCCCGGCCCGAGCCAGGTTGAAGGCCATGGATCGGTTGATCTTCGTCTGCCTTTACCGGCTGTTCCCTTCCCTGATCGACGCATCGATCGTCTTCCAGCCAGAGACCCTGCTCTGCTGGCATCGCCGTGGCTTTCGCCTGTTTTGGCGTTGGAAGTCACGGCGGCAGGTCGGTCGGCCTGCCCTCCCGGCCGACATCAGAAGTCTTGTGCGACGGATCAGTCGCGAGAACCCGCTCTGGGGCGCGCCGCGTATCCATGGCGAGTTGCTCAAACTCGGCATCGAGATCGCTCAATCCTCCGTTGCCAAGTACATGGTGCGACGACGTGGGCCGCCGTCACAGGGATGGAAAACCTTCATCCGCAATCACGCGCCGGACATCGCCGCCATTGATCTGTTCGTCGTGCCGACCATCGACTTCAAGCTTCTCTATGGCCTGGCGATCATCCATTTCGGGAGACGCCGTCTGGTGTGGACCAGCGCCACCGCCAACCCAACCTCCGAATGGATTGCTCGCCAGATCACCGAGGCCTTCCCATGGGACGAGGCACCTCGCTACCTCATCCGCGATAGAGATAGTTCCTACGGCGTCATCGTCAGAAAGAGGATCCGGGCGATGGGTATCCGCGACCAACCAACCGCTCCTCGCTCACCCTGGCAAAACGGACACACCGAACGGCTCATCGGCTCGATCCGGCGAGAATGCCTGGACCATGTCCTGGTCATAGGCGAGGCCCATCTTCGCCAGACCCTCAAAGCCTACGCCGACTATTACAATCGCATCCGTACACATCTTTCGCTCAAAAAGGACGCCCCTCTTGGTCGTCCCGTGCAGGCGATTGGGTCACTCGCAGCAATCCCACTCCTCGGCGGACTCCATCACGAATATTTCCGGATGGCTTAAATGGCAGGCACAGCGCCAAACGAGCCATACTTTCGGTTGTGACCCTGTTACGGCAACCGCTAGAGAGTAATCGTGCCGAGACCGGTAGCGTGCACTGAGTGTCGAAGGCCGCCTCATGGACCCAAGCGACAAGGCGCTCCTCTCGGCGTTCCTGCTGGCCGCCGGACTGGGGACCTGGACGCGTTGTCTGATGCACGCCGTGAACCGACGCAGTTATTGCTGATCGGACCGGTCCGCCGGCCCTGACCGCAGCTCACTTCTGCTCTTGGCACTTTTGCGAAGTGCCGGCCGGGCCCAGGAATGTCTGATGTTGGAGATAGACCGGAAGTGATGGTCGGAGAGCCAAAACGGCGAGTTTGACCCATAGCTGACCTTCGGAAGGTCAGCTTCAGGACGATGAGGTCGGCAGGCGCCGAACGGCCGCTTTCGGACCGGCCCCAACGGGGAGAAACGACGCGGAGCGGATATTCGCGAACGCATGACGGTGTGATTTCCAGGAAGGCGGTCGGGCGCCAGCGCACCAGCGCGACAAGGCCACTACAAACCAACTTATTGCATTGCAAGCGCCTCCAATCTCGGGCGATCTAACGCCTCTCAACGGGAGGAGGGTTCCATGGCCTGGCGTACCATCCGGCGCGGCGACGCGGTGCGGCCGCTCCCGCCGCACGCCCGTTCGCTCCCGGACCTGACCTTTGAAGTGGGCGACGTCCGCCTCAGCCTCGGCGACTACATGGCCCGCCGCCGCACGGCCGGGCTCCTGATCCTGAAGGACGGCGAGATCGCCCTGGAGCGCTACGGTATGGGCAGCGGCCCGGAGACCCGTCGGACGAGCTACTCGACCGCCAAGTCGATGACCTCGACGCTCGTCGGCGCCGCGCTCCACGACGGCGCGATCAGCAGCCTGGACGATCGCTGCGACCTCTACCTGCCGAGGCTGCGCGGCTCGGCATATGAGAGCGTCACCGTCCGCAATGTCATGCGGATGTGCTCGGGCGTGGCCTGGAGCGAGGTCGAAGACGGACAGTCCGACATCGGTCGCCTGCACCGTGCCCTGGAGAGTCGGCGGCCAGGCTGCATCCTTGATCTCCTGTGCAGCCTGCCGCGCGCTCAGCCGCAAGGCGTCGTCTTTAACTATTCGACCGTCGAGACCTGCCTGCTTGGCGCGCTGGTCGCGGCCGCCACGGGCCGGCCGCTGGCTGACTACTGCGCCGAGACGATCTGGGGGCCTGCCGGCACGGAGGCCAACGGGTACTGGTTGCTCGAGTGCGACGGCGGCCTGGAGTGGGGCGGGTTTGGCGTCAGCGCGCGCCTGCGCGACGTCGGCCGCTTCGGCCAGCTGGTGCTGGAGGACGGCGAAGCGTTCAGTGGCCGACGGGTCCTGCCGCCCGGCTGGCGCGACCTCGCCGGCCAGCCCGACAGCGCCCCCACGGGGTTCGGTCGGCTCATGCCCGGCTCTCCCTTCGGATACGGCTACCAATGGTGGGTGCTGCCGCACTTGCCGACCGGCGTCCACGCCGGCGCCTTTTCGGCGATCGGCGCCTTCGGCCAGTACATCTACGTCCATCCGACCGCGCAGGTGGTCGCTGTCATCCAGAGCGCGTGGCGTCAGCATGATGACAGCGACGCCGACGACGAGACTTTCGCGCTGCTCCGAGCTACGGTGCTCGCCCTCCGACTGGACCCGACGTCCTAGGCCATGGCGCGCCGCCTGCCGCCCTCGCAGTGGACGGGCCAAGCACTACTAGGCCGCAGATACCAAGCGCGAAGGCCAGCGACCACCGGACGTCTCTTATGGTGCTTCTCGTTCCATCAGAATCTCGCGCGATTGGTCCATGTGGTTCGCGGAGCCACGATATTAAGTTAGCCCGCTTTGCGCGGCCGGTGATGTGAGCTCCAATACTTGGCCGCAGGCAAGCCGATGTCCGCTTGTGGCCCTTTGCGGAAGAAGCATGCGAGGCAGACAAAGTCTGGACTTGGGGAAGAAGCGGACTTAACGGCAGAGCCCTGCTAATGCCGTTTCTGACCCCGAAGCGGAAATAGACTGCGGCCGATCGCCGTGCCCGCTCGGCGGTCCCTGAGGGGTGGTGGCAAGCGGTCGGTGGCCGTGGACTAACCTCTCCGCTTGCAAAGGACGATGCGGCTCTGCGAACATTCCATCCGAAAGACAAAGGAGTCGAGGCGCGGACGGTCAGGCCCCGCCCGGCCCCGTTCCAGGCGCAGCCGCCGTTACCCCTCCGCCTCGAGCTCAGGGCAGCCTCGCGGACGACCAGGCGAGGTACTGCTCGAACACCTTGACGGCGCATCGCCGCGCCGCGTTTTCGATGGCCCACGCACACTCGGGTGGATCACCCGAAAGCCGCCCCTCGAGGATCGCCCTCGCCACGCCTTGCGTGATGATGTTTCGGAAGTCCACAAGCATGCGCTCTTGGATGCTCTGTTGCGGCTCGCGTCGGTACGGGTCGCAAAGCGCTTTAACAAACCGCTCGACCATCGCCGGCGGCACCATGTCGACGAAATCGAGCCCCTCAAACGTGGCGATCAGCGGCTGCGATTCCTTCGGCACCTCGCTCATGCGCGGCCTCCCCTCAACGTTGGCGCGGATGGCCCTAGCGAGCGCGATTACACGTCCTAGCAAGGCGCTGTGAAGCCGAAACTGATGCTTCTCATAAGTTCCAGCGGCATGTCCGGCCGCCACTCGACAAGGCAGGCCTCGTACTCATCGACGGCGCAGCAACGTGGCTGCCCGCTCGATTAGGCCGACATAGGCGGCATCCGGGATCCTGTCCTCAGGACTTGCGAGGTCAGCCCGAACCAATCCGACCTCTTTGAGCAGGCCGTCCAGCGCGTGACCAGCGCGCCGCAGGTCATTGGCAATGCGGATAGCCCAACGGGCCTCGATCATCAGAACGCGCACGATACCGTTCCCCACCGGAGGTTGCCGCGCCGGCTTGACGCCAAAGGTCAAGTTTCTGCCGGACGAAGTCAATGCAAAGGCGGCGCGCGATACCGATAAAGGAAGGGTGATGCTCGTTAGGGGGGACAGGATCGCCGCGTTCGGTATTGCGATCCTTCCACGCGGCGGGTCGGCCCGCGTCTACCCTCGGACGCGGGCCGGCTTCGGCCTAATCCTCAACCTGGCGGCATGAAATTGCCACGGTGCCACGATGAACGATATCCCCCGTCAATTGCGCGCTCAGATCCCCTCGTCAACCGATCCCAACTGGCTTGAGCGGATGGCCCTCGCAGCCGAGGGTCAGACCTATTCGCGCCGCATGCAATGCATCAATAACCAGGAGAGCGAGGGCAAGAGTCCCCCAAACTGTCAGGCTCCGCTGAATCTCTCTTCGTCCGGGCCGTCCCCCAAATTCTGGTGACGAGTGGCAAGGCACAAGCGCGACGACATTCCAGCTCTGGTCCTCGCAATGGTGACTCAAGTTTATGAAGTCGCGCAGGGGCGAACCCAGCCATGGTACGTAGATCGCTCAACCCTAAGCCTACGCCACGCGCCGGATGGCGTCGACGCTGCAATCTATTACGCGGAGGTAAGTGGCTGGTTGGTAGGGGCAGGTGAACCGCCAAAGAGCGTTGCAATAACCGCTGACGGTGTGCGGCTCTTGGAGGAGTGTGGCCTTATCTGAGGGGCATCCCTTGGATCTGACTGGGAACCTTTCATAAGATTGCTTAGCCGGTTCACGCCTTCTACGATCCGCCGCAGCAACGCGGGGAAGTTCCCGTGGCCCGTGAGCAGCGCAAACTGGCGGCGATCCTCGCCGCCGACGTTGTCGGCTTCTCCCGCCTGATGGGGCGCGACGAGGGGCGACACGCTGGCGCAGTTCCGTTCAGCCCACTGAGCAGCGAAAGCACCTCTTCCAAGATCGCACAAATGCCAAGAGGCGACCGGGTCCGGAAACGTCTGCTGTTGGAGGTAAACCGGACATAAGGCGGACATCACAAAACCGACGCGTCTGACCCGAAGCGGACGTTGCAATTACGCATCCAGCGGGTGACGATTGCCGGTGTGATCAAGCTTCTCGAGCGCGAATCCGAACTGGCGACGGTCCGGGCTTTCGCCCGTCGTGGGGGAGTCTTGGTCGTCGAAGGTCGTTCCGGTGTCGGCAAGACGGCGATCCTCGACGCCGCCTGCACCCGGGCGCGGCGGGACGGGCGCCTGGTTCTCAGGGCGCGCGGCTCCGATCTCGAGAGCGCCTTCGCCTTTGGCATCGTCCGCCAGTTCTTCGAACGCCACTGCGCCGAGGCCACCCGCGACGAGCGAGCGGCGCTGTTCCGGGGAGTAGCAGGTTCAGCAAGGGCGCTGGTGATGCGCGACGGCTTGGGCCCCGCTAAGGAGGACACGTCCTTTGCCGTCGTGCACGGGCTTTACTGGCTGGCGGTCAATCTCGCGGAGCGCCGGCCGCTGCTGCTTGCCGTCGATGACGCACACCTGGGTGATGACGCATCGCTTCGCTGGCTCGCCTACATGGCGACCCGCCTTGAAGGAATCGACGCTTTGCTCATCGTGGCGCTGCGCCCGGGCGACCCTCGGTCGCAGGCCCGGGCCCTCCTGACTGTGCGCGCCGTGGCCGGAGCGACGGTGCACCCAGCTCTGTTGAGCGAGCAAGCAATTGCGAGCATCACTCACAGGGCTCTTGGGAACGCCGCAGACGAGGGCATGTGCGCTGACATTCATCGCGCCACCGGCGGCAACCCATTCTACGTTCAGGAGCTGTTGCGAGCTCTGAAGCACGCCAATCATCCGGGTGGAACACACGTCGCAAAGGACGCGATCGTCAGCCGCGGCATCGATGGCATCGCCCTGCAGCTTAGCGCCCGCCTGCAAAGTCTCGATCCACGTGCTCTTCGTCTGGCTCAGGCCATTGGGATTCTGGGCGAGGGTTGCGAGCTTCGCCACGCTGCTGCGATCTCGTCAGTGGAAATGGCCCAAGCCATCTCTCTGGCGACGGAACTCGTCCGCTTCGATGTGCTCGGCGAGGATCGGCCGCTTCGATTCCTTCATCCCATCGTTCAGCATGCCGTCATCCAGACGCTATCGAGCGCGGAGCACGATGCGACGCACCGCACGGCGGCGAACGTGCTGTTCGCGGAGCGCTTGCCAGCCGAACGAATTGCTGCGCACGCGATGAGGCTGCGTGCTGCCGGCGACCCCTGGGTCGTCGAGCGCCTGCGGGAGGGCGCGCGGGCGGCACTCGAAAGCGGCGCGCCGGCCGCCGCAGCGGGCTTGCTCGAGCGGGCGTTGGCGGAGCCGCCTTTACCCGAGGTCCGTGTCGACGTGCTGCGCGAGGCGGCTCGGGCACAGCTGCAGGCCGGGCGGGCGCTCGCATGCCAGCGACTCGAAGAAGCGCTGGCGATCGCGGAGAAGCAGGTGCACGCAGAGGTCGCTTCGGAGCTCGCCCAGACCTACGCGACGCTGTTCCGCTGGACTGACGCCGTGCGCGTGCTCGACCGCACGCTTCAGTCGCTCGGCGAAACTCACCGATCGATCGCCGCGCATCTGGAGGGTCAACTGGTCGCCGCCGGCTTGCAGGACGCGCGCGTTGCGCCGCGCGCCTTGCAGGTGCTGAAAGGCCTGTCTCGTCGCCGATTGTCGGGGAAGGCCGCCGTCGCCTTAGATGTGGCACAGGGCATGGTGGCCATCATGACCGGACAGCCTGCCGACGACGCCGCGCTCCCGCTGGAGCGCGCGCTCGCCGCCATAGGCGTGCAAATCGAAAACTGGGACATGCAGGCCGCGCTCTGGTGGAGCCTGCTGACTGCAGAGCGATTCGGCGTTGTGGAGGCCGCGCTCGCGTCAATGCGCGAGCGAGTCGATCGTTCGGGTAGCTCGCGCGGGCTCGTCGCAGTCTACAGCACCCTCGGGCTGCTGAAGCTTCGCCTCGGCGCCCTTCCAGAGGCCGATGCGGCCGCACGGATTGCCCTGCACGTTGCTGAAGAAGGCGACTTTGCGCCCGGGCTGCCGTTCGCCGCGACCGTGCTCGCGGATATCGCTGTGGCCAGCGGCGAGCTCGACGAGGCCGAATCGCTGCTCGACCGGTTGCCGCGAAGCGACTTGCTGGCCGGCGTCGGCACCGTGCTGATCCCCGCGGCCCGCGGTCGGCTCCGACTCGCCCAGGCACGCGCGGACGAAGCGCTCGCGGAGTTCGAAGCCTGCATGGCGCTCTGGCGGCCTGACGTCTGGGGCATCGCGATGCGTGATGCGGGCTACCTCCACGCCCGCTCGGGCGCCGCCCAGGCGCTGCTTGCGCTCGGGAACGTGCGCCGCGCCGGCGAATTGGCGGAGGCCGAGCTCGCCGACGTTCGCCACTTCGGTGGCCGGCGGGCTCTAGGCGTGGCGCTGCGTGTCGCCGGCCTCGCGCGCGGCGGGAAGGAAGGCTCGGCGGCCCTGGAGCAATCCGTCGCCATGCTGGGTGAATCCCAGGCGACGCTGGAGCGCGCCCGGTCCCTGGTCGAGTGGGGTGCCGCGTTGCGTCGCGCAGGCCGGCGCCACGATGCGCGGCGGGCTCTCTCCCAAGGCCTCGACGCATCCGCCCGTTGCGGTGCTCGGCCGCTGATCGCCTACGCCCGCGAAGAATTGCGGGTCGCTGGCGCGCGTCCGCGCCGGGATTGGACGACCGGCGTCGAAGCCCTGACACCGAGCGAGCTGCGCATCGTGCGACTCGCGCGCGAAGGGCGCTCGAACCGCCAGATCGCGCAGGACCTGTATCTGTCCATCAAGACGGTCGAGGGCCACCTTGCCCGCGCCTACGACAAGCTCGACATCACCACCCGCCGCGAGCTCGACCGGGTGCTCGAACCGAAAAAAGCAAGGGTGCCCACCCTCTAGCGACACGCCCCGCGGGACGCGCATCGTGCGACCGGCGATGATGCCCGCCGCATCGTGCGGCGGCGTTCGAGCAAGAGGAGACAGTCATGACGGACATGACGCACACAGCGACGCCGGAAACCGCCGCGGCGGAAGCCAACGCTGCGCTGATCACTGGCGCCTACGACGCTTTCGGGCGCGGCGATGTTCAAAACGTATTCGCGGTATTCGCCGAGGACATCTTCTGGCATGTCCCCGGGCGCGGACCGTTGTCGCGAGACTACCGCGGACAGGCCGAGGTGCGGGGCTTCTTCGAGCACTTCATGTCGCTGTCCGAGGGCACCTTCCGGATCAAAGTCGACGAGGTTTTCGCCAAGCGCGACCGGGTCGTCGTACTGTGCACGGAAACCGCACAGCGCGCCAGCCAAAGCTGGACTTCTTCGAATGTCCACGTTTGGACCGTAAGGGACGGCCGCGCCGTCACCTTCTGCGAGTACGAGGGCGATGAGCGGGGCGAGGACGAGTTCTGGTCCCGGCAGGTTTGAAGCATTAATGAGCGCGATGCCAAGGGTTTATGACGCCGCTGCGCTCCGCCATATGCGCACGGCGCATTCGCTGCCTGCGTGGCCAAGACGCTCGTCGAATTCGCCGGAACGATCTTTCAACCGGTGCGCTCCGGATCGCGGTCCAATTTCGCCGGTCCGCAACGTTGCGGCATGCTGTTCGGCCGCTACCGATGAATGACCGCTTTTGATGCTGTGGACGGCTCCTCCACCGGCACGAGAGTGTCAAGGATGTGGGCGCTGTTAAGGCTCCCACGATTGGGAGGAGCTATCCATGCAAACCGTTACGACAATCGGTCTCGATATTGCCAAGTCAGTCTTCCAGGTTCATGGCATTGATGCTGCTGGTCAGGTGATCATCCGCCGCCAGCTGAGGCGTCGCGCTGTCCTGGCGTTCTTCCAGAAGCTGCCGCCCTGTCGGATCGGCATCGAGGCTTGCGCTTCGTCGCACCATTGGTCGCGCGAACTTCAGGCGCTCGGTCATACCGTGCGATTGATGCCGCCGGCGTACGTGAAGCCCTACGTCAAACGGCAGAAGAACGACATGGCTGACGCAGAGGCCATTTGCGAAGCCGTCAGCCGCGCCAATATGCGCTTCGTGCCAACCAAGACGCCTGAGCAGCAGAGTGGCCTGATGCTGCACCGCACCCGGCATCTGTTGATCCGCCAGCAGACCGCGGTGATTAATTCGATCCGGGCTCACTTTGCCGAGTTCGGCATTGTCGCACCGGTCGGGCGCAAAGGCGTTATGGAACTGCTTCATGTTGTTGCCGACCCGAGCGACAAACGGCTGCCTGAGGTTGCCCGCGCCTGTCTCTCGGCTCTCGGCGCTCAACTGCTCAGTCTCAAGCAGCAGATCGTGGAGTTCGATCGGATGATCATGGACTGGCACCGGTCCAACGAAACGAGCAAGCGCCTACATTGCATTCCCGGGGTCGGTCCGATGCTGGCAACTGCTCTGGTCGCCAGTGTTGCCGACCCCAGGACCTTCCGATCGGGACGCAACTTCTCAGCCTGGATTGGGCTTGTTCCGAAGCAGCATTCGAGTGGCGGCAAGGACAAGCTCGGCAGTATCAGCAAACAGGGTGATCGCTATCTCCGTAGCCTGTTCGTGGCCGGTGCACTCGCCGTTATCCGCTATGCCAGGATCCACGGCACAAAGCATCGGCCCTGGCTGACGGCATTGTTAGCGCGGCGGCCGACCAAGGTTGCCGCCATCGCACTTGCCAACAAGATGGCGCGGATGGCCTGGGCCATGATGGCCAAGGGCGAGCGTTACCAGCAACCCCTTGCGCTTGCCCGCTAAACGAGATCGCGCCGGGCAACCGGTGTGATGCCAGAGTTGGCAGGGCTAACAGCACGTAATGCAGAGCCGGTCGATCCGGCGATCAGGACAACCCATTTGTGCCAGCGCATAATCGAATGCGGGCTTTTGACCGGGACCTGATCCGCGGAGGGCATTATGGCCAGCGGTCATGCGAACCGCACCTACAGGCCGAACACATGGCCGCACCGACCAACCCTGCAAACGTGAAGAAAGCTCTTGCCGACCCGGAGCCGTCCACACATGGCACAAATGCGAAGTGCCGACTGCGTCCGGAAATGTCTGCTGTTTGGGGTAGACCGGACATACCGCGGACATCACGAAACCGACGCGTTTGACCCGAAGGCGATTGCCCCCTTCAACAGGTGAGCGCACAAGCCAGGCCTGTTCTCAGGTATAATTTGGTGTACGTTGCAAACCTCACCTGGAAGCGACATGGGGAACATCGAAGGAGGACTGCATGAAAAGTCTTCTGACCGTGGCAACATTGATGGCATTGGCCAGTACGGCCATGGCGCAAGATGCCATGAAGGTGGTGAAATCGGATGGGTTGGTATGGAAAGAGCACCCGGTATTCAGAGGCGCTCAAATCACCACCCTGATAGGTGATCCGTCGAAGCCCGAGGTGGTCGTTCAGCGTGTGAAGATACCGCCAAACTTCAAAATTCCGCGACACACTCATTCTTACGCCGAGGTTATCACCGTGCTCAGGGGCCATTACGGCAACGCCATGGGTGACGAAAAAGGCGAGGTGCTGCCGCCGGGCTCCGTGTTCGCCCTACCGGCAGGGCATGTGCATCACACTTGGACCGAGAACGAGGAGGTGGAGGTGCAGGCCAACTTCGTTGGTCCCGCCGATATCGCCTTTATCGATCCCGCCGACGATCCGCGCAAAAAAAAGCAGTAAGCAGCCAAACCTAGTATCAAGTTGTAGGTGATATTTCTGAATCGGCCCCGCTCGGCCTCTGCAGCTGCGGGGCCTTCGCGTTTTTTGGTTCTAAACGTCTGCGAACGATACTATTTGCTGCGGTGCACGAGTCCGGTTTTGGCACAAATGCGAAGTGCCGACCGTGTCCGGAGATGTCTGCTTCTCTAATCGGCCGATTGGGGTCAAGCGCTTTCAGACTATCCACCACCACAGTGTCGATGTCGCTCGCGGGGCCGTGCTTCTCTTCGGAATCGGCGCCAGGGCCCTTCCATCATGGGT